>Ga0194118_10000527_pt1 | contig 64632 bp, 99 predicted proteins | sample TA2MahsurfametaG_2_FD_148662 | JGI IMG/M metagenome (GOLD analysis project Ga0194118, IMG submission 148662) | Freshwater microbial communities from Lake Tanganyika, Tanzania - TA2015013 Mahale N5 surface | ecosystem: Environmental > Aquatic > Freshwater > Lake | place: Tanzania: Lake...
CCAAGTTGTATCACTTGTCCCGTTGGGGGTACTAAATATCGCTTGGAATCCGCCCAACTTAGAACGTTTAACCCAAGCACTCAACGTCCACGTTTTTCTGTTCCCTGAACTTCCAGGAGTCCGGCTTAAATCCGCACTATCTGCTGAATTAAAGCGAAGGCTGCGAAAAACGTTATATCCTTCTGGGGGTGGGCCAGGCCATACGTCATCTTTGTTCAGTTTGAATTGCTGAGCACTATCCCATTCTCCGGTACGAGAAGTTGCACTCCATGCAGAAGGAGTTGCTCCACGGAAACCACCTAAAGGACGAGTGCCCATTACTTATACTGCAACAGTTTTTTTAATTATAAATTACTTAGGCTGGCTTCTCGGGCCAGGTGTTGTAATCACTTCCGGTCACGTAGATTTGCAAGCCGTAAGTATCTTCGGTTTCTTGAAGTTTGGTGCATTTTTCTGCAACAGCTTCACGCACCGCTTGGCGCCATGCCTTGATTGCAGGGTCTACAGAGGCGTTCTCATCGAGTGACTGAATTACCACCCAATCTGTATCAGCAAGCTTACTGTTGGCGGTGTTGTGCGTTGCTTGCGTCCATTCTTTTACAAGCTGCGAACGCTTTTTGGGAATGCAGTAATTGCCTCCATCTACACCCCAATAGAAACGTGTATCACAAACCGGCGGGTCAGGGCTTACTGTGATGCCCAGATGACGCAATTGATCGTGGGTAGCTTCCAGGAGCCATTTACCAGGGTATGTGATTTCGTTAATGGTGAATGACTCGGTTGGGTCAAGTACCTGCCCGTTTTTTACAAACATGTTTCTACCTTTTTTTCTATTTTAAATCGTGGGTTATTTACCTTGCACGTGCGTATTTAAACGGGTTTTCAGCGAAGGCTGCGTAGATGTAAGTGTTACTACTGGCGTTATAGTCGCCATAGTTAATTCGGAGTTTGAATCCGTTAGAGAGAATATCAAAAGGATCGTTTGTGCTTTCGGCGATGGTTAAGTTGGCCCAAAGTCTTTTTTCGGTTGGGTTATAGGGATCTCTGGATGTATCGCGGATTATCCAGCTCCATCCTCCAGCATTAGAGGAGTTTTTAATTAATAGCCACCTTGGTCTAAATCCTGTATAAATAAACACGCCATCCGTGCTGCCGTTACCGATGTAACTACCAAATGCAGAGTACCCAGCCACTGGGGCGAAGCAGTAGGCGATCATTGAGTCCCCAGATGCGTTCGGCGTGAATACTGAAGCTGTTGGTGCGGCTACAACAGCATCTGCTTTTACATCTGTTGTATTCAAGCGCAAATAATCATATGAACCGTCTATAACCGTTGTGCCCACAAGCCAGTCAGAAGTTGTATCACGTTTCTTTTCAATAATCAGTTTTGGTGCAACGCCAAGACCATGACCAACTGTGCCTGAAGGATTAGAATCGTAACTAACAATTGAGAATCCTGCACTTGCGTTTGCCCGAACAGTAGAAGCAATAGTTCCGTCGCTATTTGTGGAATTAGCTGACGCTGAATTCCAGGCCCAAGCAACGTAAGTGCTTGTGTTTAGATTGACATAATTACCACTATCTGTATTATCACCAAGGCTAAATCCGTCTGCATTAAACGAAGTTAATTGTTTGGTATATGTAACTTCTGCTGCTGTATTGTTTGTTGACAGTATTTTTGTGTTTCCTCTTACGGCATCCATTACTGCGTTAAAGTAACCAGATGTGCTGCTCCGGTTTTGGATCCACACTAAATCAGGTGAAAAATTTAATCCGGTAATATCTCTTGCACTTGCATTACCTGTATATAGTGCTATATCAAATTGAGTATTGCCTTTAACAATAGTAGGTTCTGGAAGGTTGGTGTCAACTAAAGCTTTAAACCCACTAGGCGCTGTGTATGCGAAGGGACGTTGACCAAAGTTGCAAGTAATTGTTACGCCTGTTGAATAATGATATGTGGCTGGAACCATTGGGTTTGTTAGACCAGTCGCACTAGGATTTGATCCTGTTGCCGGATTTCCAGACGCAAACCAAGTCCCATTTTTTCCAAACCAAATTCTGTTGTTATCAGCGTCAAATGCAACCATTAAAACGTCGCCAGAAGAAAGCGCGGTTCCGTAGGAACTAGAAGAGGCGTTTTGGCGCAATGTTGCGGCATCCATCCAACGCACTGTATCTGCTAATTCCCCTGGGACAGACGTGCTGGCAACACGCATAACACCAATGCCACCGTTATTGCCGCCTACATTGCCGCCTCCGGTAAAAGTGTATTCCGCATACCATTTACCAGACGAAAGAGCAAAAGTAGAAGTCCAGCCACTATCACTGTTTGTAACAGTTTTATTTGAAACAAGGTTTCCGTCAGTAGATGCAAGTGTTCCAGTTCCATAAGACTGAAGTGGATTTAATGTGCAGTAATTCCCCCTTACTTCTCCACCAACACCAGTATCAGTGCCATAAGAGGTAGGTGTATCTACCAGGGAATCATTACCGGCACCTGCTGTGACACTGAAATTATTAGGAGTCCAATCGTTACTACCAACACGGTCTTTACCAAGCGTGGTGGAAGTAGTTCCAGAGTTATCAGAGAAATCTAAATAGAAACCATTGGTACCATAAGTACCTATGTAATTAATAGGAGTCCACAAGCCAGTGGTTTGATCCGTTGCTCCAAACGAAGAAGGTGTTAATGCCTGGCCGTCAACAAAGTGTGTTTCTGCAAGGTAGCCATTTAAATGATAAAAAGCTGACGGAGAGTATCGTCCAATTGTATGCGCAGCTGCTTGATTTACACCTAAATCTGCATTTTGAGATGGATTTGTTCTTGTGCTAAATGCTGTAACTTGAGAGCCATTAACGTATAACCTTACTCTATTATCTGCAGTTGCTTGTGTTGTGTCTACTGTTAGTACTAAATGATACCAGGCATTAGTATCTTTAAATACTTGTGATGTGACTAACCAAGTTGACGTGTATCCAACAATAGTTAGTGTTTCTGTGGGTGAAAAGTATACAGAAAATGCCCCAGCATCGGTGCTAGCAGAATAAACGTCAAAAAGCATTTGTGATCCCACGCCAAGCTCAGATCTTTTTAACCATCCACTCCATGTCCAAGTTTTCCTATTGCCCGCACCACTTGGCGTCCTGCTTAAATACGCACTATCTGCTGAGTTAAATCTCAGACTTCTTGAGATTGTTACAGGTTCCGCTGGAGGAGTGGGCCACAGGTTATCTTTTTCTAAAGCAAACTGACTCCGCATGTTCCACATGCCGGAACGTACGGAGGAACTCCATGTAGTAGGAGTTGTGCCGAGATAACCACCTTCCCGCTTCTTACCCATCGGAGACTCTTTCTATATTTATTTAGTCTATCAATTAAGGCTGAATATCAAGCGCTGAAACGGTAAAAACAACACCAGAAGCAACCGAGGAACGTGCCCTTAATTTACTGCCGTAAGGAACGTTGGCTTTATTGACGATAAATTCCAGGGAGGAGTTGGCGGGTACCACAATGGTTTTACCCATTAAGAAACTCCCGGACTCAGTATCAACTGTACCCGTGGCAGTGCTAGTAGAGCCGGTCAGCGTGGTGTAAAGGCTTACGTTTACATCACCGGTGCTGGTGTTAGAAGCAAGCGCCGACAGCACAATGGAAACACCACTGGAGTTCGTTAAGGCACCGTCTTGGCCACTGGTGGGGTTATAAACATCAGCGATACCAGTGGTTGTTAACTGGGTACCTTTGAACTTAAAATACTCGGCCATTGCTAAGACTCTTTTCTACTGATTATAAGATCAAGAAATTAACCAGCAAGGGCAATTACAAGCCCTAGGCTAACTCCTCCAGCGGTTGCTGCAGTTGTTTGCGTGGTGCCATCAGGGAACTTAAAGCCACCTGAGGTTGACTGAACAATACCTGACGTAACCACACCAGAGGCAAAGTTACCGCTGTTAAACAGGCTTAAGTTACCCCTGGTTGTAGCACCAGAGATTTGAGTAGTGAATACACCGGAAACAAAGTTGGCAGTCGTACCAGTTGTCGTTGTTCCCGTAAGAGTTGTGAAGTTCCCACCAAGGGCAGAAATATTAGTGAAGTTACCAGTATTACCAGTGACGGTGGCACCGGAAATTTGAGTGGTAAATACTCCGGAAACAAAATTGGCAGTCGTACCGGTAACAGTAGTACCAGTAAGCGTTGTAAAGCTGCCTCCAATGCCTGCAACATTGGTGAAGTTACCAGTATTACCAGTTACTGTTGCGCCACTTACTTGGGAGGTAAATACGCCTGATGCTCCGGAAATCTGAGTAAAGCCATTTTGAACGGCTTGTGTAAAATCAAAAGTAGTATCACCGCTACCCGGATCGTAAATAAGGGTATTAACTTTTAAAGTGCCGTATGCCATTGCGGTCTTTTCTTTTTATTTTAATTCAAGATTCTCCAGACACTTCCGGAGGGTATTGTAACCGTAAAGCCGGATGCCACAGATGCTGTTTCAATAGAAGCAGCGTTGTAACCACTGGTAATAGTATAGTTCTGGTCAATGATTAATTTACTTTCTAATACTGGTTTATCAATAACAATTCCACTACTGGTGCTGATAGCCCAAACTGTGCTTCCATTGCCAAGAGTTGTCAGTACGTAGCCTGAAAGCCCAACACTGTTTGGGAAAGAAAATTGACCAAAAGGTCGAACATCCCCTGCACCAGAAACAAACGTTGTTCCACCAGCAATAAAAGTAGAGCCAGAAACACGGCTGAACTGACCAGATGTAACAGTTAAGGTGTCACCAGTAATTAAGGCGCCGGAAAGTTGGGAGGTAAATACTCCGCTGATCCCAGTAATTTGAGTGAATTGGCCATTAATTCCGGTGATCGTAGTCCCCTGGATCGTATTACCGGTAATAGTTGTGCCTGAGATTTGGCTTGTGAATACACCACTAATTCCAGTAATAGTTGTGTATTGACCGGTGTCTCCGGTAATTACGGCACCAGATAATTGACTCGTGAAAACACCAGAGCTGAAGTTGGCGTTTGTACCGGTAACGGTTGCGCCTGTGACGGTGGTGAATCCAGCGGTATTACCCGTTAATGTTCCAAATTGACCTGCATTTCCGGTAATTGTGGTACCAGAAATTTGTCCGGTGAAGACTCCACTAATGCCTGTGATTTGCGTAAATTGACCATTGATTCCAGTGAATGTGGTTCCCTGGATCGTATTGCCGGTAATCGTTGCACCGGAAATCTGGTTTGTGAATACACCGCTGGCAAAGTTAGCGTTGGTACCAGTGACAGTTGCACCGGTGACTGTTGTGAATCCAGCAGTATTACCAGTAAGAGTATTAAATTGCCCTGCATCGCCTGTGATTACAGCTCCGGAAATATTAGTGGTTCCAACTAAGTAAGTTCCAGTAATATTTGTGGCTTGGATGTTTGTACCGGTAATTGTGGTACCACTTAAAGTTCCAGTGACATTGACACCAGAACTAAAAAATCCAGATCCTTGAACAACTAAATCACCGGTAACAGTTAGTGTTCCGGAAACCGTTTGTGAATACGCAGTTAAATTTTGAAATGTACCGGAGGTGAAATGAGCAATATTACCGGTAACCGTTGCACCAGAAATTTGAGTGGTGAAAACACCCGAAGAAAAGTTTGCAGTAGTACCAGTGATTGTGGCGCCGGTCAGCGTAGTGAAACCACCGCCTATTCCGGTAATACTTGTGAATTGACCGTTGGTACCGGTAATTGTTGTTCCGGTAATAGTCGTAAAGCCCGCTGTATTACCAGTCAGTGTGGTGAATTGGCCAAGATTACCGGTGACCGTGGCACCAGACAAAGTATTTGTAAAGGTTCCGCTACTGAAGTTAGCGTTAGTGCCGGTGACTGTGGCCCCTGTAAGCGTTGTAAACCCACCGCCAATACCAGTGATGGACGTAAACTGACCCGTTGTACCAGTAATGGTTACACCAGAAATACTGCCAGAGTTTACTGTTAAGCCTGAGGCAATTGTTGCTGTTTGACCAACGGTGAGTGTTCCGCTAGTAAGAATATTGCCAGTGACGGTAATGTTTTGTTTGACAACACCGGTTTCAAACGTTGCCGTAATAGCATTTAATGTTGTGAAATTTCCAGTATTTCCAGTGATTGTGGCGCCGGAGATCTGTGAGTTAAAAACTCCGCTATTACCTGTAAGAGTTGTAAAATTAGCAGTGTTTCCGGTAATCGAAGCACCGGAAATTTGACTTGTGAAAACACCTGATCCGCCAGTGATTGTGGTGAATTGTGCGTTAGTGCCAGTAACTGTTACGCCACTGACTGTTCCACTGATATTGACACCAGAACTAAAGAAGCCAGAGCCCAGTACACGCAGATTTCCGGTAACCGCAAGGTCTCCGCTAATGTTCTGAGAAGCAACGTTTAACGTTTGGAACGTACCACTGGTGGCATTGATGTTATTGCCAGTGATTGTTGCGCCAGAAATCTGAGTGGTGAATACGCCACTGCTTGCATTGACCGTCGTACCTGTAATGGTTACGCCGCTGACGGTATTAGCAGTAACAATGTTTGAAAAATTACCGGTCAGTGTATTGACCGTCGTACCGGTAATTGTTGTACCAGAGAGCTGTGATGTGAATACACCACTGCTAGCGTTAACAACATTTCCGGTAACGGTAGTGAATTGACCGGAGGTACCAGCAACAAGATTTCCTTGGATCGTATTACCGGTAATTGTGTTGCCGGTCAGCGTTCCCGTAATACTCGCGCCGTTTTGTACGACTAAGCTGGCGAGGGTTGTGGTCCCAGTGACCGTAATGCTATTTAGTGTTGTGCTTCCAGAGACAGTAATGTTGTTGGCAAAAATTACCGCACCGCTAACGGTACCGCCTGTAAGAGGTAAATAATAAAGATCTAAATATGCACGAACGCCGGAAACAGTTAGTTTTTTATTTTTAATTGTGGGGTCGACTTCTGCGACCTGTACAACGGTAAATAGGTCACCGTCCGCCAGATTGATCCCGGCGATTTCCTGTAGATCAGAGATCCTACGGTTTGCCACCTATTAAATCACATAGTCTCGTTATATGAATTATACTTTCACCAACTCCGTTATTTGAGCTTGATTTCAATGCGCGGAAGCGTGTTCATCAAAAAGGTTCCGGCCATTTGAACACCAAAGACAACCCCACAGGAAACGACCAGTACAAGCAAAAGCTCTGCCACCGTCAAATTTCGACGCACATAAACGACTTGTTGCTGCGGCGGAACAAATGAAGGCACCGGAGGTTGCGATGCAAAAGCTTGTTGAATAGCTAACTCACGCGCTTTGGCCTTCATTTCTTCCAGCTGTTCAGGCGTGATGTTTCCAGGGATACTCACCGATCCTTGAACAGAAGCAAAAGGAGGAAGCTGGCTGTTGGGGATTTGTTCAGACATTGGAAAGGCAAAATCTTTTCCCACACACTAGCATTTAAACAAATCTTGTGGTGTTATGACCTACGGCATCAGGAAAGGACTTGAAGACATTGCGTTTGAGCTGAAAGGAATCAGGGCTGCTCTCAGCGCAATGTGGAGAGTTCGCTACGAATATGACGAAACGGACGTATTGCATCCAGAGGTTTACGCAGATGAGTTTATCTCAACAGAAGAGTGCGCTCGTAGGCTTGGCGTCTCAGATCAAACGATTCGCAACTGGATTTCCATTGGGAGAAAAGATAAGAAAAACGGCTGGAAAGAAGGTTTGCATTACGTCAACATCTCCCCAGATGGCCACAAGAAAGCAGTCATTCGAATTCCCTGGAACGAACTGGTGCGTTCAGTAGTTAAGAACCGTAAAACTACCTTCCAAGATTTTACGGAAGGCTCTCGGCCTATTTACCAGAAAGCTGCAGCGAAGAAAGATGTTGATAACAAGATTTGACAATTTTTCAATAGATGCGGTCACTGTTGAGAACTGTTCTCAATTACTGCCCAACTCTTTGTATCTGCAGTTGGTGGATTTTCTTCCGCCCAGCGGCTCATTTGACGATGGCTGCCTCCAAAGATATTTGGAAAACCTTAAAAAGTACGAAGAAGAAGACGCCAATTCCGGAATGACTTTGGCAAATAGATTGCGGCTGGCATTCAAAGATATGCAACCTGACACAATCTGTGGTAAGTTTCCCCAAGCAGAACTGCCGCTTAAAAGACGGTTGCGCTGTGTAGCAGAGTATCTCATCCGTTCTGGTGAGTTTGATAAGCTGCGCGATGACAATGGCAAGCTAATGAAAAAACGTGGAGTTTTAGGAAAGCTTGTCGTTATTTACAAACCGCTCCCGAAACTTTTAGAATCGCTTCAAAAGCAAGAGTTGATTAAAAATGAATCGAAGGGAAAAGCTGCTTCTTCAACTGTTGGGCAAGGATCTAGAGGATGAAACTAAAGCAAAAATGCTGGAAACCACAGTTGCTCTTATCTTGGGCGACATGGGTAGCATGTATACAAAATTCTGGGAAGCCGAAGGACCGGGAATCTTGTGCTTCCAGCCAGCAAATAAAGAAAGGCAGGTTTTTTTCCTGACACTTAAAGAGTTGCACTCGGCACAAGAACAGTGCGAACGAGAGAATGATGGAGATATGGCAGAAACTTTTCGACGCATTCTTCAGGCTGCCCAAAAAATTAACCCACAAGAAAAAGCTGGTTACATCATTAATGATGAAGAGGGCATTCGCTATTTGGAAATAGACTATAACGTCGTTGCAGGTGACTGATGGGCGGTAAATTTCGTCAAAAAGTTGAAGATCTTGAGCTTATTACAAGCTTCGATTTAATTGGGGCTGCTCATGAACTACTGGGCAATATTGACTTAGATCCAGCCAGTTCAAAAGTTGCCAACTCCTATGTGCAAGCTGACAATTTTTTTACGCCTCAAGACGACGGGTTGAATAGCCAGCTTTGGTTTGGCAAAGTTTATTTGTTTCCTCCAAGTGGATCTTACTTTTGGGAAGAAAAGAATCAAAGATGGAAAATGACACGAGCAAGTTCAGTGTCTTTGATCTCGGGGCATGCCTTGTGGTTTAGAAAACTTTACAAAGCCTGGATGAATGGAGAAGTTGAGCAAGGTCTTTATTTTAGTAACTGTCCAGACATGGTCAGATACGATCAAACAATCTTTGATTTCCCCATGTGTTTTCTCAGGACTGCTCCTGTTTTGATAAAAAACACCAGTGAAGGTATTGGGAGACATCGAACGTCTACCAGTTTTCTAGTTTATTTGCAACCGAAAGATCGCTCAGGTGAGGCAACTCAGAAATTCATTGACATTTATTCAGATAGGGGACGAGTACTCGCTTGAGTTCGGTATACTGAAAAACGAATTGAAGGTCTTATGAGCGTTCTTGCAGATTGGGAAATTAAATACCTGGCCGAAAAAGAGGGGATGATTAGTCCGTTCCAGGATCATCTCGTCAGCGAAGAAAACGGACAACGCATTTTGAGCTATGGGCTTAGCTCTTATGGCTACGACATTCGCCTGTCAACAAAGCAGTGTTTAATTTTCGGTCGTACCCAGTCTGGCGATTGCGATCCTAAAGAATTTAATAAAGATATTCTTCATCCAGCCGAGTTACTGGAAGATGAAAAAGGTCAGTATTTCTTGTTGCCTCCTTTTGGTTACTGCCTAGGGGTTGCAGAAGAACATCTCAAACTTCCCAGGGACATAACTGTCGTCGCAGTTGGTAAATCAACCTATGCACGTTCTGGAATTTTGGTAAACATTACTCCAGCAGAAGCAGGATGGAAGGGTCATCTTACTTTGGAAATCAGTAATTGCACTGGACTTTTTAATCGCATCTATGCCAACGAAGGTATTACGCAACTGCTATTCCATCGTGGTAGTTCGTGTGAAACCAGTTACCAAGATCGAAAAGGCAAGTACCAAAACCAAACTCACAAAGTTGTGCTCGCCAAGGTATGAACCCAACTACATGCTTAGATATTCTTGAGATTCTTTACGACGACGTTATCTGTTTAGAAGACGATACCCTGGCAACAAAACTTGCTAGGTTTCGATCTGAAGAAGTGCAATGGGTTTTAAATATGATTAAACCCAGGCTTGAAGAATTAAGAGATAGTTTAGAACTAGAAGAAATGAATCAACTTACGTTCGATTAATAATTGTAGGGACGGCCAAAGCTTGGTTGGGGTTTATTGGCATAGTTAGTGCTGCCCGCAGTGCCAATTGTATCTCCCATACTTGGCAACGTTGTTCCGTCGATCACGGCTTCGCTGCGCGGTGTTTTGCCACGAATCATCGGCTCGTCAATCCCAGCCTTTTGACGAAACTTGCCCGCACTTTTTGCGGCACGGAAATATTTAGCAACCCGATCTTGCTGGCGGGCATTTTCAGTATCTGCCCTGGAAGCAGTAAGTTTTTCTTCTGTATCTAAACGGCGTAAATCCGTGTCATACGCTTGTTCCGGATTGAGGTCCGAAAGTTCTGCTCCAGACGTTCCAGAGTCTTTCTGGGGATCGTAAGTAGGATCGAAGAAGTTAAGCATGATAGTATTTTAAAAGAGGTAATTCCGGCTTATAAGATGATGCACGGAGACGCAACAGGTTTCTTAGATAGCTTCGTAAAAGACGAAGTGTTGTGTCGTTGTTTGTCTGAAGAAGATTTTGGACAACCTCTCGCTACGGCAAAAAGTGATGTACCATTACAGGACATGTACAACCGTGGTTTAGTCGCATGTCAGGACGGAAGGGAGAGGACAAATTTGTCGATCGAGGGGGGACGGCCCGGAATGACGGGTTACATTCCGTCGATGGAGCAGGGACTTCAGATGGGAGCAGCACCCAAGCCCAAAGCATTGGTGATGGAGCTGGAAGAGCCGACCGAGGAGATGCGCGAGATGTCACGAAAGCGCCGTGGTTTAACCCGGTAGATTCTTACAGTACGTCTGTAAATACTGTTCTTCCAGGATTGTTGTCTAATGATTGCGTGGATGGTGTGTGCCCAGTTCCCTGGGCCGTAGTTCCAACGCGACCGGAAATTAAAGAAGATGTAGTCAATCATCCCAGTCACTACACCGATGGTGGGATCGAATGTATTGAAGCAATTGAAGCTCAATTAACTCTTGAAGAGTATCGCGGTTACCTCAAGGGCAACATTGCAAAATATGTATGGCGTGAGCGTCACAAAGGAGGAAGTGAGTCCCTCAAGAAAGCCCAGTGGTACTTAACACGTCTTGTTGAGCTAGGCGACGTTCAGAAGGGCTGAAGCTCGTCTTCATCATCGTCATCGTCATAGACCATACAGGCCTGGGCTAGTTCAGCTAGTTCCAGGTCCGTTGGAATATCAAAATCAAGTTCAATGTGTTCTCCGGCCATTATTTCTTTTACCGCTTGCCACTCCATTAACCGCTGGTAGTAAAGGTTCAGGAGTGCGCTATGGAGTTGATCCCATGTCATTTCTTGCGCAGCAAGCTCAGCCTTACGCATGGAAAATTGAAGCTCTAATGGAAGTTCAAATTCGCGTGGTTCGACTGACCTCTCCATTGCGTTCTTCATGATTCTTTTGAAAGTATTCTAAGACTAGCTTGCAAATATAGCGTCAAGGTCTTCTTCGGTGAATGGGTGCCAGGGGTTTTGCTTAATGTTGAATTCATTTGCAAATTCCGCCAGGAGATAGGGGTTGGTTACTTCTTCTAGTTTGCGGATTGCACGGACCTGGTGAGGTGCGGCACTGTAGTTTCGGAATGCAGTAAGAAGAATTTCAGTAGACGCCCAGGGACTGGCATTTACTTCTCGCAAGAACAAATCAACTTCTTCTCTCCGTCGTTCCAGCAAGCCACCAATGACTTTGTGTTCTTGGTCAAAGATCCAATGACTGATCTCATCTGTGGCAGCACCCCAGTCTTCTTGGTCGATGAAGTCGACGATGGCGCTGTAAAGAAAGGGTTCCCATCCAACAGAATGAACAAAAGAAATCAAAGCCTGTCGCATGGAGTCGTCCATATGGACATTTAACTCTTTCAACTGTTTATCAATTAGTTTGATTTCGTGAAACAGATATTCCAGGGCTTTTTCTTTGGTGCAGCAATGGCCTTGGCGCACAGCAGAACCATCGGGATAAAATTGAGTTCCATAACCAAATGTGTATGGGTCTTTGCCGGTTTGTTGATCCGGGTACGCTTTTTCGTTAAAACCTTCGTATTTACGAATAATTTTTATGGCGTCGCCAAAGTAGCTACCCATGGATTTAGATCAATTAAATCCATGATACACAAATAATAATTAAGTGTTAGCCCTTTCCCTGGCCACGGGATTTTTTACGTCCGTGATTTGGCTTGGAATGTTGACCGTCACCTTGTTTGGTGCGCTTTGGCTTCGATTCTTTTTTTAAAGAAGTAGTTTTTGCTTTTCCCATTTAAGTCACCATTTAACTTTATCTGCCCAGTAAGCAGCCGACATCCTGCCTTTTGCAATGTTTTTTGCATGACGTGCTTTAAAGCTGGCACGTTTTTGTTTCATGCGTTCAGATTCACCAGCTTTGGGTTTACCAGCGGTCTCTGCTCCTTGCTCACCAAACCTAATGATTTTTTCCTTCCCTCCTTCACACGCTTTGACAATGTGACTTTTCTTAGGATGCCCTGAAGTTTTTTGAGGTTTATTGCATGCCATTTCACTCTTCTTATACCGATGAGCGGCACTAGCTGCTTTTTTCGCCTTCTCAGACATTTAAACCTTTAAACAACGAAGTAAATTCACCCAGGATTTGAGATCCGGTTTTGGATTTGTAATCCGAATCATCATCTTCTAATCCTAACTTAAAGTAATTATCCACAGTACCTGCTTTTTCTTCTTTATCAAAAGTATCTTTATCTTCCCCAAAGAAACTTTCAATCGTACCGAGGGATGCAAAGGGATCACTTAAATCAAGCCCAGAAGTTTTCAGTGCGGTATCTCTTCCAGACTTAGTAAGCAATACCTGTTCGCCACGATCTAAGTCTGGGAAAAAGTTTGTGTAAAACTCATCTTCAGTTCCTTGATACCCAGAAGATTGAAATACTCTATAAAGTTCGGTCTGGGGTTTGGCCATTTCATCTTTATAATCTTCTGGCCTTTCAATGTAAGTAACACCAAGCACTTCTTGAGTAGGGCGTTGGCGTTTCTCATTTAAGTATTTAATTTCTTCTCGAATTTGTTGAGCAGAACCAGTGCGCAACGTTTCGATTACATACTGCTTTAACTCTTCAATATCTCCTTTAAATTCAGATAAACCATAACGTTCTAAAATCTCTTGCCAAGTATTTTTATCAGTAGGATCCAAGCCACGCAGCATCTCATCCGCAAATTCTTCTGGGGTTAAAAACTGCCCAAAAACCGACCCTTGCTTTAACGCTTCCTCTTTTAATGCCGGTAGTATTTGACTGTAAATATAATCGCTGACTTTGCTTGCATTAAGAATGTCATCAGCTGGGTCATAACCACGTCCTTGTCCTTTTACCTGGAAGTGAACACGAGCAAATTGATCTTTATCGTTAACATCAATGCCAAAACGATAAGCTTGCTGAGCCCAGTACGGATCACCGTTCTTTGCTGCTTCCCAATCAGCTTCCACGGTTGACTTTTGAGTAGCGTAATCAGCTTCTCTTGCTTTGTTTCCAGTGGGATTAAAGTAAAAATCAGCATCAAAATATCGACCAGGCGTGGACTTTAGCTGGTCAATATATTGTTTTGACCTAATATCTGCCACTAATTTGGCAGCATTCATAATGTCTTGCGTCTGAAAAGGATTTTGTTCTTCTTGTCGAATATCAAGATACTCAACAAATTCATCCATGGAACGAGATGTGTCAAAACGAGGAATCAAATACTTATCAATAAACTCTCTTGCAAATTCGGCTTCTACTTTGATTTGTTGTTGTGCTTCTCCATCGGACAAGCCAAGCTCAATAGCTTCGTCATACTTAGTTTTTAACTCATTATCAAACCATTGTTGCCAGTTGTAAGAAACATTGTTACGTACACCGCTAATTCCCTGGAGCTGTTTAAGCAAGGATTCTTCTGCTTTTCCTGCCGAAGTAAAGGAAAGCAGACCACCAACTCCTGAATCCCCCAGGATTGAATTAGATAGTTCTTTATTGATGTCGTAGATTTCAGAAAAACCACCAAAGCCCTGGAAGATTGCCAACTCTTGTTCTCTTGCTTTGGCTTTCTTCATTTCGCTAATGGTATCTTTTAAAACATTCTGTGCCAGGGCACCAAACTTTTTGACATCAACTTGGGCTTTTTCTCCTACTGCTTCGTTGATGGCGTCTTCTAATTCTGTAATTCCATAACCAGCATTAGCGTTGTAATTTAAACGAATTTGTTGATCCTCTGGACGATCAGACAAACGGAATAACGCTGCAAAATCATCAGCTTTTGTTACATCTAAATAATTCTTTTTCGCCAGAGAATCCCAGTACGGATCATCGCGCTTAGCTTTTTCCCACTCAGCGGCAACTTCCGGAATGTTTAACAAACGTTGCGTTTGTGTATCTGTGTCAATACCTAACTGCAGGGTACGTGCCGCTTGAAGGTCTGCATCCGTGGGGGTTTCTTCAATGTATTTGTTAGCTGCTGTCGTTATTTCAGCAGCGTTACCGCGCCTTCCTGCTGCTTTACCTGTGTTTGTGTAATGTTGTAGGTAATATCCATTTTCGCCATACCTCTGGGTAATATCAATATCGTCATTGGCGACTGCAGCTTGCCAGGATTGGGAAACTTCGGGATTTTGGTTTTTGTAGTACGAAGGATCAAACTCACCATATGGCGGTTTAGCCCCAAGAGATGCATCCCATACTTGTAATTTTTCAGTCGAGTAAAAAGACTTGTAATAGTCTTCCAGGGTTTTCTTTAGTCTTGAGTCAATGTTCTGTATGTTACGAATTGTTTCCCGACGGTTAACATAATCACCGCCCTGCGTGTTGTTTGCCGTTCCAACCGTTGTATCATATGCAGAGTTTTTTGCTGCATTTGCCTGGTTGGTACTGGTATTTGTAGCATTTAACTGCGAATTAGATTGATTGGTCGCTGCATTGATCTTATTTGCATTGCGATTTTGCTCGTTTAATTGAATATTGGTGTTGTTATATCGACTTCTTGTTTCGTAATCTGTGTAAGATTCTTGTTCCCAGTAACCTTGCTGAATTGGAACACTTTCAGTCCTTGTTACAGGAACCGCTGTCATTTGGGAACGACCCTGTGAATCGTATGTAGTTCTATATTCGTAAGTCGTGTATGTCCGCGTTTCCCAAACTGTTCGATATTTATAAACAGACCTGTATTTTGTTACCGGAACTCGATAGTAGTCAATCTCCGGGTAATCTGTTTTTAAATTCGTAGGAAAGTTAGTCGGATAATCAGTTTTATAATCTGTTTTTTCGTAACTTAAGTTCCATTTACGAGCAGCTGGATCATACGAAAGTCCCATGTCACACCGCCAAGGTCAAGCTGCTGTCGTAATGTAAAAAAATGTCGATTACATCTTGCGACATCCAAGCTTTAATTCTATCCAGCCTAGCTTCGCTAAAGAATTCTTGATTTTGATACCACTGTTCCATGGGTGTACTGGACTTGGACGCATTGCAACGTCGACAGCATGGAATTAAATTATATCGATTGCTGGAACCAGAACGAAAACGGGGTATGATGTGATCCAAGCTTGTTGCATCTGCATCACAATATCCACACTTATGTTCCCAGTCTTTGTAAATCTCCTCTCTAAAACGTTTTTTAGCAAGTTTGGGGGTTATCTCAACGAGTAAAGCAAGTGGTTCATGCTCGCTCGCAAACATACTTTTCAGTAGTCGTTACCTTATTCTAAGTTTGATCATCCGTATAGAACTGTTACAAAACCATTAAAGCTTTCTTAAAAACCATGTCGTTTTTTTCATAATCGGTAAGGTGTTTTTGTACGCGTTTCTTTGCGCCATGACCAAAGTCCGAGGTTGGGTTCCTGTCAGCAGAGCTGTTGAGCTGCTCGGTATTGACCGCAAGACTCTCTTTAAGCTCCGCGACAACGGCACCTTGAAACTGGGGCCGCACTTCGCAGCTTTTCCTGAGACCCGTTCCCGTGATAGCTATCGGTGGAATACCGAAAACATCAGGAAGCATCTGCGGAAACAAGCTCCGGAATTGCTGACTGTTTCAAATTAATTTGCTTATAGAATTTTTTGCGAAATTGATAACTAAGAACCAGATCAGTAATGTTGTACGACACCTGACCTGACGCAATAGTTTTATAGATCAAAAAGCAAAGTTCTTCCCAACAGCTTTCCACATTGGAAGGCTGTTTTTCTTTAAGTTGAAATAAAAGAACCCATTGTGGATGCAATGGGCGAAGAGGTCTTTTTTTATTTTTAATTGATATTGTGTTATCAACATTCCAACGGAAACCTTTTAGTTCTTCTGGCTTAACACCAAAGGTTGCCATCATGCCATAAAACCAACTTATCTTTCGACCGTTGCGGAATGAAAGACTATGGAAAAAATCATCCACTATCCGCTGGTCAAGCGGCGGAGGCTGAAAAGGAATCATGGCGTGTACTGCGGCGGTAGAACCCAACCGTATGCATGGTACCTAACAGAGCGTCAGCTCTAAAGCAATTCTTAATGAGTCCCGTGGGACTTAGTATAAGTATACATTATGCATTAAGCAATATTACTTAGTCAGGTCCTATGCCACTTGCATATGCAGCCCAGGCTAAACCAATTGCACTCATGGTAGACGTTTCACCAGATACGTAAGGAAGGTGTACAACATCACCCACATGATAAACAGTGGGAACACCGCTGTAAGATACTTTACTATTGCCATAAATACGGCCATCTAATTGGTCAGAAGAATAAATAAAATTAGTGTCAACAACGTCACCAAAAATTGGTCCGCTCATAATCCTGGTCTTTGATTAAGTGCCGGAGTATAGAAATCTCCATTTTTATCAATCATTTTAAAACCTGCCATGCGCACAAATGTCGATGGTACGTTAAATAATTTTTGCATCATCGGCATCATCATTGGTGCTTGGCAATTGTAAGGAGGCACATCCATTCTTGCCAGCGACATTCTTTGTAAATCAGCTGCCCTTGCTTCTGTTTGGTCTTTTTCTGTATCTTCTACCAGCTTTTGTTCCCATGCTGTCATGCTCTCAATGCCAACAGGAAAATCAGAAGGCTCGGGAGGAAACACACCTTCTTCATACTTCATGGCATAAATATGTTTGCAATAGCGAATTTCATCAAGCAACGGAGTCCATGTATCTGTAATCGCAGTAATTACATTTCCTGTAGCAGCATAATCATTGTAAGTAGGCATGCCTTCCGACCTTGATCCAGGTAATGAAGGATTGCTGGTGCTTCTTAAATACATTGAACCAAAATCTCGAAAAACGCCTGGATTATCTCTATTTGCACCAGGGACTGTAGATGAGCTTGGCGTAACAGTTGGAGGAACATTAAATTGAGGTGCCGGAGAAATAATTTTCATTTCCCTATTTTCTTGCGCAGAAGTCATCGCAGAGTTATCCACTACTCCACGCTTAGTCATGATTTCATATCGACCGGGCTTTAATACTGCAATATTCGTACGGGGAAATGCACGTTTATTCGTATCGCTTAACGTTTTCATATATTGATAATCACGCCGAGTAAAGTCTTGACAAGAACAACAGTACCTTGTTCCGGTCATCAAAAACCTACCAACATTCGGTGGTCTGCTTGCAGGAGTAATTAGTTGCCGATCAGGTGTTGCTTCAACCGAACCTTCTTTGCGTAATTTAAGAATGCCTGTAAATGGATCCGTATCAACTAAAACAGCTTGTACATAACCATATCTTTTTTGTGTTGTAGGATCAATCGTGTCCCTGGTTATAGGAACACCATTTGCAGTAATAATACGATCTTCTAAAATTTCGCCATTAATTGCTTTTAGTCCACCAGGTACTCCTGGGATCGCAACATAAAGGGGAGGTGGAAGCGGATTTGTAGTGCTCCAGGATCCTGCTAATTGTATATACCAATATGTATCATCTTCTGTGATTGAAGCAATAGAAGTCTTAACTCCTGTGCTGTCTTCAACGTTATCAAAACGCAAGCTGCCAGCAACTCGGATACCAGCCCAATGCATTCCAAATTCTTTGTTCTTAGTGGGAAAGCCTTTAAAAATACCTGGAATTAAAGGCGGATTCCCTGTATTGGACGGCGTTCCAGAAGGTACTGGAATTGTGTATTGAAATGGATATTCGTAAGAATTGTCATAAAAACAAGCCGTGGCAATTTCATAGCCACGCCTCCAGCGAGTCCAAGCAGATTCTCTATTTACAGCATATAAAGAATCTGGAACAGAACCTTTGGAGAATTCTGTTGTAATTGGTTTTACCGGTCTAGGGTCAAACGTTTTTACTTTTCCAAAGGTTCCGAAAGAGCTTCCACTCTTTTTTGCCATGACTTAGAAGAATCCGCCTTGAGCACTAATGTGAGCACCTGGAGTATAACCAGAGATATTGGGACCGTCAGGGAAAACGCCAACGTAAATACGGTCGCCGCGTTCTAAATAAACACCTTTATTCCGAAGAGGAGAACCGTTACCAAGTCCAGTAGTGTTACCAGCGGAAACCACAGGAACGGCAAGTTCAGGCATTACATCAGTACAGTCAACACGCTGTGTATTGGCTGGGACTTGTTTAATAAATAAAACTTTGTAATCACCTGACGCGGGAATCGGGGTCGTTGTACCACGGGTGTGGTAGAACACAAAAGTTACTTCTGGTTGATAACCATAGTTAACACCGTTGTAATTAAACCCGGAAGAAGTACCACCTGAATAAAGAAGATTGGTATTAACACCTGTAAGTGTTGTAGCTCCGGTATAAGTGTAATAACCAAAACCATTTGAGGCGGCACTAGTTAAGACGCCAGTTTCAAAAACAAGAACAACTTGCCCACTTACCAACGAGACAACAGCGCCTGAGGTAGCAGCACTTACAACGTAATCAGCATCGCGGTAATAATCGTTTCTAACAATTTCAATTGAGTCAACAACACCGCCATTATTGTTGTCTTCGCTAAGGGCAGCATCCATGTCCACCAAAATAGATGGAGCTTGGCCGCCTTGAACAAACACAGTATTTGAAGAAGCGCTGCCAACGGTTTGAGTCGTGACACGCACCGAATCAAACAGCGGCCTATCAATAAAAAGGGGTTGCTTGTTCGTGCTAGTACTTGACATTCACTTTCTCCTGCTTAGCTTTTGCGCAGCACCGCTTAGGGTTATAGCTTTTATTTTAGTAGACAATACTTCTATTTGCTTCAGGTCATGAAATCTTGAAAGCTGCCAAAAGGAGTCTCTGGCAAAGGCATGGAAAGCCTGGCCATGATCTCTGGATCATTTTGCATTGCTAAAAATCTTTGAAAATATTGACCTTCGTCAGTACCTGGTTGAAATTTAAATTTCTTTTTTGCCATGTATGCTGTTTTTAATTGAGGATACGCACCGTAATCCTCTAAACCAGCAGAATAAACTTCCCCTGGAAGATAAGAAGAATCTACATAATCAGAAAATTTGGCCATTACGCTTCTTCTCCCACGAAAAATTTTAAGAAATCTTGAGGTGTTGGTAAGTTCATCCCTGTGTCCAAAGATAATAAATTACCAACTGCTGGTGCACTCATCAACGAACTCCGTTGTTGACGAAGAAAAGGAATCGCGCCCATAACTTTTTGGAGTAAGCCGGAACCTAATAAATCACCACGTTGAACTTGTTGCGCGGTAACTGATGGTTGTGCCTCCACAGCGGCAAGAGAATCAGATCCCTGGGGCGCACGTGCTTTTCCTTGTTCAAAAAACTTTTGAATCTGAGAAGAAGATTTAACGGGTTGTCCGTAATAGCTTTTACCAGACATAGTGGGGAAAGAAGCCCACTCAGGAGAAAGAGCTGCCTGAATCTGCGGAGTTAATGTGCCCGCCTTACTAATTGCCGCTAATCCGCCCAAGGGCATAAGACGTTCCCGTACTTTTGCAAGCATGGCAATGTCTTGAGATTGAGGACCAAAATCCTTTAGCCCCAAACGTTTTTGAACAGCTGCATAAGTTCCGGGCATAAATTGATACGCACCAGCAGCCGCACTGGAATAACCGCCAGGAGAACTGATTACACGATCTGGATGGCGCGAAAAGTCCTTAAAACGACCGCCGCCAAACATGACATTGTAACCAGGGCCACCACCAAGGATTGTTCCTTCTGCACCAGCGATAGCTTGTTTTAAGCCAGAGAATGCGCCGGGATTTTGCCTGGCCCACTGCTCTAATAACTGACGCTCCTTGGACATTGGTGCTTCCGGTTCAATCTCCTACCCAATTTGATTCTGCCTTAAGACCGGGGATGAATACTGCTTGGAGTGCCAAAACAAGACTCAGTTTGGCAGTAAGTCGACGGACAAAATTACGGCAGAGAATCATTTGGTTAATGCAACAACACTGGCCTCCGTAGATCAAAGATCTGTTATCCAGCTGGTGGACTTACGCACAAAGTACTGCCAAGTAAATTTAGTTTACCAGGAAGTTATTTTAAACCCCGTTCAAACATGCCTTTCGTGCGAGCAGCTTCTTGCATGTTCATAAAACCACTTAAAAACTTAAGAGGATTGGCATAGGCTTCCATGGAGTTGGGTTGGAAGTCACTAAATTTTTCAGAAATACCAACTTGACTCGGAGCTTGAAAATTAATTCCGGTCAAAGGAGTTTCGAGCTGATAAGGATTAACACCTTGAGCACTTAATGCTTGAAGTCCGGTATTAAATTTGTCTGTAAACTCCATATTGCCAGCAGCTTTTTGCAATCCCGCAAAAGGAGTTTGTGCAGTGAATGCACTTACCGCTTCTTCGTAACCAATCTGACCAGGTTTTAATTTCTGTGCAAGTTGAGGATTGGTTGTCGCCCAGATTTGCAAACCAATCTTTTCTTTTTCTTCTGGACTACCAGCGGCATTATACGCTTTGGTTAAGTCTGCGACTTGGTATTTTTTAGCCAGAGGATCTTGAGCTGCCATTTGAGCAACCCTTTGCTTTTCGGCTTCGTATGTACGGTCAGAAGGAGCGGCAGTCATGTTATTTAAAATAGAAGGTGGAGGAAGGTCTGGGGCAGGAGGGGGTGTTGAATCAACAGGCAAAGTCCAACGTTTTTGTTGCAATCCTGGAACGTCACGACCGGTAACATCTCCCCTGGAAGAAGCACCGGTAGCAGCTGCTGCAGATGTATTTGGAATAAAAGGTGCTGCTAAAAAACCAAGTGGTGATGCGAACTCCAATACTCCACCAAGACCTTTTTTCTCTTGTTCGCGAGCAAAGTTCATTAAAGGACGTTCAATTGGATCAGGTACAATTGAACTTACAAAACGATCAAGAGCGTTTCCTGGAGCTGCCGGAGACTGTTGATTAAGTGCTTGCCTGACTGCCTCGGTCGACCCAACAGCCGTTAATGCTCCGGCTGCTTGCATGGGCCTGGTTCTAGCAATAATATTCAATCTTGCCGGAAGACTTCCTGCAACAACTGCTTTTCTTACTTGAGGGCCAGCGGCGCGGGAAGCTCGAATTAAATCACGAGTTATGAAATCATCGACCACTCCGACTGCACGGCGCCCTTGATTAAACAAAAAAGAAAGTGGGTTCATTACCGCCAGCTCACTTGAAGATAAAGACGAGAACCCACTGCAGTGTCAGCAGGACCAGGTAAAGATTGAATAAATTCCGCACCTGAGCGCTCATAACGATAACGAGCCTGGAAAGGATCTTTGTAGTTAGGAACGTAAAGAATATTGGCAAGACGATTTGTTTCGTAAAGATAAATTTCGTCCCATACTTTTAACGCTTCTTTGGCATTGCTGGAGCGGATCGTACGATCTACGTCACCTGCAATACTTTCAAGACGCGTAGAAGGAGAAGTCGCAACTTCTGTTTTCTTTTCAGCAGTATCACAACGACCGATTTGAATAGTAATCTTGTCGTAAAAGTATGAATCCGGAATGGTATTCATACTTTCTTCAAGACGAGCATAGTCACCTGCGGGCACTGAAACAGTGAAATACCCCAGGTGATACCTGACTCTACTTTTGTCAAAGTCAGATAACTGCACTTTGTTCTCTCGGTATGTTTTTAATTATAAAACTAAGTAATCAGGCAAATTGATTCATAACACTTGGATCTAAAACCATGCCTTCATACGGATTGCTTGCCATTAATTGATCAAAAACAGAAAGCCGACGTTGAGTAGCTTGTTGCAAGGCCCGTGACAATAAAGAATCTCTCAAAGAACGTTCTGCATCTTGTTTGAATAAATCTTTGAGTAATGTAGCAATGGCACCTTCATTGTCACGTTCGCCAGTACCTTCTGGTGCAGGTAGTGCAGGAGCTGCTGGAACTTCCATGGAACCAACTGCTTGTTCTTTTGGTAATTGAGAAAGATGTAACGTATCAAGACGGTACCGACCACTTGGATCTAACAAGCTGCTCATGTTGCCTGCTGCCCCAGCATTGGCCATGGGTGTGACTTTACCACCTCCCTTAAACGCAAGTTGGGTGCCAGCAGGAAGTCCATAATCTTCGCCCTCATGCATTCTTTGGCCTCCAAGGACTGGATGCTCGCGCATGCCATGGGGGCTAGTCATTGGAGCATTTTTATTTAATACGAACTGACCACCGGACTGTCCGTATAACTGCTGCCAATTTTTTTGACCTGGTAATTGAAAATAAATATTTTGCCCAAGATCACTCCTTGCCCATGACAAAGGAATTCTTTTTTTCTGCTGAGTGTCATAAACACGAAAATCAACATGGGCGCCAGTAGATCTGCCAGTACTACCAACTACACCAATGGGAATCCAGGCCATGTCTTTTTCTTTTTATTTTAAAACTAAAAAACCCCCGGTTTCCCAGGGGCTTTAGCAGAGAGATGAAATCAGACTCGAATTAGATTGTCTGCAAGAATTGCATCCCAATCAACTCGTTTAATCTGTTTTAACTGCTCAAGATTATTAAAACGTTCACCCGATAAGGACATCTGAAGGTCTTTAATGTCTCGAGCAGTTTTGAGGCCAATACCTTTGATATGATCAGCAATCATTTGAGCAGTGGCACTGTTGATATTCAAACGAGTATCAGGAGGAAAAGAACGAGGTTCTTCTTTCGAAGCCTTGTCCTTTACCTGTAGCGCCTTTACTTTTTTGGTTGCTTCTTCATCAGGAACAAGCTCGGTTTTGTAGGCGGTGTAGACACGCTCGTCCTGGTCTTGAACCATGAACCATTCGCCGTCATCCCACTCGCCTACAATTTTTACCCGAGCACCTGTCTTTTTGTGTTGATAAAGAAGCGCTTGATTGGACATAGGACCAGGTTTTATCTGGTCCTAGTTTAACTCAATCAGCTGACAGTGCGACCAAGAAGGTAACCGTCGATGTCTTCGTAACCAGGAGCCACATCAGGCTGGATGTAGCACACTTCCGTAACCAGGTAACCGGTACGGCCAGCAGCTGAATCAGCGTTAGAGATGTACACACCACCGGAGACGGAGGTAGCAGTAGTCGACTCGCGAGCAAACACCTTGAAGGTGGTGGCGGAATCAACTTTCTTATAGATGCCGGAAGCATCCACACCAGCAGCGCCGGTAGCAGTCAGGAACGGGGTCGAACCATAAGCAGCCGAACCACCAGCGAAGTAAATCTTGGTGGCAGCATCACCAGAGGTGGTGGAAGTCAGGTTGGCCTGAGCAATGGGTTCGCCAGCGCCGGTTTCGGCAACAGGGCCACTGGAATCACGGCAGAAGGTGATGACGTTACCGGTGGAAGCATACACACCCGAAGCGGCACGGCCATCGCCCCAGCCCGAAGCAACGCTCAGGGTGGCACGATAAACGAACGCAGGGAGGGCAGAGCTACCAGAGATCACCATGCCGGTGATGTCGGGGCGGGTGTCGTCCTGGCGGTAAGGCGAAGGAACGATCACGTTCATGGTTTGACCCTTGGCGGCAGCATCGCCAGAAGCCCAGGTCACAGGAACGTAACCACGCTGCTGAAAATAGCGATAACCAGGGACAGCAAGGACGGAAGTAGGGCCGCCCTTGGAACCATCATTGCTACCGCTGTCGTCGGTATCAATGTTTTTATACCAGCCATTCAGGGGTTCAGCCCAGTTGCCGGGATAAATTTTCTTAGCAGACAAATAAGTCATTTATTTTTCCTTTGTTGTGTTTATGTTATTTATCAGACGCTACCGTCATCAGACACAAAGCTGTAGGCGGTGGTCACGAAGTCCTTGTTCAGGATCTCGAAGCCAGCGTACAGTTGCCAGATGAGGATGATGAAACGGCTGAAGTCGTCGTTGTTGTTGATCAGCACCTGAGCGTTCGGACCGCCGATACCAACGCCAATGGCTTGAGGACCGAAGAAGAAACCTTGGGCAACTTCTTGGTTGGCATAAGGGGCAGCGCCGGTGAAAGAAGCCGAAACGTTCTTGGTCGGGAAGTTGGTCGACTCGAAGAACTTAACGCCTTCAAACTGAACACCAGTCGGCATGACGGGTTCACCAGCCAGGAAATAAGCCTGACCAGCTTGGGGACCCATGTAGAAGCTGGCGTTGTTAGGCATCATGGGGTTGCCCATGTACATGCCTTGGCCAGGATTGCCAGCGTAACGAGCAATTTCACGGAAGTCGGGATCACGACGCAGGTGCATCATGAAGGTGGGATCGCAGATGCAACGATACAGACCATCAGCGAAGGTAGGAACGTTACGCTTGCGCAGATCCTTGACAACAGTCAGAAGGTCGGTACGCACCGAGAACTGCTGCACATCAGCGGTGTACTCAGCGGAGCTGTAAGTAACTTGGCTGGAAGAGTTCTTGGCTTTGTTACCAGGGAAGTAGTAACCACCTTGGGTGCTGGAAGCTTGACCATTGGCATCAGCTTTGGCCAGTTCGTCAATGAAGACGCGGTCACGCCAACGGCGATAGTCATCAAGCAGCGTCAGGCTACCGATCGACTGGTGGAACATATTCAGGTTGCCGGTGTCCAGCAGCAGACGCTGGGCGGTAACCAGGGTTTCACGAGCAATCTTGAAGGTGCTGGGCTGGGTCGGATCGCCCGGATCAGCAGGGCCGGTGTACTCTTTCAGCACAACAAGCACCTTCTCTTTGGTGATGTTGCGGCTGTTAGCGGTACCGATGGTTTGGTCAGCCACGCGCTCACGGCTGTCCTTGGTACCAGGAGTACCCCAGAACTTATAGCGGTCGAGCTGAACGGTTTGACCAGGCTGACGAGTGAAGTCGTGAACAACCACGGGCTCCACAGCCATCTCGGCAATATATGCAGGGTGCGGACGATAGAGTTCCGCGCCTAAAATCTTTGGAAAATCGTTCTCCTGGTCCCTAATTTCTTAGAGGGGTGGACTATCTCTTCATCCCTGTGGGATGCCGGACGCTAAATCTGGTATTACGTAACAAGATCGTGTTACCCCCAGTAGTCTCTGCACCTTCCAATCACGGGCTTGATTGGCTTGGCTCAGGATTACCCTCGTCTTTACGTTAGGGCTTCCCTGAATTCATCCGGTTTGCACTCATCAATTACTCGATGAGGTGACAACGTTGAGCGTTCAGTTGAGGTATGATTTGGAAACCTGTTCATAAACAACATGGATCCAAAATTAGTTCCTGGATTTGGTAACCTTTACTTAACAGAAAGAGGAGAAGCTTTTGAAAAACAACTTGATGAAAACAACCAAGAATATTTTCAAAAAATTGCAATTAGCTCAACCAGTACTTATGACCGTATTTCTGTTCTTGTAAATGGAAGAAGAAAGAGGTTTCATCTTCACGTCTTGATGGCTATTGCTTTTTTAGGGTTAGATCTTCGTTCACATGGAACAAATAATTTTTCCCTTCAAGTAGATCACAAGGACAACAACAAAAGAAATAACTGCGTCGATAACCTTGAAATCGTAACCAAACAAGAAAATCTTACAAGAGCTTGGGAAACCGGTTGTTACAAGAACAATGGTTTTGCTAGTAAAGGCAGACCGAAAAAAACTTTAAGAAAATTTTCTTCGGAAGACGTGAAGCAAATTAAAACTTTAAAAGAAGCAGGACTTTCTTATCGAAAGATTGCGGAAAAGTTTAACTGCAATCACGGTGCTATTTACCAAATCCTAAAAGGAAATACCTACCAGGATCTGAACTAGCTATCAATAAACACCTTGGTTTATCCTCCAGTGTTAATTTTGTTATCGGGTGAGAAGACTTGGCTTTTGCCTCATCTACTACAAATTGTAGCAGTCAGTAATTTATTTATTACGTGTACTGCATGGTAGGTGCTTTATAACGAGCACCCATCGAATTACTGGAGCCATAAGACTCCGGATCAACTACAGCTTGCTGGAATCCAGGGAGACCCATGGCACCAGGAATAGCGCCAAGGGCTACACCGCCAAGACCGGCAGCAGCAGCAGAAGCAGGAACTAAACCAAGAGCCACGTTCCTACCTAGCACACGCGTAGTTGCCGCAGTTGCTTCAGGAATAGAACCTGCGCCACCTGCTACATCAGCTAGCTCCAACAGAGCTTTCTGACGTAAACCGCCTTCACGCATCTTTGTTGCTTGTTCAAAAAGGAAGTCCTGTTGTTCTTGGCCCAAATTTTGGATACCTTTTACCATTTGAGGAGCGTACTTCCCGGCTAGAGCACGTGCCCCAAGTAAACCAGCTGCACCACCAAGACCACCGGCCGCAGCAGCAAGTGCCGCAGAACCGGGATCCTCTCCTTGAGAAAGGGCGTACCCACCCGTGGCTAAGCCAGCAGCAATAGGTACGCCATAAGCTAAGCGCTTACGCATCGCCTTACTCCATCACAAACAGTTTGTTTGCCAGCGTTTGAGGCTGAGCTTGGTTCATGAGCCGCCAGGCGTTCTGGGGATCACGAGCCATTTGCTCGCTGAAATTAGCCCAGAAGTTTTCAGGTTGCTGAGGAGCATCAGCAGCCGGAGGGGCAGGGAACTGATTCATGGCAGTAGGTTGCACAGCTTCGGTGCGATAACCAGGACGCTCAAGTTCCACTTCGTTTTCGTACACGGGGTACGGACCTTCAGGACCAAAGAACTTCAGGGTGTAATCACTGAGAACGTCAGGATTAGTCAGGATTTCGTTGTACGCCAGGTTCTCTTGATGCTCATTAACAGCAAACTGGGCGTAACCCTGAATGGTATCAGCGGCGCGGTTTCCCCACGCGACGGCGCTGTCCAGCATTGCCTCCAGATTCAGGGCGTAGTTGTTCAGAAGGGCGGGTGCCTCGATTCCGAACGCGTCCATTACTTGGCGGCTGTCCTGGCTCATTCCCAACTGGTCCGCGAGCGCCACCAAGGAGGGAGCTGACGAGGTTTGGGAAGAGTTGGGCGATAAGGCCGGGTTGGCTTGCCAGGTCTGCGGAGCCGATTGTTGCGTAACTTGGGCGCTGGCTTGTTGGCCGTAGTTCGCCGGGGAATACTGAGTCGTCGGCTGCGAGGGTTGACCCTGGAACGGGGATTGGACTGGTGCGCTCAGCAGATTCACCACCTTGTTGAACGCCGATTCCCACGGATTCGAGATAGTTTCCGAGGTCGTCGGGGATTGGGGGGCGTACTGAGTAGGGGCTGATTGGTAATTGGGGGCCGCCTGCGGCACCGCTTGGGGGTAACTGGTACCCACCTGATACGGCACCGGAGCCGGGGAGGCTGCCTGTTGCGGAGCTGCCACCACGTAGCTGCTCGGAGCGACGGCTGCGGGTGCTGGGCTCGTCTGTGGGATCGATTGGACGGTAGCGTCCTGCATAACTCATCTCCTTTTGTAAGGCCTCTAATGTTCGATACAGATATGGGGTTAAATCCAGTCTTGGATCCGCAGCCATCGGAAGATCCGGTGATTGCGGGTGAGGAGTCTGCATCATGCCCCCCACTAAACGAGCGAAAGAAGAATATGCATTCTGCAATTCGCCCACCATCCTGAACGGGAACCCAGATAACATCTCGGCCCGCTCCTCATCCGTCTTGGACGGGAAGAGGTATTTCAGTGCCTCAATGCTATCAACACCTAATTCCTGAAGGTTGCGCACCACAATGGAGTTGTTCAGGATGTCCTGTGTTGAATCCTCGTATACGGGACCCAACCAACGCCATTGAACAGTAATGTCACCATCGGGAATTAGCCCCAGCACCCCTGGAGGAATCTGCTGGGTTTTAACGCATGCCATCATTAATTGCTTTACTTGATCTTCAAAAGCAGTCAACGCATCTGCATAAAGCGCCAACTCGTTTTCATCAGCATTTTCGTCCGGCTCAACAGGTTTTTCAAGACCTGCTGCAGCTGCCAATGTGGTGCGGAAAATCTGCTCTTCTTGATAAATAATTAATTCAAGACAGCGACAAATGCCATACGTATACACAGCATTTGCTTTTTTCTTTGATGTTGCCGAAACACGTCCAAATAAGGACTTGTACTCTGTTGCCGTTACACCAGCGGAAATAGACAGTTCATCAACACCGCCCAATGCCGTACGAATTTCTTCGCGGTATTGACGAGCAAATGAATTTTGATCACCAGTAATAGCATCTGGAACAATGTAACCAACTCGATCGTTTGGTTCCAGGTTTGCAATGACTCGTGGAACACGGATTTGACCGTCAATGCCACGAGCTAAAGGATCAGATTTAAACCGAGACTGGCTTAAGCTGCCCATCCCAGTAAAGCCTGAATTAGCTGCAATGGAAGGGCGTTGAACAACGGTGTCACCACCAGCTTCCATCAGGTCAGTCTTAGGCCTGGAAGAAAGAAGAGTAGGATTACCAAAGAACTGAACGTTCTTACGCATGGTGCGAACCATTTCGTCATGCGTAACAATGTGATTGGCGAGTGCATCAAACTCACCAAATCCTTCAGTTGAAAAGCCTTTGGGGTTATTAAAGATTTCAACACAAGGGATAAACCCTAATGTGTTACGAAATGTTTTTGTTTTACCAGGGGTTGCATAGCTGGGTTGATCGAATGAAATTTCACCTTCCGCATGCGTTTCTTCAATCGTTTTTCTTTTGATCGAAAGTTTGATATAACGTCGCGCACCTTGATTAATCGTGGCTGGACCTGTCAATTTGGTTGCCGCAATATCTTGATCAAACCCAATACCACGACGAACTTTATAGCTGTAGATAATTACGACTTCGTCCAGTTCTCCATCGATGTTGTAATACGTCCGATACTCATGTTTGCGGAAGTAATACATTCTGTAATTACTGTCCGTGGGACGGATATAAAAAAGTCCTTGTCCGTCACAAAGAAAATAATCCCAGACTGAATCTAAGCGTGTATCAATTTGATTGTACTTAAGAACGCGAGTGACAAAGTCCTTGCGTTGATTCCCAAAATTATCTTGCGCTGGAAAAAACTCAACCCCTTGGCGAATGCCAAAAAGTTTCATTTGTGCTAAATGAGACGCAATGACCCCAGTATCGACCATTGCGCTACCGTCTCGTTCCAGGTAGGCGTCAATGATTTCTTTTAAGCGAGATTTTGCGTCAGCAGCCATTAACTATTACGGGTCCAGGGTCACTCTAGGTTTATTTTACTCTTCTTCTACTTCATAACCAGCAGGGTCATTGACTTTTGTCAAGATGACTCCATTGCTTTTTATATCCCAATTCAGTACATCGCCTTCTTGCCAGCCCAGCTCTTCCATCAGTTCATCGGGAAACGTAAGAAAAAGCTCTCCGTTGTCGTCTTCTTCTACTTCAAGGATGTAGCTCATTTGGTCAAAAGCTTTTCCATAAGCTTATCAAGTTTAATGTTGATTTGTTTAAAGTGGTCTTGCATTTCTTGAATTTCTCTTAAAAAGTCAACTTTTAACACATATTCCAGAGGGAGGCGGTTCACTTGGTGTTCCACTGAATTAACACGGTTTTCCTGGAGGTCAATAATTCTATTTAAATCCCGAATTTTTTCGTAAAATCTATTCAAAATTTTATTTGCTGTCCATACGCCGCCCGTGACCGACGAAGCAATGACGGTAGCAAGCAGCGCTAAATACTCTGGACCCATGTCTGTAAAACTTTTTTTTCAATTCTAAGATCTAGAAATCAAGTTGAAGTTGTCCTTTTCTAGCAAGACCGGTCACCAACCAAACAAGCGCATCTACACAGTCGTCGTGACTGCTTACGCCAAAGTTTGTAAGCTCTTCAAACATATTGGTGAAGTTGCGGTAACGATTAAAAACAATCTTGCGGTCTTCAAACATACCAATAATCCCACGGAATCGAGCTAATTTATCCGCTCGGAATCCCTTAACGGGATGCCAAATTAAATTGTACAAACCCTCATTACTTAAGCAAATACGTTTAAAGTCTGCTTCCAGAGATGCCTGATACTGTACAGCTTCACTCCAAATATCGCACGTCGAATAAGTCGGAAAATAGTTACCGTTTTCGTCCTTACCTACCACAGACCAATCATTAAGCAATTCTTTAAGGGCATCCAATTTTTCAAGATTACCCATGACACGAATACGGCGGTAATCAATAATATGAATGCGATCTCCAATACGACCGCCAAGAACCATTACGGTGTAATCATTCTTTTCTCTGACTCCAGCAGATAAGTCAACCCCAATACCAAGTGCATCAAATTCTGTAGAAATTTCGGCTTTAACGATTAATTCTGGTGCAAGAGACAATTCATTTTGTCGAATAATTTGATTCATGTACTGGAACGAAAAAGCAATAGGTGCTTGTCGTTTCTTTTCTTTTAGATACTCCAGAGACCACATCTCTGGCCAATACGACAATTCATCTCCTGTTTTGGGATCAGTCAGAATTGCAGAAAGAACAATTTGCGACCAATTGTTTTGATCGTTAAATGTTGTGGCATGAATGTCATCATGCCGGAAACGTGTACCAAGACAGACTGCGCGACCACCTTCGAACATCGTTGGTGCAATCACAGCATTCCAGTTATCCTGCATCATCTTTCTGATGTCAGGATTTGAAATGTCAGCAGCTGATTTGATAGGGTCATCAATGATTACCAAGTGAGAACGCTTGGATGTCACTGAACCTTTAAGGCCTGCCGCACAAAGAGTAAATTGTTCATCACCTGTTACGTCAATGCCAGCAAATTTATGATCGATTGACCAATATTCATTGCTGGTGACGTTTTTTAAAAGACGTACAGAGGGAAAAACTTCTTGATACCGTTTGCTTTCAATAATTCGTTTAATAGTTGCTGATTTAGAACGCGCAATATCAACCGTGTAAGACAAGTAAAGAATCTGTAACGGAAGCTTAGCTTGAGTGTGAATACCAATAGCCCATGCAGTAAATAAACCAAGGACTGTTGATTTAGCCGAACCCCTGGGGCCAAGAAGATCTACGTTTGGACCAGCAATTTTAATAAGGCACGAACTATCTTGATCTGTTACAAAGTGATGATGCCATTCTTTGTGATGCCGAGCAGGGGGTTTGTCTGCGACGTACTCACAAAAATAACCAAAGTCTTCGCGAGCCTTCTTAAGATCAGTTTCGTTTTTAGGAACTTTGATCTGGTGATTACGCGCAGCCGCTTTTGCGTTGCGCCGATACGCGAGATGAACGTAAGAAGGCACAGAACTAAATCAGAGTATTGCTAAATACTAACCGAATACGGCTTGCTGTCTGAACGGATCTTCTGATTGAGCTTGGCGACGATACTCTTTAGACGCCGCACTGGCTGCCTTTGCTTTCTGTGGATCGTACTCAGATTGAAATGCACCCTGTGCTTTTTGTTCTTCTGAAGTTTTTGCTGCAGTAGCAATTGCAGTTTCGAACTGTTGATCTTCTGGAGCGGTGGACAAACCAGGACCCGTTTGAGGAGATCTATCAAATGGATTTTGAATCATATAGCCTTCACCTGGTTTAAATTTTGATCCAGGTGTAATAAGGGGCATGATATTACTTGGATGGTACGAACCAGGAGGCCTATCCATGCCCCTTGGGCCAAGGTTTGAAGAAGGTGCCTGAGCAATCAGCTCACCTCTTGGGCCTTTGGAAGAAGACCAATCAACTGCTTCACCTTTTGCTTGATCTAACAACTTGTTTTCAAATTCTTCAATTTTTTCTTCTGATTGCATATTCGCTTGTTCTTTTTCCCACAAGATAGAATACGCATTTTGCACTTTCTCGGAAGCACGTCTTTGACGATAATCTTCTCGTCCAACATTTTCTAAACCGTATTGTTGAACTTCGTAATCTTCAGGAGTTGCTGCACGATCAAAGTAAGAATAATTTCCTTCTACCAGGGGTATTTCAAACCCCATTTCAACTAACTGTTGTCTGTAAGCTGCACGAGATGGAGCATCTGCCGTACTTTTATATTTAGCATTTTCTAAAGGAGTTTTGTAAAGCTGTTCAAATAAAGCAGTTCGTTGTTGTGAAGCAGCATTATATCGATCCATATAAGTGGACATATCTCCACCCGTAGGATATGGCGCCAACCTGTCTGCGGCTTCTGCATAACGTTTATACAATTTACTGCCTAAGCTATATCCTAAATTTTCTCGCGAAAAGTAACCTCCGTATTCTCCATACGCAGGAGAATAATAAACATTTGGAGTGATGTAATTAGTTGCCGGAACTTCTGCGTAATAACCTTCTGCTGTTTTTTGTAATGCTGGCGATGGTTTTTGATTTGCTTTAACTTGCTCCAGGGCTTGTTTATAAACCCTTTCGGCTCTTTGTTCTGGAGTCTCTTTAGGCGCTTTAGGTTTTGGAGGTGGTTCAACAACCGATCTTTGAACTAAGTCGGGAGAAACAGAAGCCAGAGTTCCGCTGCTGCGTTGCAAATCATATGTTTGCGTAGCAAGAGCTTTTTGAGGATCTCCTCCAGCGCTTGCTAAAGGTACATAAGCACCCCTGGGCAAAAAAGGATTCGCACCTGGTTTTGCATTGGGATTATTCCTATACCACTCGGCAGGTCTTATGCCATACGTTTTGTGAATCCAGTTATATAAATTTTCGTTAACCATTGTTCTGTTTTACTTCTTTTTGTTTTTTTGCTCTTGATATTTACGAGCTTTATCTAATGCAGCTTTGCGTTTTTCTTTATCGGACATTTCAGTCCCATCTTCTTTTTTAGCTTCTTTCTTCTTGAAATGCTCAAGAAGTTGAGGCGGCATCTTACCCTTAGCCATCAGCGCTGAACCATTTGACGAATGCGATCAACCATCGCCTGGTAATCCGGCGTACCTTGCTCGGGCATGCGACGTGCACGACCAGGACCAAACACAATGCCTGGACTTAATTGAACGGGGCCTGGATTTTGGAATCCAGCGCGAGTGGCAGGAGAAGGAAAAGGAGCAACAGGCGCTTCACCTTTAGCTGCTTGTGCGAACACTGCTTCAGCTCCTTCAGGACTTTCTTGCTGCTGCACTTCTTGTGCGCGTTGGCCAATAGCAGCACGACGCTGACGAATACCTTCAGCTGCTAAAGCTCGCTCATTAGGCCCCATGCCACGAGTTTCTGCACCCATTTCTATTAAGAATTCTTTATAAGTATCTTAGCTTAATTATTCTTCAAGTTGCATTCGAGCCCATACGCTCATCGATGCTTCCTGCAAGGGACCCTCAATCGGATCATCTTTAAAAATAAACATTAACTCACGAATAGCTCTATCTGCTCCAGCCATCAGCAAGCCTTTTCGATCCTTGGAAGAAGTAAACGACTCTACTTGAGCAATAGTCCCCCGGAGTTCTTTTTCCATTGCCGCAATACGTGCTACACCCGCATCACGTTTAACACCAAAATTTTCAATGTCTTCACGGAGTTTGCGAATATCTTCCTGCATCTCACCAATCTCCATAAGGAGTGTTTTACGGTGATCAGGCTTTTTGTAATGCTGTTTAATCCAAGATTCACACGAAACAATGCTCCCCTGGTAACCAAGGAAGCGAGCATATAGATAGCTTTCAATTACCGAATAATTATCGGATGCAAAAGCACAGAAAGCTTCTTGGGTTGAACTATCGAGATTATCGACCCACTGGTCAAATAGCTCAATATCGATAAGCTCGTTGGGCCTGCGCGTAATCTCGTGCTTCGTCTTGTTGGCGGAACTCTTGCTGTTGCTCAGCGGAAGTTCGCTGTTCGGTTGCACCTTTACCGATGGTTTCACGCTCTTGCTCACCAGCAGTCTCCATTTTCTTTTTGGAAAATTCGTAAGCCACGCCAGCCGCTTGACGATATTTGTCTAGGTCAAACCAATCGTCAACGTCTACTTGTCCAACAGGAACGGAACTGGTCATGGCTTATAAATCTTACAAGAAAAAATCAGAAGTTGCTCATCATTTGAGCAAGGCCAGTAGCAAAGATGTCACGACGACTTTCCAGGGACTTTTGCCGTTGTTGACGACCCTTGGAGGCTTCAAGACGCTCAAGCAGCTGCTCAAACTTATTGATATCAAAGTAATCTTCTGCCGTGGATTGGCCGACCGGGGTGGAAGTCATTGGTGTTTAACTCACTGAAATAATTATATCAAGCAATATTTATCAGAAACTAAAGGAGCCGACCAGTGTCTGATAAATATTGCCTTGAGATTGTACTTTGGCGAGTTCTTTGGACCCTTCATTTTTTAACTTTTGGGTTTCTTTGTCAATCTCGCCTTGTAAGTTTGTCAAGCCAGCACTATACAAATACTGCCGGGTGTCGCGAACATTTTGTAATTGCTGTTCAATTTCTGCTGGAGTACCAGTGAATTGATCACCAAACTCAGGAGTTGCAATTTTAGTCCGTCCAGCAATATCTCCTGAATACGCAGGAAGAAGTGTCTTATCAAATTTAAAAGTGCGCTTACCAGTACGATCACCAGCTTCGTCGGTAGTTTGCTTACCGAACATAGTGTCGTAATAGTTATCTAAATAACTTTGATTAAATTTCTTTTGATATTCAGCACTCTTGGTAAGAGAACTCTTGAGATCTTCAACGTTGGAATAATATCCCTGGTTAAAGCGCTCCAGGGCTTTTGTTTGTTCTTCTTCTGTAGCTTGACGACCAAGAAGTTCTTCATACGCAGCAGACACACCAGTCTTTCTACGTTGAGGAAGAAGCTCTTGCGTATAAATATTCGTTAAACGAGAAATGTCCTCTTCTGGAGGAGTAATGTCATATCGTGACGCATAATCACGAAGTTGAGAAGTAACATCACCGTACCCTACAAGACCTTGACGCAGTTGTGATTCAAGACCACGAACAAGACCTGAGTAACCAGCGGCACCAGAAGCTTTCCGCGCTTCTTCTTTTGCCTTTGCCTCTGCACGTTCCTGTGCCGCACGTGATTCAGCAGCAGCTTCTTTCTGTTGTTGATATTGAAGAAACTTCTCAAAACTATCATCCTTAGGGATGGGAGTTGGAGTGTAATTAACAGAAGTACCGCCCATGGTTAAATATTAGTGAAACGACGACTAAAAGCAGTAGGACCAAACATTCCCTCCATTTTGGCGGCTTCTTGAAAACCTGTACGTTTCATATTAAGCAAATTTTCAAACAACGCAGCCTCTTTGGATTCAGGAGAGATACGGGCAAGTCTTTCACGACGAGACCGTTCGGACATCAAAGCAGTTTCTTGTGGGGCAAGTTCACTAAAAGCAGTTTGAAGCGCACGGCGTTGACGAGCTTCTTCTATATCAGATCCAGTGGTGGCTTGGAAAAGAGGCCCCCACATTCCCATGCCCATCTGGGCTTTGGCAGTATCTCGACCAATCTGAACGTCGGAAAGGCGTTTTGCATCAGCAGCTGCAAACTGAGCTTGTGCTGCGCTTGCGGCACTTTGCGCTCCCATGATTCCGCCAAAAAGACTGGAACCAATTCCGAATACACCTAGGCCAAGAGTTAATGGATCCATGCCGCTTTTTAACAGATTCCCACTATTGAAACTATTTGATTCTCCACCGCCAAAACTAAAGCGAACGTCTTTTAACCGAGGATCGGCTTGTAGTTGTCCTTCTCCAGTTCCGTAGTATGCGGCCATGAATTCATTTTAACCTGTATAGCTTCCGTAATATTTAGTCGGTTGAAAATTATATCCAGGTGTTTGGATATTCATGCCATATTGCTGTGGCTGTGCGTAAATATTGGCTACGTTTCCAGCAGCTGCAAGTTGAAGAGCAGCTTGCGCACCAAATGCGTTTGCAATTGATTGAGGAATGGTTTTAAACAAGGCACCATATTTAGCGCCTTCACGCATACTTTCTAAACCAATTTTTTGTGCCCGTTCTGCCCGACGACCTTCAAACTCTTCAAAACGTTGCAGTTCTTCTTGAGTAGGTAATGCTGTTTGGCTACGACCAATATTTGAAAACACATCACCCAAGGCTTGTGTTTCAATTAGATTTTTTAAAGTTCCTGCACGTTCTTTCTCAGGAAGCAAGCCAAGCATTTGCTGAACCTGCGGAGGCAGCCCAGGGATTTTTTGTTGGAAAGAACCGGCAAGTTCTGGCATTTTATTTCTCCAATCAGAAGCTAATGCTGGGGGCTTGCATTACGGCGCCAGCGTAGGGACTTTGGCTAATGGCTGTACGGAATGTTGCACCACGCTCTTGCTGACCTTCGCGAGCCAACGCACCCATGGTGGCTTGACGCCCAAGAGTCTGATAAGCAGACGTTTGAGAAGCAAGTAAAGCCTGCTGATTAACAAGTTGACTACGCTGCAAACGCTCAATAAGAGGAAGTTGAGCTTTCTGCATTTGAAGCTCTTGTTGCATTTGGAATTGCAACATCTCTTTATCAAGAGCAAGCCCCGCTTGACCCATGCGAGTTGCTTGCTGAACAGCGTAATCTAAATCACGACGCCGAGTCTGTTCTTCTGCAGCAGCAGGAGTAACAGGAATTTCACCAAACGGAGTAGGAATTGAGATTGCCGGACCCGTAGGACGCTCGCCAGCAGTCGTTGCCTGTGGAGTGGGTTGTCCTTGAGGAGTAACACCACGCACCTGTTGAACGCCAGCGGCAGCAGCTTGTTGGACACCACCACCAACGAGAGCAGGCACCGCAAACCGAAGACCCATCCCCAGTGCTTTAGCTGGACCAGGGCCTGCAATTAAACCTTGAGTTGCTGCCGTCACAAGCGGGTTAGCAACTGCACCAGCGGTAAGACCAATCGGAGCAGAAATTGCAGCACTTAACGGATCACCGCCCATGGCAGTACCAAGTGCACCAAAAAGAGCACCTGATTTGCCGCCACCAGCACCGCGATACTGTCCGGCTTGATTAACAAACATGCCGCCAGGTTGCGTAGGAAGTTCCAGCAGCTCCTGCACTGCAGCTTGCTGAGCTTGCTGACCCCTGGCACCCATTAATTCACCAAGGCGGCGTTGGTAGTAACGAGAACGTGCCCCCAGCATTGTCGTGGGGTCATCCAGGGGATTCAACCTGGGGCTGGGACCTTCAGCCATATCTGAGTATATCTATATGTTTAAATTTTACCAGTGGTTGTACTTTGATATTGATTAGTTGTTGGAAGTTTTGGACGATTTGCTGCAGCAATTGCTTCATTAGTTACATTGCCACCTGCAATTCCTGCCAAAGAACCAGCTAAACCACCAACCATTGCACGTACTGCTTTTTGACGTGGCGTTCCAGGGGCACGAGCAGCAAGATTTGCAGCAACAGTGCCACCAGCAAAACCACCAACCATTGGAACATTGACAGGGAAACCAAGCATGCGCAACTCAGGTTTGCCCTCCAAGTTTTCCATTGTTCCTTTAACAATGCCAAGGCCCAACAAACCTTTTTCTTGGTAAAGAAAATTCATGTAGTTACCATAACGCTCAGGAGTAAGCGACGGAATTTCTTGTTTTGCCGTAGCGTACTTAAGTGGATCGCCAGTGCGACCAAGAAAAAACCGTTCAAATAACTCTTGAGCTGGTTGGCCAGTTTGGCGCCGATCTTCTGCACCCTTAGGTGAGTAAGTCTGTGCGTACCCTTTAGGACGAAATTGTTCTTCAGGATTCGTAATATCATAAGTACCTGCAGCCGCAATAGCTGGTGCAGCAACCCCAAGTGCTACAGCAGCCCTAGCAGTAGGAGAAGAAAGAACATTTTTATTTACACCAACTTCTACTCCACGTTGGGCAATTGCAAGTGGGTGATTCCAACGCCACCAATACGTACGAGTACCATCGTTGGCAACATCAATCAAAGCCCTGGATGTATATGCGCCAAGAAATTGGGCCGGTGTTTGCCGAGCACTAATGCCTTGCGCTTTAAGTTCTTTTTTAAATCCTGGACCTAAAACACTTTGCCCATAACCAACTCCTTGTTCTTTTGCTTTTGCAAGCATACGAACTTGAATATCATCAGCAGTTCTAAAACCCTGAAGATAATTTTGAGCAAGCTGTTGAGCTTGTTGAAAAATATTCATGACTGTCTCATTGCTTGCAGCACTTCAGGTGGAAGTGTTACCCCAGGATAATGAAGCGTTTGTTCCACGCCTTGCATTTGAAATTGCGTACCAGGAGCCAGCGCTTGTTTCTGAAGGTTATTGATTTGCTGACGTTGAACTGCTTGTTGATAAATTTGTTGCTCTTGTGAAATATTCGTAGGTTCTACAATTTGAGCATTTTGATACAACGCACCTTGAGTTGCTAAATCTACCAAAGGCATTGAGGCAAGAGATGCACCCAGGTTAATTGCTTGTTCTGGCCCAGAAGGTTGATACGCAAGTTCCTTGGTAATTGTTTTACCAGCTGGTGTTTTAATTGTTGCAGTACCAGCAGGAGTGCCTGGAAATGTTTTACGCGCTAATCCAACAAGTGGATAGTTAAGCAAAAAATCTCCAGCCGCATATGCTGCACCAGCAACAGGACCGCCCGTTAATGTGCCAACGGCAAAGTTAAGAGCTGCGCCGGGCAGCGCTGCTTTAGCTGCCTGACGTGACGTTTGACTTGCTAATAATTGACCCAGTCCCGCGAGCATATCTTGTTTTATTTTTTATTTTACGGCAAGTCAGTCAATCGTTTTACCAGGGGGAACATTTGATTCTTTACTTTCATCAGCAACAGTAATTTCTCCTTCTCTTTCATCTTGCTCGCGTTGAACTAAATCTTTACGCTCTAAGAGTTGAGACACAGAAAGATTGTTTTCACTTTCGTTTTCAGCACGTTGTTCCGCAATAGACATTAAGTATCCATTCGGATCAGGGTTCTTTAACCGAGGCATTGGATTTTTAGCTATTTTGCCAGGGTTAATGGTGGGGCTAATGCGATAAGCTTCCACCCAGGCAGGATTAAAGTCTGGTTGGCTTTGTGGGCGCTGGGAAGTCCTTGCTCTTCCTTCTTCAAAGTCATAATCTTCAGGACGATTAAACCGACCTAGTCCCTCAAATAACTGATAACTTTCATTTACAGCTTTGTTGTTATCAAAAAAGGGAGAATTAGGAATAAAGTTGAGATCTGGATTTAACTGACGTTTACGCGTCATCATCCGCTTGACGAGATCTACTTCGTCAAAACGAGATGGATTCCAAGGATATTGACCTGTAGTTGGCTTTGAACGAAAAATATCATCAAAGTCAAGCTTGCGAGAAACTTGACCTTTACTGTTAAATGGGTTGGTTATATATCGACCAAGATCTAGGCGTTGGTCTCTCATTAGCCTTTAGACTTTTTCTTTTTCAATCCTACCAACGTTTTACGAAGCCGCGCTTGCTTCACGGTTTTTTCATCGTATTTGCTTGGGTTTGCAAGAACATTTTCCTGCAGTTGAGCAGTTGTAATACCTTTCTTTTTGGCTTTAGCAGTAAAGGCGCCTTCTTTTATTTCCGCACCTTGAATCCACTTTTTATCTTTCTTTTTTTCTTCAGCCATGATTAAATGTTCCGTCCAAGTTGACGACGCAAGAAATCTTGCGGATCACGTCCTTCGATTCTAGCTCTACGCAATACTTCACTTACTGCAATACTTTCTTTAGCAACTTGACGACGATCAAGTTCTCTTTGAATTGCAGCAGCACCTGACTTGGTAGATTGCCCCAAGGCTCTAGTTAAACCTTCTGTTGTTACACCCGAGTATGGTGTTGCTTCTTGTTTTGCAATCCACTTGGGAACGTCGGTTGGTTTACGTGTTGCAGCAGCCGAATATTGTCCCGTTACTTTGCTCATAGCACCAGGTACATAGCCAGCCTCTTGTCCATAAATACCCATACCAGCAGAACCACCAGGGATTTCAGGCAGTGGTGCTCGATTTAAAATACTGTATTTAATTTCTTGTTTTGATTGTTGCGTTGTCGGCAAGTCCGGTGGCATTGCACCAGTGACTCTTAAAGCGCCTGGAATATCTTGTCCCGTTTCCATGGGAACACCTGGGACTAAGGGGTCGCCAGTACCAAAGAGTTGACGTTCTTCAACTTTAGGTAAAACTTCTTGCAAACTAGGCGATGCACCACGAATAGCGGTACCAACAGCCGTCGACTCAATCTGTGCTTCAGGCCCAATGTTTACAAGGGTCGTTTCAGAAGGTCGCCCGGTTAAACCAGGGATGCGTTCTGATTCCGGCACTTCTTGAATACTGGCTGCTTCCACTGCTTTACGCACTGTGGTTGGAAGAGAGATGTTCTGACGAAACTCTTCAGTGCCAGGCTGTAATCCCGCTTTAGATGCCCAACCTTCTGCCAATGCACGTTCAAAGCGAGTAGTACCAGGGCGCAAACCGCGCTCAACTAACTCTTGACGCCGTTGCATCATTTCAGTTTTGGCAATATCCGCTAATTCTTGCGATGACAGTGAACGTGCTTGCTCAATTTGATCAACCGGAAGACCATCTGGAAGTTGAGACGCAACTTGATTAATAGGACCATCGTCCACATAACCAATCATCTGTGATGGCTCTGCTTCTGCCATCATGCGTTGCCGTTCTGCTTCAACAAAATCTTCTAAGAAACTAATCTCACCAAGATCATTGTCTTCATTTTGTTGAAGACTGTGCATAACCCGACCAGTTTGTTGATCTTCTGCAGATTCAACAGCATTAAATTTTTGATCAGCAATTAATGGTTGTTGAATTTTTTGTGAATCAGTCAATGTTTCTGCTGGTGCTAATGACCCAGTAGATTCAAGATATGCACGAGGATTAAACCCTTCAGCGCCAGAAGAACGAATTTCAGTTAAAACATCATCAACTTGACGTTCAATACCTTGAACTTGTGCAGCTTGCCGCCGCATTTCTTGTTGAGTAGCGCGACCGGTTTCCAAACGCTTTGCTTGTTCATACTCTGGTGCGTACTTTTGAATAATGTCGTACGCAACATCGGAACCCAAAAGGTTTTGCGGTACAACTGAAACGTTGACTGGAGTTACGGCTTGAGTTTTAGGGGTATAAGGTAAATCCCAAGGACTTGGTGCAGCTTGTTGAGAAACAGATGGTTGAACAACAGGTTCTTTAGAGGGAGGAGGAGTTGTTTCTTGTACAACACGACGAACTGGTGACACTTCAGCCCCCATTTCCGCCAAGTCAACCTGACGAACACCAGCAGTTGCGGACTTTGCGGGACCACGGAGTAAACGACGACCGGCAATGGTGGCTCCTACGCCTCCAGCAAGAGCTAAACCTACGCCAATGCCGACTGATAGTGGATCAAACCCCTTTGATTCTTGCGATTCAGGTGCTTTGAGCTGATTACGACGGAATTCCAGTACTTCTGGCGCCATCTGAGCCCTTTCTTCTGGCGATTCGGGGACAGGAACCCCGGTTGCGCGACTATATGCGTAAAAATCAGCCGGAGAAATGGCCATTTGCAGTTATTACGGGTACTTTTGACCTGTTGTCATTCTATTGTTGACAAATCTTAAGTGTGCCGCCGTTATAGTAAGAGAAATGTGGTTGTAAGTTCCAGGGATGGACGCTGGTACTAGGCAAAAACGGGTTGAAGCCCTTGAAAAAATCAAAGACCGTGCCGTAAACATGGCAAAAGAAGGAAGAGATTCCTTTGAGGTACGAGATTTTGTTACTAAAGCCAAAAAAGAATTGGCATATGAGCTTCCAGATGAGGAAGCTTTTACAAAAGCTATGAATGCAACGTTGGCTTATAAACGCAAAAGCAACAAATAAGTAAAAAACAACATAAATTTTAATCGCGGAGTTTAACCACTCCGCTTTTTTGGCTGGTTTTTTGGGCTAATTAGGGAAAATAATTACAAAAATTGTTTTTATTTTAAAGACTGGCCCGTATATCTACCAGGTTGGGGTGATAGTTACTTTACTCTTCTCCACCCGCCCGTCCGAATGTGAATGTGGAGAGAAAAAAAAGAAAGGGCGGGGGTATGTGAAATGTAGGAGCCTGACTACGTTTAGTGAAGGTTACCTGACTACGTTGTGAGGATTCTGAAGGAAGCCTGACTACGTTGGATGGTTACTGTAGGTTACCTGACTACGTTTAGAGGAAGGATACCTGACTACGTTTAGAGGAATGAGAGATTCTATCGCGAAGGACGAAGGAAGTCAGGCGAGTTTACATTAATCTTTCCAATTCACAAGGTTAAGTATTAACTACGTTTCACACCGAGCGGGCTACGACCCGCTCTTATCTGTCTACGTTATGCGTCACTGCGCATATACACATAGCGATTGGTTACATATCTGATCAATTGCTTCGTTTGATACGAATTCGTATCACCATTTCGCTCTAATACGGTACAAAATCAATGCTTAGCGCTCCGCTCCGCTGGAAGTGCGTTATAGAACGGTGTAGAAATTGGGGGTTGACACGCCCTAATTTTCGTCTGTTCATTGATATTACTTGGCTTTCACTTCGCCAGAGGTGATGTAAGCCCAATGTGCACTAGGGCTTAGGCCCTCTCGCAGGGTTAGAAGCCCTGAACTTCCACAGGTTTAGGCCTGCCAACTAACTTCTGCCCTTTGCGGAGATAGGCACCGCACTATTGGAGTAGACCATGTCGGTTTACGTTGTTATCCTCTGTGATCTGTACCAGGATCACTTCAATATACGGAACATCTTGGGTTTATTTGCTAGCCGTGAAGCGGCTGACAAGTATGTTCAATCCCAAGAACTTGAGGAAGGTGAACGGTTTCTTGTTTATAAGGAATACGTTCGAAACTGATCCGTCAAAGCGGGAGGACAGGTGCAAACCCTGTCCCAGTTATTGCGTAGGTACACACGTACTACTGCGCATCCTGCCCGTAAGGGCAGGCACTCAACTCACTGCATTATCCTTATGTTTATCTATCAACCCAACCAGTATTCCGACGATCGTGTCGTATGGTATGGCGGTGAATCGACTCAGCTCCATTACGAGAAGGAATGTGTTGATGACAACGGCTGTCCTGAATGGAGAGGTGTTGCAGTACGTCCTTTTGGTAATGGGCTTCCCAGTGGCATGTCAGAAATGCATGCTGAGCTAGTTGATTACTACTGCTATTGCAACACGATGAAGTATGAAAAGAAGTTAGCTATGGCTGACTGATACTTGATTCCTGCACCTACCCATTACTTTTAACAAGAGGTGATGGGTTTCTGCAGGCTTCACACCTGCACAACTCAACTCAACCCAACAGAAGTCCCATGACTCCTAAAGCTGTTGAACGTCTTCTCACTCAAGAAGCTCGTCTTCTTGCACGTCGAGATACTCCTTTCATTGACCAAGAAATTGAGAGTCAGCGTCAAGCTGCTCTTGATGTCTTTTATCAGTGGCAAGATGGCTTGGTACAGTTCCAGGACATTGTTCCTTTTTGCGTGGTGCTCGAACGTAAAGTTCGTCTGAACCATGATCTTATTAGATGGGAACTTAACCATCTGATGGATTGATTTCTGCATTTAACCCTTCCCATCCATTGTGATGGGTGGGTTTACTGCAGAGTTCAACTCTGCTTGTTTACTTACTTAATTCAACTCAACTTATGGCTTACGCTGACCTCCAAACAATTTCACTTGTTGGTCGCATCGCTGATCTCACCGTCATTAAGACGGAAGATGAGCGTAACTGCCTCATTGTCACCCTGTATCACCGCATCTCACCAGATGCACTAATCACTGTTAAGTTCCTTAACTCCAACGGATTGCTCACTGCTTACACCAATGACAACTTGGTTGTAGGACAAGAACTTACCGTCGTTGGTAAAATTCAAGCCATTCGTTCTTTCTACATGAAAGACGATGAACTTACTCCGCTCAAGCAACCAGAGTTCCAACTGAAAGTCATCGACTATGCTTTTGGTTCCAAGCCTCAACCAAAGGCCGAACCCAAAGCTACCAAGAAGACCAAAGCTCAGCCTACGCTTGAGCCAGTGGAACTCTAATTGACGGTTACACTAAGGGACTTCGGTCCCTTTCTGTAGCCCTCGATGGCTACACCACTTATTACACATTCACTTCACAACATGAAACAAGTTATTAAACTACGTCCCAACAGTTATGTCCACCTTGATTCCTATGGCGAAGCTAAGGATTCATTTATTGCCAACATGCTGATTACTCTTGTTGTTGTCGGTATTGCTGCAATGACAGGAGCCGCTGCTGTTGGCGTGGACATTACTAACATTCAACCTATTACTATTCAACAATCCAAATGACTACTGCCCTTGCATCTCGTTTAGAAACTCTTGCTAATCGCATCAATCAACTCTTTGTTGCATTGTGTGAGAACTATGCCAAGAGCAATGCCGGTAGTAAGTATTACCATCCGGATCAACTTAGTTTTGAAATCGTTTCAGGAACTAAGTACCACAAAATTGTCATGCACCACCAGGGCAGTCGATCTGTCCATGCGTTTGTCCACAAACAATCTGGTGCTGTCTACAAACCTGCTAGCTGGAAATCACCAGCTAAACACGTGCGTTACAACTTGCTTGATGACGCATCGTTCGAGGATTGCCTCAAGCGTGCTGACTGGGCAGGTGGGTATTTATACCTACCGTAAGCCCCAGCTTTGCACACTAGCAAATCCTCGCTATCCTATCAACGTTCCCAACTCATACCATGGAACTTCTATCCCAGCTTGACGTTCAGAACCCTGATCACGTCAGCGTTATTACCCGGTCTGGTCGTGTCATTATCTCCGTTCGTAAGAATGGATCTGATGTGACTGTCGGTTTTCCCGTCAACACATCAATCTTTGACACTACCCCCAGACCCCCGCTGGCACAATCAGCGCCAGCACCTAAACCTATTAGAGACGAACTACGTCAGAAACGTATTGAATCAGCTGCCGCTCGTATGAGTAAAGCTGCTCGTTTTAATACCAAACTCACATTGCAATCAGCACGTCAAATTAAAGACATGCTGGTAGACAAAGAGATTATGGCTAAGTTCAGGTCTAGGCACCAAGCTCATTTGCAAATTGCACAAGCCTATGGTGTGAGCGTTCATGCCATTAGGGCAATTGACAAAGGTACGGCTTGGAAATCTGCCTGACTTATGCCACGTCTTGGGCAGGCGAAGCGTAATGTTTAATCAATGGACTCACTTGGATTTATCCCAGTGGGTCCTACACACCTTCGGTGACGTTAAACTGCCTATTCTTTTTGGCTACACAGCATTCAACTCATGGATCTTAATCAATTCGAAAATGACATTCCATCTGATGCACTTGATGCATTAGCTGATCTTGCTTATGAGCAACGTCAAGCAATGATGGAAGAACTCATTACTCAACCATCTACAACTCATGAAACCATCCTCTACTCCCCAACAACATGACATAGTTTTGGTATTGATATTCATTATCATTACCAGCGTTCAGCTCTTCATTCAATTCATTGCAGAACTATGGCATTTCATCCAGTTACCCAAGAAATCGCAGAAGCTTTCGGCTATGAACCCATGTCCGAAGCTGAGCGTAATCAACAATTCCAGCTCACTCCAAACTACGACTCCATTCAAGACGGAGTCCCAAAAGCTGGAAGTATCTATCTCAACAAATGCGGAGTCTATCGCTATTACTGGATCCCAGAAGGTGACAACTACACCGACGAAGAGAAAGGTGACCTCCAAGGCTGGTACGATATCCCGCTCAACGAAGACATCGAAGACTGGTGTTTCGATTCCTGCGCTTTCACGCCAGCGGAAGATGAAGTCGAACCTGACCACCCAGACAGCTGGCTTAGGCTTCTCGGTTTGATTTAAGTATTGTTTGCCTACAAGAAACTGTCAATACTGCCCACAGCCTGGATCATTAAAGATCCGGTTGACTCTTCCAAATTCCAACGCACTTCCGACAATGCAAAAGTATTTAAATGAGTATTTCGCAGTTTGCGAAGTCTTAGCTGATCTCAAAGCTATTATCCAACGTGAAAATGAACGCCATGAAATGGATCAACACCTTGTTCCATCCATGCGTGATCTAATTGAAAACGAAATTATTCCTTTGCTTGAAAATGAGATTGATGCAGATCCAACTCCTCAATATCTCTACGACGACACCGGTGGTGAACCTCCGATGACTGCAGCGGAAATACATCACGTTGCCTGGGTGCAACACCAGGCTTTGCACTCGTGATTTTATCTACCGCAAAGTTAAGAAACCATTAAGAAGTAAGGGCTGGTTCGCATTAGAACCTAAGTCTGGTGCGGCCAGACGCCCTTTGCTTCATCATTATTCCGGTTGGGCCTGAACCAAGCGGAATCCCCTTAAACAATCCACTGGCCAGTGGGTCCCTGCAGGAGACTCACTCATTGTAACCACAGTTACAGGTCCATGGCCAGGGGTTGACACATCTGGTAAACTTACAATTCATCACACCATCAACTTATGTCACAGCTCAACGACGCACCCAAGCCCCGCATCCCTGATGCAATGGATTTCCAACGGCTGCAAGCAATGCAGATCGTTGCCAAGATGAAGGAATCAGCTGACAAATACGGTGTTGGATTCGTTGGTGGATTTGTATCTGCCAACGGTGAAAAATTCATGATGTCCAACATGTCAGATGAAGACACTTTAATGCTCTTGCCTGAAGATCTCCAATGAAAGAAGTTATTTACTACAAAATCATTTCAATTGATGGACGTGATCACACAATTAGTTGTTGTGATTATTCAGAGTCCATTAATGAATTAATTAAAGACAACATTCTTGAAGACAATGATTCAGAAATTGTTGATCACATTTTTCAAGAGGAATGTACGTGACTAACAATCAGTCCGAACTAATTGATGCACTTATTGGAGATTTTAACTTTGAACGTGTGTTAACTGAATCATGTACTTGGGATGACTGACAAATCACCAATTAATTTTGATAGGACAATCCACGGCTTCAATATTACGGAACATGGCATTAAGTCTTATACAAAATCATTCAAGCTTGGACCGTTTCAGTTAACACTGAACGCCCGTAAGTCTGGTGTCCTTGGGTCGGTATCGATCCCTGGTACTGGCTTGTCCAAGCGAAACATCAACCTATTCAATTTCAACTCATGAATCCAACTGAACTCACACAACTTATTTGCATGATGGAAACACGGGGCGGTTCTTTTGTAGCCGCCATCGGTGCAGCCTTGCGTTATGCAGATCCTGTCAATCGGCAACGATTGCTTGATGCATTTCCAGATCTTGTAGAAAAGTATGGCCCCAACGGCATGTTTGCTGTTGCTCGTGCCATGGCAGAAGACCTTATCTCAAACAAATCATGACCGTCCTTGCAATCGAAGACACTTCTATTGATGGATCCCATGTCACAGTTACAGCTGTTGTGGATGAGATGCGTCTCATCTACCGTGCAACTCAGTTTGAACCTGAGGAATATGCTCCTGCATTATGCAGCGCAAGCTTTGAGCTGGATCCAGAGGAACAAATTCCTGTTGATGAAGATGGCTTCTGTAGTTATCTTGATCAACGAGATTTGCTCTGGCAACTGGTCGACACTTCCGACTGGGATCTAGATTGATTCACTGTCCTGAGCATGACATTAAACTGCTCAACACTACGAACTCAACTCTGAACTCACCATGCAATTCCGACTCCCAGAACAACTGCAAACTGAGTTGCTTGCGTATGATCCCAAGCTTAAAGCTCTAGCTCGCAGTCAAAATCCTAAGAAACAAACCAAGAAAGCAACGCATCCACTTGGTAATCCAAATGATTTGATTCCAGATGATGTTGTTCGTGCATCGCTGCTTCAAGATGCAATCGATAATATCAACGGTAATCCTGCCGCAGGTAGGTTTCAAATCTTTACCAAAGTGGTAGATGTTGCTACACCCGAAGCACGTACCGTTACTGTTGCCATTCTTTACTACTATGAGCAATGCTGGTATGCAGCATGGCTTCCGCCCAAGGGTAAAGAAAATGAGTATCTCTACGGTTATGCATATGCATATAAAGATACTGCAACAGCATTGAAAATGGTATCACGCTCACTAAATGAAGAAAGACATGAAAACCTAACAGTTGAAAAGCAATATGGACGCAGCAAATTTTTTGTGCGTCAAGCTGTTATTACAATTGAAGATGTGCGTAAATCTAAATATGATCAATCGGTAAGACGTTGGAATATTCCAGGTGTTACTTCGTATTATCGAAAATCGCAAGATATGTACAGAGCAATTACTGGATTCGAAGACGCATTGCGTAACAAAATTCCTACCTGGTCTGATTCCAGGGGGATCTTTGATCGTGTTCGTTGCACTGGAATCGGTAACCTTCTGATTGAAGAAGCAACACCCAATGTAGTTGCTGATCTTGAATCGTGGTTGCCTTCATATGAATCGTTGATGCAGATCATTGATTCAGATCCAGGGGAGTATCCATATCGTTTGGTAGAGTATCGTTCGTTTGCATCTATTAAGCACATTATTAATACACCGTATTTCCGTAGGTGGATTCAACAACAATGTGATTTATCCATTGCTACATTCAATAATCCAGCCACAGAATATGCGGCAGATGTCAAGCGTCCGTGGTTGACAATCAAAGCATATCTCGGTGCTATCAATAGTATCTACGCAATCTGGCCTAATTGTCCCATTGATTACTATCAAAATAATATTGACGTATTGCTCGGTGTTACTTTCCGTTTGAATCAAAACGAAAAGACATTTGAATGGCTACGTCAACATATGCCAATTGCATCATTTATCGGCATCTTGTCTAAGTTTTACCAAGAACAATTGCAAGAGGCTAAAAAAGATAATCGTTTGCACCACCGCCGTAGCTTGTATTATAGCGAACGTTTGGGAAGAAACGTATTTAGCTTCTCTGATCTCAGTGATGCACTATCAATGCTGACTCAGGTTCTATCCCATGGAGATCTTGAACCACCTAAGCGTTGGCGCATCGCTGAGTTCCATGATTATGTACAAGGTGAAGCCTGGAAGATCAAGAATCCAAATGAAGGTCTGCCCCAAGACTTGTTCCCGCAACCAGTCAAGGTGCAACTTGATGGTGAAACTTGGTTATTCTTCCAGCCATATGACACACACCAGCTGTCAAGCTGGGGTCAAGCTGTTCGTAATTGCATTGGTTCTGCTACGCATTATGCGGAAGACTGCAAGAAGAAGAAACACTTTATTGTTCTGTGCATGATTGACGGTAAGCCTCAGTTCACCATTCAACTCACCGTTGATATGGGTATGATGTCCGTCAAGCAAATTGCTGGCATTGCCAACAAGAGTCTCACGCAAGAACAGAAAGATCAATACACTCAAGCATTTGGCTTGGCCTTGCAATCTCGTAACGCTCAGCTAGTATCTGCGTAGTTTCCACGGCTTGCCGGTCTTAGTCTCGTACTAAGGCCGGTACCTCGTACTTATGGAATACACTGACGATCAACTCCTTGCCATGGCACTTGGCAATATCGGTGATTTCATCCATGACAATTCACCACACTATGTGTTGATCGAAGAAGATTTTCGCAACGATGAGGACTACGACACTTGGGATTATGGCACTGAGCCATTGCCCCAAGATCACACTTGGCGTCATACATCTATTGATGTTTGTGTAAGTCCAAGTGCGCCTGAGTAGCCCAGCGGAAGAGGCAAACGACTTAAAATCGTTCCAGCGTGGGTTCGAATCCCACCTCAGGTACCAACACACTTCATTTCATTTGGTTTTATCATGCACATTCCTTTGTATAAAGACCCGTTTGAACCTGGTCGTAATTCTTTACTAACCAGAGAACAAAGAATTTATTTGTACAGACAACGCAAATCTGGAACAACGTTAAAACAGTTATCAATAGAATTAAATATTACAAAAGAACGTATACGACAAATTTATTTTAAAACAAATAGAATTATTGATTCTATTAAAGTAATTAATAAAGAGAAGTATCAAACAATGGTTTAATTTCTGGGCGTCCACATGGTGTAAGCCCCAGTTTAGTTCAATTCAATTCATTACAACAATGGAATTCCTTTCTGCTTTTCGTCATTTCATCCCTGAGTTCCACGCTTACTCTGATGACGAGCAGCGTTACAACCTTGGAGCAACCTGGACAGCGGCTGACGGTCTTAAGGACTATCACAACTTCGAACTACGGTACGTACGTAACTCAGAGCGTCTTGCTCTCCAGGGTGATCCCCAGCCTGATGGCAGCTGGAAGTATGTGGAACCTTGCGGACGTATTCACACTATGTCCGCAGAACGAGCCAAAGCTTTCATGGAGCAGACTCATCATCATGCCACCATCATGTGCGGGATGCTTGATCGCCTGAAAGATGCTGGTCTCATGGAACCGGTCATTGACACGAACGCACAACCTGCCTAATGTGTAGACGCACTTCCCCCCGTCCCCATCGGGGGGATTTTTAATTGCATTATGGAAACCAACTCAAACCCAAACAAAGGTATTGACCTTAACCTTGTCGATCAAGTTGTAGCTCACATCCCAGCTTGGACTTGGACTGTAGTCAAAAAACAACTGGTTGACGCACTGGTTAATGCAATGCCTACCACGGTGCTTGAGAAATTGACAGGAGATCCAACCGACGATGATCGTGCATTGGAAATCCTGGATGATTATTACAAAACAAATGACATGAATCAAGAACTAATCATTGATGCGTTCAAAATCTTGGGTGAAGAGCACACTGTTTATTTGCTTGATGCTTTGCAGCTTGACAAGATCAAAGCGCCACAATGAAATGCCGCAATTGCAACAGTAAAAACACACGTGTCATTTGCACAGATCAATTTGATGTAGTAACTAAACGTTACTGCCGGTGTCTTGATTGCAACACTAGCTTTCGCACTGTCGAACGCTACGAAGTTGCTAAGCCTATACCGTTGAATCCAGCTCCCAACATTGGAGTAGACAACCCAAACTCAAGGCTTACCACCAGGGAAATCCTAATGATCAGACACTTACATCAAAAAGGATTAAGCAATGGTCAACTAGCAATTCGTTTTAATCAATGCCGTAGTACCATCAGTCGTGTTGTCAACTACAAAACTTACACAAACATTAAGTAATTTACATGACTACTAAAGAACAACCTAAATTCAACATTGGTGATCGCGTAGCCGAGAAACCAAAGCCACGTGCAATTTTGACGAATAAACCTGAGGTCAGGGAAAAGATTAAACCTTTTACCACTCAAAGGTATGGCACTGTACTTGATACGGTATATAAGCCGGTTTCCAATGGAAAGCGGGTTCCATACGTAAAGATTATGTGGGATTATTCCAGCTCTCCATCAGTTCATTCACAGAATAGAATCTGTCTTCAACAAGATTTGGCTGAGGAAATGGACAACTACTTCACTGCAACTTCATGACATGACTGTTGAACTCACTTGGGCAACACCAAACGCCGAAGCACTCATCGTTGAAATGGCACGTGTCTCGGCACCAGAGAACCAAAGTAACTTGGATACAGCTCCAAGGTTATTGAAGTATCTTATTCGCAATCACCATTGGTCTCCATTTGAAATGGGAAACATGTGCGTAAAGATACACACGGAACGTGACATCTCTGCACAAATACTTAGGCATCGATCATTTAGTTTTCAAGAATACAGTACGCGCTATGCAGAAGCGCAGGCTTACACTATGCCTCAATACCGTAGGCAAGACTTTGCTAATCGCCAAAATTCAATCGATGATTTATCTCCAAGTATGCTTGATGAATTAACTCGATTAACGGACCAAGCGTTAACAAATGTTGATTCAATTTATAGACGCATGCTTAGTCTTGGTGTTGCGAAAGAAACAGCAAGGCGCATACTTCCACTTTGTACAAAAACAACTTTGTATATGAATGGAACTTTACGTAGCTGGATTCATTATCTTCAGCTGCGTACCCATGAATCAACCCAACTTGAACACAGGCTTATTGCAAAACAAATCCAGGCTATTTTTATGGAACAATTCTCAGTAATAGCTGAGGCTGCCTTTGAAACTCACAACTGATTACGACATGATGACTTCTGAACTTCGTCGACTTAACTACAAAAGGAGAGAGTCTCAGCTCCTGGAAGAACTCGAATGCTTTCATCCAGTGATTGAAAAAGTATCACGTGCCATAAGCGACTGGCAATCAGAGCGTGATTGGTATTTTCAAACGGATCGTGCCTTCAGGACGTTAGATGCTGTGGCAACTGAATTGAATAAGGAAGGGCATCGTGAAGCAGCAAGTTACTTGTTGCGCATCATCGGTAGTCACATACCCAAACCTCGCTCTGCTGACAGCAAGCCTGAAGAACCTCAACGTCTTAGCCAACTGTACTTCTGATGGACATCAAAGAAACCACTGTTATCAAAGAAGAATTCAGCATCGATGAAGACAAGTACATCGCAGAGATTACTCTTAATCTCAACGGTGAATCTTCTTGGATTGAATACAGAGAGTACGAAAAGGATGGTGTTGGTTCTGCCATGTCAAGTGAAGTGACCATCCCATCGATGCACTTAATGGAAGAACTTGGTAAACGCCTATTGCGTTATGCAAACCTCTATCGATTCAACAAAGCAACAGACGAAGAACTTACTTAAGTTGACCACCAGTTACATATGGCATGTAATGGTGACCACGATAAGTAAGACCAAGCCAAGGACGATGAGCTAAATTCCACCAGGCTCGTTGTTTCTTGGCTTCTTCTTCTTTGTAATACTTGCAACCTCTGTAAGTAAGCTGTGTCATGACTAAAAACAAGCGGTGGGTTGTTTACCTAAAACCTTTTGATTGTTCGCAGTTTCTTTTGAAGTGCGGACAATCTTTTTCTTTTTGTCAATCAAATAAACAATGAAGCCTTTATGCATGATTCTGTATCTATTGCTACGGAAAGTATATGACGATTCATGTATATGATGTCGTTCATCCAGATACAAACTTATAAAATTTTTTGTCCTAAGCATGACATTAAACTGTTAGGTGCATATAAGTTTTACTTATGTGTGGCCGTACATTCTTCAACTCAACCCAAGTCAACACAATGAAACTTCTCAAGTTCTCCACGGGTAATGCCAAGCTTGGTAAGCGTCTCATCTTTAATCTCCCAGCGGGCTATGCATGCCCTAACGCAGGCGTATGCAAGACCATGGCTGATAGAACTACAGGTGAAATCAGAGACCTGCCACAGCTCAATGGAACGCAAGCAGATGAATTCCGCTGCTTTGCTGCAATGGCAGAGACCAGGCCAAACGTACGTGATTCCAGGTGGCACAACTGGGACTTACTGCGTGAAGCCATGTATGAATCCAGTGATCAACTTAAAGCACTGACTTCTATCATCGAACTATCGCTCATGGTTCAGCCAAAGCTGGACCTATGTCGCATTCACGAGTCAGGCGACTTCTGGACTGAGCAGTACCTACGTGCATGGCTCAACGTTGCACGTAACAATACCGACATCAAGTTTTACGCCTACACCAAGTCTCTTGGTATGTGGCTCAGTTGTCAGTCCGAAATCCCATCCAACGTCTATCTCACCGCATCACACGGTGGTACTCTCGATTACTTAATCTCCAAACATAAAGAAATCTTTAAGAGAGTAGCCTACGTTGTGTACACGGAAGAACAAGCAGAGGCACTGGGACTCGAGGTGGATCACGATGACTCACATTGTTTCGGCACTAAGCCATTCGCACTATTGGTACATGGCTCCCAGCGGGCAGGATCCGATGCCAGTAAAGCAATATCTCAACGTAAGTCCCAGGGGAAATTTGTTGGTTACAACAAAGCCAAACAACAACATTACTTAGTGCTTGCATGATTTAAAAAATCCATTACCATCTGTAAGTTCTTTTTGCTCCCCCTGACCCCCACCGGGGACCACCAGGGGGTACTCTCTTTATTAAAGAAACTTACTTATGTCTTACATTATTGCCACTTGGAAAGGTACCACTCCTTACGGAGTAAGGGCCGATAGAGACTCCAATTCATTTCAACTTATTCCGCTAGTATCAGACGTAGCCCTGAGCCAGGTGTACTCCTCGCCATACCAATCAGGAGCACAGTCAATACTTAAGTGGATCAAAGAAAATGACACAGTTCTCTCCGGTGAAGAATTCGAAGTTTGCGATGAAGGACGTTTCCGGAAGTGAGCGGTGGTACGTTGTTGATATTGAAACAGATAACCTTTACGACAAAGTTACAAAAATATATTGTATTGTTCTCCACGATGTCCAAGGAGAACAGACTTTTACTTATGGGCCTGATCGTATTGCTGACGGTCTTGAGCATATGGCTAACGCTCATGTGCTCATTGGTCACAACATCATCTTTTACGATCTGCCGGTTATAAGAAAACTTTATCCTTTTTATACATTTAAAGCAGCTCGACTTATCGACACACTCATTTGCACTCGACTTATCTGGCCTAAGGAAGTTCTTTATGATCTCGACACAGAACAATATACGGAGGTTCCAAAGAATCTCTGTGGTTCAGCCTCGCTTAAAGCATGGGGCTACCGATTGGCAGACAATAAAATTGAATTTAAAGACTTCACGAAATTCTCTAACGAAATGTTGGAGTACTGCGTCCAGGACGTTAATGTCACCACTCAACTCTTTAGGCTTGTTCAAAAGCAAAACTATAGAGAGTCGGCATTACGGCTTGAACATGATTTTGCCATCTCCATTAATGAACAAATTAGAACAGGTTTTCCTTTTGATGTTGATGCATGCCTTGATCTTGTGGATGTGCTTAGAACAAGACAAACGGAACTCGAAAGCAATTTAAAAGAAATCTTTCCGCCTATTAAACATGAAGAAGTATTTATTCCCAAAGTAAATAACGCTAAACGTGGTTATGTCAAAGGCGAACCATTCACTAAAGTCTTGTACCAAGAATTTAATCCTGGCTCTCGTGAACAAATTGTTGAAAGACTTAAAAACAAATACGGGTGGTCCCCTGCAAAAACTACGGATAAAGGCAATCCGGTGCTTAATGACGATGTACTGGAAGCACTTCCATACCCCGAAGCAAAACCACTTGCGGAATACATGCTTGTCAAGAAACGTCTTGGGCAAATAGCTGATGGATCCAACGCATGGTTAAAGCTTGTCAACAATGACACCGGTTGTATTCACGGTGATGTAATTACTAACGGCTGCATTACGGGTCGTTGTGCGCACCGTAATCCCAACATGGGTCAGGTACCTGCAAGTTATTCGCCATATGGAAAAGAATGCCGATCATTATTCCATACGCCCCAGGGATGGGCATTGATTGGTGTTGATGCCAAAGCGTTGGAACTCAGATGCCTTGCTGGTTATTTGGCACATTGGGATAGTGGTGAATACGCACGTATTGTTACTGATGAATCAATTGACATTCATGTTTATAACCAAGAGCGATTTGGTGTAGCTACCAGGGATATCAGTAAGCGTTTACTCTATGGGCTTCTATATGGGTGTGGTGCATTGAAGGCTGGCACTATTATTGATCCGAATGAAAAAGATGAAATTGTTCTGCGTCGTATGGGAGGTAACGCAATTAATTCATTCATGAATAGTGTGCCTGCTTTGCGTCAGCTTAAACAAAAGATTGAATCAACTATTCAAGAACGTAATTACTTGCGTGGGCTTGATGGCCGTGCACTTTTTTGTAGATCTGAATTCAAAGGATTAAATGTTTTATTGCAATCATCTGGTGCATTAATTATGAAACAAGTTGTTATTGAACTTCACAAAACTATGTATGAAGAAGGGTATGTCTACGGCATGGACTGGCAGCAAAATGCCATGATCCATGACGAACTTCAATTGTCTTGTCCGTCTCACATGATTGACACTTTGAAACAAGAAGCGCTTGATTCATTTCCAAAAGCTCAGCAATTCTTTGGATTTCAATGTCTTATTGAGGGTGATGCCCATGTAGGATCCTGCTGGGCTGAGACGCATTAGCTAATGACAAATCAACTAACTCCTGAACAAATCGATGCATTTCTAGATTTGCCATGTCAGTTAAAAAACCCGGATTGTTTGAACGTATTCAAATGTCAGCTGGCAAGATGCCATTATGGAACTGGGCAGACAATGTAACTGTCGGACTGGCAGCGCTTGTCGTCTTGGTTGCCGTTGTGGCTGTGCTGCTAGTAACTTGTAAGGTTTAGTTACTAGTTCATTTGTTTTGTTACTTCGTCCCAGGTATGACGTTAAACTGCCTTCTACTACTCTTTTGTATCTATGAACTTTGTAAGCATTTGCGCACAAACAACTGAGGAGCCTCGCGAGGTTTACGTCAGTGCCACATCTACTGCAATTCGTTGCAATGTTTTGTTGCCTCCAGTAGGGAACAAAGCACCTACTCCAATTGAACTTAACGTTTATGGAAAAAACTCAGAGCGGTTTGCTCGTACAACGAAGCACTCCAAGGTCTTCATTCATGGCGCAAAATTACGCTTTGACCTTGACTCCAGAACGTATTCATTGCATGGAGGAGTTATCGCTACGGTTGATGAAACGTTCCCTATCTTTAACACAGTCATCCTCAGTGGCCGTTGCGTTAAAGACATCTATCGCGATGACGAACGCGCTTTCAAAACAACCACTGATGGATTGATGGTCTGCAATCAAACCTTATCAGTAAGTACTGGTAAGAACCAAGCAGATCTGTTTAACTTTTATGCAATTAATACAAGTCAAGACAAGTTAAACAATGCGGAACTACTTGTTAATTTCACGCGTAAAGGTGTTGGCCTCACGATTAATGGCCGTTTGGTTACTGATGAATGGAATGATTCTCAAACCAAAGAACGCAAGCATGCTACCAAGATCCAATTGGTAAGTATGACCCTGGCTCCCAAGGCTTCGCTGCCTAATAAAGATGGTGAAGGTCGGGAGATTAAACCGCAGACAACAGTTAACGGTGCAGGGAAAGTTGCTTCGCTTTGGGGCGGAAAAACATTGGATGACAATCCTTGGGATCAGACGAGCGGGCTACCGGATTTGCCTGGTCAGTACGGTGCTGCACCTGATCTTGACAACGAACCTTTCTAATTAACTACTCACCATGACTTCTGAATCACTAATTGAATTCCAACGGGGAATTGACTTTGAGGAATTAACGCTTCAAGATTGTATTGCTATTAATTTTTATTTGGATAACGTTGTAGAACTTTGTGTTAAAGGAGAAACAAATGCAGATCAAGTAAGAAATAACTTAGATCTATTAGCCAAATCTGCATATTCTATTGCAGATGTTTTTTGTCAAATGCGTAAAAGAATACGAGAATCAATTGAAGAAACAAATGAAGAAGAAAGCGAGGTTGCGTAATGGATAATTCAAAACTTGTGTTTAGTTACACTGATGAAGATTCAAAGATTACTTATGAATCGATGGGTGTAACAACAGATGAAGTAATGCATCACGTTGTTTGTTTTCTGTTGTCTATGGGTTACGCACGGGAGAGTATTCACTCAGCCATGCAAGAAATCGTAGAGGAACATGAAGACTATTTACGAAATGAGCCTAACTATAAACTTGAATTGCCGCCAGACGTAGTCTGAAGGCACGTCCTGGGATGACGTTAAAAGCATCCATTCATCACAACGAAATCACCATGAGTGAACCTACGATTGCTGAATTAGTTGATTCCACTACTAACTACTTGAAACCTACTAAGACTATGACTGTGAAGAAAACTTTTGCCCTTGCCACCCGTGGCCTGGATTCTTTCAAACTTTTCCAAGATAAGCAATTCGTCTCCGGCTACCAAAACCTCGTCACCATCCAACCCCTTAACAAATCGAAGACACGAGGTTGGTTCGTGCGGAAGTCAGATCTGGACACTTGTGGATGGAACGCCACTGAAAGTGACTTTGCTAAAGGTTCAGTCATTTGGGACTACAAGCAAACTTTCGGTATGGCTCCCAATACTTCAGTGGAAGAAGGGCTCAATTTTGTTGAGCCTCGAATTCAAATCCTTCTGCGTTCCCCGCTTATGGTAGAAGAAGCTAAAGGAATGAGGCAGACAATTGGTACCTTTGATAATCCAGAGGTTAAAGAACTTTGGGAAGCTGACAAGATTGCAGCTGATCTTGAAAAAAGTAAGGGTAAAATGCATGATCGTAAGTACAGTGTACGTACAAAATACTTGGTGTACGTTCTGACCCAGGACAATAAGCGAGCCCATAAGATCCCAATGGTTCTTACCTTAAAAGGATTGAATGGTACTGATATTTCCGAAAAGGTTCGGATGTATGAAAAAGAAATGTCCAAGTGTTTAAGCAAAGCTTTGGATTCAGAAATTCCTCTTGCATTCAATGAAAAGTTCTACGCCACTACCGTATTTGCTCCGGTACTTGCCAATGAGATGCGTGGCGCCAACAACGTTGAGATCTGCGCAATTGAATCTTTTGACATCCCTGATTACAGCTCACAAGATGAAGCGATTGCTTCCTTGAATCGCCTCAGCATTCCCGATGAAGATCGTGAATCTACCTGGAAATTCCAGGATATGTTTGCGGACTACATCAATCAACATGCACGGCAAGATGCTGAAAAGCTAGGTGGTGCTTATGGAATCAAAGAGGGCGTTGAGATTCTGCCTGTTACGCGCACCATGGAAACTGAAGTCAAGGCTTTGCCTGGTCGTGATGCAGTAACAGGAGAAGACGACTCACTCCTTTGATTTGATTGGGGGGTTAGCCAGATCGTCTTCATTAATGGAAACGTTATTGAAGATAAACATGTCTTGGACTAATCCCCTTATTACTCCTTGTCTGTTAGTAGCGATCTGCGCAAGCATGGTCGCTATTTCTTTTAAAGTACTAACTGAATTACATTCATCAATCGTACGTTTGACTGTTTCATGCCAGAACTTATCGTTAAGCGAAGGTTCTATTTGAAACCTAGTCAACGGTACATACTTAATTTCTTCCATTGTTTGTATTCAGTTGTACTTAATTTTACTTCCATAGTAAACAACAATTTTTTTCTTTTAAATGTATTAAGAATTACACCATGAAATCAGAATACAAAGCTGCATTAAAAGCAGCGGCTCCTCTTGGCTTGGTTGGTGCAGGGGTTCTTGCTTTAATAGGCAATCCTGCTGCCTGGGCGGTGCTTGCTTACAGCACGTATCGACTTGGTAAAAACGCGTACCAAGAAGAACAACTTCGTGGTAGGCTGCGCCAGTCAGGAAAAGACTACGACCTTTTCATCTGACTTTTATTACTATTTCAACTTAACCATGACAACAACTTTAACTGAATTAAATGAAGCTCAAAAACTTATTTACACACGTTCAAGCATCGCTCGGGCATTCCCTGAGTTCGATGATACGAATGTCGCCCGAATCTATCTACATCAAGATTCTTGCCGTGTGGCTTATCGCGACGGTGCTGAGGTTGATTATCCACGTCAACAAATAAAAAATTCTTATCAAGACTTTACTACCAGGCTTAAAAATTTCTTTTCGTATTTGGGACCTAACTATCGTGGGCCCAGCATCTGGCACCACAATGCCTACATCATGTTTAAAGGATGGTCTTATGCACACTCGTTGGGGCATCGTTCGTTTAATGCGCAGCTTCAAGCTCAGTGGGCTGATAAGTTTATTCATTTATCAGACCAAGCTAAACTTCGTGCACTATTGCAATCTGATCAAACTGATCTGGGATATTTGGTTGCCCCTGATGGTTTCCAAATTATTGAGCAGGCTCGCCTTGGCAGCTGCGCAGATGGCGAGGAAGACTCAGATTCGGCCTCGCAAAAAACTGCGTCATTACCATCGTGTACTTGCGGCTCATTTCAACGACAACTAAACAATTTGTCTGAACTTCAACAAGAAATTCCTGGGTACCAGCCATCTTGTATCCACTTGACTTGGTTTAAAAAGTACAGGGAATTGCTTTGTCGTCGTACTGAAATCAGAAACGCATGCCCTGCGTATGCTCCTGATAAATGCGTGGCTTGGTGGTATGCGCCACCATCTGAGGCAACCGGTCATGGTCGATTCCTTTTGCTTCATACCAAGCATGGGGCGCAGGCTCCGATTACTCATTGGCGAACTTACAAACCAAACGACATCTTTACAGAAGATGATGCTTGGTCTTTGTTTGACAACATGATGGAAGCAGGCTATGTTCCTTTCCCAGGAACTTCATTGCCTCAACTTAAAGCCGCAACCAACAAAGATGGATGAACGCGTCCAACGTCTATTAGAGTCAGGAATGGCCGAACCATTTCCCACAACCAACACCACCCTTAAACGCACTCACAAAACTATGGATCAAACAAGCGACGGTCGTTATCGTTACGATGTCTATATCGATGAAGATGTACATTGGATTCTTGTTGAACTTGGCGCTCGTAGCAAGATGCACCAGGAGGATTATGTTGAGCAAATCTTGACTGAATATGCTTGCCTTGCATTAGAAAGGCGATCCACTACAACGGAGGCTGACCATGACGAGCTGGGTGAACAAACTAAAGATTGACGTTGTCGATGAAGAAGATGGGTCTTGTACTATTCACATCGAATGGGACGAAACAGATCCGGACTTAACCCTATGGACTAGCTGGGGCAAAGACGGGCAAAAATCTTTTGTTCTTGAAGCTTTACAAAATGCCATTGACAATGCGCTTTCCAATCATGACTCTTGAAACTTACGGACTTCAGTTTGATGCGTACAAAGAGCTCTTCTTGTCTGAAGCAGCTCACTTACTTTATTTGTACTACGAGTTTGAAATGATGAGCAATGAGCAATCTCAACATCTGTATGGATGGTCAAAGCTATGTGAAAAAACAAGGTACGATTTATTTTCCGATGCCATATATTCAACCAATGATAGAGCCCGTGCAAAACAAAAGAAAGAAAACCCAGAAACGGTCAAGGACGATTATGAGTTTATGTCTCTTGGCACAAAAGAAATAAAGGAGGAGATCCAGGCGATCAATGCCAAGATCGAAGCCTTGGTCGATTACGTTGGCAATCTAACTAACGTAATTAAAGCTGGGCTTACGGACTTGGCTGACACCCCCGAGGGTGGGGCTTGACACGCACTATAGACTAGACACGCGTCCTGGTCACGACGGTAAACTGACCGCAACTCAATCCAACACCATTATGTTCGAAGCCATTTTTTCTTCTGTTTTTCCCTTGCTTAAAGATCTTCTCTGGACAGCAGCCGCAGCGCTGCTGGCCTACACACTCAACAAACTTCAACTTCAATTCAATTGATTCATTGAACCATGACTCAAATTACACACACTAAACTCAAAGAGTTAAATGTCATCCAGCTTTACGAGCACTATGGTGCCTTGGAAAGGTCTCTTCCTTTACTCACTCCTGAGTCTCAAGAGCTGGCAAAGGCTGAATTGGAGGCTTGTGTTTCCTTACGGTCTGAAAAAATTGATCGTATCTACTATGCAATGGCGTCCCATGAAGACGCGGTAGAGCGTATTAAAAAAGAAAAGGTTCTTATTTTCCAGGCGCAAAAACATCATGAGTCTCAAGTTGATAGCCTAAAGGGGCTACTTAATTACCTAAAGCGTTCTTTGCCTGCAGACACTACTAAAATCACAGGCAAGAACTACCAATTTACCTTGGTAAAGAAAAAAGACTTGACTGTTGAAGTCAAATCAAGCGTGGACGATTGGTCCTCAGAAGAACAACAAAGTTTTTGTATTCAAGAAGAAGTCACCACAACCAAGCAAATTGTGGTACGTTCTATGTCAGGGGATGTTCTTGAAGAAAGAACTGAGCCCACCACAAAAACAACCGTACTTCCGAACCTTGATGCAATACGCCACGCCCACCAAACAGGTAAAGCACTTCCAACTGGAGTCAAAGTCTTTCAAGAATATGGCATACGTTCAAAACGAATCTACAGCAAGTCTTCAGTGGAACTGGAAGCATCCGAGTATCCAGGACAATTTCTTCCTGAAGATTGATGCACCAACATGTGCAGAAGACGCATCAATCAAAATGAGTTGTCATCAACATGCCGTCAAAGACTTTGAACTTCAAATTGAAATGAATGAGTTAGAGATGAGCATGCTTAAAGATGGAGACGATGTGCTTCCGTACAACGAGTCCAAGATGGAGGAATTAGAACAAAAAAAACTAAAGCTGCTTTTGGGTAAGAGGTTTCACCAAAACGCCATGAATGCCTATTGGTATTACTTGGAACGGTCTGGTAAATAAACCAAACTACAATAAAAGTAACTAAGCACAAGTCCCATGACAGAAGATAACCTTACCCAATTAATGGCAGGTTTCACCTGTGATGGGACTCCTCTTTCTGCTTTGATTGGATCCAAGCTGGAATGGGGTGTAACCGTCTTAACGGCAGCAATGTTGGCCAATGAAAACTTGGCTTCTCAAATGACAGCAGAAGAAATGGTTGATGGCGCAATCAATTATTACAATGTAATTCAAGAACGGCTTGGGTTTTACCAGCAGCATCAAGCTCATTCTTTAGAGCGACTGCTGCAATAATAAAAACCTGGTACACTAACAAGGTTTTTATTTCCATCAATGGAAGCACCACCTGTTGCAAAGCTCACACTTAATTTCCAAGTTGAATTGGAACTTGAATACGATTCGTTTAGAGGCCGCACTGCCGAGCAACTAGCCGAAGGTGTCCAAGACGAGCTAGACGATTTACTATTTGATGCAGCTCCTAATGTTGTGGCTGTATTTACAACCCTTACTTCAATTGATTCCAATGAGTGATCGCTTTGACTACCAGCAGATCTTGAATAGCTGGAGCGTGACCAAGGAGCAGCAAAAAGCTGACTTTATGGAACACATGTACAACTGCTCTGGCAGGCAGTATCCCCACCATCCTATGCACGGTCTTTACACGGGTTTGTGGCAAGACTTCTGCATTAAAGAAGCTGGGCCAGTAATGAGGGATCGGTATTTTGAAATGCTTGAGGCTGTTCGTCTTTATGAAGAAAAGCAACTTCAACAAGTAAATCCGAATGAAGTGACAATCGCTGCTTGATTCTTCCGTAAAATCCACTATGCTTTGGGGGTAAGCCACAACGTGGCATGCCCCTTTTTTATTTATGTCAAATCAAAAAGAACCTCAAGACACTATCAAAGAATGGCAAGAGTGGTACCGAAATCATCGTGTTGTAGCAGAAATGGATGAGCCTTTAGTTTCCAAGGAATCCAGAGAAAACTTACACGATACCAGTAATGCAATAAGTGAAATGCCAAATTGGCGTGAATTCTTTAAAGAAATATTAAATGAAACTGAAGAAAAAGAACCAACGCCTCGTGTAAGTAACAGTGTTTATGTCAACAAAGCTATTGAACATTTTGCAGATACAATTGCAGAGTTTCAAAACGAAATGACCGGAGAAGAATTATATGTTTGTTTTGTAGAAGCTGCGCGAGAAAACTTAGCTTATGCAACGGCTGAGTACGATCGCGCCAAAGACCTTTTTGATCTTGCCAACAACAAAAAACATGTCAAGTACTAAGACGTATCCAACGTGGATCTGCGAAGAAATTACCAAGTGATAAACTAAAACTATCGCTGTAAAAGTATGTATACCCCCGGTCCTCAACTGGTACAAGAGCTGCAAACCCCTCCCCTTCAAGCGGTGCCTCAGGCACAAGAGAAGCCCAAAGCCCCTGCTAAATCAAAGAATGGTGATGTCGGGGCCTTCATTCAACAGTGCATCTCCCTCGCCTCCTATATCAAGGAACTTCAGACACAAGCCCATCTCATTCACCTGAACTACGAGGGGTCTAACTTCCTCGGGGTGCATGGGTTCCTTAAAGACCAATACGAGGCTCATCAGGATCAGTTTGATAAGTTGGGGGAATTCATTCGGTCGATGGATTATCTTCTTCCAATGTGCGCCAAGGGATTAGCCGATGCTGGGCCTGGAATTCAGCATGTTACCAGCTACAAGGGAAATGATCAGCTCGCTGTGTACTATAAAAACTTAGAAGAATTTGGAATGAAGACCAAAAAACTGGAGCCTATTGCTGCCAAAGTTGGTGCTATTGATATTCAAAATTACATGGCAGAGTTGTGTGGTGAAGCGTTTAAAGCAGCATGGATGATTAAAGCCTCTCTTAGGAATGGGTAATGGGAGAATTGTTTCAACAATTTTTAAACCGCGCAAAGCGTGGTTATGGTCAGATAGATAAAAATGTTTTTGGTGGTTTGCTGCCAGGGGGCGCAGCTACTCCTATTGGAGCCGCGTTTCAAGGTGTTACTTTTCCA
>Ga0194118_10000534_pt1 | contig 63923 bp, 54 predicted proteins | sample TA2MahsurfametaG_2_FD_148662 | JGI IMG/M metagenome (GOLD analysis project Ga0194118, IMG submission 148662) | Freshwater microbial communities from Lake Tanganyika, Tanzania - TA2015013 Mahale N5 surface | ecosystem: Environmental > Aquatic > Freshwater > Lake | place: Tanzania: Lake...
CTGGGCCATGGCGACGCCGCCATGCGCCAGAAGCTGCGTCGCCAGCGGCGCGGCCAGCCCGACCGCCGCCATGCGGCGGATGAAGCCGCGGCGCGACATGCGACCGCGTCTTACTCGCTCGATCATGTCCCGCAAATGCTTGTCGTTCATCGGATGCCCCCGTCCGAAAGTGAAGCCCTGTCCGTCCACAACGCCTCAGAACTCCATCAGGTTATCGCGGAAGCGCTTGTGCGCATATCCCTTCCGTACCAGCCCGCGCCGCTGCAGCTCCGGCACCAGCCCTTCGCACACCTCCATGACGTAGCGACGGTCGAAGTAGCCGTGGAAGATCAGGAAGCCGTCGCCGCCGACCTCCTGCATGATGTCCTGCATCATGCCCGCCACGTGGTCGGCGGTGCCGGTGTAGTCGATGCCCGACTTGGTCGCCCAGGTGGTGACGATCGAGCGTGGCGTCTTGCCGATCCATTTGGCCAGCGCCGACTGGTGGCCGTTTGTCGTCAGCGTGTCCGGCAGCGGCTCGTCGAAGGGCAGCTTGGAGAAGTCGATGCCGGTGAGGCGCGACATGCTGGAGAGCTGCATGTCCATGTGCTCGAGCGCGGCGGCCTGCTCGAGCCGCTGGCGTTCGCGCGCGGCGTCCATCGTCACATCGATGATCGGATGGGCGAGGAACAGCACCTTGATGCTGTCGGGATCGCGGCCCAGCGCGGCCGCCGTGGCGCGCACCTTGTCGCGATAGGCCTTCATCGAGGCGGCGCTGCCGCCGCCCTCGGTGATGATGGTGTCGGCCCATTGCGCGGCGAAGCGCTGGCCGCGCGGCGAGCCGCCGGCCTGGCAGATCGGCACGCGGCCCTGCGGCGAGCGCGGTGCGTTGATCGGCCCGCGCACCTTGAAGTATTTCCCCTCGTGGTGGATGGCGTGCACCTTGTTGCCGTCGGCGAACATCGGACGCTCGCGATCGAGCACGACCGCGTCGGGCTCCCACGCCTCCCACAGCCGGGTGACCACGTCGCAGAACTCGTCGGCGACGTCGTAGCGCTCGTCGTGCGGCCGGTGCTTGTCGTGGCCGTAATTCTGCGCCGCGCCGTCGTTGCTGCCGGTGACGCAGTTCCAGCCGATGCGGCCCTCGGTGACGTGGTCGAGCGAGTTCACCAGGCGGGCCAGCAGATAGGGCGGGTACTCGCTGACCGACAAGGTCGGCACCAGGCCGAGATGCTTCGTCTGCTGCGCCAGATAAGGCACCAGCACCGCCGGGTCGAGCTTGGGCGTCGAGGCGGCGTATTGCAGATAGGTGTCGTGCGAGCCCTTGTAGGTGTAGGGCACGTTCGAGGAGTCCTCGATGATCAGATAGTCGAAGCAGGCCCGCTCCATGCCCTTGGCCAGATCGATGAACAGGTCGGGCATCATCCAGCGATCGACATCGGCGCCGGGCCACGCCGTGCGCCAGGTCTTCGGGCCATAGCCCTGCGAGAGGAACCAGGCGAGGTGGAAGGGTTTGGTCATGACGCTCCTCGTGTCATCCCGAGCGTAGCGAGGGATCCAGTGTTGGCCTAGATCCCTCGCGGTGCTCGGGGCGACAGGCGCTAGATATGCAACGCCTCACCCAGCGCGCGCAGGCTCGCCTCGTGGAAGGCTTCGCCCAGGGTGGGATGTGCATGGATCGTGCCGCCGATGTCCTCCAGCCGCGCGCCCATCTCCAGCGCCAGCGCGAAGCTGCCGGCGAGTTCGGAGACGTGCGCACCAACGGCGGCGATGCCGAGGATCACGTGGTTGTCGGCGCGCGCGACGACGCGCACGAAGCCATCCTCGGCCGCCATGGAAAGCGCGCGGCCATTGGCCTGGAGGGGGAAGCTCGCCGTCAGCACTTCGCGGCCGCTCTTGCGCGCCTCGTCGGGCGACAGCCCGACGGTGACAATCTCCGGATCGGTGAAGCACACCGCCGGGATCGCCTGGGCGTCGAAGACGCGGCGGTGGCCGGCGATCTGCTCGGCCACCACCACACCCTGCGCCATGGCGCGATGCGCCAGCATCGGCTCGCCGGTGACGTCGCCGATCGCCCAGACATTGCGCATCGAGGTCATGCAATGCTCATCGATGCGCACGACCTGGCCATTCATCGTCAGGTCGAGCCGCTCCAGCCCGAAGCCCTCGATGCGCGCGCGCCGCCCCGTGGCGACGAGGATGCGGTCGGCGGCGATGGCGCGTTCGCCGACCATGACGGCGCCGCCGGACTCGCTCAGCCCCGAAGCCCGCGTGGCGGTCAGCACCTCGACGCCCAGCGCCTTCAGCCGTCGCGCCACCGGGCGCACCAGCTCGGCGTCGTAGGCCGGCAGGATGCGATCCTCGGCTTCGAGGATCGTCACTGTCGAGCCGAGCTTGGCGAAGGCGGTGCCGAGTTCGAGCCCGATATAGCCGGCGCCGACGACCACGAGGCGTTCGGGCACCGCGGTCAAGGCCAGCGCCTCGGTCGAGGAGATCACGCGGCCGCCGAAGGGCAGGGACGGGATCGCCGCCGGCTGTGAGCCGGTGGCGAGCACCACATGCTCGGCGCGGATGCGGTCGGTGCCGGTATCGGTCTCGACCTGGCAGGTCTTGCCGTCGATCATCGTGGCGTGGCCCTGCACGATGCGCACGCGGTGTCGCTTCAGCAGCGCCGCGACGCCCGACGTCAAGCGGCCGACGATGCCATCCTTCCACTCGATGGTGCGCGCGAAGTCGATGCTGGGGCGTTCGACCCGGATGCCGAACGGTGCGGTGGTCGACTGCTCGACCGCGTGCGCATACGCCTCGGCGGCGTGGATGATCGCTTTCGAGGGGATGCAGCCGACATTCAGGCATGTGCCACCCAGCCCGCCATCGGTGCCGCCCCGCTCGACCAGCACGACGTCGAGGCCGAGCTGGCCGGCGCGGATGGCGCAGACATAGCCGCCCGGCCCGCCGCCGATGACCAGCACCTTGGTGGTGAGCTCGGCCATCTCAGGACTCCATGAAGATCGTCGCCGGCGTCTCCAGCAGCGCCTTGATGCGCTGGACGAACTGCGCGGCGACATAGCCGTCGATGACGCGGTGATCGAAGGACGACGACAGGTTCATCATCGTGCGCGGCACGAACTGGCTGTCGCGCCACACCGGGCGCACGACCTGCTTGTTGACGCCGATGATCGCCACCTCCGGCCGGTTGACCACCGGCGTGGTGACGATGCCGCCTAGCGCGCCCAGGCTGGTGATGGTGATGGTCGAGCCAGTAAGCTCGGCGCGGCTGGCGCGGTTCTCGCGCGCCGCTTCGGCCAGCCGCCGCACCTCGGCGGCGCAGTCCCACAGGTCGCGCGCCTCGCAATGACGCACCACGGGCACCATCAGGCCGGCGGACGTCTGCGTGGCGATGCCGATATGCACGCCGCCATGACGCTCGATGGTCTCGCCCTCGTCGTCGTACAGCGCGTTCATGTCGGGGAACGCGGCCACCGCCTTGACCAGCGCCAGCATCAGGAACGGCATCAGGGTGAGGCGCGTCGTGTCCTGGCGGGCGTTGAGCGAGGCGCGCAGCTCCTCCAGCGCGGTGACGTCGACCTCCTCGACGTAGGAGAAGTGCGCCACCCGTCGCTTGGCGTCGGCCATCTTCTGCGCGATGCGCCGGCGGAGGCCGATCACCTTCACCGTCTCGACATCGGTGTTGGCGCCACGCGTCGCGGCCTTCGCGGGGCCACTGGCGCCGCGCAGGAAGGCGTCGAGATCCTCGTGACCGATACGGCCCGCCGGGCCCGATCCACGCACCTGCCGCAGATCGACGCCCACCTCGCGCGCGCGACGCCGTACGGCGGGCGAGGCGAGCGGCTTCTCGCCGGCGGCGCGCGGCGGCCCCGCCGGCGTGCGCGTGGTCGCGACGGGCATCGACGGTGCTGCGCGCTCCGGCTCTGGCGTCGGCATGGCGACAGGCCGTGTCGGCGCGGCGGGCGGCACGGCCTCGCGCGGCGCAGCGGCGACTTCGCTGTCGCCCTCGCCGGCGACCTCCAGACGCACCAGCTCGGCGCCGACGGCCAGCACGCCGCCGATCTCGGCGCCCAGCGCCAGCACCTTGCCGGCGACGGGTGAGGGGATCTCGACCGTGGCCTTGTCGGTCATCACGGCGGCCAGCACCTGATCCTCCAGCACCGACTGGCCGACCTGCACGTGCCACTCCACAACCTCGGCCTCGGCGACGCCTTCGCCGACATCCGGCAGCTTGATGATGCGGATGCCCATCTCAGGCCTCCATCACGGCCTTGAGCGTGCGACCCACGCGATCCGGTCCCGGGAAGTAGTCCCACTCCTGGGCGTGCGGATAGGGCGTGTCCCAGCCGGTGACGCGCATGACGGGCGCTTCGAGGTGATAGAAGCAGGTCTCCTGCACCAGCGCGCTGAGCTCCGCGCCGAAGCCCGAGGTCAAGGTCGCCTCGTGCACGACGACGCAGCGGCCGGTCTTGCGCACCGAGGCGACGATGGTGTCGAGGTCGTAGGGTACCAGGGTGCGCAGGTCGATGATCTCGGCGTCGATGCCGGTCTCCGCCGCCGCCGCCTCGCTGACATAGACCATGGTGCCGTAGGCCAGCACGGTGACTGCGGTCCCCGGTCGACGCACGACGGCCTTGCCCAGCGGCACCGTGTAGTGCCCTTCAGGCACCTCGCCCAGCGCATGGCGCGCCCAGGGCGTCACCGGCTTGTCGTGATGGCCGTCGAACGGGCCGTTATAGAGTCGCTTGGGCTCGAGGAATATCACCGGGTCGTTGTCCTCGATCGCGGCGATCAGCAGGCCCTTGGCGTCGTAGGGATTGGATGGCACCACGGTCTTCAGGCCGGAGACATGCGTGAACAGCGCCTCCGGACTCTGGCTGTGCGTCTGGCCGCCGAAGATGCCGCCGCCGGTGGGCATGCGCACCACCATCGGCACGGTGAACTGACCGGCGGAGCGATAGCGCAACCGCGCCGCTTCCGAGACGATCTGGTCGTAGGCCGGGTACATGTAGTCAGCGAACTGGATCTCGACGCAGGGCCGCAGGCCGTAGGCCGCCATGCCGACGGCGGTGCCGACGATGCCCAGCTCGCTGATCGGCGCGTCAAAGCAGCGGCTCGATCCGAACTTGCGCTGCAGGCCCTGCGTGCAGCGGAACACGCCGCCGAAGTAACCCACGTCCTCACCGAACACGACGACGTTGTCGTCGCGTTGCATCGAGACATCCATGGCGTCGCGAATCGCCTCGACCATCGTCCTGCGTGGCATGGTCAGGCTCCGCCATTGCCCCCTCTCCCCGCGAGCGGGGAGAGGGAAGAAGAGGAAGCGATGGCCACCATCACACGCCTCCCTGCTGGCGCTGGCGGCGCAGGTGGGGTGGCATCTCCTCGTAGACGCCTTCGAACATGTCGCGCGCGGAGGGGTGAGGGCCGGAGTGCAACGTGCCGTGGCTTTCGGCTTCCTTCTGGATCGCGATCACCGTCGAGAGGATCTCGGCCTCGGCCTGCGTGTGGCGCTCCTCGCTCCACGCGCCTTCGCGGATCAGGTGGTTCTTCAGGCGCAGCACCGGATCGCCCAGCGGCCAGTTGTCGGACTCGGTTTTCGGCCGATAGGCCGAGGGATCGTCAGAGGTCGAATGCGCACCGACGCGGTAGGTGACGTACTCGATCAAGGTCGGTCCGAGATTCGACCGCGCGCGTTCGATCGCCCATTTCGCCACGGCATAGACCGCGAGGTAGTCGTTGCCGTCGACGCGCAGAGCGGGAATGCCGAAGCCCAGGCCGCGCGCGGCGAAGGTGCCGGAGCCGCCGCGGGCAATGCCCTGGAAGGTCGAGATGGCCCACTGGTTGTTGACGATGTTCAGCACGACAGGCGCCTTGTAGGTCGAGGCGAAGACCAGCGCTGAGTGGAAATCCGACTCCGCCGTCGAGCCGTCGCCGATCCAGCCTACCGCTATCTTCGTGTCGCGCTTCATCGCCGAGGCCATCGCCCAGCCCACCGCCTGCACGAACTGCGTCGCGAGATTGCCGGAGATCGAGAAGAAGCCGTGCTCGCGCGCGGAGTACATCACCGGCAGCTGCCGGCCCTTCAGCGGGTCGCGCTCGTTGGAATAGATCTGGCACATCATGTCGAGCATGGGATAGCCGCCGGCGATCAGCAGCCCGGCTTGCCGATAGGTCGGGAAGTTCATGTCGCCCGGCGACAGCGCCTTGCGGAAGGCGCAGCTCACCGCTTCCTCGCCCATGTGCTGCATGTAGAACGAGGTCTTGCCCTGGCGCTGCGCCATCTGCATGCGTGCGTCGAAGGCGCGGAGCGTCATCATGTGACGCAAACCTTCCAGCAGCTCCTCGTGGCTCAGCAGCCCGGCCCACGGCCCCACCGCCTCGCTGTCGCGGTTCAGAACGCGGATGATCTCGAAGGCGAGGTCGCGGATGTCCTCGGGTGCGACATCGATCGGCGGCCGGTCCACCGCGCCGGCCGGCGGGATCTTCACGTCGCGGAAGTCCGGCGCGCCGCCGGGCCGCACCGCGGGCGCCGGCACGTGGAAGGACAGCGGCTTGAGATCGGACATGGGCTCGCTTCCTGGATATGGCCAGGCGAGATACTAGCGCGAGTCGCGGGCGGATGGCCGCCCTTACATTTCCGGTCGGCGTGGGGAGAAGGGACGCAAGCCATTTGCGACCGGCCCGCCCGTCGGCGGGAACGGCGCGTCCGCTGTGACCGGTTGTTCGGCGCTATCCCTCAGGTGCTTCGAGAGCGGGCCGGCTTCTTCAGCGCGCGCTTTGGAGATGTCGCCGCCGGGGCGCCGACGGCGCGGCTCGGGTGCGTGAAGGAGAGATTGAGCGCGAATGAAACGAGGGTACCGAAGTCCGCCGCCGCCGCGTCCTGGATCTGTAACGTCCAGTCGCCCGCACAGCTCTTGCCGGCAACGCCCGAGAGGCCCGGCGTGGTGGCCGCGTCGTAGGTCTTGTTCAGGTTCCTGGTTGAGCCGCCTGCCCGTTTGTGAAGGATCACCGGGTTGATCCCGGAACCGGCCGGTGGCCGCAGCGTCACGACCAGGTCACCGATGTAGGTGTGTTTGAGATCGACGGCGACAGACAGCGCCTCGACCGGCGTACTGTCGGGAACGGTCAACGTGAACGACACGGTTTGCAGGTCCGGGATCGCGGCGTCGAAGGTCCGGCTGACGGTCACCGCGCTGCGCGGCTGCGGTTTCGCCAAGGTGACGGCCGTAAGCGCATTCAGCCGTCCGAAGCCGTATTTCGGACTCTTCCCGGTGGCGGAATCGTAGTTGCCACCCTGCGGATCGATCTTGTCGCAGGCCCGCTTGAGCAGGTCCTTTACTTCTTGCCACTTCAAGCCCGGGTTGACCGCCAGCACCAAGGCGGCGACTCCGGCGGCCCCGGGGCACGCGCTCGACGTGCCACCGAAGCTGTTCGTGAAGTGCCCGACGGCGTCCCCGTCGGCGCTCCTGCCGACATTGTAGCCATCGCGGCCGACCCGGTCGGTGGTCCAGATGCCTGGTGTCAGTGGCTCCGGGTGGTTGAATGGCGGGTGCCCCCTGTCGTTACTCGGGAAAGCGCACCACACCGCCGCGCCGAAATCGCTATACACACTGCGCGTGCCGCGGTCGTTGCACGCCGCCACGGCGATCACCTTCGCGTAGCTGGCGTACCCATCGTTTTCCACCGCTTCGTTGCCGTTCCCGGCGGCGAACAGGACCACGCATCCTTTGCCCCCACGCCCGTTCGCCACCACATGATCGATGGCGAGCCGCGTGCTGGGCGGCAGCGGGACGACTTGATGGTGTCGCGGGTCGTTCGGGTTCCACCACCGGCCGTCCGGTGGCCCCCAGCTGCACGAGATGATGTCCGCTCCGTTGTCGGCCGCCCATTTGAAGGCCTCTGCCTCCCGCTGCGAGCCGAGCCCGGACGACAGGCGGATGGGAAGCAGCCGCGCCTTCGGGGCGACGCCAGATGCGCCGAACGCGCCGTTGCCGCACGCCACCCCGGCGCACGCCGTGCCGTGGTTCTCGCCATCGTCGGGGCCGGTTCCGAACGGGTCCTTCGGCCGCGGATCGGCCGTCTGCAGGGTGGCGTCCCTCGGGGCGACCACCTTGCCCGGACCGGCGAATTCCTGATGATCGATGTCCACGCCGTCGTCGATGATCGCGATGGTCACGCCCTCGCCGCGCGTGACCTCGTGCGCCGCCTCGATGTTCGCGTGCGCGTCGACGAGCACGCCGTTGAGGGTCGTCTTCTTCAGGTGCCATTGCTGCGGGAAAACGGTCTTCCTCGCCCGAGGGCGGATCAGCTCGGGGTGGCAGTACTCCACGTCATCCCTCTTGAGCAGGGCGGTGGCGATGTCGAACACCGACTGCCCGGAGCCTTCCTGGGCGGAGACGAAGTAGGCGTTGGTCGCGTACGACACTTCGTCCTTGATCGTCAGCCCGAAGTCGCGGAGAGCGACAGCGCAGTCCTCCGGGTCGGCGGTGTCGACGAACTTGACGAACAGGTTTTCTGTGTAGAGGACCGGCTCTTGCGTCGCCGGGTCGACCAGCACGCCACCGGCGAACCGCACGTCCGCGGATGCGCGCAGGGCGGACTTGCGGTCCGTAAGCGACCGGACACCGCGGCCAACGGGCACGCGGTACACTTCGACGCCGGCTTCGGGGTAGGCGGCGACCAGCACGCCGTCGTCCAGCTCGGACGACAGAGGAGACGGCACGGATCCGGCGGATCGTGTGATGGATCGCCCGCTGCGGGTGCGGACGGCGACGAGGTCGTTGCTCTGTTCAAGCTTGAACCCCGGTTCCCCTTTCTTTCCGAAGTAGACGGTCGGCATGGCAGTCTCTCCCTACTTCCGGTTGTCGACTGGAGATCGATCCATACAACTGCGGCTAGCACCTTGTCCGTCTCGTCCGATATTCCTCGATGAATTCCTGGAACGGCACGAAAGCTAGCACCGAGCCGGGGTTCGGGGAAGCAATCGGCGGCCTGTTGGGCTTTGCCGACGCTTCGACAGTGTTCACCACTCGTGCGGATTTCGACTCGTCGATCGGGTCGTGTCGCTCGCCGTCGCGACGCACGCTTGCCGTGCGGTGGCGCGTTCGCTCCGATCTTCGAAGCGGCGCCAGTCAGCCAAATGGTTCACGTGGACGATGCGCGTTAAGATGGCTGCGGAGCGTGGAAGGGGTTGGGGTATGCGGATCTGCGTGTTCGGGGCGGGCTCGATCGGGGGCAATTTCGCCACGCGCCTGGCGTTGGCCGGCAACGAGGTATCGGTCGTGGTGCGCGGCGCGCATCTCGAGGCGATCAGGGCGCGCGGGCTCACCATGCTGAGCGGCGACAAGACCTTCAACGTGACGGTCAAGGCGAGCGACCGGCCCGAGGATCTCGGGCCGCAGGACGTGGTGATCTCGACCATGAAGGCGTGCAGCCTGTCGGGGCTGGCCGAGACGGTGGCGCCGCTGCTGGGCAAGGAGACGCCGGTGGTCTTCGTGCAGAACGGCATTCCCTGGTGGTACGCGACCGGGCTCGGCGCGGCGCGGCCGCCGGCGCCTGATCTGTCGCGGCTCGATCCCGGCGGTGCGCTGGCGAAAGCGGTGGGCCACGCGCGCACGATCGGCGCCGTGGTCACCTCGTCGAACCACGTGATCGAGCCCGGCGTGGTGCGCAACATCTCGCCCGACCGCAACACGCTGTGGGTCGGCGAGACCGACGACACGCAGAGCCCGCGCATCGAGCGACTGCGCGCTACCCTGATCGCCGCCGGCATTGCCTCGCCGGCGACGCGCGATATCCGCTACGACGTCTGGCACAAACTGATGGCCAATCTCACCGGCTCGACGCTCTGCCTGCTGCTTGCGCAGCCCACCACCATCCAGGCGACGCCGATGATCAACCGCCTGGCGCGCCGCGCCCATGCCGAGGCGCTGGCCGTGGCCGCCGCGCATGGCGTGGCGCTCGACGATTCCCCCGATGTGCGCTACGGCCCCAAGCGCGTCTATCCCGACCACCGCCCGTCGCTTCTGCAGGACTACGAGTACGGACGGCCGATGGAGATCGAGTCGATCGTGCGCGCGCCGGTCGCCTTCGCGCGCACGGCCGGGATCGACACGCCCACCCTCGACGCGATCGAGGCGCTCAGTGTCAGCAAGGCGACGTCGAAGGGGTTGTACGCGGCGTGACTGTTTTCCTCCCTCTCCCCGCAAGCGGGGAGAGGGAGTGATTGAAGTCACTTCGACCCGTAAACCTCGCGCGCGGCCTGCTCGCTGATCAGGCCGTATTCGACGTCGCGCGCGACCAGGCTCGCGTCGCGCGCTTTGGGATCGCCGTAGCCGCCGCCGCCGGGCATCTCGATGATGATGCGATCGCCGGGTGGGATGATGTGCAGGCCCTTCTCGGGGAATTGCTTGCCCGATTTCAGGCTCAGCCGGCCGGTCGCGCCGTCCTTGCCACCGGCGCGGCCGCGCGCGGGATACTTCACGCGCTCGAAGCGATGGAAGATGCCCATCGGCGAGTCCTCGCGATTGCTCACCTCCATGATCTGGCCCAGCCCGCCGCGCTGCCGCCCGGCGCCGCCGGAATCGGCGCGCAGCTCCTTGCGCCAGACCACGATGGGCGTGATCGACTCGGTGACCTCGACCGGCACATTGCGCACGCCGCTGGGGAAGGGCGTCGCCGACAGCCCGTCGAGTCGTGGCCGCGCGCCGACGCCGCCGGAGTGGAAGGTCGTGACGTTGAACGGCGTCTTGATCTCCGATGCGTGCCCGGTCTGGCCGTGCGCGGCGACCAGCGAGAGGTTCCACAGCGAGGACGTGCCCTCGGCCGGGAAGGTATCGGGGATCGCCTGGTCGAGGCAGCCGAAGACGATGTCCGGCAGCATGTGGCCGAGCACCGAGCGCGCGTAGACGGCGGCGGGATGCGGCGCGTTGAGGATGCAGCCCTCCGGCGCGCTGACGATGATCGAGTCGAGCGTGCCGGCGTTGTTGGGGATCCACGGCGCGATGGCGCATTTGACGCCGAACGCGGTGTAGGCGTCGGTGTAGCAGAACGGGCAATTGATGGCGTAGCTCGAGATGCCCGATGTGCCGGTGTAGTCGACCTTGATGACGTCGGCCTCGATGGTGAGCGTGCCTTTCAGCTCGACCGGCGCCTCGAAGCCATCGACGGTCATGCTGGCGCTCCAGCTGCCACGCGGCAGCTTCGATATCGCCTCGACCATCGCCTGCCTGCTGCGGCTGATGATGGTGTCGGCGAGCTCGTCGATGTCGTTCAGCCCGAACTCGTCCATCATCTCGATCAACCGCGCGCTGCCGGTGTCGTTGCAGGCGGCGAGACCGTAGATGTCACCCACCACCTGCACCGGCTCGCGCACATTGGCGCGCACGATGCCCAGCAGGTCCTCGTTCATCCTGCCTTCGCGCGCCAGGTACATCAGCGGGATCTGCAAGCCCTCGTGGTAGACCTGCCTTCCCGACGGGCTGGCGCCGATGCCGCCGATATCGACGACATGCGTGGTGCTGGCGAACAGCGCCACCGCCTTGCCGTCCTTGAAGGTCGGGCTGACCACGGTGAGATCGAACAGGTGGCCGGTGCCCTTCCACGGATCGTTGGTGATCAGCACGTCGCCTTGCTTGAGCGTCTCGATCGGAAACGCGTCGAGGAAATGCCGTACCGCGCGCGCCATCGTATTGACGTGGCCCGGCGTGCCGGTGACCGCCTGCGCCACCATGCGGCCCTGGCGGTCGAAGACGCCGGCCGAGATGTCGCCGGCCTCGCGCGCCGCCGTGCTGAAGGCCGTGCGCACCAGGGTCAGCGCCTGCTCCTCGACAACGGAGATCAGGCGGTTCCACAACACCTGACTCTCGATCTCGCCCAGACGGTTGTTCATGGGGTCAGCTCCTGCGCGTCCTCCCTCTCCCCGCTTGCGGGGAGAGGGAATGATGGCGGCCTCATCCGGCATCCCTCTCGATGATCACGTGGCCGGCGCCGTTGAGGATGGCGGTGAAGCCGCCGGGGATGAGGGTCGAGGTTTCGGCCTCGGCGATAATCGCCGGGCCTTGCACCGGTGCGCCGGGTCGCAGTGTGTCGCGGGCGTAGACGCCGGCGTCGACAGTCTTGCCGCTCACCGGATCGACCAGGTCGCGTGTGCCGTTGCGTGCGGGGGCGGGACTTGCCGCGACGGGCGCAGTGCGTGCCGGCAGGCCGCGCGCTTCGCTCAGCGAAAGGGTCCAGCTCACCACCTCGATCTCCAGCTTCGGGATGATGCGGCCGTAGAGCGCGCGATAGACCGCCTCGAAGGCCAGCCGCATCGTCTCGGACGACGTGTCGGCGATCGGCACGCGCACCTCGTGGCCCTGGCCGCGATAGCGCATATAGGCGGTGCGCTCTTCACGCAGGTCGGCCTTGGGCGCGCCCAGGCGCACGACGCCTTCGGCCTCCGCGCGCATCGAGGCGAAGAGGTCGGTGACGAAGGCCGCGTCGTAGGCGGCGAGTGAGACGAGTCGCGAGCGCACGACTTCGTAGGAGATCGGCGCTTGCAGAAAGCCGTGCGCCGAGCCGACGCCGGCGCCGACCGGGATCACCACCCGGGTAATGCCGAGCTTCTGCGCCAGCCGCGCGGCGTGCAGCGGGGCGGCGCCACCGAAGGCGATCAAGGTGCGGCCGACCATGTCCTTGCCGTTCTCGACCGCGTGCACGCGTGCCGCGCTCGCCATCGTCTCGGTCACCAGCTCGGCGATGCCGTAGGCGGCGCGCGTGCGCTCCAGGCCGATCCTGCCGCCGACAAAGCTCTCGATCGCGCTCTCGGCGGCCTGCGGTGCGAGGTCGATATGGCCACCAGCGAAGCGCTTCGGATCGAGCCAGCCCAGCAGCAGGTCGGCATCGGTGACCGTGGGCAAGGTGCCGCCGCGGCCGTAGGAGGCGGGGCCGGGCACCGATCCGGCGCTGTCCGGGCCGACGGTGATGCGGCCCAGCGCGTCGGTGCGCGCGATCGACCCGCCGCCGGCGCCGATCTCGACCATGTCGATCACCGGGATGCGCACGGGAATGCCGCTGCCCTTGACGAAGCGCGCGGCGCGGGCGACCTCGAAGTGCCTGCTGTATTGCGGGCGCAGATCGTCGATCAACGTGATCTTGGCCGTCGTGCCGCCCATGTCGAAGCTGAGCGCCTTGGCGATGCCGTTCTGTGCCGCGACGCCCAGCGCCATCACCACGCCGCCGGCCGGGCCCGATTCGGCCAGCCGCACCGGGAAGCGGCGCGCGGTCTCGACCGTGGTGATGCCGCCCGAGGACATGATCATGAGTAGCGGTGCCTGCGTGCCGAGATCGCGGAATCCCGCGTCGAGCCGGCGCAGGTAGCGCTCGACCACCGGCAGCACATAGGCGTTGGCCACCGTCGTCGAGGTGCGCTCGTACTCGCGGATCTCCGGGCAGACCTCGCTGGAGATCGCAATCACCGCCTCGGGGATTCGCCTGGCGATGATCTCCCGCGCGCGCCGCTCGTGCGCGTCGTTCTGGTAGGCGTGCAGGAAGCAGATCGCCACCGCCTCGACCTTGTCGGCGACGAGTCGCTCGGCGAGGCGCTCGACCGCCGCCTCGTCCAGCGGCAGCAGCACCGAGCCGTCGGCGGCGACGCGCTCCGGCACCTCGTAGCGCAGCGGCCTGGGCGCGAGCGGCTCGGGCCGTTCCATGTAGATGTCGTACTGCTCGAAGCGGTGCTCGTAGGCGATCTCCAGCGAGTCGCGGAAGCCCTCGGTCGTCACCAGCGCCGTGCGCGCGCCCTTGCGCTCGATCAGGGCGTTGGTGATCAGGGTGGTGCCGTGGATGATCAGGTCGAGATCGGCGGGTTTCAGCCCCGCCTGCTTGAGCACGATGTCGGTACCCTCCAGCACCCCACGCTCCGGCGCGTCGTGCGTGGTCAGCACCTTGGCCGACAACGAGCGCTCGCCGAGATCGAGCACGAGATCCGTGAAGGTGCCGCCGATGTCGACGGCGAGGCGGGTGGTCGAGTGGGTCATGCTTCTATCTCCCTCCGCTTGCAGGGAGAGGGAGTGAAGAGGGGAAGCTCATGATTTGCGTGCCGCCTGGATCGCTTGCCAGACCGCTTGCGGCGTCGCTGGCATGTCGAGGTGCGTCACGCCCAGCGGCTTCAGCGCATCGAGGATCGCGCTCATGATTGTCTGGGGCGCGGACATGCAGCCGGCCTGGCCGACGCCTTTCACGCCCAGGCGATTCGAGGCGGTGGGCGCCGACGCGTCGAGATGGCCGGCGAAGCTCGGCAGGTCGTCGGCGCGCGGCAGGGCGTAGTCTATGAACGAGGCGCTCAGCATCTGACCGGAGCCGGGATCGAAGACGGTGTGCTCGATCATCGCCTGGCCGATGCCCTGCGCGAGACCGCCATGCACCTGGCCCAGGGTCAGCATGGGATTGAGCAGGCGGCCGTAATCGTCGACCAGCGTGTAGCGGTCGAGCCGCACCGCGCCGGTCTCGGGATCGATCTCGACCTCGGCGACGTGGCAGCCATTGGGGAAGCCGAACTTGTCGCTGGGGTTGTTGGCCAGGCTATCGAGCCCCGGCGCCATGCCTTCCGGCAGGTTGGCGGCATCGCGCGCCGCGGCGGCGACGTCGAGCAGGGCGATGGCGCGATCCGTGCCATCGACGACGAAGCGGCCGTCGACGAAGCGCACGCCCTCGACCGGCGCCTGCAGCAGGTGCGCGGCGATGCGCCGTGCCTTCTCCAGCGCCGCCTCGATCGCCATGACCAGCGCTGTGCCGCCCATCTGCATCGAGCGCGCGCCGCCATGCCCGTTGCCGCTGGGCAGCAGCTCGGTGTCGCCCTGGCGGTAGCGGAAGGTCTCGATCGGCAGGCCCAGCATGTCGGCCGCGACTTGCGGATAGGTCGTCTCGTGGCCCTGGCCGTTCGACATGGTGCCCACGGCCAAGGTCACGCCGCCATCGGCGTCGAAGGCGATGCGCGCGACCTCGCCCGGCGCGCCGCGCGCCGTCTCGAGGAAGCACGACAGGCCCCAGCCGCGCAGCAACCCGGCTTCGGCCGAGCGCTTGCGGCGGGCCTCGAATCCCTTCTGGTCGGCGACGCGCAATGCGTCGTCGAGATTGGCGACGAAGCGACCGCCGTCGATCTGCAGGCCGGTCGGCGTGCGATGCGGGAAGCTCGACATCAGGTTACGTCGCCGCAGCTCGACCGCGTCGATGCCGGTTTCCCGCGCCGCCTGATCGACGAGGCGTTCGATCAGGTAGTTGGCCTCCGGTTTTCCCGCGCCACGATACGCGTCGATCGGCGGCGTGTTGGTGAAGACGCCGCGCGTCTCGAGGAACGCCGCCGGGATGGCGTAGACGCCGCCCATGGCGTTGCCCGCCGACACGGTCGAGGTTCCCGGGCCGGCGCCCGACAGATACGCGCCCATGTTGGCGATCGCCCGCACATCGAGCGCGAGGAAGCGGCCGTTTTCGTCGAGCCCCAGCCGTGCCCGCGCGCGGAAGTCGCGGCCCTGCGCCGAGGTCAGAAAATCCTCGACGCGCTCCGACACCCAGCGCACCGGACGGCGCAGTTTGCGCGCGGCGTAGAGCAGGTGCACCCATTCCGGATAGACGAAGTTCTTCATGCCGAAGCCGCCGCCGACATCGGGCACGCTCAGGCGCAGGCGATCCGGCTTGATGCGGAAGATCGACTCGGCAAGCTGTCGGCGGATGCCGTGCACGGCCTGACCCGTGAGTGTCAGGTGCAGCAGGTCCTGCGCCGCGTCGTAGGTGGCAATGGCCGCACGCGTCTCGATCGGCGCGACGACGACGCGGTTGTTGAGCAGATCGGCGGTGACGATGTGTTTGGCCGAGGCCATCGCCGCGTCCACCGCCGCCTTGTCGCCGCGGTGATAGAGAAAGGCGGAGTTACCCGGCACCTGCGGCCAGAGCTGCGGCGCGCCTGACTCGAGGGCGGCGGCGCCGTCGACAACAGCGGGCAGGGGCGTGTAGTCGACCTCGATGGCGTCGGCCGCCTCGAGCGCCGCCTCGATCGACTCGGCAATGACACAGGCCACCGGATCGCCGACATGGCGCACGACATCCTTCGCCAGCGCCGGGCGCGGCGGCACGATCAGCTTCTCGACGAAATCGATGGCGACGGCGCAGGGCAGGGGACCGATGCCGTCGGCGGCGAGGTCGGCCTCGGTGTAGATCGCGACCACGCCGGGCAGCTTGCGCGCGGCGCCGACGTCCAGCCGGTCGATCCGCGCGTGACCGTGCGGCGAGCGCAGCACGTAGGCGTGCAGGCAGCCGGCGGGGATCGCGTTGGCGACGTAGGTGCCCTTGCCGGTGAGGAAGCGTGCGTCCTCGAGGCGGCTGAGCGAGCGGCCGAGATAGGTGTCTGGCATTCGCGCATCCTACCTTCCCCCGCCAGCGGGGAAAGGTAGGAGTTCGCTGTTGTCGAAACGCCGTGCGCCCGCCATGCTCGCGACCGATAAGAAGAATGTCTGGAGGAGACGCACCATGAACTCGGGCCGTATTCGTCGTCGTACCGCCGTGGCCGGCGCGCTGGCCGCCGGTCTGCCCTTGCCGGCGCTGGCGCAGGGCGCCGGGCCGATCAAGATCGGCATGAGCATGCCGCAGACCGGCGGGCTGGCCGCCGGCGGCAAGTCCTCGCTGATCGGCATCGAGGTCTGGCGCGACGATGTAAACGAGAAGGGCGGGTTGCTCGGCCGCAAGGTCGAAATGATCGTCTACGACGACAAGTCGAGCGCCTCGGAGACGCCGGCGATCTATTCCAAGCTGCTAGACGTCGACAAGGTCGACCTGATCTTCGCGCCCTACGCCACGGTGCCGACGGCGCCGATCATGCCTCTGGTCAAGCAGCGCGACCTGCTGCTGATCGGCAATTTCTCCTTCCAGGTGAACCGCACGGTCAAGCACGACAAGTGGTTCAACAACGCGCCGTGGGGCCCGGCCGATTCCTGGGCGCGCGCCTTCATCGATCTGGGCATGAAGGCTGGCGCCGATTCGATCGCGCTGATCGGCGCCGACCAGGAGTTCGCGCAGAGCCTGATCAGGATCGCCAAGGGGCTCGCCGAGGAGAAGAAGCTAAAGGTCGTCTACGAGCAGAGCTATCCGCCGGCTACCGTCGAGTTCTCGGCCATGGTACGGGCGCTGCGCGCGGCGCGGCCGGGCATGGTGTTCGTCTGTTCCTATCCGCCGGATTCGGTCGGCCTGCTGCGCGCCGTCAACGAGATCGGTGTCGGCGAGAGCGTCAAGGTGTTCGGCGGCGGCATGGTCGGCCTGCAGTTCAGCGCCGTGGCCGAGTCGATGGGCTCGCTGCTCAACGGCGTGGTCAACTACAATTCCTACCTGCCCGAAAAGTCGATGGAGTTCGCGGGCTCCAAGGAGTTCTTCGTCAAGTACCAGAAGCGCGCGGTCGAGGCGAAGGTCGATCCGCTGGGCTACTACCTGGCGCCGTTCGGCTACGCCATGGGCCAGATGGTCGAGCAGGCGGTGGCGGCGACCAAGTCGATCGAGCACAAGAAGCTGGCCGACTTCCTGCGCACGGCGGAGATGCCGACCATCGTTGGCCCGATCGCCTTCGCGGCCGACGGCGAGCGCAAGGAATCGGCGACCCTGATCGCGCAGTATCGCGGTGTCGTCGACAAGAACATCGAGCAGTTCCGCAGCCCCGGAAAGCAGGTGATCCTGTCGCCCGAGAAGTGGAAGACTGGGGAGCTGATCCAGCCCTTCGAGAAGGCGCGCAAGGGCTAGACGCCTAGCGGGTCCAGCTTCACAGGAGGGCGGCGTGAAAGCCCCCGACTTCGCCTACGCGCGGCCCACCGTTCTGTCGGAGGTCTTCGACCTTCTCGACGGCGACGGCGACGTACGGCTGCTGGCCGGGGGCCAGAGCCTGGTGCCGTCGCTCAACATGCGGCTGTCGGCGCCAAGCCTGCTGGTCGACATCAATCGCCTGCCGGGGCTGTCGGGCATCGAGGCGCGCGATGGCGTCGTTCGCATCGGCGCCTTGACGCGGCACGGCGAGATCGCCCGCTCGGCGCTGATCGCCGAGCGGTTGCCGCTGCTCGCCATGGCGGCGCCGCACATCGCGCACGCCGCGATCCGCAACCGCGGCACGTTCGGCGGGTCGATCGCGCTGGCCGACCCGGCGGCCGAGTGGCCGGCCTGCTGCCTCGCGCTCGGCGCGACGATGGTGGTGGCGAGCCGCGCCGGCGAACGGCGCGTCGCCGCCGGCGACTTCTTCACCGGGCTGTTCGCGACGGCGCTGCGGCGCGGCGAAGTCCTGGTGGCGATCGAGATCGCCTCGCCGCCGGCCGGCTCGGTCGCGCATTTCAGCGAGCTCGCCCGGCGCCGCGGCGACTATGCCATCGTCGGCCTGGCCGCGCAGGTCGCCCGCGCCGAGGACGGCGCGATGGATCCGCGCCTGGCGTTCTTCGGCGTCGGCGACCGGCCGGTGCTCGCCGAGGCCACCCGACGCGTCATCGCCGGTGGCGGCGGTATCGCCGACGCCCAGGCGACGCTCGGCAGGGACCTGGCGCCGACTGGCGACGCCGAGTGCGCCGGTGCGACCAAGCTGCACCTGGCGCGCGTCCTGCTCGGCCGCGCCATGGCCGCGTTGCGGACGCGAGGCGACGCGTGAGCGCCGGGCCGGACAACGCACGCGTCGTCACGCTCACCGTCAACGGCGAGCGGGTGAGCCGCCGCGTCGCCGCGCGCGCGCATCTCGTCGACTTCTTGCGCGACACCCTCGATCTCACCGGCACCCATGTCGGGTGCGAGCACGGTGTGTGCGGCGCCTGCACGGTGCGCGTCGACGGCATGGCCGTGCGCGGCTGCCTGATGCTCGCGGTGCAGGCCGACGGGGCGGTGGTCGAGACCGTCGAGGGCCTCACCGACCGCGGCGCCATCGCCGATCTTCAGGAGGCCTTCCTGGCGCGCAACGCCCTTCAATGCGGCTTCTGTACGCCGGGCATGCTGATCACCATCGCCGAGCTTCTCGAACGCGAGGCGGCGCCCTCGCGCGCGGCGATCCGCGAGGCGATCTCCGGCAACTACTGCCGGTGTACCGGCTATCAGGCGATCGTCGACGCCGTCGAGCGGACGCTGGCGGCGCGCGCCGGGCGGGCGACATGAGCGAACCGGCGCTGAGCTTCCTCGATCGACCAAACAGCTATATCGGCCGGTCGGTGCCGCGGCCGAACGCGCGTCGACTGGTGCAAGGCCGCGGCGCTTACGTCGATGATCTGCGCCTGCCGCGCATGGCGCACGTCGCGTTCCTGCGCAGCCCGCGCGCCCATGCGCGCATCGTGCGGATCGACACCGCCGCCGCCAAGGCCGCGCCCGGCGTGGTCGCCGTGGTGACCGGCGAGGATCTCGCCGGGATCTGCAAGCCCTGGGTCGCCGTTCTCAGCCATTTCAAGGGTCTGCGCTCGCCGCCGCAACACCCCCTGGCGATCGGCTGGTTGCGCTGGGCCGGCGAGCCGTTTTGCGCGGTCGTCGCGGCGAGCCGGGCCGAGGCCGAGGACGCCGTGGCGCTGATCGACGCGGAGCTCGAACCGCTGCCGGTGGCGGTCGACATGGAGGCGGCGCTCGCGCCGGGCGCGACCGTCATCCATCCCGAGCTGGGCGACAATCTGGCCTTCGAACGCACGCTGGACGTGGGCGACGTCGACGCCGCCTTCCGCACCGCCGCCGCGGTCGTCGAACAGACGTTTCACGTCGGGCGGCACACCGGCGTCACGCTGGAGCCGCGCGCGCTGGTGGCCGAGTGGAACCCGGGCGAGGAGAAGCTCACCATCCACCACTCGTTCCAGGCGCCGCACATGATGCAGGACATCGTGTGCAAGCATCTCGGCTTGCCCGAGGCCAGCGTGCGCGTGGTGTGCGGGGATGTCGGCGGCTCCTTCGGCATCAAGGTCCATATCTACCCGGACGAGATGGCGACGGTGGCCCTGGCGAAGCTGCTGGCTCGGCCGGTCAAGTTCGTCGCCGACCGGTTGGAATCCTTCGTGTCCGACATCCACGCCCGCGACCATCGCGTGAAGGGGCGCATGGCGGTCGACGCGGCTGGCGCGATCCTGGGAATCGAGATCGACGATCTCACCGGCATCGGTCCCTACTCGGTCTACCCGAGGACCAGCGCCGTCGAGGCCAACCAGGTCGTCAACCTGGTGGGCGGGCCGTATCGTCACGCGAACTATCGCGCCCGTGCGCGCGTGGTCTTTCAGAACAAGACGCCGATGTGCCAGTACCGCGCCGTCGGTCACCCGATCGCGGTGATGGTGACCGAGGGACTGGTCGACCTCGCGGCGGCGGCGATCGGGATGGATCCGGCGGAGCTGCGGCGGCGCAATGTCATCGCCGACGACGCGCATCCCTCGACGGCCGCCTCGGGAATCAGGTTCGAGAAGCTCTCGCACCAGCGCTCGCTCGAGAAGCTGCTGGCGATGATGGACTACGACGCGCTGCGCCGCGAACAAGCCGCGCTGCGCGCCCGCGGCATCCATCGCGGCATCGGACTCGCGGCCTTCATCGAGATCACCAATCCGTCCGCGGCGTTCTACGGCGTAGGCGGCGCCCGCATCTCCTCGCAGGACGGCTGTACCTTGCGCCTCAACCCGCAGGGCGGTGTGGTCGCGGCGATCGGCGTGACCGAGCAGGGCCAGGGCACCGAGGCGGTGATCGCCCAAGTGGTGGCGACTGCGGTCGGTGTTCCGTTGTCGGATGTGCGGGTCGTCACCGGCGACACCGACGCCACGCCCTATGGCGGCGGCACCTGGGCTTGCCGCGCCGCCGGCATCGGCGGCGAGGCGGCCTGGCAGTCAGGCAAGGCGCTGCGCCGCAACATCCTCGAGGCCGCGGCCGTTATGCTGCAGACCAACGCCGCTTCGCTCGATGTCCGCGATGGCAGTATCGTCGACGCCGACAGCGGCGCGGAGCGCATGAAGCTGTCCGAGTTCGGCCGCGTCGCCTATTTCCGGCCCGACACGCTGCCGGCCGGTCTGGCGCCGGAGCTCGTGGTCACGCGCCACTACGTGCCGAAGGACTATCCATTCGCCTTCACCAACGGCGTGCAGGCGTCCTATGTCGAGGTCGACACCGACACCGGCTTCGTCACGCTGATCAAGCATTGGTGCGTGGAGGATTGCGGCACGGTGATCAATCCGCAACTCGTCGACGAGCAGATTCGCGGCGGTATCGTGCAGGGCATCGGCGCGGCGCTGTTCGAGGAGTGCCGCTACGACGGTCAGGGCCAGATGCTGAATGGCAACATGGCCGACTATCTCGTGCCGATGGCCGCGGAGATGCCCGACATCGATGTCGCGCACGTCGTGACGCCCACGGCGTCCTCGGAGATCGGCGCCAAGGGCGCGGGAGAGGCCGGTACGGCGGGCGCGCCGGCGGCGGTGATCAACGCCATCAACGACGCGCTGCGCCCGCTGGGCGCGCGCGTCGATAGCCAGCCGGCCGGGCCCCAGGCTATCCTGCGCGCCCTTGGAAAGGTGTGAAGCGTGTCACCGGCGGTCGAATCGAGAATGTCATTCGAGGCGCGGCGAGCGATCTCGCCGCGGCCTGGATCCTGCGCCGCGCCCGGGACGACAGCCTCGGCTGGGTCCGTGCGAACGATGACCTAGCGGCGGGGCGAGGGCGATGTTCTCCTGGGAGCTCCTGCTCGACGCCGTTGTGCTGGGCACGATGGTCGGCTGCTTCTATGCCGCGGTCAGCATCGGGCTGGCGATCTCCTTCGGCATGCTCGACGTGCCCAACGTCACGCATCCGGCGCTGCTGGTGCTGGCGTCGTACGGCGCCTGGCTGCTGGGCGGCTTCGAGATCGACCCGATCCTCGCCGGGCTGATCCTGATGCCGCTGTTCTTCGTGCTGGGCATCGCGCTCTACCGCGTCTACCACGAGACCTTCGAGAAGCGCGGCAGCCAGGCGGCGGTGCGCGGCCTGGCCTTCTTCTTCGGCATCACCTTCATCATCGAGGTCGGCATCATCATGGCCTTCGGTGTCGACCAGCGCACCGTGCAGGCCTTCTACATCGGCAAGAGCATCGAGATCCTCGAGATCCGCATCCCGATGCGCATGATCGCCGCCTTCGTCATGGCGCTGCTGCTGTCGGGCGTGCTGGCGCTCTATTTCAACCGGACCTTCCTGGGCCGCGCCATCCGCGCTGTGGCCCAGGACGAGGAGGCGCTGCGCCTGATGGGCGCCGATCCCGTGCGCATCAAGCAATGGGCCTTCGGCATCGCCACGGCGGTCGCGGCGCTGGCCGGCGCGCTCCTGATCATCGTGCAGCCGGTCGAGCCGACCTTGGATCGCGCCTATATCGGCCGCACCTTCTGCGTCGTGGTGATGGCCGGGCTGGGCAGCATGTCCGGCACCTTGGTCGCCGGTATCATCCTGGGCGTGGCCGAGACCATCGTGTTGACGATGTTCGGCGCGTCGTGGGCGCCGGCGATCTCGTTCACCTTGCTGCTGATCATCCTCGGCGTGCGCCCACAGGGGCTGTTCGGACGATGAGGGTTCACCTCGCTCATACCTTCCCCCGCTGGCGGGGGAAGGTGCCCGAAGGGCGGATGGGGGTGGCCGGCATAGCGGCCACACTCGATCGTTGGGGTTGTCGCGCGAACCACCCCCATCCGGCGCTTCGCGCCACCTTCCCCCGCCAGCGGGGGCAGGCATGAGCATGCGTTCCGTTCCCTTCCTGATCGGCGCCGCCGTCTTCCTCACGGCGGCAGTGACAGCCGCGTTCGTGGTGCGCAACGAGTACGTCTTCTTCGCCGGCTTCGTGATCCTGCAGTTCATCGTGCTGGCGACGGCGTGGAACATCCTCGGCGGCTACGCCGGCTACGTGAATTTCGGCACCTCGGCCTTCGTCGGCGTCGGCATCTACACCGCCGTGGCCGTCTTCAAGTACGCCGGCGCGCCACTCTATCTGCAGATGCTCGCCGCCGCGGCGGTCGGCGCCGCGCTCGGACTGGGCGTCGGCCTGCTGACCCTGCGCCTGCGCGGCATCTTCTTCTCCATCGCCACCGTCGCCGTCACCATCATCGCCGAGACCTTGATCACCAACTGGAAGTTCGTCGGCGGCGCCACCGGGGTACAGCTGCTGCGCCCGCCACCGACCGCGCCGTTCGAGTCCTACATCAAGATGCTGTTCGTCGTCGTCGCGGTCCTGGTGGTGATAGCGGTCGCGCTGGCGCGCTACATCCAGCTCTCCGGCGTCGGCCGCGGGTTGCGCGCGGTACGCGACGACGAGGTCGCCGCCGAATGCTCCGGCGTGCCGACGCTCAAGCTGAAGCTGCTGGCCTGCGCCATTTCCGGCGCGCTGATGTCGGCCGCCGGCGCGCCAGCGGCGATGTACCTGCAGTTCGCCGATCCGGTGAGCGCCTTCAACCTCAACTACTCGGTCTCGGCGCTGGCGATGTCGCTGATCGGCGGCACGGCGCACTGGATCGGCCCGGTGCTGGGCGCCATCCTGCTCGCCACGACCCAGCAGTTCCTCACCGTGACCATCTCGTCCGAAGTGAACGTGCTGGTGCTGGGCGTGATGCTGGTGCTGTTCGTCGTCGGCGCGCCCGATGGCATCATCGGCCTGGCCAAGCGGGCCTGGCAGCGCTGGGGGCGGCGATGAGCGATCCGTTGCTCAGCGTCAGCGGCGTGTCCAAGCGCTTCGGCGGCTTCACCGCGCTGCAGGACATCTCGCTGGAGATCCGCGCCGGCGAGCGCTTCGGCCTGATCGGCCCAAACGGCTCGGGCAAGACCACGCTCATCAACTGTATCTCCGGCGTGCTGCGCAACGACGGTGGCTCGATCCGCTTCGCCGGCCGTGAACTCGGCGGCCTGTCGGCGCATCAGCGCACGCGGCGCGGTATCGCCCGCAGCTTCCAGGTGCCCCGGCCGTTCCGCAGCATGACGGTGCTGGAGAATCTGCTGGTGGCGCTCGACTACGCGGTGATCGGCCATGGGCTGTCGGCGCGGGAGGCCGACGCCGAGGCGATGGCGATCCTCGGCAAGATCGGCCTGGCCGAGAAGGCCGAAGCGCTCTCGGCCCAGCTCTCGCAGGTCGAACTGCGCAAGATGGAGCTGGCGCGCGCCATGGCGGCGCGGCCGAAGCTGCTGATCTCCGACGAGGCGATGGCCGGGCTGGCCGGCGCGGAGATCGACGAGGTGCTCGACACGCTGTTCAAGCTCAACGCCGAGGGCATCACGGTGATCATGATCGAGCACATCATGCAGGCGGTGATGCGCTTCTCGCAGCGCGTGATGTGCCTCGATGCCGGGCGCGTCATCTGCGAGGGCGCGCCGCAGGCGGTTATGGACGACAAGCGCGTGCAAGAGGCCTACCTTGGCGCTTAGGCTCACCGCATCGGCAATCGACGCGCGCTACGGCGCGGTGCGCGCACTCAATGGCGCGTCGATTTTCGTGGAGAGCGGCGAGACCGTGGTGCTCCTGGGCACCAACGGCAACGGCAAGAGCACCCTGATGAAATGCCTGATGGGCCTGGTGCGGCCCGTATCAGGGTCGATCACGCTGGAGGTCGACGGCGTCACGCACGATCTGACACGCCTGCCGACCGAAGAGATCGTCGGGCTGGGCGTGGCGCTGGTGCCGGAGGGCAGGCGGCTCTTCCCCAAGCTCACGGTCGAGGAAAACCTGATGCTGGGCGCCTACCGCAGGAGCGCGCGCGAGCGGACCGCGGCGAATCTGAGCTTCGCCTACGACGCCTTCCCGGTGCTGGCCGAGCGCCGCAAGCAGCTCGCCGGCACCATGTCGGGCGGCCAGCAGCAGATGCTGGCGATCGCCCGCGCGCTGATGTCCTCGCCGCGCCTGCTGCTGGTCGACGAGCCGTCAGTGGGGTTGTCGCCGCTGCTGGTGAGCCAGACCATCACCAAGATCGAGGAGCTGAAGACACGCTTCGGGCTCACCGTGCTGATGGCCGAGCAGAACTTCCACCAGGCCGTCCGTATCGCCGATCGCGGCTACGTCATCGTCCACGGCGAGATCGCCTTCGAAGGCAAGACCGTCGACGAGCTGCGCTCCAACGAGATCGTCAAGCAGCTGTACCTCGGCGGCGCGTAGTTCCCTCTCCCCGCAAGCGGGGAGAGGGAGTCAGAAGGGACGGTCGCCGCGCACCAGCATGCGGTAGAGGCGGCGGTGCTGGCTGGGGTCGTAGTCGAAGCCGGCTTTGTGCAACGAGGCGCGGTCGTCGATGATCAGCAGATCGCCCGTCCTGTATTCATGCGTGTAGCAGAATCGAGGCTGGGTGATCCTGTCGGTCAGATCCTGCAGGAAGTCCTGCGTGTCTTCCGGCGACATGCCGGTGACCGTCTCGGTCTTGGCCTTGTGGAACCACACGGCCTTGGTGCCGGTCTCCGGGTGGGTGCGGACCAGGGGATGCACCGTCGGTGGTTTGGTCGACTCGCGCTGGGCCCTCACGATGTCGGGATTGGCGGTCGCCATCCGCGCGCTGCTGATCAGCGTGTTCTCGGTCTTCGCGCCATCGATCCTGCGCTTCACATCGTCGGGCAGCGCCTCGTAGGCCGCGCGCGCATTGCATACCGACGTCCCGCCACCCTTGTCCGGCACCGCCACCGCGTAGAGCATGGTGAACTTGGGCGGCAGTTCCTGGTTGGTGTGGTCGGTATGCCAGGTGGCGTTGGCGCCGACTTTCGCCGGCTGGCCCTTGCTGTCGAGGTGCCGGTTGTCGAGCACGCTGATCAGCGGAAAGCCGTCGACCAGATAGCGCCGGTTCTGGTCCTCCATGAGCTCGCCGAACATTTCGGCGGCCGCCTGCAGCTGCGCCGGCCTGAGATGCTCTTGCCCGCGAATCACCAGGACCACGTTGTCGACGACAGCGTCGTAGAGCGCCTTGCGCGTCGCGCCGTCGATCGGCCGCGCCAGATCGATGCCCGTGACGATGGCGCCGATGTGCTGCTTGACCTTGTCGATCTTCATCGCCTGGGTCGGCATCCTGACGGCGGCGGCGGTGCTCATGATCCGGCTCCTGATTCCTTGATCCACGGATCCCGCCAACAGCATCCGCCGAATGGTCGTGTCAATCAAGTCAGACCGGCAGCCCGGCGCGCTTGCGGAAGGCCTCGTCGCGGGTGGAGGCGTCCTGGCCGATCAAATCGTCTGCGGCGGGATCGCAGAGGTAGAGCAGCCCGCGCACCGCGTGCTCGACTGGCGCGAGGTTGCCGCGCGGAATCTGGCTGATCATGTTCATGCCCGAGGCGCGGATCTTCACCTGCATTTCGGTGTCGATCGTGCCGGGCGAGAAGCCGAAGATGCGGATGCCCTTGCCCTGGGTCTCCAGCGCGATGGCGCGCGTCATCATCGCCAGCCCCGCCTTGCCCGAGCAGTAGGCGCTCCAGCCCTCGAGCGGGCGGTAGGCGGCGCCCGAGGAGACGTTGACGATGGTGCCGCCGCCGGCCTTCAGCATGCCCTCGATCACCGCGCGCACGACGTAATACGCGCCGATCAGGTTGATCTCGATGTTGCGCGCCCACGCCTTCGGGTCCGAGCTCGCCAGCTCGGCGATCGGCTCGATCACGCCGGCGTTGTTCACGAGGATATCGAGGCCACCGAGCTTCTGCCGCGTCGCCGCCACTGCTCGCTCGACGGCGGCGAGGTCCGACACGTCGCAGGCCATCGCTTCGGCCTTGCCGCCAGACGCCACGATCTCGCGCGCCACCGCCTGTACCGCTGCGTCATCGCGCGCGATCAGCATCACACCAGCGCCCTGCGCCGCCATGCTGCGCGCGACGCCTTCACCCAGGCCGCGGCCGGCGCCGGTGATCAGGGCGGTCTTGCCATCGAGTCGACTCATCGCATTGTCCTCTGTCTCATGCGCACCATCTCCTTATACTCGACCTGGGTTCGAGTGAGGGGTCTGGTCAATCATGCGAAACGACAATTGGGGCGTGCGCGCCCGCATCGGCCTGTTCATCGTCGGCAACGAGGCGGTGCCCGAGGCGGAATGGTGGGCGATGGCGCCCAAAGGCGTGTCGATCCATGCCGCGCGCGTCATCGCGACCTCGCCCTGGACACGCTGGCGTGCGGACCGCAGCGGGGTCGAGCTGCCCGAAGACATGGTGCGCGGCTGCCGGCAGTTCGGCGCCATGCGCCTGAACGCGGTCGTGTTGGCGCACACCACGAGCAGCGTGGTCGGCGGCGCGGGTTGGCACGAGGCCACGGTCGCGGCGATCGGCGCGGCGCTGGGCACCGACGCTTTGGTCACCACCAACGGCCACGACACGGTCGCGGCGCTGCGCGCCAGTGGCATCCGGCGACCGTTCCTGGTTGTGCCGGCTTGGTACAGTGAGGGCACCGCCGTCACCGCGGTCGGCTACTACCGGGAGCGCGGCTTCGATCCAGCCGGCCATCTGCGCATGGACCCGGGACCGGGCTGGCGCGCAGTGCCGCCGGAAGAACTCTATCCGCGCGGCTTTGGTTTCGAGCAGGACGTCGAGGCGCTTCATGCGCAGATCAAGGCGGCGTGCCCGTCGACTGCCGACGGCGTGCTGATCGGCGGCACGGGCTTTCGCTGCGTGGCGCTGATCGAGGCGCTGGAGACGGAACTCGGTCTGCCGGTCGTCACGGCGAACCAGGCCAGCCTGTGGCGCTGCCTGCAACACGCCGGTGTTTCGGATCCGATCGAGGGCTACGGCGCGTTGCTCAGATCTTCGCGATGATCTCGCATGGGATGACTCCAAATCTACCTTCCCCCTCCAGGGGAAGGTAAACTCAGGCCGCCTTGATATTGGAGCGCTTGATGTGGTCGAGGTTGGTGCCTTCGATGCGCACCAGCCGGGTAAGCCCGTCGCGCTTGGGCGAGTGCACCACGCCGACGTCGTAGAAGTGCGCGTCGCCGGGCTTCATCACGTAGCTCACGGTCGGCTCGACCAGCGACGGCGCGGTCTCGTTGCCTTGCTTGACGATGCGCCAGTCGGTCATCTCGGTGTCGCCCTCGGCGAGGCCATAGATCGCCCAGCTCGGGCCGTGGTCGTGCGGCGCGCCATGCGCCGGCTTCTCGTAGACATGGCCGCAGATGCAGAAGCCCAGTTCGGGATCCTCGTAGAGCACCTTGCGCGGCTTGCACTGGTCGGCCGTCAGGTGCGTGGCGATGAAGTCCTGGTCGCGCAGTACCTTCGACACGATCTTGCACACCGCCTCCTTGCCTGATGGCCCGGCATCGGCCTTCAGGGCGGTGCGGATCTCGGTGGCGAGTTGTTCGAGCGTCTGGGGCATGGGTTTCTCCTATCCTCAGGTAACGTTAGTTCAGCGTCTGGGATCGCGCTAGCATCGATCGCGAGAACCGCCGTTATCCCGAGCGCAGCGAGGGATCTCCTCGGCAGGAGTCCCGGTCGCAGGAGAGTCCTCGCCGCGCTCGGAATGACTGAGGTGTGTGGAGGCAGAGCCGATGGACACCATCGAGACGCCCGAGAAGGACATCCCGCTGCGCTACGACATCCGGCTGCTGGGCCGCATCCTGGGCGACACGGTGCGCGCGCAGGAAGGCGATCCGGTGTTCGAGCTGGTCGAGCGCATAAGGCGCACCGGCGTGCAGTTCCACCGCGCCGCCGACGAGGCGGCGCGCCAGGAGCTGCGGGCGATCATGAGCGGCCTGCCGACGGCTGAGGCCATCCGCATCATCCGCGCCTTCGGCTATTTCTCGCACCTCGCCAACATCGCCGAGGACCAGCACCACATCCGGCGCACGCGGACCTACGCGCTGGCCAAGGCGGCGCCGCGGCCGGGCTCGATCGCCTATGCGCTCGACAGCGCGCGCGCATCGGGCGTGTCGCGCGAGCGCCTGCTGATGTTCTTTGCCCGCGCGTTGGTAAGCCCGGTGCTGACGGCGCATCCCACCGAGATCCGCCGCAAGAGTTCGATCGACCGCGAGATGGAGATCGCGCGGCTTCTTGATGAACGCGACCGCATCCAGTTCACGCCCGACGAGCTCACCGCCAACCGCCGCGCACTGCGCCGCGCCGTGCTCACCCTGTGGCAGACCAGCATCCTGCGCGGCACGCGGCTGCGGGTGATCGACGAGGTCAACAATGGGCTGGCCTATTACGACCACACCTTCTTCCACGCCCTGCCGGCGTTCTACGCCGATCTGGAGGATCGGCTCGCCGCCGTGCCGGAGTGGCAGGACGTCAAGGTGCCGTCCTTCCTGCGCATGGGCAGCTGGATGGGCGGTGATCGCGACGGCAATCCCTACGTCACCGCCGAGGTCACGCGCCAGGCGCTGTCGATGCAGAGCCGCCGTGTGCTGCGCCACTACCTGGAGGAGCTGCACAGCCTGGGCGGCGAGCTGTCGCTCGATGGCCGCGTCGTGCGGGTCAGCGAGGCGCTGCAAGCGCTGGCCGAGCGTTCGACCGATCGCGCGCCGGAACGGCAGCACGAGCCTTATCGCCGCGCCATCGTCGGCGTCTACGCGCGGCTGGCGGCGACGGCGAAGGCGTTCGACGGCATGGAGGCGCCGTATCCGCCCGTCGGCGAGGCGGCGGCCTACGAATCGGCGGCAGCGCTGCGGGCCGATCTCGACACGATCGGCGAGTCGTTGAGCCAGAACGGCTCGCTCGGCCTGGCGCGCGGGCGGCTGCGCGGGTTGCGGCGCGCGGTCGACGTCTTCGGCTTCCATCTCGCCGCGCTCGACATCCGCCAGAACTCCGACGTGCACGAGCGCGTCATGGCCGAGCTGGTCGAGACCGCGGGTGTCTGCGGCGACTACAAGGCGCTCGCCGAACCGGCCCGCACGGCGCTGCTGGTGGGCGAGCTCGCGACCATGCGGCCGTTGGCGTCGGCCTATCAATCCTATGGCGAGGACACCACCACCGAACTCGACATGCTACGGGTCTGCGCCGACGCGCATCGGCGCTATGGTCCGGCATCGATGCCGCATTACGTGATCTCCAAGGCCGACAGCGTGTCAGATATCCTGGAGGTCGCCGTGCTGCTCAAGGAGGTCGGCCTGCTGCGGCCGCGCGAGGGCCGGCTCGACGTCGACATCGTGCCGCTGTTCGAGACCATCGGCGATCTGCAACGCTGCGGGCCGATCATGGATGAGCTGCTGGGCCTGCCCGCCTATCGCCGCCTGCTGGCGTCGCGCGGCGATGCTCAAGAGGTGATGCTGGGCTACTCCGATAGCAACAAGGATGGCGGCTACCTGACCTCGACCTGGGAGCTGTACAAGGCCGAGCTGGTGCTGATCGACGTCTTCAAGCGCCACGGCATCGGCCTGCGCCTGTTCCATGGCCGCGGCGGCTCGGTGGGAAGGGGCGGCGGGCCGAGCTACGAGGCGATCCTGGCGCAGCCGCCCGGCGCGGTGCGGGGCGCGATCCGCATCACCGAGCAGGGCGAGGTGATCGCCGGCAAATACTCCAACGCCGAGGTCGGTCGTCGCAATCTCGAGACCCTGGCCGCCGCGACGCTCGAAGCCAGCCTGCTCGATGCCGATCATGCGCCGCCGCCGGCGGAGTATCTCGACGTGATGGAGGAATTGTCGGCGCATGCGTTTCGCGCCTATCGCGCGCTGGTCTATGAGACCGAGGGCTTCGATCGTTACTTCCGCGAGTCGACGGTGCTGGGCGAGATCGCCAACCTCAACATCGGCAGCCGCCCGGCCTCGCGCTCGACCCGCCAGCGCATCGAGGATCTGCGCGCTATCCCCTGGGTGTTCAGCTGGGCGCAGTGCCGGCTGATGCTGCCGGGCTGGTTCGGCTTCGGCGCTGCGGTCCAAGCGTTCGTCGCGGCGCACGCCGACGGCATGGCGCGGTTGCGCGCGATGCACGCGGCCTGGCCGTTCTTCCGTACCGTGCTGTCGAACATGGACATGGTGCTGGCCAAGAGCGACATCGCCATCGCCTCGCGCTACGCCGAGCTGGTCACCGACGAGGCGCTGCGGACGTCGATCTTCAGCCGCGTCCGCGAGGAATGGCGGCGCACCATCGACACGGTCTGCGCCATCACCGGCCAGACGACGCTCCTGGAACGCAACCCGCTCCTGGCCCGCTCGATCCGCAACCGCTTCCCCTACATCGATCCGCTCAACCACGTGCAGATCGAGCTGCTCAAACGCCACCGTGCCGGCGACACCGACCCCGCCACGGTGCAAGGCATCCACCTCAGCATCAACGGCATCGCCGCGGGGTTGAGGAATAGCGGGTAGGTTCTCTTGTTCCCCTCTCCCGCAAGGGGAGAGGGGAGGAAGACTATGACCAATCCAGTGTGATCGCGCGTCGCTCGCGGATGGCGCGTTCGATTTCCAGGCAGATCACCTGGCTGGGCAGGGCGGCTCGGGCGCTCACCAGTGGTGCGCGGCGCGGGACGTCGGTGATCAGACGGCGGAGCTGTTCTTCGAGTTCGTAGACTTCGCCGGACTTTTCGATCGATACGATCTCGGCGTCGGTGCTGCCGGCGCGGCGCAACTTGAGCTCGAAGTTGGCGGTCGGTGTACGGTCGCTGGCACCGGTCCATGTGGTGCGGATCGCGCCCTCGGTGCCGGCGATCTCCGTCACCAGCGAATGCTCGAAGCCGCCCAGGCATTGCGAGAACGAGGCGTAGGCGCCATCGGCGAAGCGCATCGTGCAGATGAACGAGTCGTGCATGCCCTGGCCGAGCGGTGAGAGATGGCCGTCGGCCGACAGCTCGACGGGCAGGCCGCTGCCCTGGAAGTAGAGCAGCAGCAGGTCGATGTAGTGCACCGCCTCCTCGAGGATCCACGAGCCGACCTGGCCGCCGGTGACGCGCCAGTTCGCGGCGCCGCCGCGGAAGGGGCGGCGGAACAGCAGGCTGTTGGCGGAACGCGGTCTGCCGATCGCGCCTTCGGCGATCAGATCGCGGATGCGGCCCCACTGGCGCGAGGTGTGCAATTGCAGGCCGACGCCGACATAGCGGTCCGAGCGCTCGGCGGCCTCGACCACGCGCCGGGCGTCGGCCAAGGTCGTGGCCATCGGCTTCTCCAGCAGCACGTGCTTGCCGGCTGCGAGTGCGGCGATGGTCATGTCGGCGTGCAGGTGGTTGGGCGTGACAATGTCGATGAGATCGATGCTCGGATCGCGCAGGATCGCATCGTAGTCGCGATGGGCGCGCACGCCGGGCAGCGCGACGGCGGCCGCGGCCAACTCCTCGTCGCCGCAGACGATGGCGGCGAGCGTCAGCTCGGGAATGCCGGCGATCACCTGCGCATGCACGCGGCCCCAGGCGCCATATCCGATCAACGCAATGCGCATGGGGTTCTTCAGCCGAGAGCTTGTTGAACGAGCCGATGGAAGTGGTGCACCGCCGCTTCGCCGTGATGCGGGTTGGCGGGATCGTGGACGATGCGGCCGCGGTCGAAACCCAGCGAGTTCAGCCCACGCTGCACGCTCTCGCAGATCGCCACGTCCTCGGGGCCGAGCACCTCGCGCTCGTAGGCTTCGCGCGCGGCGTCGGGCGCGGCGCCCGGTGGCGCGAAGCGCTGGAAGCGGCGCAGGGTGTGGCCGACGCCGTCGGGCAGGATGGTACCGACGACAACCTCGGGCGCGCCGGGCATCACGTTGATCACCGTCGAGGGGAATAGCCACCAGAACAGCGCGCGTTTCTCGCCGGCGTCGTCGGCGACGGTGTAAGCGGCGTTGTCGGCGCGGCGCAGGGCGCCCTTCTGCGACGACCACAGGCCTTGCACCGTCATGCGGTAGCTCGCCATGTCGACCAGATCGCAGAAGGCGGGATGCGCCGGCGCGCAGTGGTAGCATTCGAGGAAGTTATCGACGACGACCTTCCAGTTGGCGGCGATGCGCTTGGGCTCGCCGAAGGGCCGGGCAGGATAGCCTGACAGCGTCGGCAGCGCGGCGCGCAGATCGGCGTCGAGATCGCCCGCCAGCTCGGCGAGCGGCCTCGCTTCAGGATCGAGATTGAAGAAGACGAAGGCGTCGGCCAGCACGTCGATGCGCACCGGCTCGAGGCAGTGGCGGGCGGCGTCGAATTCGGGTTGCCGCTCCAGGCCGCGCGCGCTCAGCAGGCGGCCGTCGTCGGCATAGGACCAGGCGTGATAGGGGCAGACGATGGTGCGCGTGTTGCCGCGTCCCGCCAGCAGCTCATGCGCACGGTGCCGGCAGACATTGTGGAAGCCGCGCAGCGCGCCGTCGCGTCCCCGCATGACGACGACGTTCTGATCGAGCAACCGGGCGGTGACGTAGTCGCCGGCGCGGGCGACCTCGCTCACGGCGCCGGCGTAGTGCCACGTGCGGAAGAACAGCGCGGTGCGCTCGCGCGCCAGCGCGTCCGGCTCGACATAGAAGCGTCCGGGCAGAGTGGTGGAGCGGGCCGGATCGTCGGGCAGCATCTCAGCCGTCTTTCACCGTCACGCCGGCGAGGTGCTCGAAGATCTTCACCACCGCCGCGCCGTCCCGCTTGTTCAAGCCCTGGGCGCGCGCCATCTGGTAGACCTGCTGCGTGACATTGGCCAGCAGCAGCGGCACGCCCAGGCGCTTGGCGAAGGCGGTCTCCAGCTCCTGGTCCTTGTAGGAGATGTCGACCGTGCCACCCGGCTCGTAGTCGCCGGCGAGGATGCGCGGCACGCGCAGCTCCCACGCCGCGCTGGCGCCGGTCGAGACGCGCACGACCTCGTAGATCGTCTTGGGATCGAGCCCGGCCTTGACGCCCAGCACCAGCGCTTCGGCGACCGCGACGGTATTGACCTGCACCAGCATGTTGTTGACCAGCTTCATCGCCAGCCCGCTGCCCAGCGGGCCGACATGGAAGGTGCGGTTGCCCATCGCGTTGAACAGGTCCTGGCATCTGGCGACGATCTCCGCCGCGCCGCCGACGATCACCGACAGCTCGCCTGACTGTGCGCGGCCGGTACCGCCGCTGACCGGCGCGTCGAGCATGGCGACGTCGTGCGCCACCAGCCGATCGGCGATGCTTTGCGCGGCGAATGGATCGATGGTCGACATGCAGACCACGATGTGGCCGGCCTTGGCGCCACGGATGACGCCATGCGCGCCGATGATCACCTGCTCGGCCTGATCGGTGGTCTCAACGATGACGATGGTGCGCTCGACCGCCGCGGCGACGGCTTCAGCCGAGTTCACCACCGCGGCGCCCTTGGCCTTCAGCGGCGCCGTCTTGCTCGCATCGATGTCGTGCACGACCAGCGCGAAGCCGGCCTTCACCAGGTTCAACGCCATCGGCCCGCCCATGGCGCCCAGTCCGATGAATCCGACTTTGCCGGCCATGTGTTTGCCTCCCGCTCGTCCCGTCGCGTCTTTCAGGGGACGATGGGCAGCATGCTACTGCGCGCCTGCCCGCACAACGGAGCGTGTGTCCTCGGCCTCGATGCGCCGCCACAATCCTTCGATCATCGACTTCAGGATCAGCGCGTCCTGCCAGCGGTCCGAGAGCTCGGCGCCGTCAGGACCGGTGATGGCGTAAGGCGGCGGCCCGAGCTCGCACAGGAACGTCAGCGTGGCGTCCGGCCCGGCACGCTGGCGCCAGGAGCGGATGGCGTATTCCCACCAGCCCATGAACAGCTCGACCCAGCCCTGATGCTGCGGGAATCCCAACGAGATCTGCACCTGCTCGCGGCTGGCGATGCGGCCGTGGATGCCCCAGGCGTTGCGCAGCACGCGCCGCATCATGTCGTGGTTCTCCTCGTCGACCGGCCAGGCGAATTCGCGCCCCACCAGGTAGTGCGAGATGTCCGCCGTCAGCCGCAGGTCGGGAAAGCAGTCGAGGAGTTGCAGCATGAAATGCAGATCAGTCGTCATGCGGTCGCGATGAGTTTCGACGTGCACCGCGATGCCCGACCGCTCGCTCAGCCGCCGCCAGCCTTCGAGCAGCGGGATGCAGTCCTCGAGCCGTCGTGGCCGCACGTTGGGCTGCAGGTTGACGTGGTCGGCGCCCAGCCGCGCCACCAGCTCGAGCACCGGCTTCAGATCGTCGACACTGGTCGGATAGCATTGCGCCTGCCAGATCAGGCCGTGCGCGCGCAGGAAATCGGTGACTTCGGTGGCGAAGGCGGGATCGATGAAGCGCACGCCGGCACCGTCGAAGCCGGCGTCGCGGATCATCTCGAGCTGCGTGCGCAACGGCCATTCGGGCGCGTCGGCGCGGCGCCGCTCCATCGCCCAAAGCGATTGCAGGACACGAAGTCGCTGTGGCATTGGCGTTACGCCGCCGCCATGATCACGCCGTCGCGCTTGGGGGCGCGCGTATCCCGCTCGCCGATCATCGCACCGTCTCCTTACTCCGCCGCCTGCGCCACCGTCGCCGTCTTCCACGACTTCACCACCGGCAGCACTTCCTTGGCGAAGAGCTTGAGGCCACGCTCGGAGACCTCCATCGGCGTGCCGCCAAAGCGGAAGGCAACGTTCATCTCGAAATCGCCGACGACCTTCCGCCGCGCCTCCAGCCCGCGCAGGATCTTGTCGGGCGTGCCCCAGCTCGCGGCCTGCATGAAGCCGTTGACTGCGCCCTCGAGGCCGCCAGCCTTGCGCGCGAGATCGGCCTTCTGCTGGTAGGAATCGTAGCCCTTCACCGTCTTGAAGTGCTCGCCGAGGAATTCGTAGTGGTGGAAATTGCTCTCGACGAACTTGCCCTGGTACTTGCGCGCCTCCTCCTCGGTTTCGGCGAGGTTGGTGCCGCAGACGACGAACTCGGTGAGCATCACGGTGGGCGGCGTGGTGCCATGGTACTTGCGATGCAACTCGCGGCCGCGCTCGATCATTGGCACGCGCATCTCCCAGGGCCGGTCGGCGAACATCACGATATGCGCACCGAGCTTGGCGGCGGAATCGATCGAGTCCTCGCTGGAGGCCACGGCGTAGATGCGGCCGTCGAAGGAGTGCTGCGGGCGCGGGCGGATTTCGATGCGAGGCTGCTTGTAGAACGGGCCATCGCCTTCGATGAAGCCGGTCTTCAGCGCCTTGATGATCATCGGCGCGGCCTCATCGAAACGCCCGCGTGACTCGTCCATGCTCAGGCGGAAGGCGGCGAATTCGCGCCGCGCCAGGCCGCGACCCATGCCGAAGCGCAGCCGGCCCTTGCTCAGCATGTCGAGCACGGCGGCGTTCTCGGCCACGCGCAGCGGGTCGTGCCAGGGCAGGATCACGGCGGCGGTGCCGACATCGATGTTCGGGCAGAGCGCCGTCAGGTAGGTCATCAGCGCCAGGTTGTCGGGCACGAAGGAATAGTCGTTGAAGTGATGCTCGGCCGACCACAGGCAGTCGAAGCCCAGGTCGTGCGCCAGCCGCGCCAGCCTGATCTCCTCGTCCCAGACGCGCTTGTCGGAGCAGTTCTCCCAGCCATAGCTGGCGAACACCATCATCATGCCGACGTCCATGATTTCCTCCCTGACGTTCCTCGTATTGGAGCGATAGTGCCAGCGCCGGCGCAAGAGTCGAGGCCGGTGGCGACATGGCTGGGGTTTACGCTAGACAGGGCCGTTACCTTCGCCCTCCGGAGGGAAGGTAGAGCAAGGGAGAGAGCAAACGCATGAAAACAGAGTCCTCTCCCGCCGCGCTGCGGCTGCTGCTCACCGGCGACAGCATCCTGCAACGCCGGCTGCGGAGCCGCGACGACGGCGTCATCAGTCCGCTGTTCGATCGCGTGCGCGCCGCCGACGTGGCCTTCACCAACCTGGAGGTGCTGGCCAACGACTATCGCGGCGATCCGGTGCTGGAGAGCGGCGGCTCGCATTTCGGCGCGCCGGCCTGGGTGCTCGACGAGCTCAGCGACGCGGGCATCGACCTGTTCGCCACCGCCACCAACCACAGTCTCGACTACGGCGTATCGGGCCTGCTGCATACCTTGGCGGCGATGGAGACACGCGGGCTTTCCTTCGCCGGCACCGGCCGGAACCTCGAGGATGCGCGGCGGCCAGTCTATCACACCCATCCGCATGGCACCGTGGCGATGATCTCCTGCGCCTCGTCCTTCGCCAAAGGCCAGGAGGCGTCGGCCCAGCGGCCGGATCTGCCGGGCCGGCCCGGCCTCAATCCGCTGCGCTTCGAGACGGTACACGAGGTCACGCCACCGCAGCTCGATGCGTTGCGCGAGATCGCCGAGCAGCTCGGGCTGGAGGCCGAGCGCCAGCAGAAGATCAAGATGGGCTTCGCCTTCGCGCCGTCCGATCCGACGCTGTTTCCGTTGGGTGCGATGAACTTCCGCGCCGCCAATCGCGCGGCGGTGCGCATGACGGCGAACCGCAAGGACATCGACGGCATGACGCGCTGGATCCTGGAGGCGCGCGGCCTGTCCGACGTGGTGCTGGTCAGCCTGCACGCGCACGAGCAGGCCGAGAGCAAGGAGATCCCGGCCGAGTTCATCCCGGTCTTCGCGCGCGAGATGATCGACGCCGGCGCCGATCTCGTCGTCGGGCACGGACCGCATCTGCTGCGCGGCCTGGAACTGTATAAGGGCAAGCCGATCTTCTATTCCCTGGGCAATTTCATCGGCCAGAACGAGCTGGTGCCGAAGATACCGGCCGACGGCTACGAACGCTTCCGTGCCGATCCCGATCTCACGCCGGGGCAGGTCTATCAGAAGCGGGTCAAGAACGATGAGGTCGGCTTCCCCTCGGACCAACGCTACTGGGAGTCGGTGGTGCCCGTACTCACCTACGAGGGCGGCGCACTGACAGGCATCGAGCTGATCCCGATCAGCCTCGGCTGGAAGGAAGCCCGCCACAAACGCGGCCGGCCGCGTCTGGCCGAGGGCGAGGACGGACGCACGATCCTCGAACGCTTCGCCGCGCTGTCGAAGCCCTTCGGCACGACGCTCGAGATCGGCTCACAATCGGCGACCGTCACGCTTTGATCTCCCTCTCCCCGCAAGCGGGGAGAGGGAGACTCGTTATGTGGCGCGTTGCGGTCCGCGCACGAGGCGGCCGGGCAGCGCGCCGGTGGGCTCGCCGTCGCGGTGGACGACGGCGCCGGAAACGATCGTCGCGACATAGCCGTCGGCGCGTTGCACCAGGCGCTTGCCGCCGGCCGGCAGGTCGTACCAGAGCTCGGGCGAGCGCACGCCCAGCCGGTCGTAGTCGATGACGTTGATGTCGGCCTTGTGGCCGGCGGCGATCAGGCCGCGATCGGCGAGACCCAGCGCCAGGGCGTTGTCGCGCGACAGTCGCTTGACCGCGAACTGAAGCGGCAGGCGTGGGCCCCTCTTGCGATCGCGCGTCCAGTGCGTGATCATGTGCGTGGTCGAGCTGGCGTCGCAGATCAGCCCGACATGCGCGCCGCCGTCGCCCAGCCCCATCAACGTGTCGGGATGCTCGACCATCGTCTTGACCGCGTCGAGATTGCCTTCGGCGTAGTTGATCACCGGGTAGTTGATGATGCCACGGCCGTCGCGCGCCAGCATCGTGTCGTATGCGACGTCCTGCGGATCGCGCCCTTGCCGCTTGGCGATCGCCGCGATGCTGCTTTCCGGCGGCGGCTCGTATTGCGGCGGATCGCCGAGCGGGAACAGGTTCTCCCAGGTGTTCAGCCGCCGCGCCATCGCGGGATCGGCTGTGGGCTCCGACAGCAGGCGGGCGCGGAACTCCGGCTGGCGCAGGATCGCCAGCTTCTCGGCGAAGGGCAGATCGGCGATGGCGCGCCAGCTCGGCCGGGTGAAGAACGGATGCTGGCTGAGCTCGAAGCCCAGCATCAGCCCGATCGGCCGGCCCATCACCTGACCGACGATGCGCGTGCCGTCGCGGTTGGCGTCCTCGATCTTGCCGAGGATCTGGCGCCACAGTTCGGGGCGGTTGGCGCGCTGCAAGAGCTGCGTCGACATCACCTGGCCCGACGCCGCCGCCACGCGGCGTAGCATGGCGAACTCCTGCTCCGGATCGTCGAAGTCCGAGATCACCTGCATCCAGCCGGCGCCGACACCGCGCAGCGCCTCGGCGATGGCGCGCAACTCGCCCTCGGCCGCGCCCAGGGTTGGCGTGTGCTCGCCCTTGCGCGTCTTGTGCGCGATGGTGCGCGAGGTCGAGAAGCCCAGCGCGCCGGCGCGGATGCCTTCGGCGACGATGCGCGCCATCTGCTGGCGTTCGGCCTCGGTCGCGGCCTCGCGATCCGCGCCGCGCTGGCCCATGACATGCACGCGCACCGCGGCGTGCGGCACCTGGGTGGCGACATCCGTGTCGTAGCGACGCGCATCAAGCGCATCGAGGAACTCGGGGAAGCTCTGCCAGTTCCACGGCAGGCCCTCGGTCAGCACGACTTCGGGCAGGTCTTCGACGCCCTCCATCAGCTTGACCAGCATGTCGCGCCGCTCGGGCAGGCAGGGCGCGAAGCCGACACCGCAATTGCCGATCAGCGCCGTGGTCACGCCGTGCCAGCACGACGAGGACAGGCTGTTACTCCACGTCACCTGCGCGTCGTAGTGGGTGTGGATGTCGACAAAGCCCGGCGTTACCAGCAGGCCGCGCGCGTCGATCTCCTCGCGGCCGCGCGCCGCGACCTTGCCGACGGCGGCGATCCGGCCATCGGCGATCGCCACATCGGCGACCACGGGCTCGCCGCCGCTGCCGTCGACGACGGTGCCGCGGCGGATCACCATGTCGGGCGTCGTGCTCATGGCGTTTCCCTTACCTGTTCATCGTGCCGAGCGTACCCGGCGCGGTTCCAAGTCTACCACGCGGCGACGCGCAGGTCAGATATGAGCGTCAGGGCTTTCTTCCCTTCTCCCCGCGAAGGCAGGCAGAAGGGAAGAAAGCCATACACGATCGCCCTGGCTGTAGCGGCGACAGCGCGCTTTGGGCTAGAGAAGACGCCTGTTGTCGTCGGGGGAAACGCATGAAGACCAAGCCTTTGGGCCGCACCGGACTCATGGTCTCGGAATTGTGCTTCGGCACCATGTCGTTTGGCGGCGACGCCGACGAGGCGATGGCCGGCCAGATGTACAAGGCGGTGCGCAACGCCGGCGTCAACTTCTTCGACACCGCCAACGAGTACAACAAAGGCCGATCGGAGGAGATCCTCGGCCGGCTGATCAAGGGCGAGCGCGACGACCTCGTCATCGCCACCAAGTGCTTCAACCCCACCGGCCCCGACATCAACGCCCGCGGCGCCAATCGCCGTCACGTCGTGCAGGCGGTGGAAGCCAGTCTCCGGCGCCTCGGCACCGATCGCATCGACGTGCTGTTCCTGCATCGCTTCGACACCCGCACGCCGATCGATGAGATGATGCGCGCGCTGGAGGACGTGGTGCGCTCGGGCAAGGTGATCTACCCGGCGGTCAGCAACTGGTCGGCGTGGCAGACGCAGCATGCCGTCGATATCCAGGAGCGCAACACCTGGGCGCGCCTGCAGGTCGTGCAGCCCATGTACAACCTGGTGAAGCGCCAGGCCGAGGTCGAGATCCTGCCGATGGCCGAAGCCAACGGCATCGGCGTCATTCCCTACAGCCCCGGCGCCGCCGGCCTGCTGTCGGGCAAGTACGCCAAGCAGGGCAGCGGCCGGCTCAAGACCAACAAGATGTACGAGGCGCGCTACGGCGATGCCTGGATGTTCGAGGTCGCCGAGGAATACACCGCCTTCTGCCAGGAGAACGGTCTGCATCCGGTCAGCACGGCGGTCGCCTGGGTCGGCGCGCATCCCGCCGTCACCGCGCCGATCATCGGTGCGCGCAACACCGACCAGCTCAAGGATTCGCTGGCGTCAGTCGATGTCGCGATGACGCCGGAACTACGGACGAAGATCGCCGACCTGTCACGCACGCCCGCGCCAGCCACCGACCGCTCCGAGGAGCTGAAGGTGGCGCGATAGTTCCTCCCTCTCCCCGCGAGCGGGGAGAGGGTCGGGGTGAGGGGGAGAAGAAGGAGTCACGACCATGTCCGCTCAGACCGATTCCCTGCCGACCGCGACGCGCGTCGCCGATCCCGGCATCCGCGCGCTGTACCGGCAGGAGAATCGTTGGCAGGCCTGGCTCGATGTCGAGGTGGCGCTGGCGCGCGCGCAGGCCGAGCTCGGCATCGTTCCCAAGGAGGCGGCCGAGGCGATCGCGGCCAAGGCTAAGCTCGAGCTGATGGAGCGCGCGCGTATCGACGAGGGCTTCAGGCGTACGGGCCACACGCTGGTGCCGTTGGTGTGGGAGTTGGGCCGCGTGGTGGGTGAGCCGCACGGCGGCTGGGTGCATTGGGGCGCCACGACGCAGAACATCACCCAGACCGGCGATCTGCTGGTGCTGCGCCAGGCGCACGCGGTCTTCCTGCGGCAGATCGGCGAGGTGCTGGCGGCCATGGCCGATCTCGCGGAGCGCACCGCCGATATGCCGATGGCCGGCCGTACGCATGGCCAGCACGCGGTGCCGGCGACCTTCGGCTACAAGGTCGCGGTGTGGATCGACGAGCTGTTGCGCCATGTCGAGCGCCTGAAGCAGGCCGCGCCGCGCCTGTTCGTCGCCATGCTGGGCGGCGGCGCCGGCACCTTCGCCTCGCTGGGCAAGATGGGCCCGCCGGTGCAGCGGGGCATCGGCAAACAGCTGGGCTTCGGCTCGATGACGGTGCCCTCGCGCGCGCTGGGCGATCACCTCGCCGAGAACATCTGCATCCTCGGCCTGCTGGCGGCGACATCGGGCAAGATCGGCCGCGAGATCTATACCCTGATGAAGACCGAGTTCGGCGAGGTCGAGGAGCCGGTGCCGCCGGGCACGGTGGGCAGCTCGACCATGCCGCAGAAGCGCAACCCCAAGCTCTGCCAGGACGTGATCGCCGCGGCCGCCGAGATCCGCGCCATGGTGCCGCTGGCGCTCGAGGCGATGACCACCGAGCACGAGGCCGATCGCACCACCAGCCTGATGATGGACAGCGCCGAGGCGCGGGCCTGCATCGCGACGGGAGACATGCTGAGTCGCCTGAACGAAATCATGCGCGGCCTGCGCGTCGATCCCAAACGCATGCGCGCCAACCTCGACCTCGGCGGGGGGCTGATCATGGCGGAGGCCGTGATGCTCGATCTGGGCGCCGCGATCGGGCGCCAGCACGCGCATGACGTGGTCTACGACGCGGCGCAGGAATCCTTCGTCGAAGGTAAAGCGTTCTCCGATCTGCTCGCGGCCGACAAGCGACTCACCGCGCACATGGACCGCGCGGCGATCGACAAGCTGCTCGACCCCACCGCCTATACCGGCCTGTGCGCCGACATGGCGCGCGAGGGTGCCACGCGGGCGCGGCAGGCGGCGGCGTTGCTGGCGTAGGCGCAGCCCGAAGACAAAGAGGGAGGGGCACATGGAGCTGAAAGGCACGGTCGCCGTCGTCACCGGCGGCAATGGCGGGCTGGGGCAGCGCATCTGCCACGCGCTCGCCGCGCAGGGCTGTCACATCGCGGTGGTCTATGCGCAGAGCAGGGACCAGGCCGAGGGCGTGGCGCGCGATCTGGAACGCCATCAGGTCAGCACCGCGACGTTCCAGTGCGATGTGACGCAGCGCGATCAGGTGCAGAAGCTGGTCGACGATGTGGTCAAGCGTTTCGGCCGGCTCGACATCCTGATCAACGACGCCGCCTACAATAAGTCGATCCGCTTCCAGGACCTCGACGGCCTGACCTACGAGGAATGGAACAAGATTCTCGACATCAACCTCACCGGCCCGATGCTGCTGACCAAGGCGGTGGCGCCCGTGATGAAGAAGCAAGGCCAGGGCCGCATCGTCAACATCTCCTCGGTCGCCGGGCTGGGGCCGACCGGCTCGTCGATCGCCTACGCGGTGTCGAAGGCCGGCCTGATCCATCTCACCAAGTGCATGGCGGTGGCGCTGGCGCCGGAGGTGCTGGTGAACTGCGTCGCGCCCGGCCTGCTCGAAGGCACGCGGGCGACTGCGAACCTGCGGCCCGAGGTAATCGAGACCGGCCGAAAGGCCTCGCTGCTGGGCAAGGCGGCCGACAAGGACGACTGCGCCGACCAGGTCGTCACCATGTGCCGCACCAACACGATGACGGGTCAGACCCTGGTGATCGATTCGGGGCGCACTTTCCACTGACGCCCTTCGTAGGACCGCCGGCGGCCCCACAGCGATGCTTCGCTGCGCTCGGGATGACGAGGTGGATGGCGTGGCTGTTATGCGCCGTGCTTCCCCCGCGCCTTGAGCTCGTCGCTGGGGCGGATGTCAGGCGCGCGGCTGTAGACCGCGACGGCCACGATCAGCACCACCGCCATGAAGCCGAACAGGCTGCGATAGGCGAGCTCGCCGCGCGTGCCGTCGGCCATCGGCGCGAAGGCGCCGAGGATCACGCCCGAGAGCGTTTGCATGCAGGCGACGCCGAGCATGACACAGGTGTTCATGGTCGCCATGCCGCGGCCGATCAGGCGGTCGGGGAACAGGCCGCGGCCATGCGTCATCACCATGGTGGACGACGCGCTGACGAAGCCCATGCCGACGATCGCGCCGATCGCCAGCCAGACCGGCGGTCGCTCGACCAGCGCCAGCACGGCCAGGATCGCGCCGATCACCAAGGTGCCGACGATGGCGATGCGCTTGCGGGTGTCGAAGACGCGGTCAAGCGGCGAGAAGCCCATCATGCCGACCTGGTAGGCGACCACCGCCGCCAACAGCACGTTGCCGGACTCGATGATGGAAAGACCGTGCACCTCGCGCAGGAAGGGGCCGCCCCACAGGCCCTGCACCGTGAAGCTGCAGGCGTAGTTGCAGAAATTCAGCACCAGGATGAAGGACAGGTTCGGCGTGCGCAGGACCTCCACGAGGCCGCGCAGCATCTCGGCGCCGGTCTCTGTCTTGCGCTCGAGGAAGGGATGGCCGGGCGGCGCGTCGCGGACCACCAGCCAGATCGCGACCAGCGCGACGGCCGAGAACGCCACCATGATGCCGAACACGCCGCGCCAGCCGATCTGCTCGGTGCCCCAGGCGAGCGGCGTGGTGGCGATCAGGTTGCCGATCAGGCCGATCGATAGGACCATGCCGGCGAGCGTCGAGAACCAGTCTGGCGGAAACCAGCGGGCGATGACGATCATGCTGCCGATCAGCATGCAGCCGAAGCCGGCGCCCATCAGCGTGCGGCCGGTGAGCAGCACCGGCCAGCTCGGCGCCAGGGTGAAAATGGTGGCGCCGAGCACCGCCAGCAGCAGCAGCGCGCTGATCGTGCGCCGCGGGCCGTAGCGGTCGAACAGGAAGCCGGCGGGGATCTGCATCGCCGAGAAGCCGAAGAAGAAGGCGCCGGTGAGCGCGCCCAGCGCCTCGGGACCGATGTGCAGGTCGCGCATCAGATCCAGGCCGATGGTGACATTGGCGGCACGGAAGAAATGGCTGGCGACATACGCCGTCGCGAGCGTCGCGACGATCAGCAGGCCTTGGCGCCGGAGGGCGGGCGTCATCGGTGGTACGCGTTTCCTTGATGGCAGGCCGGCAACCTAGAGCGTATCCCGGGTGGATGGAACCATTCTGTCATTCCGAGCGCAGCGAGGAATCTCGGTAAGACGCCTGGATTCCTCGCTGCGCTCGGAATGACAGAGAGTGGCCCTTCGCCGAGCGCGTACACCTGCTAGAGTCCGCTCAGCGATCCGGAGGGGAAACCACATGCATCATCACGGCCGTCCCGGCACCATCGCCTTCTGCGGCTGCTTCATGGCGGAGACAGGCAGCGGCTCGGGCGCGGCGGCCAAGCCACGGCGGCGCGAGGTCGTGATCAACGGCCGGCGGATCAAGACGATCGACGTGCACGCCCATTGCTGCGTGCCCAAGGCGATGGCGGTGATCAACCATCCGCTCGAGGCGCCCGGCCTGCTGATGGACGACACCACGACGCGCCTCTCCGCCATGGACGCGCAGGGCATCGACGTCGAGGTGCTCAGCATCAATCCGTTCTGGTATCGCGCCGGCAAGGAGGAGGCGGCCGAGCTGATCCGCATCCAGAACGAGACCCTGGTCGAGTTCTGCGCCGCCCATCCCGACCGCTTCCACGCCTTCGCCACGGCGGCGCTGCAATTCCCCGAGCTCGCCGCCGAGCAGGTCGAGCACGCGGTGAAGAAACTCGGCTTCCGCGGCGTCGGCGTGGCCGGCAGCGTCGCCGGCGAGGAGCTGGCCAATCCGCGCTTCCACCCGTTCTGGAAGAAGTGCGAGGAGCTCGACGTGCTGGTCTTCATGCATCCGCTGGGTGTGCGCGAGCTGGAGCCCAGCGGGCGGCTGGGCGGCAGCGGTCTCTTGACCAACACCATCGGCAATCCGCTGGAGACCACGATCGCGCTCTCACATCTGATCTTCGAGGGCACGCTCGATCGCTTCCCCGGCCTGAAGATCTGCGCCGCGCATGGCGGCGGCTTCCTGCCGTCCTACGCCAACCGCTCCGACGCGGTGATCCGCTGCTTCCCCAACCGCGTCGGGCCGCTGCCCAAGAAGCCGCCCACGGCGTATCTGCGCGACGGCCAACTGTTCTTCGACACCATTGTCTTCACGCCCGAGGCGCTGCGCCACCTCATCGCCGAAACCGGCCCCGGACAGATCATGGTCGGCACCGATTACCCGTTCCCGTGGACCAGCACCGAGATCGACCTCGTGCTCGCGACGCCGGGGCTCAGTGACGAGCAGCGCATCGCCATCCTCGGCGGCACGGCGTCGCGGTTGCTGGGGATCCAGTGATGGCGCTCCCGATCATCCGCTTCGCGGGCGCCGACGAGGAGAGTCTGGCGCGGCAGCTCGATGCCGCCTTCTCGGAGATCGGCTTCTGCTATTTCAGCGAGATCGGCGTCGATCAGGCGCTGGTCCACGGTGTGTTCGAGGCGTCGAGGCGCTTTCATGCGCAACCGCGCGCCGCCAAGGACGCGATCGCCATGAACAGCTTCCATCGCGGCTACATGGCGCCCAAGACCTCGGTGATCCAGACCTCGACCGTGGCCAAGGTCACGCGGCCCAACAACTCCGAATCCTTCATGCTCATGCACGAGGTGCCGCCGGACGATCCGCGCCACGGCCGGCCGCTCGATGGCCCGAATCTCTGGCCCGACCTGCCGGGCTTCCGCGAGCCGGTCGAGGCATACGAGCGTGCGATGCGCGCCTTCTGCCTGCGCCTGTTGCGGCCGCTGGCGCGCGCGCTGGGCCTGCCGCGCGACTGGTTCGTGCCGCATTTCCAGCAGCCCACGACCTTCCTGCGCCTGCTGCACTATCCGCCGCATGACACGGATGCGCCGGACGACGCCTATGGCTCGGCCCCGCACACCGACTACGGCTTCATCACCATCCTCTGCCAGGACAGGCAAGGTGGGCTGGAGGTGCGCCGGCGCGACGGAACGTGGCTGGCCGCGCCGCCGATCCCGGACACCTGGGTGGTCAATGTCGCGGACATGCTGGCGCGCTGGACCAACGGGCGCTGGGTCTCGACGCCGCATCGCGTGAAGAACCTCTCTGGCGCCGACCGCTACTCCTGCCCGTACTTCTTCGACATGGCGCTCGACAGCGTCGTCGAGGTGCTGCCGAGCTGCGCCGCGCGACAGACGCCGCCGGCGCCGGTGCGCTACGGCGACTACCTGATCGAGCGCCTCGACAAGAACTACGCCTATCGCCAGGGGACACATCAACGGTGATCCGATGAAAGTCTTCGTCTTCGACCTGCTCGCCTATGGCGAGAACCTCGACCACATCAAGATCGGCGCCGAGCTGCCCTATCCGTTGAGCCAGCGGCACTTCAAGGCCGATGTCGCGGTGAAGACCTATGCCGAGCATCTCGCCGCCTGGGAGGAGCTCGACCGGCTGGGCTATGACGGCGTCGGCTTCAACGAGCATCACTGCTCGCCCTACGGCCTGATGAACTCGCCCAATCTGATGGCCGCCGCCGCGGCGCAGCGGACGAAGAACCTCAAGCTGCTGATCTACGGCAATCTGCTGCCGCTGCACGAGCCGCTCAGGCTGGCGGAGGAGCTGGCGATGCTGGACTGCATGTCCAACGGCCGGCTGATCTCCGGTTTCGCCCGCGGCATCCCGCGCGAGTATCAGGTGCACAACGTGCCGCTCAACGAGTCGCGCGAGCGCTTCGAGGAGGCCTTCGACATTGTCACCCGCGCCTGGCGCGAGGATGTCTTTTCGTACGAGGGCAAGTATTGGTCCTACAAGGACGTCTCGATCTGGCCGCGCCCGATCCAGCAACCGCGCCCGCCGATCATGATCCCGATCGTGGGCAGCAAGGAATCGATCGAGTTCGCGGCCAGGCACGACATCGGCATCACGCCCGGGCTGGCTGGCGGCGGCTTGCGCGACGACATCATCCGCCACTACGCCAGGAGTCTCGCGGCGGCGGGCCATCGCATCACGCCCAACCATCTGTCGCTGGCGCTCAACGCCTATGTCGCGGACTCCAAGGCGCAGGCGGTCAAAGAGGTCGCGCCCTACCATCTCTATTTCAATCGCACGCTGTTCAGCCATGGCAGCTTCACCGAGACGGCGGCGCAGCGCGAGGCCGGCTATGTCAGCCAGAGCTCGACCGACTATGTGCGGCCGGAGAACCAGCGCGCTGCCGCTTTGCTGCGTGAGGACTTCCGCGGCCTTACAGCGGAAGCCTTCGCGCGCCAGGCCGAGAACCTGCCCTACGGCACGCCGAAAGAGGTCGCCGAACGCATCATCGCCGCCGCCGACGCCGCCGGCGCGAACATGGTGCAGGTCGGGCTCAATCGCGGGGCGATGCCGCACGAGATGTTCATCGAGCAGATCCGCCGCTTCGCCAAGGACGTGCTGCCGATCCTGCGAGCGCACGAGGTGACGCGCGTGCCGGCGGCCGAGCAGGTCACGGCGTAGCCGTCGGCGAGCTTTCGGCGCAAAACGGACGAAAGACGCTGCACGGCTAGGATTTCGACCAAGGCCTCTCTCCGTAGGAACGGACCGGTGGACAAGACCGTCCTAGAGGCGGAAAGCCGGCCGTTCGCGCGACCCCGGGTACAATCACCGGCAAGGGCATGATGCGCCACAGGCGACCGACAGGCGGCGCTGCGCCCGGCAAGAGCAGGGCCGCGAGCAGAACGCGTAGCAGGGTCCTTATCGCCGCGGTTTCCTCCTCGTCGTGGTTGGGCGCACACTAGGTCCCTATCATTGCGAGGGCAGCGAGGAATCTAGAGGAAGCCTGGATTCCTCGCCGCGCTCGGAATGACAGCAACAGCGAAGGGGAAACGCATGCGGTTCCAGAACAAGGTGGCGCTGATCACCGCGGCGGCCAACGGTATCGGCCGCGCCACGGCGAAGATCATGGTGCGCGAGGGCGCCACTGTCGTCGTGGTCGACAACAACCAGGCGAGGCTCGACGAGGCCGTGCCGGCCTTGAAGCAGGATGCCGGCCGCAAGGGCAAGATCGACGGCCGTCTGGTCGATGCGCTCGATCAGGCGCAGGTCGACGCGCTGGTCGCCGACGTCGTGCGCGCGCACGGCCGCATCGATATCCTTGTGAACGCCGTGGGCGGCAGCACGGTGATCGAGCGGCCGGCCGCGACCACTGAGGAGCTCACCTTGCAGGATTGGCAGAAGCTGATCGCCTTCAACCTCGACGGTACGTTCCTGGTCACCCACGCGGTGATCCCTGTCATGAAGCGCCAGAGGAGTGGCAAGATCGTCAACCTCGCCTCGATCGCCGGCCGTGGCCTGAGCTTCAACAGCTCCAGCGCCTACGCCGCTGCCAAGGGCGGCATCATCGCCTTCACCCGCAAGCTGGGCCACGAGCTCGGCCCCGACGGTATCAACGTCAACGCCATCGCGCCCAGCGTCACGTTGACCGAACGTATCCGCCCGCACTGGGAGAAGCGCTCGCAGGCCTCGCAGGCCGAGGAGATCGAGCGCACGCCGCTGCGCCGCGTCGCCGAGGCGGTCGATCAGGCCAACGTGATCTGCTTCCTCGCCTCGAGCGACGCGGACTTCGTGACCGGCATCACCATCGACGTGACGGGCGGTGTGTAGCGCGCGACCGTCGTCCTCGCTTCGCTCGGGATGACGGGGTTTTCGTCTACGCCGCGAAGTACCCGCCGTCGATGATGTGCGAGGCGCCGGTCATGAACGCCGCCTTGTCGGAGCACATCCACATCACGGCCTCGGCGATCTCCTCGGGCACGCCGAGCCGGTTCATCGGCACCTTGGTCATCAGCTGCTCGTAGCGCGTGGCCATGGTCGGATCGGTCATCGGCGTCTTGATGTAGCCGGGGTTGACGCAATTCACCCGGATCTTGTCCGCCGCGTACTCCAGCGCCGCCGTCTTGGTCAGGCCGACCACGCCGTGCTTGGCCGCGACGTAATTGCTGGCCATCGGCAGGCCGATCAAGCCGGCGATCGAGGCGGTGTTGACGATGGCGCCGCCGCCCTGGGCCAGCATCTGGACGATCTCGTGCTTCATGCACAGGAACACGCCGGTCGTATTGACCGCCAGCATGGCGTCGAACGATTGCCGGCTCATCTCGTGCGTGCGCTGCCCGGCCGGCCCGACATGGCGCGGCGCGATGCCGGCGTTGTTGAAGGCGCAATCGAGCCGGCCGAACGCCGCGACGGCGCGGCCGACCATGGCCTGGACCTGCGCCTCATCGGCGACGTCGGCGGCGATCGCGATCGCCTGCCCGCCGCCGGCGTTGATCAGCGCCACCGTGCCGGCCGCGCCGGTTTCGGTCTGGTCGGCCACCGCCACGCGCGCGCCTTCGCGCGCCATGATCAGCGCGGTGGCGCGCCCGATGCCCGAGGCGCCGCCGGTCACCAAAGCGCTCTTGCCCGCGAGAATGCCGGTCATCGTTGTCTTCTCTTCGTCGCTTGTTCGCTCGCCGCCGACCAGTCGCCGCGGTCCGCTTGTGGGGTCTGACCATAGCGCGTCGGGTGAGCGGGAGGCCAGTATCTCGCCACGCCGCGAGATCGGCGGCCGCCGCGACGGAGAAGGAGTCCGCTAATTGTGAGGCATTCCGCCTTCTGCTAGCATCGCCCAAACGTCCGAAGAACGGACGAAAGCGGAGGAAATCATGCTTTCTGCGTCCGACAACGAGCTTCTGACACGCGTTGGCCCGGGCACGCCCATGGGCAACCTGATGCGCGAATACTGGATTCCCGCCTGCCTGTCGTCGGAGCTGAAGGCCGACGGCGAGCCGATGCGGCTTCTGCTGCTGGGCGAGCAGCTCATCGCGTTTCGCGACACCGATGGCCGCGTCGGCATCATGGAGCATCGCTGCCCGCATCGCTGCGCCTCGCTGTTCTTCGGCCGCAACGAGGAAGGTGGACTGCGCTGCGTCTATCACGGCTGGAAGTTCGACGTCGAAGGCAACTGCACCGACATGCCCAACGTGCCGCCGGCGCAGGACTTCAAGGACCGCATCAAGGCCAAGGCCTACAAGGTCGTCGAGCGCAACGGCATCATCTGGACCTATATGGGCAAGCGCCAGTCCTCGCCGCCGCCGATGTACACCATCGAGATCCTGGCGCTGGCCGACGAGGATCGCTTCACCCGCGTGCACCAGCGCGAGTGCAACTGGTTCCAGTCGCTCGAGGGCGACATCGACACCTCGCATTTCGGCTTCCTGCATATCGGCGGGCTGAAGATGGAGGACGTCGATTCCAAGACGATCCACAAATGGGGCGTCGGCGATCGCGCGCCGGAGTACAAGTCGACCGAGACCGAGTGGGGCACGATGTACGCGGCCTACCGTCCGGCCGAGCCCGGCCAGTACTACTACCGCTTCGCCCACTTCCTCTTCCCGTTCATCACCTTCACGCCCAACGGCTCGTTCGAGGACCAGATCGCCTGCACGTTCAACGTGCCGATGGATGACACGCATACGATGACCTACAACCTGGCCTGGAAGCAGAAGACCAGGCCGCTGGAGACCCTGGCCAACGGCGACTGGATCCCGGGTATCCAGCCGGACACGAAGTACCTGCCCAACACCACCGACTGGTACGGCCGTCATCGCCTCGAAGCGCGGCGCGACAACGACTACTTCATCGACCGCGAGGCGCAGAAGCACTCGAACTACACCGGCATCCAGGGCATCGGCCGGCAGGACCAGGCGGCGGTGGAGTGCATGGGCGAGATCGTCGATCGCACGCTCGAGCACCTCGCGCCGTCGGACCGCATGATCATGATCACGCGGCGCCGGCTGATCGCGGCGGCGGAAGCGCTGCGCGACAAGGGCGAGGCGCCGGCCACCGTCGACAATCCCGACCTCTGCCGCCGCGCGCGCGGCGGCGCCTTCGTGGCGCCGACGAGCAAGGACTGGCTCGCCGCCTACGCCGATCACCTGCAGACCGCCGACAGCCCGCTCGGCCTGCTCAACCGCCTGCCGATGGCGGCGGAGTAGCACGCGTCTACCTTCCCCCGGAGGAGGAAGGTGCCCGAAGGGCGGATGGGGGATGTCTAGGACGAACGCAGGAGTCGTTGAGGCATCCCCCATCCGTCGCTCCGCGCCACCTTCCCCCTCCGGGGGAAGGTAAGGGAATCGAATGACCGTCGCCGTCCAGCTGCCGATCGCCACGCCCGCGCTGCCGCGCGGTTTTTGGCGTTGGGGCAGGCCGCTGGGCATGACGCTGCTCGTGCTGATCCTGGGCTTCCTCTCGCTCTACCCGATGGCGATGCTGCTCTACGGCAGCCTGCACTCGACGCCGCCGGGCGTCGCCGGCGAGTTCAATCTCAACGGCTATATCGGCCTGCTCACGACCGAGAACGCGCGGATCTTCCTCGACACGATCGTGCTGTCCTTCGTCAAGACGATCCTCGCCGTCGCGCTCGCCATCCTGCTGGCCTGGATCGTGGCGCGCACCGACACGCCGGGCCGCGGCGTGCTGGAGGTGCTGATCACCCTGCCGTTCTTCATCCCGCCGATCCTGACCGCGACCGCCTGGGCGATGCTGGGCAACGCGCAGGTGGGCACCATCAACCTCGCCTGGCGCTGGCTCACGGGAAGCGACGGTACCCTGGTCAACGTCTACTCCTGGTGGGGTGTCGTCTGGCACATGATGCAGTATTCGACGCCGTTCATGTTCCTGTTTATCGTCGACGCCTTCCGCGCCATGGACCCGGCGCTGGAGGAATCGAGCCGCATGTCGGGCGCCTCGCGCTGGCAGACTTTCTGGCGCATCACCTTCGGCCTGATGCTGCCGGTCACCACCTCGGCCTTCATCCTGAGCTTCATCCGCGGCATCGAGTCCTTCGAATCGCCGGTATTCTTCGGCACGCCCGCCGGCATCACCGTGATCACCACGCAGATCTACGACTCGATCACCCAGCGCGCGCAGCCCGACTACCAGTCGGCCACGGCGCTTTCCTTCGCCGCGCTGGCGCTGATGTTCCTGCTGCTGCTGGCGCAGAGCCGGCTGCTTGGCGGGCGCAGCTTCGCCACCGTCACCGGCAAGGGCTATTCGCCCAACGTCACGCGGCTGGGCTGGATGCGCTGGGTGACCTTCGGCATCTGCGTGCTGTTCTTCCTGCTCACCGTGGCGCTGCCGGTGGGCCAGCTGCTGCTCAGCTCGTTCTTCCGCTTCTTCGGCTTCTACGAAGCCGAGATGTTCACCTTCGAGCACTACAAGAGTGTCTGGGAGAACCGCGCCTTCTGGCGCGCCTTCGGTAACACCATGCTGCTGGGCGTGCTGGGCGCCACCGCGACCATGACGCTCGGCGGCATCGTCGCCTATGTCACCACGCGCACCAAATGGCGCGGCCGCCGGTTGATCGACGCGCTGGCCTGGCTGCCCTGGATGATGCCCGGGATGGTGCTGGGCATCGGCTTCCTGTGGGGCTTCGCCACCCTGCCGCACGGCATCCCGATCTACGGCACCTTGCTGGCGCTGCTGCTGGCCTATGTCGCGCTGGGCACGCCTGTTGCCGTGCGCGTGACATCGGCGGCCTATCAGCAGATCGCCACCGACATCGAGGAATGCTCGCGCGTGCATGGCGCGAACTGGTGGCAGACCCTGGGCCGCATCCTGGTGGCGCTGGCCTGGCCCGCCTTCGCGGTGGGCTGGGTGCTGATCTTCTTCGGCATCATGCGCGAGCTTTCCGCATCGATCCTGCTCTACGCGCCGGGCACCGAGGTGCTCTCGGTGGTGATGCTGAAGATGTGGGTCGGCGGCAAGCCGGAGGAGGTCAGCGTCATCGGCCTGGTGATGCTGGTGCTGGTCGTCATGTTCCGCTGGGTGCAGCTCAAGGTGATCAAGAAGCGGATCAGTACGCTTTAGGAAACGCTGTCATCCCGAGCGCAGCGAGGGATGACAGAAGTCAAACGGAGGTTGGGGCCATGTTGAGGAGAAGTGTTCTGGCGGGCATCGCCGCCAGCGCGGTGTCGTCCCGGGCGATGGCTCAGGCCGACGAGTGGAAGCGCGTCGAGGAGGCCGGTCGCAAGGAAGGCAAGCTGGTGATCTACACCGCCTCGATCGGCTCGCCGTTCTTGAAGGCGACCTGTGATTCCTTCGAGAAGAAATACGGCATCACCATCGAGCGCTTCGAGGCGCGTGCGAGCGAGGTGCGCGAGCGCGTACGGGTCGAGCAGGCGGCCGGCCGCTTCCTCGGCGACATCCACCACAACGGCAGCACCACGACCTGGCTGATGCAGCGCGACGGCAACTTCCAGCCGCGCGGCGACATCCCCAACGTCAAGAACATCGTGGCACCACACGCCGCAGACGACATCAAGATCCCCTGCGAGGTCATCAGCTATTGCCTGATGGTCAACCGCACCATGGTGAAGCCGGCCGACGAGCCCAAGAGCTGGAAGGACATCCTCGATCCCAAATGGACGGGCAAGATCCTCAGCGACGACTATCGCGCGCTGGGCGGCGGCGCGGTGTTCTTCGTGGTGATGCAGAACACCTTCGGCCGCGACTTCCACGAAAAGCTGGCGGCGCAGAAGCCGGTCTTCTCACGTGATATCGCCAACTCGGAGCGCCGCGTGGCGCGCGGCGAGTATCCGCTCTACCTGCCGTTCTCGCTGCAGAACCTCAACAACCTCAAGGGCCTTCCCATCAAGCCCATCGTGCCCGCCGAGGGCCGGCCCTTCGTGCGCTTCGATCTCGCCGTGCTCAAGAACGCGCAGCGGCCCAACGCCGCGCGCCTGTTCATGAACCACTATCTCGAGCCCGACACGCAGCTGCTCTACGCCAACGCCGGCTACGCGCCGGTGATCGGCGGCGTGGTCGAGAAGACCCTGCCGGAGATCCGCGAGCTGTTGAAGACGCCGGCGCTGGGCACGACGCTGCCGGACAAGCAGGACGAGATGCTGGCGCTGGCCAAAGAGATCTACAAGTAACGTGACGTAGCCGTCGTGTCGGGCGTCGTCCTCAACAGCGTCAGCCGTCACTTCGGCGAGGTGAAGGCTGTCGACAACATCGATCTCGCCGTCGAGCACGGCGAGTTCGTTACCCTGCTCGGCCCCTCGGGCTGCGGCAAGACGACGACCTTGCGCATGGTCGCCGGGCTGGAGCGCAACGACACCGGTCGCATCATGATCGGTGATCGCGTGGTCAGCGACGCGTCCGCCGGGCTGTTCCTGCCGCCTGATCAGCGCAATCTTGGGATGGTGTTCCAGTCCTACGCCATCTGGCCGCACATGACGGTGTTCGACAACGTCGCCTATCCGTTGAGCGTGCGGCGCGTGGCCAAGCCCGAGATCGCCGAGCGTGTACAGAAAGCGCTGACCCTGGTCGAGATGGAGCGCTTCGCCGACCGGCCGGCGCCGGCGCTGTCGGGCGGCCAGCAGCAGCGCGTGGCAATCGCCCGCGCGCTGATCTTCGAGCCCGCGGTGCTGCTGCTCGACGAGCCGCTCAGCAACCTCGACGCCCGCCTGCGCGCGCAGATGGGCGAGGAGTTCCGCGCGTTGCAGCGCCGCCTGAAGATCACCACGATCTACGTCACCCACGACCAGGAGGAGGCGATGGCGCTCTCCGACCGCGTCGTGGTGATGCAGCGCGGCCTGGTGCTGCAGAGCGGCGCGCCGGAGGCGGTCTATCGCCGTCCCGCCAGCGCCGAGGTCGCGGCGTTTTTCGGCACGCCCAATCTGATCGAGGCCACGGTGCGCGCCAGCCGGCCCGATGGTGACGATCATATGCTCTCGTTCGAGGCGGCGCTGGGCACCGGCGAATGCCGTGCTGCGGGCCGCTTCGACGTGGGCGACAAGGTGCTGGTCATGGTGCGCCCCGAGGACGTGGCGCTCGGCCCGGCCGACGCGACGGCACGCGATGGCCAATTCGCCTGGCCCGGCCGCGTGGTCGACGGCGTCTTCCGCGGACCACGCCGCACGCTCACCGTCGAGACCGCGCGCGAACGTTTCCGCGTCGAATGCCCGGCGTCACGGGCGATGGCGGTGGGCGACACCGTGACCCTGCTGATCGACGCCGACAACGCCTGGGCGGTGCCGTCGGCCCCGCAGTCCTGAAAGCCGCGACTGCGATTGTGAGTCGCGAGTAGGTTGGATCAGCCGCCGATCCGGCGCGCGGATGTACCAGAAGCGAAGTGAGAGGAGCAGCACGCATGCGCATCACCGACGCCCAGATCCACACCTGGGGCACCGGGCTGCCCAGCAACATGTCGCATCGCCAGGTGACGCATTACACGCCGCAGGAGGCGATCGCCGAGATGGACGCGGGCGGCATCGACGCGGCGATCATCCATACGGTGGGCTGGGATCCGAATAACGATGCGATGGCCGCCAAGGCGGTGAAGGACTACCCCGGGCGTTTTGCGATCATGAGCTCACTGCCGCTCGACAAGCCCGCCGAATCGAAACCGCGAATCGCGCGCTGGCGCGAGCAGCCGGGCATGCTGGGCCTGCGCTGGACCTTCCTGCACGAGCCGGGGCGCACCTGGCTCGGCGACGGCACGCTCGACTGGCTGTGGTCGGAGGCGGAGAAGTGCCAGGTGCCCGTCGCCATGCTGTGCACCGATTCGCTACCCGACATCGGCCGCATCGCCGCGCGCTATCCCGGGCTGAAGATCACCATCGACCATCTGGGTGGCCGGGGCGGCATGACCACGTTGAAGGATCACGTCGCGATGGAGCACATGCCCAGGCTGCTGGCGCTGGCGAAGCACTCCAACATCGCGGTCAAGGCCACCGGCGCGCCGGGCTACTCGGCCGAGGCCTATCCATTCCCGATCATGCAGGGCTACCTCCGACAGATCTTCGACGCCTTCGGGCCCGAGCGCATGTTCTGGGGCACCGACATCACCAAGATGCCGTGCTCCTGGCGGCAATGCGTGAGCATGCTGAGCGACCAGCCGTGGCTCAACGACAATGACAAGCGCCTGGTCTTCGGCGAGGCGATTCGCGCGTGGTGGGGGTGGAAGTAGCACAGCGCTACCACAGGGGCACCAGGGTTTTCCTTCTCCTCGCGCAGGCGGGGAGAAGGTGCCGAGCGCCAGCGTGGCGGATGAGGGGCTTCTCGCGCAACGACGACGATTGATGGTGTCGAGACTCCGCGAAGCCCCTCATCCGCCCTTCGGGCACCTTCTCCCCGCCTGCGCGGGGAGAAGGAAAGAAAGCCATATGCGATAGCGCCGGGAAGCAACAGGAGGGACGACGTCGTGAAGAACACCAAAGCCAAGCCGGTCGCCGTCGTCATCGGCGCCACGTCGAAGTGGCAGTCGGACGGACGCAACACCAAGCTGATCCACGGCAAGGCGATCGACGACAGCGCGTTGCCGGTGGGCGTGCGCTGGGGCGTTGGCGGCGCGATCGCGCAGAAGTTCGCGCGCGAGGGCTGCTTCACCGTGCTGACGACGCGCGCGGCGTCCAACGCCGCGGCGCTCGACAAGGCGATCCGGGAGCAGGGCGGCCAAAGCATGATCGTCGAGTTCGACTTGTCGTCGCAGGACTCGGTGACCAAGGCGTTCGCGACGATCCGCGCGGAGGCGGGCGATCCGGAGATCTTGATTTACAACGCCGGTTACCTCGAGGGCCGCGACCTGCCGCCGGAGAAGGAGCTGCTTGAGCACATCCCGGTGGAGGTGTTCGACACCGCCCAACACATCGCCTCGCGCGGGCCGTTCCTGGTCGCCAAGGAGGTGCTGCCGGCGATGCGCCGCAAGAACGCCGGCTCGTTCTTCTTCTCCAACAACTCAAGCTCCCTGCGCGGGCGCAAGCGCCTGACCGGCCAGTCGCTCTACTATCCACGCGTGATGATGCGCACGCTCGCGCAGGTGCTGACCGAGGAGTACTCTGAGCACGGCGTGCACGTCGCCAACGTGGTGATCGACGGCACCATCGACTCACCCGGCACGCGCGCCATGCCGCGCCTGCAGAACCGGCCCGACCTGATCATCAACCCGGTGAAGATCGCCGAGGCCTTCTGGTATCTGCATACCCAGGACCGCTCGTGCTGGACGCACGAGTTGCAGCTCACGCCGTTCTCGACCAAGCCGAGCTATTGAGCGATTCCGGGCAGGCCGGACTTCCTGTCAGCCCGAGCACAGCGAGGGATCTGGTGTTTGCCTGGATCCCTCGCTGCGCTCGGGATGACAGCGGTGCTTCAACTCGGCCGCATATCGCGCGGCCTGACGCTCAGGGCGTCACGCCGTACTTCGCCATCTCGCGCGCGATGTCGGTCTGCAGCTTGATCGCGGCGGCGATGTCGGCCTCGCCGCCGGTCTTGTCGCCCTTGCGCAGGCGCACGACGCCGCGCGCGTAGAGCGCGCTCACCATCTCAGGATCGAGCTTGAGCGCCACCTCGTAGTCGGCCAGCGCGGCGTCGAGGCGGCCGGCCTTCAGGTGCACGAGGCCGCGGCTGTCGAGCGTGTAGGCGGCGTCGGGCTTCAGCCGCAGCGACTCCTCGCAATCGGCCAGCGCCTCCTCGAGGCGGCCGAGGATGGCGCGCTCCCAGCAGCGGCTGTTCCAGGTCGCGGCGTCCTTGGGATCGAGGCGGATCGCCTGGCCGTAGTCGTCGATGGCGCGCTCGCGCTGGTTCTTGGCGACCCACGAATCGGCGCGGTCGACGAAGAAGATCGGGTTGGTCGGGTCGATCTGGATGGCGTCGTCGAAATCCTCGATCGCCTTGTCGTGCCGGCCCATGGCCGCGTGGGAGATGCCGCGGCTGTGGAAGGTCGTGGATTCCGGCAAGCCCAGCCTCAGCGACCGGTCGAAATCCTCGATCGCCCGGTCGTGCTTTTGCAGCGCGGCGTAGGCGAGGCCGCGATTGTAGAAGGCGGTCTTGTCGGTCGGCTCCATCCGGATCGCCTGGTCGTAGTCCTGGATCGCGCGCTCGTGGCGGCCGGCGATGGCGTGGCTGATGCCGCGGCTGTGGAAGGTCGAGGCGTGCGGCGGACCCAGGCGCAGCGACTGGTCGTAGTCCTCGATCGCCCGATCGTGCTGGTCGAGCGCGGCGTAGGCGAGGCCGCGATTGTAGAAGGCGTCCTTGTCGGACGGTTCCAGCCTGATCACCTGGTCGTAGTCGAGGATCGCCCGCTCGTGGCGGCCGGCGATGGCGTGGCTGATGCCGCGATGCAGGAAGGCGTCGGCGTAGGACGGGTCGAGGCGGATCGCCTCGTCGTAGTCGGCGAAGGCGCGCGCGCGATCGCGCAGGCGCTGGTATCTGTGGGCGCGATTGACCAGCGCCACGGCGACGCCGCGCGGCGGCTCCTCGCCCGACTCGATGCGTGCCGTGCAGGCCGCGATCGAGCGCTCGTCCTCGACGCCAGGCTCGCCGAGGCACAGGGCCCATTGCCGGTCGCGATCCTGCGCCGCGGCCGGCGCGGCGCAGAGCGACAACACCGAGCCGACGACGCCGAATACCCACGCTCCGCTCGCCATGATCCCAGTCCCAATCCCAGTCCCACGGGTCGATCGTCGGACGATATTAGCAGGGCCCTCAATCCGCCGCGCGCGCCAAGGGCGGGGACGGGCGCCGGTCGAGCCGGGCGCCGGCGCGGGCCAGGCTGTCGAAGACGATGCCGGCCATGTCGGTGGAATCGACCCGTCGGCCGCGCTGCCATTGACAGAACAGGCCGGCCAGCCCGGGCGCCACGGCGGCGACGAAGGCCTGCGGCGTCAGGTCGGTCTCGCCGCCGGCGCGCACGAAGGCGTCGTAGGCCGCGCGGGCCTCGGCCTGGGGATCCGGCGACAGGCGCGAGCCCATCTTCAGGATCACGTCGACCAGGATAACGATGCGGAAATGCTCGATGAAAGCCGCGCGATCCATCGGGGGTGCCTTTTCCTACGTCGTAGATGTTCTTTATTTGTTCTATAAAGCGATGGGGCACGTCAAGGGGAAGCGTGGCGTCACAGCCTTCAACAGGGGGCACATCCAAGGCTCATCACATGCTGTAAATGAGCGCTAATTTCTCTTTACATTCATTCAGATATTCGGCAATATTCACCCCATATTTTACCTTAATAGTCCGATGTGGGTTCAAATGAGACGTCGTGACAGGAATGAATCGCCGGTCGAATTCCACGACCCGGCCTTCGCGCATTTCATGGTCGAGACCCTGGGCGACGACGATGTGCTGTCGGGCGATCCGGTGGCGCGCCACGCGCCGCTGCTGCGCGCCGGCGACGGCACCCAGGTGGGCCTGCGCGACTTCTCCACCGGCCGCTTCGTGCGCCACTACGACGCCGACGAGATCGTGCATGTCGTCGAGGGCCTGGGCAGCGTGATCGACGCCAACCATCGCGTCTGGTCGCTGCGGCCGGGCGACACCGTCACCTTCCGTCGCGGCACCCAGGCGCAGTGGCAGGTGCCGGAGTATCTGCGCGTGCTGAGCGTCGCCTGCGCCACCCGACCGCCATCGCCGGCGCGCCGCGTCCTGCGCGCGATGGGCACGGCCGGTATCGCGATGGTCGGCCTGTCGCTGATCGGCGTGACGACCATCGCCACCGTCGCCGCCTCGATGATGAGTGGCTGAGCAGGGCTTCAACGCCAGGTCGCGATCGGCAGCGTCTTGATATGGGCGTCGATGGCGCGCGCCGCCGCGCGCGGCAGGGGCAGGTGGCTCTTGCGCGCGCCCCAGTGCTGGTGGAACAGCGCCACCGTCTCGCGCGCGCTGTCGAGCACCAGCTTTTCCGGCAGGCGCGCCCTGGCCGCGAGATGGATCAGTTCGTCGGCGTCGAGTCCGTCGAAACGCTTGGTCCTGACGTAGCTGAGAGCCGCCTTGTCGTCGGGCAGATGCACGATGGTCGACACCAGATCGTAGGCCGGCGCCAGCCTGGCATGCCGCCGGTCGGGATAGATCAGCGACCAGTTCTTCAGGTGCATGTCGGCGTTGCCGATCAGCGTAGTGAAGACCACGCGGCGGATGAACTCGGCGATGTCGGCCTGCGTGCCCTCGGCGGCGATCACCGTGGCGATGTTGCGGTGGCTGGCACGCTCGTACTTCGCCTCGGGATAGACGCCGAAGACCTGGGCGAAATCCTCGATATGCACCGCCGGGCCGCCGGCCAGCCGGTCGAAGCGCTCCACCACCAGGGCGCGCTTGCCCGCCAGCCGGCCGAGATCGTCGGGCAGGTTGTCGATGGCCTCGATGTCGATCAGCCGCACGTCGGGTACGTCGATGCCGACCAGGCGCGCGAGGGTCATCATCGAGAACTCGTTCTCCGGCACATCAGCGAAGCGCTCCGACGGCAGCTTGACGATGCGCGAGCCGCCGACGCCGCCGACCGGAATCGTCAGCCCGCCGCTCGCCGCCTCGATGGCCGAGAACTTCAGCTGCACGCCGGCCAGCGAGAAGCGCAGCGCGTTGCCGCGCCGGCTTCGTCCGCCGACCGCGCGCGCATCGGCCGCGGGGGCGGGCGGCCAGGCCTCGCCATCGGCCGGCCGGATGGCGACGGCGCCGGGCAGATCCTGGCCCAGCACCCACAGCAGGAAGAACTCGCGCACCGATTTCACCCCGGCGTGATCCGCGAGATAGGCGCGCATCGGCCCCTCGGGCAGCAGATTGGCGAAGAACGGCGGCAGGCGCGTGCGTGTCGGCGCGATGTCGGCGATCAGCCCGCCGAAGCGATCCTTGAAGGCGAGGCTCAAGGTCGGGCGCGCTTCGTCCTCGAGATAGGTGTCGGTGAAGGCGAAGAGGATGCGATCGCCGCCAGCGCGCGTCAGCGTGCCGATGGGTGCGCCATGCAGCAGCACGTCGAGCACGCTGACGTCAGGCATCGTCGTCTTCGTCGAGGCTGTAGGCCGGGCGCTGTGGTTCGCTGAGCGCGCGCGGTCCGGTGGATGCGCCGCGGGCGATCGAGCGCACGGCCGGCAGGCTCTTGCGCGGCACCAGCGCCAGCTCCAGGTCGAGCGCGCGCGCGATCGCCACCAGGCTCGAGAGCCTGAGATCGACGGCGCCGCGCTCGATGTTGGAGATGTGGCCTTGCGGCACGCCGGCGCGCTGGCTGAGCGCGCGCTGGCTCAGGCCTTTGGCCCGTCGGGCCTCGAGCAGCGCCCGGGCGATTTGATCGGTATTCTTGGACATGATCTAATATGATGTATCGACCACATGTTGTGATTGGTAGAGATATATCATCAGCCTGATCGGTTGCAAGGAAATGAACTACTAAGATATATCATAAGTATCAGAAAATATATAAAAATATATCACGTCCGCGCCGCCATCACCGCCCGTCGCGGCCGCCAGTCGGTGGCGTCGCCGGTGCCCTTGCCGAGATTGCAGTCGCGGCACAGCACCTGGAGGTTGTCGGCGCGCAGCGCCAGCTCGGGATGGCGGCTGCGCGGCTGGATGTGGTCGACCTGCACGATGGCGCCGTCGCGCGCGGCGCGGCCGCAGCACTGGCAGCGCGCACCGTACTTGCGCAGCACGCGGTAGCGTAGCGACAGCCAGGCGCGCGAGGTCAGGAAGTCGCGCTCGTCGGCGCGCGGCCGTGGCGCGTCGGGTCGGGGCGCGTCGGGTTGCGGCGCCGGCGGCGATTCTTCCTCGACGACGAGGCCATCGTGGCCGCCCAGCGCCTGGGCGATCGCGGCGTCGAGTCGGTGCTCGATGCCGTCGAGCCAGTGGCCGTGGCGGATGGCGATCTCGATCGGGCCGACCAGCGGGCGGACGATCGCGGCGATGCGCGCGCGCAGGTCCGGCGGCAGGTCGAGATCGTCCGATGCGTTCATGGCAGCGCCAGGCCGGCGAAGCGATTGAGCCGGCGGATATTGTCGAGCGCCATCGGCAGCAGGCGGCGCTCGAAGGGCACGAAGCCGCGCCGGCGGCTATGCGCCAGGCTGTCGAGCAGCACGAAGAGCTCGGCGCGGCGCGCGGCGGCGTAAGCGCGAGTCGAAGTGGAGGGGCGCATCGCTCACAGCGCCGGCCATACCGGCACGCAGCCGATCGCCACGCGCTCCTCGGGCGTCGGCAGGCCGACGCGCTTGCGCAGCGCCGAAGACTCGCGGATGGCGTCGCGCAGCAGGCGGTCGAGACGCGCGGCGGCGTCCTGCTCGGTCGGGTCGTGGAGTTCGCCGCGGTAGGGCGCGATGTGGCGTGCGCCCTCGATCACCCGCTCCAGCGCCTCGAGCCTGGCGGCGACCGCCGCCCGATCCGTATCCAGCATGTCGTGCGCCTCGGGAGCCATCCGCGGGAGAGGAGGGGAGAGGGGACATCGGGGTCCCGGGCGCGGGGGAGGTTATGCCCGGGACCCCTGTCCCCTCCGGCCGGCGGCGCTTCATCGAGGGGGAGCCCGCCGGTGCAGATGGATATTCGCAATTAGGGAAAATATAGTCAATCTTTAATTTCGGAATATACAAATATTATTGATAAAGGTTTGCGCAGTCACTGTAGCGATACGAAACCCTCGAATTTTCCTGCCGTGCTGCGCCCCAGTTCAGGCGGAGCTGAGGTCGAAGTGGAAGCCGTTGCCGAAACGGCGCGGGGCGCTCGATCGGCGCGGCCCGGCGCGACCGGATGGAGTTCGAGATCGACCGCCACGCCCAGGCTCGGACCCATGCCAGGTGGAGGGCCCACCGGATTGGGCGGCTCGCTCGTCATCTGGACGGTGGCGCTGGCGCTGCTGGCCGTCGGTCTGGGCTATGTCGCGGCACTGGGCTTCGCCAGGCTCATCGACGTGTTGAGCGCGTATCCAGCGGACGTGATCCGGGCCGGGCTCGTCGCGCTGCCAACACCACTCCTTCCCGGCCGCGCAGCTCTCCGGGACGGGTGCGGCGGCGACGTTTGCGTAGCCGTCACGCCGCCAGCGGCACGCGGTTCAGGCGTTGGCCGCGTAGCGGCGACTGCGCATCGATGCTTCCCATCGGGCGGATGCCGATACTCGCGAGATGCTCGCCAGTGAAGGCGATATGGCCCTGGCTGCGCGGCAGATTCAAGCCGAGGTACTTGACCCGGCCATCGGGAAAGAAATCCCAGACATGGCCTTCCCAATTGCCGATCGTATCGACGGCGATCCGGGGGTCACTGTTGAGCAGCTCGACCTGAGAGACGTCGCTGGCCCGGACGATACCGCCCGAAGCCGCGGCAAGATTCAGGCAAAAGCGCAGGCCGTTGCCCTTGGGGCCCCACTCATATTGCCGGGCGATTGCGATGCTCACGCGCGTGCGGTGCGCCTGGACACCGGTCTGCATGATCGCTGTCCCTTTGGTACTGTCCATCGTGATGGGGGCTGTGTCGTAGACGCGCCAATACTCGTCGAGGATCGACGGCGAATACGTGGCGGCCGGCTGTTTTGGATCTATCGGGTGGAGAATGCCGCTGCGAGCATCTTCTGTGAGCTCGAATTCGACGGCCGCGACCTTGCAGGCCAACAGCTCGATCCTCGCGCCCGCCGACAGGTTGGGCCGCAGCAGGGCACCGAACTCCGCGACCGAGGTATGATCGACGACGCCGGAAGGGGACAGGTTCGGTAGCACCAGCCTGCCGGGTAGGCCGTGGCAATTGATCTCCAGCTTGGTGATCTGGTTGCCGATTCCCTTGTTGTTCCAGTCGAGGACTTCGCGCAACCGTCCTGTTCCCCGTCAGGGCTCATAGGACAGATTGAGGTGTTTGCGTAGCGGAGTGCTTTCGGCTCATCGTCACCGTTGAGAGGGACGAGGATGAGACCGATGAAGCAGCCGTCGCCGAATGGCACGGCG
>Ga0194118_10000538_pt1 | contig 63507 bp, 56 predicted proteins | sample TA2MahsurfametaG_2_FD_148662 | JGI IMG/M metagenome (GOLD analysis project Ga0194118, IMG submission 148662) | Freshwater microbial communities from Lake Tanganyika, Tanzania - TA2015013 Mahale N5 surface | ecosystem: Environmental > Aquatic > Freshwater > Lake | place: Tanzania: Lake...
TAGAACATCAGGAGCAGGTAGACGGCGGCCATTGTGAGTGGGATGAACGAGTCCGCCTTCAGGGTGGCGCGGTCGCCCTTCTGGTTGGCGGCAACGATGGCCTTCTGCTCTGGAGTGCCCTTGTCGCCGGCCTTCTTGGCGGCCTCGAGCTTGGAACCGTCGACGGCAGTGACCGGCGCAAGGAAGAGGAACTGGGAGGGGGCGGCGGCCTTGTTGGCCTCGTAGACCGCGGCGTTGGTGGCCTTCAGGTTCTCGGCGGTGAAGCGGTCCTTGGCGTAGCCGAGGCCGGGGCCACCGATAAGGCCGGCGGAGAGCATCCCGATGCCGCCCATTATGGACATTGCGACGGCGCCGGAGCGGGGGAAGCGGTCACCGACAACCGCCAGCATGGTGGGCCAGAAGAACGTCTTGCCGACGGCATAGAGGCCAAGGGCGACGAGCGCGACGACGAAGGAATTCATCCCGGAGGCCATCTGGAGACCGACCACCGCGAGGACAGAGGACGTCAGCAGCAGGCCGATCGGGGACAGGCCGAGGCGGGTCTCGATCCAGTGGGCACAGAAGCGCAGGCCGAACATGATGGCGGAGGTCCAGATGAAGAGAATCTTGCCCTGCGTCGGCGTGAAGAGGTTGCCGGTGATGGCCTCGATCCATCCGTCCGTGCCAAGCTCGACCGCGCCGATCATCGCGTGCGTGACAAAGAGGAAAAAGAGCAGGAACGAGCCGAAGGAGAAGCGGGTGAGCAGGCCGACCACTACAACGAGGCCGCCGCCGGCGACCCAGCCGATGGTGGGGTTCTTAAAGACGCCACCGAGGAACAGGGCGAGCAGGTAGCAGGCGACCGCGGCCCCGAGGATGCCGACGTCCTTGAACATATCCGCGTAGCTGGTGCCCTTGGCCGCGGCCTCCGACTTGGGGAAGGACTGGCCCATAAACATCACGGCGTAGGCGATGGTGGGGACGAGGTAGAAGGCCAGCTGGCCCTTCCAGCCGAAGCCCATCACCGTGCCAAGCACGTAGGAAGCGACGGCGCCCAGCACCATCCCGAGCGGCCAAGAGGCGTGGAGGATGTTGAGGAAGTGCGTGCGGTTCTGGGGATAGACGGTCGCGACCAGCGGGTTGGCGACCGCCTCCAGCGTGCCGTTGGCGTAGGCGAAGATGAACATCCCCCAATAAAGGAAATCATAGGCGTTCTGCGGGGTGCTCGCCATAAAGGTGACGACCGCGGAGAGCACATGCCCGAGGAGCGCGAGGGCAACCAGCTTGCCGTAGCCCAGCTTGTCCACGATCACGCCACCGATGATGATGCCGAAGCAGAAGCCGGTGAAGCCGGCGCCACCGATGGCCCCGAGCTGCGTGGCGGTGAAGCCGTATTCGGAGGCCCAGGCGCCGAAGATGCCGCCGCGGATGGCGAAGCCGACGCCGGCGGCAAGGATGGCCATAAAGCCCGCCCACAACAGCCGGCTGGCGTTGGGCACGGTGCCTTCGTTACTAATCTGAGGAGTACTGGTCATAGTAGGGTGAGTACGTTGGGGGGTTGGGGAAGCAGGGTGCCTAGGAACGGCCCCGCGGCGGGACCAACAGACCTCGGCGGGGGTAGCCGCCGCGGACCGGGGTGGATGCGAGGAGGTTGAGTAGCGCCCCAGTCAGGATCAAGGGCCAAGTGGGTCGCTACCCACTTTCCGGCGGCGGCGCACGCCGGGCATTCCGCCCTAGGCGCGCCTGGCGGCTCAATCGCCCACGGCAGGAACCCCGCCTAGCGATCGGGCACCAGCCACGTCAGCCGGCCCTCGCCCCCGAGCGCCTGCGCGAGGCGGGGGACAAGGAGGTCCAGCAGGGGTTGGGCGACCACCGCGAAGCCCCACGGAGGGTTGAGGACAAGAAGCCCGCAGCCGCGGAGCTTGAGCCCGGCCGCTTCGCCCGCGACGGTGAGCTCGGCGGTGAGGCACGGCGGAGGACTCAGGGTGGAGACCGCGTGCAGGAACTCGTCCACCCGGGCGCGCTGGGTGAGCGGATACCACGCGGCGAACACCCCGGTGGGAAAGCGGCGCAACCCCTCCCCCACTGCGGCCGCGAGCCACGCGAACTCCTCCGGGGCCTCGAACGGCGGGTCCAGCAGGATCAGGCCGCGACGCTCGGGCGGGGGCAGCAGCGCCCGCAGCAGCGCGTACCCGTCATCCTCCCGGACTTCCGTGCGTGGCCAGCCGGCGGCGAAGGCCCGCAGGGCGGCGCATTCCGCTGGGTGACGTTCCGCCAGCACGAGCCGGTCGACCGGCCGCAGCAGCGCCCGCAGCAGCCCTGGGGATCCCGGATAGAAGCGCGGCTCCGCGGCAAGGTTGCCTTGCCCCCGGTCGAACTCCCGCGCGAGGGCCAGGTAGTCCCCCAGCGGCTCCGTCCCCGCAGCGTCCCTGGCGAGGCGGCCGAGACCCTCCGGCCATTCCGGACGGCGGGCGAGCGAAACCCCTGCGGCGGCGGCGGCGAGGTCGTACCGGCCCCGGCCCGCGTGGGTGTCCAGCAGGAGGCAGCCCTTGTCCTTGCGCTGCAGGGCGCGCACCAGGGCGACGAGGAGGGCGTGCTTCACCACGTCGGCGAAGTTACCCGCGTGAAACTGGTGGCGGTAGTTCATCGCCCGGGACGGTGCCAGACCGGCGCCTTCAGGCGACGGGCACTTTCACGACCGTCTTGCGGACGAGGACCGGGGCGTCGCCGGCCCGCAAGCCGGGCTGGTGGACATCCGCGGGAAAGTAGACCGCCACGTCGCCAGGGCCAAAGCGCGCGACCAGTGTTCCGGTCGCGGGCGGATAGGCCTGAAAGTCGCGTTCCTCCTGAAAAGGTCCGGCCGGGGCGATCCGGCTGGCGTCGATCACTTCCATCACCTCCTCGCCCTCGACCACCACCTGCACGTCGATGTGGCGGCGGTGGGACTCGAAGAACCCCTCGGCGCGGGGCTTGCTGAAGTAGGCCTGTTCCATCGCGAAGACGCCGCCGCCCAGCTCAAGGCGGGCGGAGGTGCCGGGCGCGAGCGCCGCCAGCCGGGCGCGGCCCGCGGAGCCGGGGGCGAGCAGGACGTCCACATAGGCGAGGGCGGCGGCGAAACCCGGGGTGGCGGGCACCTGTGAGCGGACGGTGGCGAAGGAGCCGAGGATGGCCATCCCCGAGGGCACCGGCCAACGCGAGCGCTGGCAAGCCCTTAGCCCCAAGCTAGTTTGGGGCCTAGGCGTCTCAGCGGCGTTTCTCCGTCAGCGGGAGCATCACTCCGCGCCGGAAGAGCGTGACTTGGCCGGTGCTCGAAGAGACGACAATCGCGATGCAGTCGGCCGCCACACTGACCGCCGCGGCGGCCGCGTGGCGCGCCCCCAAGCCGCTGGGCAGATCGTGGCCGGGATCGGCCGCTTGGATCAGCGACCCCGCGGACTCCACCACCCCGTCACCCCGGATGACGAAGGCCCCGTCGATCGACGAGAACTCCTTCACCGTCTCGTCCATAAAGGGGTTGAGGATGTTCCGGTCCTCCTCCTTGTACCCGTAAAACGGATTAAGCACGAGGGGCTTCGACAATCCGCCGACGCGCTCGCTGTCCCCCACCACGAACAGGCAGCCGACGGGCCGCCCCTCGCGGCCCTCGACCGCCAACTCGGTCGCGACCGCGATCACGCGCTCCAGGACCTCCGGTTTCACGTCGGGCGGGAGGAGGTCGGCGGTCGAGCCGGTGAGCAGCGTCTGGAACTCGCGCTCGATGTCGACAACCACGAGCGTGTCGAACTGGTTGCTCCCCGTGATCCCGCCGATGCAGCAGATGCGGTCGCGGAACGTGACCACCCCGCGGGTGAGCGCGACCAGCATAGCGCTGCGGAGCTGGGCGAGCCGCTGCTTGGAGAAGGAGCGGACCTGCAGCGTCTCGTGGAACCGTTCCTCGCCCGAATCCCCCAGTTCGAGGGCGGAGCGAGTGACGAGGATCGTCTTCAGCTTGGAGCGCAGCGCGCCCGGGTGGAGCCCGCCGGCGAAGGTGTCCCCGAAGATCATGATCGCGCCGCAGCCGGCCCCGGTGGCGATGCGCTCCGCCTGGCGGAAGAGGAGGCGGTTGACCCGGTTCTGGCGGGCCTCGACCGCCCCCAGCCCGACGAAACCGCCGACCAGCAGCTCGTGCAGCGCGTCGAGGTCGGAGGCGTTGACCAGGTTTTCGACCAAGTCCTTCTCCTTCACCTGCCGCGCGATCGCCGCGAGCACCTGCAGATAGTCGCGGGCGTTCTCGCCGGCTAGCAGCATCACGATGAGGTGCACCCTTTCGTCCCCAAGGGCGCCGTCGTGGCGGATGCCGACCCGGCTGCGGCCGATGGCGAGCACGTAGCGGCGGGGCATCCGAACGCGGACATGGGGCAGGGCGACGCCGTTACCCAAGTAGGTGGTCATCGTGCTCTCGCGGGCGAGGAGGCCGCGGAGCAGGGCCTCGGGCTTAAGGTCGGGGAACTTGCCCACGCAGGTGGCGAGCAGCTCCTCGAGAGCGCCCTCGAGGTCGAGGCTGCGCACGTCGATGATGCGGCTCCGGGAGAGGATCTTCTCGAGGCGCATCGGGGGGGCCGGGCGGTCACTTCTCCCACTCCAGCGCGCCCTTGCGGACCTCGTAGATGAGGCCGAGGACGAGCACGCCGAGGAAGAACAGGAGCGGGCCGAGGATGGGAATGTGGGCGGCCAGGAACTCGCGGTAGACGAACGTGGCGGGGATTAGGATCACCACCTCGAGGTCGAAGAGCATAAACAGGAGGGCGGTGAGGTAAAACTTCACCGGGAACCGCGTGTGGGGCAGGCCGCCGCCGGCCACGCCACACTCGTAGGCGGAGTCCTTGATCGCGTTCTTCTTGAAGCGTTGCCCGAGCAGGTGGCTCGCGCCGATCACGATACCCGTAATGAGCGCGGCGAGACCAGCCTGCAGGAGAAAGGGCAGATAGGCGGCGGAATACATCGTAACGGGAGAATGGGGCGCGGCACGCGCGCGTCCGCAAGCGGGAAGTGGGTCAGTCCAGCCGCAGCATCCGGACCTGTGCGGTCTTGGTGGAGCCGACCCCGAGCGTCTCGGCGAACTCAAGTGTGCGGATCTCCTCGTCCACCGGGTCGAAGCCCTGCTGCTTGCGATGACCGTTGATGCGGTCGCGCACGAGCGAGTCGAGCATCACGGGGTCGTTGCTCAGCCAGAGCAGCGGCTCGGAGACGGTGTAGAGGGAATTGAAGAAGGGGCCGCCCACGAACTGGTAATGCTGGAGGCTCGCGAGGGTTAGGGCCCAGGTCTGGCGCAGCTCGGGGATGGCGCTCATCTCGGCGACGGCGGCGGGGGCATTGGCGGGCGAGCGGAAGAAGCGGGCCGTGTTGGAGGCATTCCAGAGGGTCGCGTTGACCAGCGCGCCGTTGATGCCGAGGGTCGGATGGTCAGTATAAACGGGGAGGTTGATCCAGAAATCCGCCTCGAGGAACAGGGGCGTGGCGAGGAAGCTCTTGCGGTCCTGGTCCTTGGTCGTGTCCGGCGAGACGCCCTTGGTCTGCTCCTGGGCGAAGATCGGGTCGAAGCGCTGTGGCAGCGGCGAGTCGTAAAACCAGACCGGGTCGTAGAAGCGGCCGGACTCGAGGACGTAGACGGGGTTGCCGGAGAAGGGCGTGCGGCCGGAAACGAGCGAGGGCAGATAGCCGGTCATCCGGAGCCGGAGGGCGTTGAGGCCAACGAGGAAGATATCCCCGTTGTCGAATCCGCGGCGGCGGAGGGCGGAGATGACGGCTTTGACAAGCGGGAGCGGGGTGGCGAGGCCGGGGCCGGAGTCGGCGTAGATCTTGATCCCGGCTTTGCGTTTGGCGCCCGGGGCAAGGCGGCGGCCGCTGGTCTGCTCGTAGGCGGCGATCAAGCGCTCGACCTGGGTCTCGTAGGAGGCCTCGTCGAAGCGGGCGAGCGGGGCCTCCCACACCGGCTCGGCGGCACGGGCCGGCGAAGTCGGGGCGGCGGCGCGGGTCACCAGCGCACAGGCGAGGCCGAGCAGGAGGGCGAGCGGAAGACGCATGGGGGAGGGACGGCCGGCGGGACGGGAAAAGGGGCCGCGACGCCACCAAGCGCGGCGCACGGGGCGCGGAACTTGACAGCGGAGAGACCGGGTTGAAAGTGCATTCTTCTTCGGATCGCCGGGACCCGCGCAGGTCGGGAACCAGAACGAGGAAGTCTTTCCCCCATGCCCGTCATCAAGCCCAGCTGCGTGCGCGACCTAAAGCAGCGCGTGAATTTGGCGGACGTTGTGGGACGCGTGGCCGGATTGCGCAAGGCGGGCGGCAGCCGGTTAAAGGGCTTGTGTCCCTTCCACCAAGAGAAAACGCCCTCGTTCCACGTCGACCCGGACAAGGGCTTCTACAAGTGCTTCGGCTGCGGCAAGGCCGGGGACGCGATCACGTTCGTGCGTGACACGGAGCAGCTCACCTTCACCGAGGCGGTGGAGGCGCTAGGCAAGCGCTTCGGCATCGTGATTGAATACGAGGAGGGCAGCGGCGGGCCGACGCGGGAGGAGCGCTCGCTGCGGCAGGAGCTGTTCGACCTGCACGACGCGGCCGCCGACCACTTCCACCAAGCGCTGCTGGCAACGGACGAGACGGGGGAGTTCTTCCGCCGCTATTGGTCGGAGACGCGGCGTTTCGGCCTGGACCTAGCGCGCGAGTTCAATATCGGTGCGGTGGACGCGGCCGGCGGAGGCCTCGGCGGGGCGCTCCTGCGCCGGAAATACTCAGAGGAGGCGCTGCGGCGCTGCGGACTCTTTTTCATCAGTGAGCAGGCGCTGATGACCCCGGCCGCGCTGCGGCCGCGCTTCCGCGGGCGGCTGATGATCCCGATCCGGGACCACCAGGGGCGCGTGGTCGCCTTCACCGCGCGCCAGACCGCGCGCACCCCGGAGGACGATCCAGCGCGGGAGGCCAAGTACGTCAATTCCCCGGAGACGCCGATCTTCACCAAGGGCCAGCTCCTCTTTAACCTTGACCGCGCCCGCACGGCCGTCGGCGACGGGCGGCCCTTTGTGCTGGTGGAAGGCCAGCTCGACGCCCTGCGCTGCTGGAGTGTGGGCCTGAAGACGGCGATCGCGCCCCAGGGGACCTCGATTACGGCGGGTCAGTTGGCGCTGCTGCGCCGCTACCATCCCCAAGTCGAATGCCTCTTCGACCGCGACGCAGCGGGCCACAAGGCCGCGCAGCGCCTGTTGCCGCTGGCCCTGCAGGCGGGGATTGAGGTGCGCTTCCTGCAGCTGACGGGGGACGGGAAGATGGACCCGGACCTGCTGTTTCTGACCGAGGGTCTCGCAGCCTACGAGCAGCTGCGGGCGGGGGCGTTGAGCGCGATGGCGTTCGCGGCGGCGAGCATTTTACCGCATCGCGAGCGGGCAGGAGCGGAGGAGCGGGGCCGCGCGGCGCAGGCGGTGGCGGAGATCATCGGACATAGTGGGGGCGAGGCGGCGCGCGCGGCGCTGGCACAGGAGGCGGCGGGCGCCCTCGGGTTGCTGCCGCGGGTGATGCTGCAGGAGGTGGCCGCCCAAGAGTCCCGCGTGCGGCGGCAGGAGCCCTTTCGACCGGTGGCCGTTGCGTCGGCCCCCGGGCCCGCCGGGGCCGATCCCTTCACCGCGGAGCGCGACCTCCTAGCCCTTTGCCTGCACCATGAAGAGCTCGGACCCGCCGTCGGCCACGCCCTCCTGCCCGGCTGGGTCGACACCAGCCACACCGCGGGCCGCCTGCTGAACCGCTTGCTCGGGGAATTTGCGCAAGGTTCCTGGCCCGGCCGAGACCACCTGGACCCGCTGTTGGAGGACGACGCGGAACGGGCCCTCGTGGCGACCCTGCGCTTTGAACCGCCGCGGGTGGACGACCCGGCACGGGTGGCGCAAGCGGGGCTTGCGCGCCTCCGTTCTCGGGCCCTGGAGCCGCGCCTGCGCCAAATAGAACTTGCTTTGGCCAACCCCGGTGCGGAGCGTAACGCTGACTCTCTTTCACTCTTGCAAGAACGCTCCGCCCTGCAACGCCAGCTCCGCCAACCCGTGATCCTCGCGTCGCCGGCCTGAGCCTCCCGAGGTCGCAGTCTCCCAACGCCCTTCTTCCATGTCCCGCAAGACCAAGTCCACCGCCGCCAACCCCGCTCCCGCCGAGGCGGTCGAGAACGCCCTGGCGAAGCTGCCCGCGCCCGCGGAGCCCGCGGCGGGCGCTGGCGAGGCGATCCCCGCCGGCGGCATCAACGACAAAATTCGTCACCTCATCCGCCTCTCGAAAGAGCAGGGTTACCTGACCTTCGAGGATATCAACGAGGCGTTGCCGGAGTCGGTCGAGAACCAGGAGGAGATCGATAACGTCCTCTCGATCCTTCAGAATCTGGAGATCGAAATTCTCGAGCCGGACCAAGTCGAAGACTACAAGCAGCGGATGGAGGAGGCGGAGGAGGAGCAGTCGCGCTCCTCGCAGAACGACATCTTGGACGATCCGGTCCGGATGTACCTGAAGCAGATGGGCCAGGTCCCCCTGCTAACGCGCGAGCAGGAGGTGGAGATCTCCAAGCGGATCGAAACCGCCGAGCTCAAGGCGCAGGAGGCGCTCTTCCAAGCATCGGCAATCGGCGGCTACATCGCCGGTCTCGGGGCCAAGCTCATCAACCGCGAGGAACGTTTCGACCGCCTCGTGATCGACAAGAAGATCGAGTCCCGGGAGGCCTACTTTAAGTTCCTGCCCAAGCTGGTCAATAACACCTGCGCGGCGGAGGCCTCCGTGGCCGAGGGCTGGGAGGAATACTTGAAGGCCCGCGGCGAGGCGGAGCGGAAGAAGGTCCTCGCGAAGGTGCGGAAACGGGAGGCCAACCTGCGGTCGGGCTTCAGTAAGTTCTACTTCAAGCTTAAGGTGTACGAGGAGTACCTCGAACAGCTGCGCCCGGTGCTCGAGGAGATCGAGACTCTCAAGGCCCAACTCGAGCGCGCGAAGAACCCTAAGACTAAACGCGACGCCGCCCTCGAAACGAAGCCGCTCCACGCCCGCCTGCGGCAGATCGAGGGCCAGCAGCGCATCGCCCCCGATGACCTGCTCGCGGTGATCAACCAGACGTTCGTGCACGTGCGCGAGGCCCACAAGGCGAAGACCGAGATGGTCGAGGCCAACCTGCGCTTGGTGATCTCGATCGCCAAGAAGTACACCAACCGCGGCCTCTCCTTCCTCGACCTGATTCAGGAGGGTAATATGGGGCTGATGAAGGCGGTCGAGAAGTTCGAGTACCGGCGCGGCTACAAATTCTCCACCTACGCCACCTGGTGGATCCGCCAGGCCATCACCCGCTCGATCGCCGACCAAGCCCGCACGATCCGCATCCCGGTGCACATGATCGAGACGCTTAACAAGGTGATGCAGGTGCAGAAGCAGCTCCTGCAGGAGTTCGGCCACGAGCCCACCCCAGAAGAGGTCGCGGACGAGATGAACCTGCCCGTCGAACGCGTGCAGCAGATCATGAAGATGGCGCAGCAGCCCATCTCCCTCCAATCCCCGGTCGGCGACGGCGACGACACCAGCTTCGGCGACTTCATCGAGGACAAGTCCGCGGAGAACCCGTACGACATGACCGCCTACTCCCTGCTGCGGGAGAAGATCGTCGACGTGCTCGATACGCTCACCGAGCGCGAGCGCCGCGTGCTCTCACTTCGCTTCGGGCTGGTCGACGGCTACAGCCGGACGCTCGAGGAGGTCGGCAAGCAGTTCAAGGTTACCCGCGAGCGCATCCGGCAGATCGAGGCGAAGGCGCTCCGCAAGATGCGGCACCCGACGCGCATCCGGCAGCTTCACGGGTTCTTCGACGCCGAGCAGATCGACAACGCTCAGAACCTGATGAAGGTCGCCGCGACGGCGCGCCCCCCGGGTGCCCCCCCCACTGGCGCCACGAGCCTTCCCTTCCCGCCGGCCCCCGCCCTCCCGCTGCGGATGCCGGGTGGCCTCGTCTTCCCGCCTCCGCCAAAGCCCTGACCGTGGCCCCGGCGGCACCGTCGTGAGCCTCCTGCGCGCCGCGCTCCCCGGACTCATGCTGCTGGCGGCCGGCTGCGTCGCCCCGCCGCCGCCGCCCTTGGCGGCCTCCGCTGCGGTGCCACCCGCGGAGCCGCTCGCCCCCAGCCCCCGACTCCTCGTGGGTCGGGTTATAGCGCTCGATGTGGCCCGGGGCTTCGCCATCGTCGAGCTCGCCGCGGAAGCCCCCCGGCCTGCCCTCGCCCCGGGTACCCTCCTGGTGGCGCGGCGCCCAGATCTGACCCCGGTCGCCACCCTCCGCGCTTCTGCCAAGGTGCAGGGGCGGATTTTGGGCACCCGCGTGGCCTCTGGCATCCCGCGCCCGGGCGACGAAGTGGTTTGGGAGGCGGTGGTCGGGCCAGAGTAGGCCTACCCACGGGAAGCTGATGCCTTTCCCGCTTTACAGTCCGACGCCCCGATCTAGCCTTTAGAACGAATCTATGGCCTCCCTCCCTTCCTTCCCGCTCGCTTTCATGGGTCTGGGCCCGACCGAGCTGATCGTCATTTTGATCATCCTGCTCGTCCTGTTCGGCGGCTCGAAACTCCCCGGCCTGGCCAAGGGCCTCGGTCAGTCGATCAAGGAGTTCAAGAAGGCCACGAAGGAGGAGCCGGAAGCCGAGAAACCGGCTGCCGCCGCTGCCGCCGAGGCTACCAAGCCGGCCGGCACCGCGACCGCCGTCAAGCCGCCCGCGAGCTGAGTGCCGGCCCCCGCGCCGGGTTCCCGCGCGCTTTGCCCCGCCTCCGCGGGGCTTTTTTATGTCCTGCCGGAACGCGACGGCGACGGGGCATTTACCTCGTTGACACCCCCTGAGCGCGGGGATTCGGTTGCCCGTCGGCTCGCCGCGCTTCCTCGTGCCTCGAGCCGCCACCATGGCGAACATCTTCGGCTATTTCTCGAACGACATCGGGATCGACCTCGGCACGGCCAACACCCTCGTCTACGTGAAGGGTAAAGGCATCGTTCTGCGAGAGCCGTCGGTGGTCGCCCTCGACACCACCACCCGCAAGGTTTTGGCGGTGGGCGATGAGGCGAAGCGGATGCTGGGCCGCACCCCCGGCAACATTACCGCGATCCGGCCGATGAAGGATGGCGTGATCGCAGACTTCGACGTCACCGAGGAGATGCTGCGCTATTTTATCCGCAAGGTCTCCAACTCTGCCTTCCGGGCGCCGCCGCACGTCGTTATCGCCATCCCCTCCGGCATCACGGAGGTGGAAAAGCGCGCCGTGATGGAATCGGCGACGCACGCGGGCGCCCGTAGCGTCGAGACGATCCCTGAGCCGATGGCGGCGGCGATTGGCGTCGGCCTGCCGATCGAGGAGCCGGCGGCCAACATGATCGTGGACATTGGTGGCGGCACCACCGAGATCGCCATCATCTCGCTCTCGGGCATTGTGTTCTCGAAGTCGATCCGCGTGGCTGGCGACGAGCTCGACGGGGCGATCATCAGCTACATGAAGCGGGCCTACAACCTGCTCATCGGCGAGCGCACCGCCGAGGAAATCAAATGCAACCTCGGCTCGGCGTACCCGCTGGAAGAGGAGCTCACGATGGAGGTGAAGGGCCGCGATTCCGTGGCCGGGCTGCCCAAGACGATCCAAGTCACGTCGCAGGAGATCCGCGAGGCTCTCGCCGACACCGTCGCGGCGATCGTTGACGCGGTGCGGGTCACTCTCGAACGCTGCCCGCCGGAGCTCTCGGCGGACCTCGTGGACCGCGGCTTCGTGATGGCCGGGGGCGGGGCGCTGATCCGCGGCATCGACAAGCTGCTCAGCGAGAAGACCGGCCTACCGGTTACCGTCTCAGAAGACCCTCTGTCGGCCGTGGCCAACGGCACCGGGGCCTACTTGGAGAACAAGAGCGGCTGATGCCGCCCGCGGGCCGGACCGGGTGACCCTGCTCCGCCGGCGGCCCCTACCGCCCGTGCCGTTCAAACGCTTCAGCCAGGCGAATCCACTCCTGACCCTCGGGCTGATCTTCGCCGCGTGGCTGCTGCTCCCGACCGCGCTCAAGACGTTCGCCCGCGCCAGCTTTTTCGAACTGACGGCGCCCGTGACCCTCGCCGCGTCCCGCGTGCGCGACCTGCAGGACTTCTGGGCCCTGCGGGCGCGCTCGCGGACGGAGCTGATCGAGGCCGGCCGGGACTTGGCGCGCGTCAACTCGTCCTTCGAGCTCGCCGTGCAGCAGAACGGGGCCCTGCGAGCGGAAGTGGCCCGCCTTGAAGAACTCCTGCGCCTGCCGCCGCTGCGCGACCACCGGCTTGAGCACGCCCGGGTGGCGCGCCGGGACTTCTCCGGCTGGTGGCAGCGCATCGTGATCCGTAAGGGCCGCGACCATGGCATCCCTGCCGGTGCCCCAGTGGTATTCTCCGGCGGCGTCGTCGGCCGCGTGGCCGAGGTCCACGCCAACACAGCGGTGGTGGAACTCATCAGTAGCCCAACGATGCGCCTCGCCGGGGTGGTGGAGGGCGACACGCGCCCGATCAGCTTCCAGGGCGCCGTCAACCCGACCCTCGCCCCGCCGCGCGGCGTGGTGGAGTTGATGCCGCTCGACATCATCGCGAGCCCCGCCGTGCCCAAGCGCCTGGTAACGGCAGGCTTCGGGGGGGTGTTCCCCCCTGGGTTGACGCTTGGCACCATCATCCGGGCGGATCTCGCCAGCGACGGCCTGTTCAAGTCGGGTGAGGTGGCGCTGGATTCCCGCCTCGGCACCCTGACCGAGGTGAGCGTGCTGGTACCAGCCGCGCCCGCGGCCGCCCCGGTGCGTGCCGCGCCTTGAGCCCCCCGTGATGCGCCGCGTGATCATCCTTCTGCTGATGCAAGTGCTCCTCTGGGCCCTGCTGGCCGAGCTTAACCACGGGCTCTCCGGCTGGCAGGTGCACATCTTCGGCGGGGCGCTTTTCGTGGTGTACCCGGCGCTCCATCTCGGCCGGACGGAGGGCCTCATCGTGGCGGGTTGGGCAGGGCTGCTCTGCGACGCCCACTCCCCGGTCACCTTTGGCACGCACGGCCTGCTGTTCGCCGCCGCGCACCTGCTACTTTTCCGCGCCCGGGAGCGCGTGCCGCGGAAAGACCCGGTTTCCCAGATCTTGGTCGTGCTGTTTACCAACCTCGCGCTCTTTCTTGGGCTCAACCTACTCCGCCTCCCCTTGGCGCCGGCCATCGGGGGCGTTTGGGCGCGGCTCCTGCCCGACCTGCTCGCCTCGCAGCTTACGCTGGTCGCCGTGACCGTCTGGTACCTCGCCCTCCAGGACCGGCTCGTGCGGCTCGGGGACACCTGGACGGAGCGGAGCGGGCAACGCGGTTGAGGATCCCTGCCGTGGCCACCCCTTCCTCCCCTTCCCCCTCCGACCAGTCGCCTGGGCTCACGATCGAGCAGCGGCGGGCCCACGACCCGCGCGTGACCTTCTTCCACTTGGTTGTGGCGGTGGCGCTGGTGGTCCTGGCCAGCGGGCTCGCGTACCAGCAGCTGCTGAAGGTCGACGCCCACGCTGAGGCGGAACGGGTGCAGAACCAGCGGCGCATCGTCCACCCGGGCCCGCGCGGGCAGATCCTCGACCGCGAGGGCCGCGTCCTCGCCGGCAACCGGCCCCGCTTCTCCGTGCGGCTCCTGCTCGACGCCCTGCGCTCCGAGATCCGGGCGGAGCAGATCCGCATCCGCCGCAATTACCGGCAGCTCGAGGACGCCGCCGCCGGTGACCTGCCCAGCGCGGTCCAGATCCTCCAAATCGCGCGCGCCACCGTCGTGCAGCGGTACCTCGACCAAGTGAACAACCTCATTGGGCGCGCGGAGAAAGTCGACGCGCGGGACCTCGACCGCCACTTCGCCCGCGAGCTACTCCTACCGTACACGCTGCTCGATAACCTCGCGCCCGCCGAATACGCGCGCCTGCTCGAAGGCCTGCCGGTCAACTCCCCCGCGCAGGTGCACACCGCAAGCGTGCGGCACCACCCCCACGGATCCGCCGCGGCCCACACTCTCGGCTACGTGGGCACGGGTGACGCCGGCGAGATCGAGGACTTCCCCGGGGGCGACCTTCGCACGTTCAAGATGAAAGGGACCGTCGGCCGCGACGGCATCGAGAAGCGGCTTGATGACCAGCTTCAGGGCGAGGCGGGGGGCGCGATCTTCCGTGTCGACCCTGCGGGTAATCGCATCCACCCGCCGCTCCAGCAGGTGCTGCCGCGCGCGGGCCAGGACGTGCGGCTCGCCCTCGACCTCGACCTGCAGCTTGCCGCCGAGGCCCGCCTGGCCGAGACCGAGATGGCCGGCGCCGCGGTCGCGCTGGACGTGCGCACCGGCGAGGTCCTCGTGCTCGCCAGCAAGCCCGATTACGACCTCAACACCTTCTCGCCGCGCCTCCGCGCCGCGGCCGCGGCTGACATCACCACCCGCGGCGCTTGGTTTAAACGCGCCATCCAGGGGGTCTACAAGCCCGGCTCGATCTTCAAGATTCTCACCGCCGTCGCCGGCCTCCGCGCGGGCACCCTCGACCCGGCGGCGACGATCAGCTGCAGCGGCTCGATGCGCGTTGGCACCCGCTCGTTCTCCTGCCACGACGGCACCGCGCACGGCGAGGTGGACCTCGTCACCGCCATCACCAAGAGCTGCAACGTCTACTTCTACCGAGCCGGCCTCGAGATGGGTCCGGAGGTGCTTGCGCGGGAGGCCCGGCGCTTCCGCCTCGACCAGCCGACGGGCATCGAGCTGCACGACGAGACGCGCCGCATGCTCATCCCGGACCCGGTTTGGAAGCGGCGCCTGACCGGCGAGGGTTGGGCGGGCGGCGACACCGCGCAGTTCGCGATCGGCCAGGGCTACGTCGACGTGACCCCGCTGCAGATGGCCTGCTTCGCCGCCTCGATCGCGCGCGATGAGGTCTGGACCCAGCCCTACCTGCTGCACGACCCGGCCCGGCCGGCGCAGCGGCACGAAGGCATCGGGCTGCACCCGGCCCAGCGGGCGGCGCTGCTGCAGGGGATGGAGCAGGTGACGCAGCGGCCGCACGGGACCGCGCGGATTTTCGAGGATCCGAGGCTGCTGGCGCCGTTGCCCGGGCTCCGGCTGGCCGCGAAGACGGGGACCGCGCAGAAACAGGACCCGAAGGGGATGATCAATTTCGCGTGGCTGATCGCGTTCGCGCCGGTCGAGGACCCACGCATCGCGGTCGCGGTGGCGATCGAGGGCGACACGCCAGGCGAGGAGACGGGTGGCGGTCGTTACGCGACGCCCGTGGCCCACGCGATCTTCAAGGCCTGGCTGGACAAGCGGAACCGGCCGCCCGGCCTACCGGTGCAGTTCACGAACGGTTGAACCGGGCTGGCCGCCGCAGCCGCCGCGCCCGCTGGAGATTAGCGGCCGGATCCGGGGTCCTCGCGCAACGCAACTAGGGCGAGCGGCACGGAGGCGCGAAACGTCTGACTTCCGCGGAACCGCAGGCGCTCGTGCGGGCCCAGCAAGGGCAGGCGCCGGCCCAAGCCCGCCTCGAGGTAAAGTGTCTGCGGTCGTGCGGGCGTCCCCCCGCGGAGGAACAGCCCGCCCTCAAGCTGGAACCGCGAGAGCGGGAGAAACACCCGCGTGATCCCGGCCACCAGCAGGGCGAAGACGACCCCGCCGAGCAGCGCGAGCCGGGCGTCGACCACCGCAAGCCAGCGCCAGAAGCGGGCGCGCTAGGCGCCCTGCCAGACCCACGCGGGCGCGCTCCGCAAGTCCGCCACGCCGGTGCCCTCCGGCGGGCCGCCCCCGGCCTCACGCGTAAAACCAGCAGCATCCCGAGGGCGCAGCCGCCGTGGAGCAACAGGTGCACCGCGAAGGTGGGTGACACCGACAGCACTCCGGCCACGATGACGAGGAAAAGGCCCAGCACGATCAGCTGCAGGTCCTCGCGCCGACCCCGGTATCCGAGGTTGCGGTAGGAGAGCAGCAGGAGGCCGAGGCGAACCAGCGAGGGCAGCAGCTCAGGGTCGAGCCAGAGGTCGAGGGCGAAGCAGCCGAGGATGACGGGGAACGCGAGCGTGTGCACCACCCGAGGTAAGCGGGAGGGCAGGCGCGGGCGGAGGAGCACGCTGAGCGTGACCACTGCGGCTAGGGGAGCAGCAGCCCCGCTCGCGGAAGCGGCCCAGCACCACCCGGGCCTGCCCCGTCCGGGCGGCGGCGACGAAATCCCTTATCTCGGGAGGCTGGGCGGGGCCAGCAAGGCGAGCCAAGAGGTTATTCACGCGACCCGGCCAGATAACTACCCAGCGTCGGGGAAGTCCGGACCGAGCAGCTCAAGCAGCCGGGTGAAGAGGCGGTTGACGCGCGCCTGGTTCTCGCGGACCAGCGCCCGGAAGGCCTCGAAATCGATCGAGGTGGCCTCGAGGCCGTTCGCGTAGTTGTCGATGAGGGCGAGGCTGTTGTAGCTGAGGCCGAGCTCGACGCAGAGGTCCGCCTCGTGGGCCGCGGTCATTCCGACGACGTCGCCCCAGGCGCGGATGATGCGGACCTCGGCCTTGGTTTCGAAGCGCGGGCCGCGCATCTGCACGTACACCTTGCCGGGATGGATGATGAACTCGGGGGCCAGCTCGCGCACGAGCCGCAGGATCAGGGTGTTGGCGATACCGGGGGCGCCCCCGCGCAGCTCGGTGTCGAAGTAAGTGGCCGGCCCCTGCTGGAGCGCGACGTAGTCCGAGCAGGAGACAAAGGTACCGGGGGGCAGCTCCGGGCGGAGGGAGCCGACGGAATTGAGCGAGAGCACTTGGCGAAAGCCGAGGTCCGAGATCGCGGCGAGGTTAGCGCGGTAATTGATGGCGTGCGGCGGCAGGGGTACGCCGAATCCGTGGCGGTTGAGCAGCACGTGGTCGCCGCGCCGCCGGAAGGAGACAGGGCCGTATTTGGTCTCGACGGTCTCCACAGGCCAGGCCGAGAACAGGGCGGCCAGGCCGAGAACAGGGGGGAATTGACGATGCTCGTGCCACTGATGAACGCGACCTTCACCCCGCCACTCACCGCCGGGCCGACGCGGATGACAACGCGAAAAGCCCTCCTCGCGCGGGCCGCCGCAGGGCTCGCGCTCGCGCTAGCGGCCGGCTGCGCCACGCCCGGCCCGCTGCACCGCTACGCCTTCGCGCCCGAGCAGCCGGAACGCGTGGCGGACCTCGGCCCGGCGGGCGCCGGCGAGGTCCCGAGCCTGGTCGCGCGCGGGGAGCGGGTGGCCGGCCTCGCCTACGATCCCTTCACCGACCACCTCTTCCTGCGCCTCGCGCCGGGCAACCGCATCCGGGTAGTCGACCGCCCCGCCCGGCGCTTGAAGCGCGAGCTGGAGCTGCCAGAGGCTGGCGCCGGCGGCGACCTCGCGGTGCGGCCTCGCAACGGGCACCTGTTCCTCCTCGATGGTCCCGGGGGCGGGGTGGCTGAGCACACTCGGTTCGGCCGGCCCGTCGGGCGCTTCCCGCTGGAGGGCGTGTCAGGCGAGCCCCGCGGCCTCGCCTTTGACGCCGCGCGCGACGAGCTACTGGTGCTCGCAGCCGATGGGCGCACCGTCTCCCGGCACGACCTCGCAGGCCGGCGCCGGGGAGAATTCCGCCTCGCGGTCGCCGCGGACGGCTCCCTCGCCTGCGACGCAGAGACCGGCGAGGTCCACGCCGTGCTGGCGGACGGAGCGGGCGAGGTTGGCGTCTTCGGCCCCGACGGGGCGCGCCGCGGGACCTGGAACGCCGGCGGACCGGGCGCTATGATTGATCTCGGCCCCCGCTCTTTCCTGCGCGTATTCTGACCTCATGCCCCTAATCGACCTGCCTCCGCCCCAGCTCCGCGAGTATGCCGGGCGTAACCCGCGGCCGGACGACTTTGACGCCTACTGGGCGGCAGCGCTGCGCGAGCTTGATGCCACCCCGCCGGAACCGGAACTGCGCCCGGCGGCGGCAGCCCCCGCGACGGACCGCGTCGAGTGTCTCGAGCTGTGGTTCACTGGCGTCGGCGGCGCGCGGATCCACGCCAAATACGTGCGCCCGCGGGACGCGAGCCCCCGCTCGTGCCCGGCGATACTTCAGTTCCACGGTTACGCGGGACACTCGGGCGACTGGTGGGACAAGCTCGGCTGGGCAGCCGAGGGCTGCTGCCACGCGACGATGGACTGCCGAGGTCAGGGCGGACGCTCGGAGGACAACGGGCGCGTCCACGGCCCGACCCTGCGCGGGCACATCGTGCGCGGGCTGGCGGACCCCGATCCCGCGCGGCTGCTCTACCGACAGGTCTTCCTCGACGCCGTGCAGTTGGCGCGAGTGGTGCTCGCGTTCCCCGAGGTGGACCCGGCGCACGCGGGCTGCTGCGGGGCGTCGCAGGGCGGGGCGCTCGCGCTGGCCTGCGCGGCGCTCGAGCCGCGGATCACCCGGACGGCCCCGGTGTACCCGTTCCTCTGCGATTACCAGCGGACCTGGGAGATGGACCTGGCGCGGGACGCGTACGAGGAGCTTCGGCTGTTCTTCCGCGCGTTCGACCCCCGGCACGAGCGGGAGCGCGAGATCTTCACTCGGCTCGGGTACATCGACGTGCAGCACCTCGCCCCGCGGATCCGGGCACGGACCCTGATGTTCACTGGCCTCATGGATACCATCTGCCTACCCAGCACCCAGTTCGCCGCCTTCAACCGCATCCCGGGCCCCAAGGAGGTCGTGCTGTACCCCGACTTCGGGCACGAGACGCTGCCCGGCCAAGCGGACCGCACTTTCGCTTTCCTGCGTGGCCGCTGAGCGGTCCGGACCGCGCGCTTGTCAACGCCGGTCCCGCGGCCCACCTTCACCCGTTCATGGATCCCTCCCTCGCCGTTCCCGCGCACGTCGCCATCATCATGGATGGCAACGGGCGGTGGGCGACGCAGCGGGGTCTTCCCCGGATCGAGGGCCACCGGCGCGGCGTGGAGACCGTGCGGGCGGTGTCGCGGGCGGCGCGCGACCTCGGGGTGCGGATGCTGACCCTTTACGCCTTCTCGGTGGAGAACTGGCGGCGGCCTGCGGAAGAGATCGGCGCGCTGATGGGCCTGCTGGAGCACTACCTCAGGCGGGAGCTGGACAACCTCCGGCGCGAGGGCATCCGCCTGCGGACGATCGGGCGGACCCAAGACCTGCCCGCGGGGGTGCAGGCCCGGCTGCGCGAGGCGGAGGCGGAGACGCGTCACCTCACCGGCTACACGCTGGTGCTGGCGCTCAACTACGGTTCGCGCACCGAGGTGGCGGAGGCGGCGCGAGCCTACGCCGCGGCGGTGGCGGCGGGCCGACAGCCGGCCGGCGAGGCGTCTTGGGAGCATTTCCGGCGCTACCTGTACACGGCGGAACTGCCGGATCCCGACCTCGTGGTGCGCACCTCGGGGGAGACGCGGCTGAGCAACTTCCTGCTCCTGCAGGCCGCGTACGCGGAATTCCACTTCACGCCGGTCCTCTGGCCCGACTTTTCGCGGGCGGACCTGGAGGCCGCCATCGCGGACTACCAAGGGCGCGAGCGCCGCTTCGGCCGGACCAGCGCCCAGGTGGAGCCAGCGGGCACCTGAGCTCCGCTCCGCGATGGGCCAGCGCATCCTCAGCACCTTCCTACTCTGGGCCCTCATCGGCGGGGCGCTTTGGTTCTTCCGCACCCCTGGGGCGCTCGTGGTAATTACCGTGATCTCGGCGCTCACCCTCCGGGAATTCTACCAGCTGATGCGGGGCGCGGGCTACGACCCGTTCGACAAGTTCGGGGTCGGCGTCGGCGTGCTCGTGACGCTGGCGCCGTGGCTCGAGGTACGCCTCGGCTGGCCGATGGGGATCGTGCTACCGCTCGCGGTCGTGGTGTGCGCCGTGCGCCTGCTCGGCGAACGCACCCCGGAGACGCGCGTGGAGGCGCTGGCGACGACCCTCTTTGGGCTTGTGTACGTCTCCCTGATGCTCTCGTTCCTCGTGGCGATCCTCGTCCCGCGGCCTGGCGACATCGTCGGCGCCGACGCACGGTTGGTCCTCGGCCTGTGGCTGGTGGCGGTGGCGAAGTTCTGCGACGTCGGTGCGCTGATGTCGGGCCTTGCTTTCGGCCGGCACCGGATGTCCCCGGAGATCAGCCCGAAGAAGACCTGGGAGGGAGCTGCCGGCGGCATCCTCTGCTCGATGGGCATCGGCGCGGGCGTGGCCTGGCTGGCCCGCGACGTCCTCGGCGGGCACCTGACGCCCGGCCGCGCGGCGCTGATCGCGGCGCCCGTAGCCGTGCTGGGGATCGTGGCGGACCTGGTCGAGTCGGTGATCAAGCGGCGCGCCAACTTGAAGGACTCGGGCCGCGCCATCCCGGGCATCGGCGGGATGTTTGATCTCAGCGACAGCATAATCCTGGCGGCCCCGGCCGGCTACCTGCTCCTCGGGCTTGCCTGAGGCGCGCCGACCCCGCTTCCACCGTGTCCGCCCGCCGCAAACGCATCGTCCTTCTCGGCGCCACCGGCTCCATCGGGGAAAGCACCCGGCGCGTGATCGCGGCGCACCGGGACCGGCTGGAGCTGGTCGGGGTGGCCGGGCGGGGCCGCTGGCAGCAACTCGCGGCGATCGCACGGGAACACGGCGTGCGTGAGGTGGGGATCTTCGATGATGCGGCGCTCGCTGCGGCGCGGGCCGCCCCAGCGTCGTTCCCGCCCGAGACCCGACTGCATCGCGGCCTCGAGGGGCTCTGCGAGTTGGCCCGCCTGCCCGAGGCCGACCTCGTGCTGGTGGCGGTGGTGGGCACCCTCGGGCTGGAACCAGCGCTGGCGGCCATCGCGGCGGGCAAGGACCTGGCGCTGGCCTCGAAGGAGATCCTCGTGCTGGCGGGACCATTCGTGATGGCGGCCGCGCGGCGGCACGGCGTGCGGATCCTGCCGGTCGACAGCGAGCACAACGCCGTCTTCCAGTGTTTGGAAGGCCACCCATCGGCCGCCGTGCGCCGCATCGTCCTCACCGCGAGCGGCGGCGCGTTCCGCGACTGGCCGGCGGAGCGGCTCGCCCAGGCGACGCCAGCGGACGCGCTGCGGCATCCCAACTGGTCGATGGGCCCGAAGATCACGGTCGACTCGGCAACCTTGGCGAACAAGGGCCTCGAGCTGATCGAGGCAAAGCACCTGTTCGGCCTGCGGCCGGAGCAATGCGACGCGGTCCTGCACCCGCAGAGCATCGTGCATTGTTTGGTCGAGTTCACCGATGGTGCGATGCTGGCCCAGCTCTGCCCGCCCTCGATGACCTTCCCGATCCAGCACGCCCTGCTCCACCCGGATCGCGCGCCCGGGACCGAGCCGGCGCTGTCGCTCGAGCGGGCCTTAGGGCTGGAGTTCCGGCCGGTGGACGAGGCCCGATTCCCGATGCTGCGGATCGCCCGCGAGGTGATGGCGGTGGGCGGCGCCGCCCCCGCCGTATACAGCGCGGCCAACGAGGTTGCGGTCGCCGCGTTCCTCGCCGGTCGGCTGCCCTTCCTTGCGATCCCACGCATCGTGGAAAAAGTGCTCGCGGAAATGCCCGCCCTGCCCTCCCCCGATCTCCCCGCGGTCCTCGCCGCGGATGCCGAGGCGCGCCGCCGCGCCGGCGCGCGCCTGCCGGCCGCGAAACCCTGAACGCCGTGGCCACCGACCTGCTCCCCTCCCTGCTGGGCAACCTCTGGTCGATCGCTCTCGTGGTTCTCTTCTTCGGGGGTTCGATCTTCGTCCACGAGCTTGGTCACTTTCTCGCCGCCCGCCGCCGCGGCGTGCTGGTGGAGCGGTTCTCGATCGGCTTCGGACCCCCGCTCTGGTCCCGGCGCGGGCGCGACGGGGTGGAGTACCGGATCGCTTGGTTCCCCCTCGGCGGCTACGTGCTGCTTCCCGAACTGGCCGACCTCGGCGCGGCCGAAGGCCCGATCCGGTCCGACCTCAGCGGCCGTCCTCCGGTCACGTACGGCACGCGGATGTTCGTGTTCGCCGCGGGGGCCGCGTGCAACCTCCTCTTCGCCTTCGTCCTCGCCGTCCTCCTCTGGGCGCTCGGCCAGCCGATGAGCAGCGACGTGCTCTCGACCCGCATCGGCCACGTCGCGCCCACCCTGAAGCTGCCGGATGGCCGTGAAGTACCCAGCCCGGCCCGCGAGGCTGGACTCGAGCCCGGGGACCACATCCGGCGGATCGACGGCCGCCCGGTCGCGGCATGGATCGACATCCAGAATTCCCTCATCCTTGGCACCGGCCGCGGGGCCTCCGGCCGGCCGCAGGTCGTGTTCACCGTCGAGCGTGCGGGCCGCGTGCTCGACGTCACGGTCCACCCGCAATTGGCCGGGGAAGAGCGTGTGCGCCGGGTGGGCATCGGTCCCGGCTTCGAACTGATCGTCCACGCCGTCGCGTCGGATTCGCCGGCGGCGCGGGCCGGGTTCCAGCCCGAGGACGAGATCCTGCAGGCCGACGGGCGCCCGGTCTGGAGCGACGTCCCATTCCGCTCGGCGCTCGCGGCGGCGGGCGGGCGGGAGCTCGAGGTCCGCGTGCGCCGCGCGGGCACCGAACGCGTGCTGCGCCTGCCGGCGACCGAGGGCGCGGCGGCCTTGCCGGGGGCGGGCCTCACCCTGAAGACCGGTTTCCAGACCGTACACGTCTCACCGTTCCGCCAACTCGGCGACGCGATCGGCTGGACCTACCGGACGCTTGTCAGCCTCGTCCATCCGCGTTCGGACATTGGCCTCGACAAGATGTCCGGACCCGTCGGCATCGCACGGGTCTTGCACAGCGCCGCAGAGGTGGGCCTGCGGGCCGTGTTCCTAATCACGCTCCTGCTCAACGTGAACCTCGCCCTGTTCAACCTGCTCCCCATCCCGGTGCTCGACGGGGGACATATGCTCTTCGCGACCCTCGGCCGCCTGCGCGCCCGGCCCCTGCCCGCCTCGTTGATCGCCGGGGCGCAGAGCGTGTTCATGGTGGTCCTGCTGTCCCTCATGGCGTACGTGACTGTCTTCAGCGACGTCCCGCGCGCGCTGCGCGAGATGCGGGCGGACCGCGCCGCACCGCCGGCCCCCGCACCGGCCGAACCCGCCGTGCCCGCTCGCGGCCGATGAACTATTGCCCCGACCGTTACCGGACCCGCCGGCGCGCCTCGCGCGAGGTTCGGGTCGGGCCCGTCAGCATCGGCGGCGCGCACCCGATCCGGCTGCAGTCGATGACCACGAGCGACACGCAAGACGTGTCCGCGACCGTGCGCCAGGCGATCGCGCTCGCGGAGGTAGGGTGCGAGATCGTCCGGGTCACGGCCCCCAACGTCGCCGCGGCGCGCTGCCTGCGCGAGATCCGCGCGAGGTTCAGCGCGGCGGGCTTCGCCGGCGTGCCCCTTGTGGCGGACATCCACTTCCTGCCCGGGGCGGCACTCGAGGCGGTGGAGCACGTGGAGAAGGTGCGCGTCAACCCCGGGAATTACGCGGACAAGAAGCGCTTCGCAGTGCGGGAGTACAGCGACGCCGACTACGCCGCGGAGCTCGAGCGCCTCCACGAGGCCTTCTCCCCGCTGGTCCGGCGCTGCCGCGAGCTGGGCCGCGCGCTGCGGATCGGCACCAACCACGGTTCCCTGAGCGACCGCATCCTCAACCGCTACGGTGACACGCCGCTCGGGATGGTGGAGAGCGCGCTTGAGTTCCTGCGCATCGCCGAGGCTCACGACCACCGCGACCTCATCCTCTCGATGAAGGCCTCCAACCCCAAGGTGATGATTCAGGCCTACCGCCTGCTCGTCGCCCGGATGGCGGAGGAGGATATGCACTACCCGCTGCACCTCGGCGTGACCGAGGCCGGCGACGGCGAAGACGGCCGCATTAAGAGCGCGATCGGCATCGGCTCGCTACTGCTGGACGGTCTGGGCGACACGATCCGCGTCTCGCTCACTGAGGACAGCGTGTACGAGATCCCGGTGGCGCGCGCGATCGCGGACAAGGCGATGCACCTGTGGGCGAAGCCCGCGGGCGCGGACGCCGAGGCGCCGGACCGCGTCGACCCCTACCGCTACGAGCGCCGCGTACCCGAGGCAGTCGACCTCGGGGCCGGTTGCCGGACCGGCCCCGACCAGCCGCCGCGCGTGATCGTGCGGTTCGGTGCAGTAGACGAACTCACGCGGGCGGCGCCATGGCTGCGGGCCCCGGCGCGGGCGGACACGCCGATCGAGGGCCTGCTCGTTTCGGTCCGTGGCGTCGGCGACCTGGGCCGGCTCTGCGCCGCGGCGGCGCAAGGCCTGCCGGTGAACTTCCTCGCGCTGGAGGTGGATCCCGGGCTCACGCCCGACGTGCTGCAGCCGCTGCTGGCGCTAAGCCCGAGCCGCCTCGTGATCGCGCGCGACTTCCGAGCGAGCGAGGCGCCGGCGCTCGCGGCGCATCTCTCCTTCGCGGCGGCGCACAAGCATCTCGTGGCGGCGGGCCTCACTGCCGACTGCCTGCCGACGTTGGCCGCGGCGCTCGCGCCCGGCGCAGCGGACCGGCTGATCGTGACCCTCGCGGCGGACGGCGTCGGCGCGGGCGAGCACGCGCTCGGCGCGTACCGCCGGCTTGCGGAGGCCGCGGCGCAGGCCGGCTGGCGCGCGCCGCTGTGGATCCGCAACCGCGCGGCAACGGCGGTGCGCCCAGGGAACGACTTCCTCTCGCGCCTGCTGGAAGCCTCGTTCCTCACTGGCGGCCTGCTCTGCGACGGCCTCGGTGATCTGGTCAGCGTCGAGACCGAGACGGAGCCGGAGCGGGCGCTGCGCCTGACCTACAACGTGCTGCAGGGCGCGGGGGCGCGCAGCTCGAAAACGGAGTTCGTCGCCTGCCCGAGCTGCGGGCGCACCCTGTTCGACCTGCAGACGACCACCCAGCGGATCCGCGCGCAGACGGGCCATCTCAAAGGCGTGAAGATCGCGATTATGGGCTGCATCGTGAACGGACCCGGCGAGATGGCGGATGCGGATTTTGGATACGTCGGCGGCGCACCGGGAAAGATCAACCTCTACGTCGGCAAGACCTGCGTGCAGTACAACCTTCCGCAGGAGCAGGCCGACGCGCGGCTCATCGCGCTGATCCGCGAGCATGGCCGCTGGATCGATCCCGTACCCGCCGCGGAGGCGGCCCCGCCCGCCTGAGCGGCCCGGAGAAGGCTCCGGGAGCCCCGCCGGGGGAAGTGTGAACAAGTTGTGGGAAAGTTGACCTTGAAATGCCCCGGCCCTTCAAGATTACATTCAGCCTCGCCTCCCGTGGCGCCCGTTCCGGTTGTTCCTTCTCATGCCCTTCAGCCCACCGCTTTCAGCCCTCCCCTGAGGCGCCCGCCGCGAGACCTCTCCTACCCCCTTTCCCGCATCGACTTGGAAATGCAAACCTTGCCCCCGATGCCCTCTCCCTTTTCGACCCCTTTTCCTCTCGGCAGACTGGCGCAGGTGACGGTGTTGGCGGCATGAGTCAGTCGCAACCGGCGGCGCCCTGTGAATAAAACCGCCCCCTCTGCCCGGAAATGTCCTCCGCCCTCCTCTCCCCCAGCCTTTGGGAAACCGTCAAGTGCGACTTCAAGTCGCTCTTTCCGGAAGACGTGTTCCAGATGTGGTTCGAGCCACTCGCGTGCGTAGAGGCAACGGCGGACACGATCACGCTGGGAGTGCCGAACGACTTCGCTGCGATCTGGATCCACGACAACTATCTCGACCTGATCACACAGCGGCTACGCCTTACGGCGGGTCGGGCGGTGCAGGTGCGGCTGCGCAAGGCGGAGGCCTCCAGCGCGACGGCCGCCCTAGCCGAGGCGGGGCCCGCGCCTCGCATCCGCTCCGGCCCCGTGCGGCGGGCCAGCCGTGCTGAGGACCGGGGAGCCGCGCAGGGCACCCTCAACCCGCGCAACACATTCGAGACCTTCGTCGTCGGCTCCAACAACCAGATGGCACACGCCGCGGCGATCGCCGTCGCGCAAGCGCCGGCGCAAGCCTACAACCCCCTCTTCCTCTACGGGGACACCGGCCTCGGCAAGACGCACCTTATGCATGCCATTGGCCACGCCGTGGTGCGCGCAAACCCGGACGCCCGCGTCGCCTACCTCTCGACCGAGAAGTTCACCAACGAGTTCATCCTCGCGCTGCAGGAGAACGCGCTGGCGAAGTTCCGGCAGCGCTACCGCCACGTCGACATCCTGCTCATTGACGACGTGCAGTTCCTCGCCGGCAAGGAGCGCATCCAGGAGGAGTTCTTCCACACCTTCAACGACCTCTTCGAGTCCGGCCGCCAGATCGTCCTCACCAGCGACCGGCGCGCGAGCGAGATTCAGAAACTGGAGTCGCGCCTCGTCTCCCGCTTCGAGTGGGGCCTGCCTGCAGACATTCAGGCACCCGACTTCGAGACCCGCCTCGCGATCCTGCGCAAGAAGTCGCAGCAGCTCAGCTGCGGCGTGTCCGAGCCGATCCTCAGCTTCATCGCCAAGCACATCACCAAGAACATCCGCCGCCTTGAGGGCGCGCTGCTCAAGGTTTCCAGCTACTCGTCGCTTACCCAGCAGCCGCTCGACCTCCCGGCGGTGGAACGCCTCCTCCAAGACGTGCTGCTGGAGCAGGCCCAGAACGTCCTCACGATCGAAACGATCCAGAAGCGCGTCGCAGACCACTTCCAGATTCGGCACAGCGACATGACGAGCAAGCGCCGCCCGAACAACATCGCGATGCCGCGCCAGGTCGCGATGTACCTCTCGCGCCTCCTCACCAAGCACTCGCTGCAGGACATCGGCGACGCCTTCGGAGGCCGCGACCACGGCACGGTCATCCACGCCTGCAAGACGGTCGAGAACCTCTGCGAGCAGGACACGTCGATGCGGAACAGCGTCGACTTCCTGAAGACCCAGCTCTCCCGCTGAGGCGGGAACCCTTGCCCGCCCCGCTCTCGCGGGACCGCCCCGCGGTTGCACGCGCGCCTTCGGACCCTACGCTCCGCCCCGATGAACCTCACCCCCGAGCAAAAAAAGACCGTCGCCTCCTGGGTCGCCGCCGGCGACGGCCTCTCTGCCGTCCAGTCCAAACTGCGGGAACAGTTCCAGCTCTTCCTCACCTACCGGGACGTCCGTTTCCTCGTCGATGACCTCGACCTGCAGCTGAAGGACGCCGCGCCCAAGGTGGACGCCAGCGACGTCACCAAGGCGGTGGTCCCCGCTGCGGCCGCCCCCGCACCGCAGCCGCCCGGAGCCGCTGGGGATCAGGAAGGCGGGGATCCCACGGCGGAACCTGCGGCCGGAGCGGAGGGGTTTGGCGAGGAGGGCGAATTGCCCGACGAGGAACCCGCCGGCGCGTCCACGCTCACCGTGACGGTCGACAAGGTCACCCTCATCCCCGGGGCGATCGCGAGCGGGACGGTCACCTTCAGCGACGGCGTCACTGGCAAGTGGATGATCGACCAGTACGGCCGCCCCGGCTTCACGCAGGTGAGTAAGGAAGGCTACCGCCCGTCTCCGCCGGACGCGCAGGCCTTCATGACGAAGCTGCAGCTGGCAATCCGGAACCTCGGCTACGCTTGAACAAGGTACCGGGGACGAGCCTGGCTCAGCCGACCGCGAGCAGCGCCCGCAGGCCCGCCTCGTCGAGCACGGGGATGCCGAGATCGCGCGCCTTAGTCAGCTTGGAACCGGCCTCCTCGCCCGCGACGACGTAGTGGGTCTTGCGACTCACGCTCCCGCTGACCCGCCCGCCGGCCGCCTCAATCAGCGCGGCTGCGTCCTCCCGGGCGAGCGTGGGCAGGGTGCCGGTCAGCACGAAGGTCTTCCCAGCGAGGCCGCCCGCGGCGGTGGCCGGGGCCCGCGGGGCGAGGCCAGCGGCCAGCAGGTCGGCCACAAGTGCGCGATGGCTCGGCTGCTCGCACCACGCCCGCACGGCGTGGGCCGTCTTCTCACCGAACCCCTCGACGCGGCACAATTCCGCGACCGGGGCGTCGAGGAGGGCCCCGAGCGAGCGGAAGGTGCGCGCGAGCTCCTTCGCCGCCGCCGCACCCACCTGCGGGATGCTAAGGCCGTTGATCACGCGCCAGAGCTCCACCTGACGGCGCGCCTCGATCCCGGCGATCAGATTGGCCGCCCAGACCTCGCCCGACTTGCGCAGCGGCAACAGGTCCTCGAGGCGCAGGCAGAAGAGGTCTGGCAGGCGGCGGATGACGCCCCGCTCCAGCAGCTGGTCCACGATCTCCTCGCCGAGCCCGTCGATGTCGACGCCCGCCTTAGAGGCGAAATGCTCTATACGGCGGCGCAACTGCTCGGGGCAGTCGGGGTTCGGGCAACGCCACGCCACCTCGCCCTCGGCCCGAACTGCGGCGGTCCGGCACACCGGGCACTCCCGCGGGAACGCGTAGGGGGCCGCCCCGGGCGCGCGCCGCACGGTCACCACGGCGACGACCGCGGGGATAATATCCCCCGCCTTCTCCACCCGCACGGTGTCCCCGGGGCGCACGTCCTTGCGGGCGATCTCGTCCGCGTTGTGGAGCGTCGCGCGCCGCACGGTCGTGCCGGCAAGCAGCACCGGTTCGAGCTCCGCCACGGGGGTGAGCACGCCGGTGCGTCCCACTTGGATCGTGATCTCGCGCACCCGGGTCTCGGCCTGGTCCGGCGGAAATTTGAAGGCGCAGGCCCAGCGCGGGGAAAGCTTGCGGGCCGCCTCCGCCTGGCCGTCCGCGGCCATCCCACGGAAGCCGACCCGCGGGTGGCGCTGCTGGGCAAACGCGTCGAGCTTGACCACCGCGCCGTCGGTCCCGAAAGGGAGCGCGCGACGGCGGACATCGAGCTCGCGGATCGCGGTCCATACCGCATCCGGGCCGTGGACGGTCCAGAAGGGGTCTAGCACGGGCAGTCCCCAGACGCGGAGTTGCTCGTGCAGCCCCGTCTGGGAAGCGGCGACCGGGGGCTCGCAATGGCCGACGCCATAGAGGACGATTTCCAGCCGGCGTCCCAGGACGATGCGCGGGTCGAGCTGCTTGAGGGTGCCGGCCGCGAGGTTGCGGGGGTTGGCGTAAGGGGCCTCGCCCGCCTCCTCCTGCAGCTGGTTGATGCGGCGGAACTCCTCCTCGCGCAGGTAGATCTCGCCCCGCACTTCGATGACCGCCGGGGGCGCGAGGTCGGCCAGCACGGCCGGCAAACCACGGATCGTGCGGACGTTGGCGGTGACCTCGTCTCCCTCCTCCCCATCGCCGCGCGTCACGGCACGGGTGAGCCGTCCGTCCTCGTAGGTCAGGCTGATGGCGACGCCGTCGACCTTGGGCTCGACCGTGTAGGCGAGGTCCTCGGTGCCGAGGGAGCGGACGAGGCGCGCGTGGAATTCGCGCATCTCCGCCTCGTCGTAGGTGTTGTCGAGAGTGGTCATAGCCAGCCGGTGGCGCACCCGTGCGAAACCCTCGGCGCGGTCGTCGCCCACGCGGGCAGTGGGGGAGACGGCGCCGGTCGCAGCGGCGGACGGGAAGGCGCGCTCGAGACGGGCCAGCTCGGCCTTGAGGCCGTCGTAGGCGAAGTCGGTGAGCTCCGGCCGGGCCTGCCGGTAGTAAAGCTCATCGTGCCGCGCGACCTCGGCGCGGAGCGTGGCGATGCGGAGGGCTGCCTCCTCGGGCTTCATCGCGCTATCCCACCGGGGCGGCGGCGCGGCGTCGAGCCCGGGCTCGGCCGGAGGGCGTTCAGCGCCCGGAGACGGGAGTGAGCTCACGGGCCCGGGCATAGTGCTGGGCAGCTCCGGCGGAGTCACCCAGCATTGAGAGGACGTTGCCGAGATTGTGATGCGCGCCCGCGTTGACGGGATCGAGCCGGAGGGACCGTTCTAGGCGCGCGCGAGCCTCGGCAGGCTGGCCCCGCAGCGCGAGGACTATGGCGGAGCCGTTGAGGGCGTTGACGTGGTCCGGAGCGCGGGCGAGGACGAAGGCGTAATGCTCCATCGCCTCGTCGAGCTGCCCGAGGTCGGAGAGGGCGTTGGCGAGGTTGTTGCGCACCTCGGGATGCGCAGGTTGAGCGGCGAGGGCGGCGCGGTAATGCGGGAGAGCCTCGGTGGGGCGGCCCAAGCGGGCGAGCGCATGGCCGAGATTGTTGTGCGCGTTCAGGTAGCTCGGGGAAATCGCGAGGGAAGCTCGGTAGTCGGCCAGCGCCTCGTCCACCCGACCTTGGCCGTGGCGGTGGAGGCCGCGATTGTCGTGCGCTACGTAATTGCGCTCGGTCACCGCCAACGCGTGGGTGAAGAGCGTGTCCGAGTCGCGCCACACGCCCTGCTGCCGCCACGTCAGCACGGCGGCCGCGGCCAGGATCACCCCGGCGAGCCCGGCGGCGGCCCGGCGGGGCACCAGTTCGCGGAGCGTCCAGAGCACGGCGAGCTGGAGCCCGGGGACGGTGAGGTAGGTGTAGCGGTCCGCCATCGACTGCACCCCGACCTGCACGAGGCCGATGACGGGCACCAGCGCGCCGAGGAACCAGGCCCAGCCGACCGCGATCCACGGCCGGCGGCGGAGTTGCCAGAGGGCCGCCACGGAGAGCGCGGCGACGAGGGCGCCGGAGGCCAGCACGCGCGCCGGGGGCCACGTGCCGGGATGCGGGTAGAGGACCGCCAGCTCCAGCGGGAGCGCGACCTTGCCGAGATAGCGCGCCACCGCCACCAGGGCATTGGCGACGCGGTCGCTGAGATCGAGCGCGGCGGACACCGACCCTCCCGCTTGCTGCACGCGGTAGGTCACGTAGGCGGAGGCGGCTACGAGGGCGAGGAAGGGGAGCTTCTCGCGCACCAGCGAGAGCCAGTCGCGGAGGGCGGCGGAGCGGCGGAGCGGCCAACCATCCAGCAGCAGGAGCACGCAGGGCAACGTGACCAGCATTGGTTTGGCCGTCAGCCCGAGCGCGAACGAGGCGAGGGTCGCGGCGTACCAGCGACTAGCACGGGTGCCGCCGAGGCGACGCCGCTCCGCATAGACCGCATAGCACCAGAGCGTGAGGAACCAGAGGCAGCCGCTGAGGACGTCCTTCCGCTCGGCGATCCAGGACACGGATTCCACGCGGAGGGGATGCCACGCGAAAAGCGCGGCGCAGACTAGGCTGGCGCCCGCGGCACCGGTCAGGCGGCGGAAGGCGAGGAAGGCGAGCGCGGCGTTCAGCGCGTGGAGGAACACGCTGGTCGCGTGGTGCCCGCGCGGGTTCAGCCCGAAGAGGGTGACATCGACCTGGTGCGAGATCCAAGTGAGCGGATGCCAGTTTGAGGCGGCGCCGCTGGTGAAGGCCCAGCGGATACCGTCGAGGCTTAGGCCGGCCTGGACGCGCGGGTTCGCGGTGACGTAGTCCGGGTCGTCGTAGTTGACGAAGCCGTTCCCGCAGGAGCGGGAGAAGAGGAGAAGCGTGAAGGCGAACAGGAGCAGGGCCGGACCGGCCCCACGGGCGAACGACGGGCGCGGACTGGCGGATGCCGCCTTCACGTCTCCGCGCGCGCGATCGTCCTGCCGTGGCGCGTGGGCCACCAGAGGACCCGCTCCAGTTGCCGCCGGTACCAACTCCAGCGCACGTAGAGCATCGCCGCGCAGGAGGCGCCCGCGGTGTCCGCCACCCAGTCAGCGACCTCCGCGGTGCGACCGCGGACAAAGCTCTGGTGCCACTCGTCGGAGGCCCCGAAGGCGGAGGTGGCCAGCACCGCCACCGCCGCACCCCGCCAAGTGCGCGCGGGACGGCAGGCAAGCGTCCCGAGGAGCCCGTAGGCGGAGAAGTGCACCACCTTGTCGGAGTGTCGAAACCACGATCCACCGCCAAGCTTGGGCCGGTGGGACGCGAGGAAGATCATCCCCGCCACGGCGACGGGCCAGAACCAGACGGCGAGACGGGCGGGGGAGGGACGATCCACGGCTGGGGAGAGACGCGCTCCCGCCACGGGCGGCAATCCGAAAAGCCACTGCGCCTCACCCGGCGGGAGTTGCAGCCGGCGGGTCCTCTCCCACGCTCCCCGAATGCCCACCGCCGCCCCCACCTCATCCGGCACCGCTGCGCCGCGCCCGCCTGCAGGGCCCGAGCTGCTGGCGCCCGCGGGGGACTGGGAGTGTCTCCGTGCCGCGGTGGAGAACGGGGCGGATGCCGTTTATTTTGGGCTGGAGCGCTTCAACGCTCGGATGCGGGCCCGCAACTTCACCCAAGCGGACCTGCCGGCGGTGATGGAGTACCTCCACGGGCGCGGCGTGCGCGGATACGTCACCTTCAACACCCTCGTTTTCACCGCGGAGCTGGAGGAGGCCGCGGCGATGCTCCGGACCCTGATCGCGGTGGGGGTTTCACCGCGGAGCTGGAGGAGGCCGCGGCGATGCTCCGGACCCTGATCGCGGTGGGGGTAGACGCGGCGATCGTCCAAGACGTCGGCATCTGCCGGCTGATTCGCGCGCTGTCGCCGGATTTCCCGATCCACTGCTCGACGCAGATGACTATCACGAGCCCCGCCGGCGTCGCGTTCGCGCGCGACCTGGGCGCGCAGCTGGTCGTGCTCGCGCGGGAGAACTCGATCGCGGACATCACGCGCATCCAGGCCGCCCAGGCGGAGGCGGGCGCGCCCCCGTTGCCCTTGGAGGTCTTTGTGCACGGCGCCTTGTGCGTCGCCTACTCCGGGCAGTGCCTCACCAGCGAGTCCCTCGGCGGCCGGTCGGCGAACCGCGGCGAGTGCGCGCAAGCGTGCCGCCTCCCGTACGACCTGATCGCGGACGGGCAAAAGGTGGATCTCGGCGACCGGCGCTACCTGCTGAGCCCGCAGGACCTCGCGGGCCTTGACGTGTTGCCCGAACTCGTGCGCGCGGGCGTGGCCGCGCTCAAGATCGAGGGCCGGCTGAAGTCGCCGGAGTACGTCGCCAGCATCACGCGGGTCTACCGGCAGGCGATCGACCGCTTGCGCGCGGGCGCAGAGCCGCCGGCGGCCGGGTACGAACTCCAGATGGCGTTCTCGCGCGGGCTCTTCCCCGGCTGGTTCCGTGGCATCGACAACCAGCGGTTGGTGCACGCGCGGTTCGGGACCAAGCGCGGCGTATTCCTCGGCGCAGTGACCGCGGCCGGGCCCGACTGGGCGGAGCTGCGCCTCGAGGCGGCGGTCAAGCCGGGCGACGGCGTGGTCTTCGACGCGGGCCAGCCCGAGGCCGGGGAACAGGGCGGGCGCGTCTACCGGGTGGATCCGGGCGCGGCGCCGGACGTGACGCGGCTAGGTTTCGGCCGCGGCGATATCGACGGGCGGCGCGTGCAGCCCGGCCAGCGGCTGTGGAAGACGAATGATCCCGCGCTTAAACGCGAGCTGCGCGCGACCTTCGCGGGCGATCAGGTGCGCCACCAGCGCCCGCTCGACCTCGAGGTACACGGGGCGCCCGGGCTCCCGCTCACCGTCCTTGCGCGGGACGAGCAAGGCCACATCGCGCGGGTTGTATCCGCCGTGCCGCTGGCGGCGGCGGAGCGCCAACCGCTGGGGGAAACCGTGCTGCGGGCACAACTCGGGCGGCTGGGAGGGACGCCGTTCACCCTCGGCCGCCTCGAGGTCCACCTTGAAGGCGACGTGATGGTGCCCCTGAGCGAGCTGAATCGGATGCGCCGCGATCTGGTTGCGGAGCTTGATCGCCAGCGGCGCCGGCCCCAGACTTGGATCCTGCGCGACCCTGGACCGCTCCTCGGGGAACACTTCCGCGGCGCGGGCGCAACCGCGGCCGCGTCGCCCGCCATGCCGGAACTGATCGCCGTCGTCCGGCAGCCGGAACAGCTCGCGGCCGCGTGGGCGGCGGGTTGCCGGACCCTGTACTGCGAGTTTGAAGATCCGAAGCAGTACCGGGCGAGCGTGGCCGAGTTCCGCGCGCTGCAGGCGGGCGCGCCGGAGGCCTCCATCTGGCTGGCGGCCCCGCGCGTCTTCAAGCCGGGCGAGGATTGGATCCTGCGGCAGGTAAGCTCTGCGGCGCCGGACGGCTTCCTGGTGCGCAACCACGACCACCTCGCGGCCTTCGCGGGCGAGCGGCGTCGGGGCGACTTTTCGCTCAACGTGGCGAACCCGTGGGCGGCGGCGCACTTCATCCGCGAGCACGGCCTCGAGCGGGTGTGCGCAACCATGACCACCTCGCGGCCTTCGCGGGCGAGCGGCGTCGGGGCGACTTCTCGCTCAACGTGGCGAACCCGTGGACGGCGGCGCACTTCATCCGCGAGCACGGCCTCGAGCGGGTGACCGCCAGCTACGATCTGAACCTCGCGCAGCTGGAGGCGCTACTGGGCGCGGCGCCAGCGGAGTGGTTCGACCTGACCCTGCATCAGCACATGCCGATGTTCCATATGGAGCACTGCGTGTTCTGTGCGTTCCTCTCGACCGGGCGGGACTACCGGGATTGCGGCCGGCCCTGCGACACCCGCCGGGTCGCTCTGCGTGACCGCGTGGGCGCGGACTTGCCGGTGAAGGCCGACGCCGGCTGCCGCAACACCGTCTACAACAACCGCGCGCAAACCGGCGCCGAGTACGCCGGCCGCCTCCGTACCCTCGGGGCCCGCAGCTTCCGCATCGAGTTCGTCTGGGAGGAGCCCGCCGCGGTCCGGCGGACCCTGGAGCGATACCAGGCGCTGCTGCGGGGCGAGATTTCGGGCGCCGACCTCTGGCGTGAGCTCCGCCTGATCAACCAACTGGGCGTCACCCGCGGCCAGATCGAGGCGCCCGCCCGCGCGCTGCCCCGGAAGGGCGCGTCCCGTTGATCGGCCAGAGCCGCGGCCGGCCGGGCCGGCTTTCTGGCATCGAACTCGGCTGCAAAACCCTCCAACCTCCTCCCGTCCTCATGCCCAACTCCCCCGCCGCCCAGCCGCTGGCCCCCAAACCCTCGGACCTCGAGATCAAGGACGCCTCCCTGATCTTCTCGGCCGTCTGGCAGGAGCTGGAGGCGACCTTCGGCCGGTCCGAGCTGCGTTTCCCTAAGGAGATCATTTTACTCGGGGGCGCGCCGGGCGCGGGCAAGGGCACCAACACCGAGTTCATCAAGCAGACTCGGATGCTGACCTGCGCCCCCATCGTGGTGAGCGCGTTGCTCGATTCCCCGGAGGCCCGTGCCCTGAAGAACGCGGGCAACATGGTGGGCGACCGGGAAGTCGTGGGCCTGATCCTGCGCGAGCTCCTTAAGCCCGAGTACCGCGACGGCGTCATCCTCGATGGGTTCCCCCGCACCAAGGTGCAGGTCGAGTGCCTCAAGCGCTTGGTCGAGAAGATGCAGGAGCTGCGGCGGGAATTCTACTCCACGCCCCTCGGCATCCATTTCCGCCAGCCCACGATCCACATCATGGTCCTCTTCGTGGACGAGCGGGAAGCCGTGGCCCGCCAGCTAAAGCGCGGCCGCGAAGTTCGCGCCCATAACGAGGAGGTGGCCCGCACCGGCATCGGCGAACCCCTCGAGGATCGGCCGACGGACCACGACGAATCACTTGCCCGGCGCCGCTACCGGGTCTTCAAGGAGCAAACCTGGGACGCGCTCCAATCCCTGAGGGAGACCTTCCATTACCACTTCATCAACGCGCAGGGTCCGATCGAGGAGGTCGAGCAGAACATCCTGCGCGAGCTCGAGTACCAGAGCACGCTCGAACTCGACCCGCGGACCTTCGATCGCCTGCGCGGCATCCCAGTCGCGAGCCAGCTGATCATCCACGCTCGGCAGGAGCTGGTGAAACGGCTGGACGCGTACGAGTTCGAGCACGCGGACCTTTTCGCCCGGGTGGTTGCCTTCATCGAGAAGAAGATCATCCCGATCGTCCTGCGCCACGCCATCTCGGGCGTCGCGCACATCAACACCGAGGAGGCCGTGCTCGACGACCCGCTCGCGTTGGCCATCCTGATCGACGTCTTCTCGGAGCGCGGCTACCACGCGGTGGTGGACATCCACCGGATCGAGGTGCCCGAGCAGGTGGACCTGAAGACGGGCCAAATCCGCTGCCGCACCAAGAAGGTCTACCGCATCCAGATCCGCTTCCAGGGCTCCGAGATTCGCCGCGGCTGACCGCGCGCCCGACTCAGCCGGACCGGAAGACGCGGTAGTTCAGCACGAGGAAAACGACCGCGGTCGCGGGCGGGATTGCCCAGAAGGCGGCCCAGAACACCCCCAGCCCGAGGCCGCGGTGAGCGAGTTGGAACGCCCCGAGGTTGATCGCGTAGCTGAGCCCGACGGCGGCCACGTACTCGAGCGCCTGGCGGCCGGTGTCCCGCCGGACGCTGGGCAGCGCCCAGAAGCGGTTGGCGAGGTAGTGCGCGAGGGTCGAGAGCGCGTAGGAGAGGGTGAACGCCGCCACCGGGGCGAGCCGCCCCTCGAGCCACGCCAGCAGGCCCAGCTGCAGCGCGGCGGAACCGCCCCCGACCGCGAGGAAACGGATCAGCCGGAGCGGGAACCCCGCGGGCGGGACGGACGGCGGCAACATCCCCCGAACCCACTGGCGGGGAGCGCGGCAGGCAACACCCAACCCGCCGGCGCTTGGCCGCAAAAGCCCACTTGCGTCGCCCCCGGCCTTGCCTTCGCCTTGCCACCACCGTGACCATCGCCGCCGCCGAATTCCCCTGCGCCGTGATTGGCTGCGGCCTGATCGGGCGGAAGCGGCTCGCCGCCCTCTCCGGCCGCGCCCCTGTGCTGTACACGTGCGACCTCGACGCCACCCGCGCGACCGAACTCGCCCGCTTGGCGCCGGGATGCACCCCGGTGACGGACGCGGCGAAGGTCCTTGCCGATCCGCGGGTTCGGGCTGTGATCATCGCCACCCTGAACGCGGCTCTCGCCCCCCTCGCCCTCGAGGCGGTGCGCGGCGGCCGGCACGTGCTGGTGGAGAAGCCCGGGGCCCTCCGCGCGGACCAGCTTCGCGAGATTCAAGCGGTTGCGGCGCGAACGGGTGCCCGCGTCCGGATCGGTTACAACCACCGGTTCCATCCCGGCCTGCGCCAGGCGCGGACTCTCATCGACGCGGGCGCGCTGGGTCCGCTCCTCTTCCTCCGCGGGCGCTATGGCCACGGCGGCCGCCGCGGCTACGACCGGGAGTGGCGGGCGGATCCGGCACAATCAGGCGGCGGCGAGCTCATCGACCAGGGCGTGCACCTGATCGACTTAGCCGGCTGGTTCCTCGGAGACTTTCCCACGGTCGAGGGCCATGCGGCGACGTATTTCTGGGACATGCCGGTAGACGACAACGCGTTTCTCTCGCTGCGGACGGCGGCCGGCCAGACCGCCTGGCTGCAGGCAAGCTGCACCGAATGGAAGAACCTCTTCTCTATGGAGATCTACGGCCGGGGCGGGAAACTCGCCCTCGACGGCCTGGGCGGGAGCTACGGCGTGGAGCGACTGGCTTTCTACCGGATGCTGCCGGAAATGGGCCCACCGGAGACCACGATCTGGGAATACCCGCGCGGGGACGACTCTTGGGCAGCGGAAACCCAAGCCTTCCTCGACGACCTGCGCCTCGGACGCGAGCCCGACCCAGGCCTGGCCGAAGGCATCCGCACCCTGGAGATCGTCGCCCGCGTCTATGCCGCCTCCGGTTACCCGCGCACCGCGCGCCCCCCCTCCCGATGATCATCACTCGTTCCCCCCTGCGCGTCTCCCTCGGCGGCGGTGGCACCGACCTCCCCTCCTACTACCGCATGCACGGCGGGTTCCTCGTGGCCGCGGCGATCGACAAATACGTCTACATCACCCAGCACCGCACCTTTCAGCCGGAGATCATCGTTAAGTACTCCAAGCTTGAGCGCGTCGCGTCGGTCGACCAAATCGAGCATCCGATCGTGCGTGAGGCGCTGCGGCTCACCGGCGTGACCGACCCGCACCTCGAGCTGACCTCGATGGCGGATATCCCCGGCGGCACCGGGCTGGGCTCGAGCGGCAGTTTCACCACTGCGCTGCTGAAGGCACTGCACACCCACCGCAAGAACCTCGTCTCGCCCGCGGAGCTGGCAGAGCAGGCGTGCTCGATCGAGCTCGACCGCCTCGGGGAGCCGATCGGCAAGCAGGACCAGTACATCGCCGCGATCGGCGGCATCACCGCGTTCACCTTCCATCCCGACGGGCAGGTCGAGTACCGCCCCTGCGCGATCTCCGAAGAGACCCTGTTCAACCTTGAGGACAACCTGCTGCTCTTCTTCACCGGCTACAGCCGAAGCGCCTCGGCGATCCTCAAGGACCAGAACGAGCGCTCGAAGGCCGCCGACCAGGCGATGCTCGAAAACCTGCATTTCACCAAGGATCTCGGCCGGCAGTCGCTGGCCGCGCTGGAGACTGGGCGGCTGGAAGAGTTCGCGCGGCTGATGGACGTGCACTGGCGCCGCAAGCAGGCGCGCAGCGCGGGGATGAGCAACGACCGGATCAACGCTTGGTACGACCACGCGATGGCCCACGGCGCGCTCGGCGGGAAGCTGATCGGCGCGGGCGGCGGCGGGTTCCTGATGTTCTATGCAGGCGACAAGCAGGAGCTGCGCCGCGCGATGCGCGAGCAGGGGCTGCAGGAGGTCCGGTTCCGCTTCGACTTCGAGGGCACCAAGGTCGTGGCGCAAAACTGAGCGCGGCCCTTCATCGTGCGGCTTCCCCGGTGACCCCTCTCGCCCAGACCTTCGGCTGGCTCGACTACGCCGTCTTCGCCGCCTATCTCGGCCTCACCGCCGCCATCGGCCTGTCCTTCGCCCGCGGCCAGCGGGACCTCAAGGAATATTTCCTGGCCGGACGGTCGATGGGGAGCGTCGTCGTGTCGATGACGATTCTCGCGGCGCTCTTCTCCGGCATCACCTTCCTCTCGGCCCCCGGCGAGGGCTACCGGTACGGTCCGGCCTTCTTCCTCGCCAACCTCGGGTTTTTCATCGCGACCCCGCTGACGAACCTCGTCTTCCTCCGCTTCCTCTACAGCCGGCGCTTCTTCACCGCCTACCAGTACCTGGAGGAGCGCTTCTCCAACCCCCTACGCACGCTCGCCTCGGGGGCCTTCATCCTGCGCGTGCTGCTATGGCTGGCCGCCGCCACCTACGCCCCCGCGCTCGCGCTGGAACAGGTGACGGGCCTCCCCCTGTGGTTCACCATCGTCGCCACGGGCCTTGTCACCACCGTCTACACCACCTTCGGCGGGATGCGAGCGGTGATCTGGACGGACATCATGCAGCTGGTGGTGCTATTCGGAGGGATGCTCGCGGTGGTGATGCTCGCACTGAGGCAGATCCCCGGGGGCCTCGCACAGGTGATCGATCTCGGGCAGGCGGGCGGCAAGCTCGAGCTGAGCCTGAGCCCCGACCCCACCGTGCGCGTGACCCTCTGGGGCCTGCTCATCGGCGCGGGCTTCATGCACCTGGTGCAGATGGCGACGGACCAAGTCTCGGTGCAGCGCTACCTGACCGCGAGTAGCCTGCGCACGGCGCGGCGCGGGCTCTGGATCAAGCTGGCCTTGGTGCTGCCGGTCACCGCGGTGTTCTACGGGAGCGGGCTGGTCTTCTGGGCCTTCTACCAGCTGCAGGGAGACCCGCTGGCGGACGGCCGGATCACCAAGGCCGACCAGATCCTGCCCTACTTCGTGCTGCACCAGCTGCCCGCCGGCCTGCCCGGGCTGTTCATCGCCGCCATCTACGCTGCCAGTATGTCGACGATCTCCGCCGGCATCAATTCGCTGACCTCGGCCAGCCTCGTCGACTTTTACCAGCGCCTCTGGCGCCAGCCCAACCTCGCGGAGGCGCACCAGCTACGGCTCGCCCGCCTCCTGACCTTCGCCTACGGCGGCATCGTGATGCTCCTCGCCTTCCTCGTCGAATCCCTCGGCACCCTGCTGGAGGCCACCAACAAGGTCATCAGCATGGTGGGCGGCCCCTTGATCGGGCTCTTCCTGCTTGGGATGCTCACCGCCCGCGCCACCGCGCGCGGCGCCCTAGTCGGCTGGGCGATCGGCGCCGCCGCGACACTCTGGATCAGCTTCCGCACCCCGATCTCGTTCCTCTGGTGGGCCCTCGCCGGCACGGTGGTGACGCTCGTCGCCGGCTACCTGCTCAGCCTTCTCGATCCGCCGCCCGGCGAACGCCAGCTGGCCGGCCTCACTTGGAGCCGCCGCCCGCCGCCCGAGGACTGAGCTCCCCCGAGAACCGGCGCGACTGCCCGGGCTTGCACCGGAACGAAGTCGCGCCACGGTCCCCCCCACCACCCCACCCTCCCCTTATGCGTCTCCTGCTGCCCACCCTCGCCGCCTGCGTCCTCGTCTCCGCGCTGTCCGCCGCCGCGGCGCGCCCGATCAAGCTGTTCAACGGCCGCAATCTCGACGGCTGGTACACCTACACCGTCCAGACCCGGAATGAGAACCCCGGGATCTTCACCGTGGTCGACGGGATGCTGAAGGTCTCGGGCGGCGCCGGCGACGTGGCCTACTACGGGGGCATCATCACCGAGGAGCGCTACGCCAACTACCGCCTCACCTTCGACTACAAATGGGGCGGGCCCACCTACGGCAACCGCAAGACCAAGTCGCGCGACTCCGGCGTGCTCGTGCACTGTATCGGGCCCAACGAGGTCAGCCCGTGGATGACGTCCTACGAGTTCCAGATCATCGAGGGCGGCACGGGCGACATCCTGGTGGTCAACGCGACCAAGAAGGACGACGCCGGCCAGCCCGCCACCCTGCTGCTCACCAGCGAGGGGTACACGGACGGCAAGCAGAAGTACTACAAGGCCGGCGGCGAGGTCATCGCCTTCAAGGACAGCGGCCGCCACAACTGGTGGGGCCGCGATCCGAAGTGGACCGACACCCTCGGCGTGCGCGGGCCGCAGGACGTCGAGTCCCCGCTCGGCGAATGGACCCGCTGCGAGATCGTCTGCCGCGGGGACAAGCTGGAGTTCTACGTCAACGGCCAGCTCGTGAACAAGGCGTGGGGCCTAAACGTCACCAAGGGGAAGATCTTCTTTCAGACCGAGGGCGCCGAGATCTGGTACCGGAACATCGAGCTAACCCCGCTCGACTGAGCCGCGGGGCCGGGGCGCGTCACTCGGGCAGCGCGAAGGCCACGATCATCCCGCCCGCCGGTCGGCCCGACTTACCACCGCCGGCCGAGATGACGAGGTACTGGCGCCCCGCCGCCTCGTAGGTGCTGGGCGTCGCGTTGCCGGAGAAGGGCAGCGGCGCCTGCCAGAGCACGCGGCCGGTGTCCTTGTCGAAGGCGCGGATCGTCTCGTCCGCCGTCGCCGCGATGAAGATCAGGCCGCCCGCGGTGACGACCGGACCGCCGTAGTTCTCCGTGCCGGTGGGCGGGATGCCACGCGCGGTGAGCTCCTGATACTCCCCGAGCGGCACCTTCCACTTGAGCTCCCCGGTGTTGAGATCGACGGCGTTGAGTGTGCCCCAGGGCGGCTTGATCGCTGGGTAGCCCTCGGCGTCCAGCCAGCGGCGGAAGCCTCCGAAGGTGTAGAGCGGCTCCTCACCGTCGGCGGGCCCCAACTTACCCTTGGCCTTGGCTTTGCCCGCCTTGGGGCGTCCGGCGACGGCCGCGGGCTCGGGCCCGTAGAGGTGATCGAGCACGGCGCTCCGCTGCACCGTCGGGACCGCCGCCATCGGGGGCATCCGCCCGGTGCCCTGCTGCAGGAGGCGCGCGACCTCGGCGCGAGGCCGGCGCGCCGCGAGGCCAGTGAGCGCGGGGATCCCGTTGGCGGGATCGCCCGCCTGGTCCGGCCGATGGCAGGAACCGCAGTGGATCAGGTACTGCCGCTCCGGGTGGGCGATGGCCGCGCCGTCGCGCCGCGTCGGCACCAGCTGGTGGATCCACGGCATCTCGTTCACGTTCGCATAGAGGATGCCGTCGGGGTCCGCCGCCGAGCCACCCCATTCGAATCCGCCGTCGAACCCGGGGAACAGGATCGTCTCGCTCCACCGCGGAGGCGGGAAGGAGCCGAAGTTACCAGCGCGAGCGAGGCGCTCCGCGGTGAGCTGCCGCGCAGCGGGCGAGATGTCAGACACCTCGTCCGGCGTGTAACGCTGCCGCATCAGCGGCTCCGGCTTCTCTTGGAACGGCTGCGTCGGCCACGCGCGGATCGTCTCGCTCCACCGCGGAGGCGGGAAGGAGCCGAAGTTACCAGCACGAGCGAGGCGCTCCGCGGTGAGCTGCCGCGCAGCGGGCGAGATGTCAGACACCTCGTCCGGCGTGTAACGCTGCCGCATCAGCGGCTCCGGCTTCTCTTGGAACGGCTGCGTCGGCCACGCGCGGACGCCGGCGATCTCCGACGTCGCGACGGGCCGCTCGCGGATCGGCCAGAGGGGCTCGCCGGTCTCGCGGTTGAAGACGAACAGCCGGCCCATCTTCGTGCCCTGGGCGACGGCGTCGATGCGCCGCTCGCCGTGGCGGACGGTGAGCAGCGTGGGCGGGGCCGGCAGGTCGAGGTCCCAGAGGTCGTGGTGGACCAGCTGGTGGTGCCAGAGCCGGCGGCCGGTGGCCGCGTCGAGGGCGATCAGACAGTTGGCGTACAGGTTCTCGCCATAGCGGCGGCCGCCCCAGAAGTCGGGGCCCGCGGTCTCCGTCGCGGCGTAGACGATGCCCCGGGCCGCGTCGAGGGTGAGGCCCGACCACGGCGCGGCGCCGCCAGCGGTGCGCCACCCGTCGGCCGGCCAGGTCTCGGCGCCGGGCTCCCCCGGGCGCGGAATGGTGTGGAAGACCCAGCGGAGCGCGCCAGTGCGCGCGTCGAAGGCGCGGACGGCGCCGGGGACGTTTTCCGCCACGTTCGCGCCAAGGATGAGGAAGTCGCGCCAGAGCACGCCCGGCGTGTTGAGCCCGGCGACGGCGGGCCCGTCCTCGCCTCGGAGCCCCGTGCCGAGGGGGAGCGAGCCATTCTCCCCGAAGGTGCGGACGGGGCGGCCGGTTCCCGCGTCGAGCGCGTACAGGCGCGTGGCGCCCGCAGTGAAGATACGCTGGTCCACGCCGTCGGCCCAGTGCATCACGCCGCGAAGCCGCCGCCCGAGGGCCTCGTCGTGCTCCGACTTCGGGTCGAAGCGCCAGCGCTCGCGGCCGGTCGCGGCGTCGAGGGCGACCACGCGCCGTCCCGGGGTGGCCGCGTAGAGCACGCCATCGATCACGAGGTTGTTGGACTGGAATTCGCCCTTCTCCCCGGTATCGTAAAACCAGGCGACTTGGAGCCCGGCAACGTTGCCGCGGTGGATGCGCCCGAGGGTGGAGTAATGAGAGCGCCCCGCATCGCCCAGGTAGGCCGGCCAGTCGCGCCCGGCGGGGGCCGCGTCGGCGGCGGGCAGCGGGCGGGCGAGGGCGGCGAGGAGGGCGAGGTGGCGGAGGGCGACGCGGGGCGAGCGCGCGCCGGGGGCGGGGGCGGGGGGCACGATGCGATCGAAGGGCGCGGGCCGGCCGGCACAAGCAGGAAGCGGGCGCAACTAAGGCTCGCCCCAGGCGTGGTTTCCCGAAACTCTCCCCTGCGCTTCCCCGATGACACTCCGCCGCAGCCGCCTGCTCTCCCTCCTACGCGAAGGGCAGCTTGTCACCGTGTTCAAGGCCAACCTCAACGACCCCCGCATCCTCGAGATCGCCGGGCTCTGCGGCTGCGACGCCGTCTGGATCTGCAACGAGCACGTGCCGAACGACTGGACAAACCTTGAGCACCAGATCCGTGCGGCGCGGCTGCACGACGTCGACACCCTGGTGCGGGTCACGAAGGGCTCCTACAGCGATTACATCCGGCCGTTCGAAGCAGACGCCACCGGCATTATCGTGCCCCACGTCGCCTCGGCGGCGGAGGCCCGGCAGATCGTCGACTGGGTGCGCTGCCATCCAGTCGGCCGGCGCCCGCTCGACGGCGGCAACACGGACGGGAAATTCTGCCTGATCCCGATTACGGACTACACGCGCCACACCAACGAGGAGCGCGTCGTTGTGCTGCAGATCGAGTCGCCCGAGGCGCTCGAGCAGGTCGAGGAGATCGCCGCAGTGCCCGGTTTCGACGGCCTGATGTTCGGGCCCGGCGACTTCAGCCACCGGATCGGGAAGGTCGGGCAGATCGACGCCCCCGAGGTAGTCGCCGCCCGCCGGCGCGTCGCCGCGGCCGCCCGCCGCCACGGCAAGTTCACGATGTCGTCCGGGATCTTCCAGCCCTTCAGCGACCTCATCGGCGAGGGAACCCGCGTCTTCAACATCGGCGCGGATGTGCTCGCGCTGGGCGCCTACGTGAAGCAGCGCCTCGAGCTCGTGCGCGGCCACGTCGCGGCCCTGCCCGCCGGCCTCCCGCCGGCCCCCCGCTCCCCCTACGGCGGCTGAGCCGCGCGCCCGGCCCGCCCGATGCCTGCCGATCCCCGCGTCCACCTCTTCCGCGCCGTCCCCGCCGAGCTTGGCGAGGGGGCGGTATGGCATCCCGGCCGCGGCACGCTCCTGTGGGTGGACATCCTTGGCCGCCGCGTGCACGAGGCGTCGCCCGCCGGTGCCGCCACGGTCTCCCGGCCCGTGCCCCAACTCGTGGGCGCCGTGCTGCCGACCCGCAGCGCCGACCTGCTCCTGGCGTTGCAGGACGGCATCCACCGGCTCGACCTGGCAACGGGGGCGACGCGGCCGTGGGCGGTGGCGCCGGGCCACGATGCGGCCACGCTCCGATTCAATGACGCCAAGTGCGATCCGCAGGGCCGCCTCTGGGCGGGCACGATGGCCCTCGACGAGGCGCCCGGCCGCGGGGCCCTGTACTCCTTCGCACTGGACGGTACGTGCCGGAGGTGGCGCGAGGGCGTGAGCGTCTCCAACGGGCTCGCGTGGTCCCTCGACCAGCGCACGCTCTACTACATCGACTCGCCGACGCGGACGGTACAGGCCTTTGACTTCGACCCGGAGACCGGCGCGCTCGCGCGCCCGCGGGTGGCCTTCGCGACCACCGCCGCCCCCGGTTTCCCGGACGGCTGCACCATCGACACCGCGGGTCACCTCTGGATCGCGTTTTGGGACGGCGGTTGCGTCGGCCGCTGGGATCCGGCGCGGGGCCGGCTGCTGGAGACCGTGCGCCTGCCGGCAGCGCGAGTGACGACCTGCACCTTCGGCGGGCCGCGGTTGAATACGCTGTTCATCACGACCGCGTCCTGCCGCCTGAGCCCCGCGGAGCACGCGGCGCAGCCGGAGGCGGGGTTCGTCTTCGCGGCGCAGGTGGGCGCCACCGGCCGGCCGACGGACCTCTTCGCCGGCTGAGCGGCTGGCGGGGCAGACCGGGAACGGGGCGGCAGCGAGGCGACTCAGGGCTTCAGCCGCCGTTTCCGTAAAGCCCGCGCTTGCCGGCCGGCCCGACCCGAGACACCGATTGCGAACACACCACTGGCCCCGCCACTCCGCTCTCGGAGGCAGAGAGTACCGCGGCCGACTTCCACCGCCCTACCATGACCGCCCCTGCGCTGCGCTTCGGCCTAACCCTCCTCTTCGCCGCAACCGTGCCCGCGGCCAACGGACCGAACGCCCACGCGGTCGCGCGCCCGGTGGCCGCCGCGCCGCGGTACGACCTCCGCGGCGAGGTGATCGCGCTCACCCCTGACGGCAACGGGCTGATCGTCCACCACGAGGAGATCCCGGGCTATATGCCGGCGATGACGATGGAGTTCCTCCTGCAGGGCGCGAAGGCCGCGGATTTCCGCGAGGGGCAGAAGATCCGGGCGCGGATGTACGAGTCCACCCCGGGCGAGTTCAAGCTGGAGGACATCCGGACGGAGTCCCCCGGCCCGGCCAGCGCGCTCAAAAGCGGCATCGAGCACAACGCCCTCGCGGCACCGGGCGAACGCGCGCCCGAGTTCCAACTCCTCAACCAGCTGGGCGAGAAGGTCCCCCTCGAGCGCTACCGCGGCCAAAGGATCATCCTGAACTTCATCTTCACGCGCTGCCCGGTCGCCGCGATGTGCCCGGCGGCCACTGCGCGGATGATCTCGCTCCAACGCCTAGCGGCCGCGCGCAACATCAAGGACTTCCAGCTGCTCTCGATCTCGCTGGATCCCGTCCACGACACCCCCGAGGTCCTGCGGGCGTACGCCGAGACGCGCGGGGTGGATCCCGTAAACTTCCAATTCCTCACCGGCAGCGAGGCCACAGTGCGCCGACTGCTCGCGCAGTTCGGGGTCATCGCCGAGCCCAGCGAGAACATTTGGAAGCACACCCTCGCCACCGTGCTCATTGACCGTGACGGTCGCATCCGCCAACGCGTCGAGGGCGCGAACTGGGACCCCGAGGTCTTTCTCCGCCTGCTCCCATGAATCGCGCTTGCGGCCCTTATTTCCAATGAAAACCACCTGCCTCCTCACCCTCCTCCCCCTCGCCGGGGTGAGCCTTTTCGCCGTCCCGGGCAAGGACTGCGGCGTCGACTGCTGCCAGGACCGCCCCAAGGTCGTCGCCTGCTGCTCCTTCGAGGACTCACCCGCCGCGCCCACGGTCGCCACCGCGAATGATGGCATTAAGCGCCACGACCTCCGCGGCGTCGTCACCAACGTCTACGCGGAGCGCTCCGCGCTGCTTGTCCGCCACGAGGAAATCCCCGGGTTTATGAAGCCAATGACGATGCTGTTTAAGGTGGACGCCGCCACGCTGCAGGCGGCGCGCAAGGGACAGACCATCACAGCCCGGATGTCGCGCCAAGGCAGCGACTGGGTGCTCGAGGACGTCAAGGTCGTCGCGAAGCCGTGATCCACCCAGGGGCCGCCCTGTTTCTCGCCGCGCTCCTCGTGGCGCCGTTGCCGGCCGCCGCCCCGTTGGCGGTCGCCGCGGCCGCCAACCTCGCGCCGGTGCTTGAGCCGCTGGAGGCCGCGTTCCGCGCGTGGCGGCCGGCGGTGCAGCTGACGCTCACCGTGGGCGCGTCCGGCAGCCTGCACGCGCAGATCCGCCACGGCGCCCCCTTTGACGTGCTGCTGGCCGCGGACGCCGATTATCCGCGCGCGTTGGTGGCGGCGGGGGAAGCCGACCCCGCGACGCTGCGGGTCTTCGCCCGCGGCCGCCTTGTGTTCTGGACCCTGCGCGGGCCCCTAGCGGGAGACGATCTGCGGGGGGCGCTCTCCGGCCGTCCCTGGAGGACCCTCGCTCTCGCGCAGCCGCGCACCGCGCCCTTCGGCCGGGCCGCGGAGGCGGTGCTGCGGGAGCTGGGTTTCATTCCTACCGCGGACACCCGGCTGGTTTGGGGTGAGACCGTCGCGCAGGTGGCGCAATTCGTGGAGTCCGGCTCCGCGGAGGCCGGTTTTGTGGCGCTGGCGGCCGTGCTTTCGCCGCGCTTGGCGGGCCGCGGGCACTGGCGGGAGGTGCCGGCGGACCTGCATCCCGGGGTAGTGCTTGACCACGGGGCCGTGCTCACCCGCCGAGGCGCCGCGCGGGCGGAGGCGCAAGCGTTCCTCGACTTCCTTGCCGGGGAGGAGGCGCGGGCAACCTTGCGCCGCTTCGGCTACGAAACGCCCATTCCTTAGCCGGATTCATTCCGTGGGATGGTTCACCTGCGGCTCAGCCGCGCACCCAGTGAGCTTGGCCTCGCACGCCGGTGGGGCCGCCGCGCGGTAATTGCACGGGAGTTTGGGCGTTGAGCTGAGCGGATGCGCCCGCGAGGCTACCTAGGCTTGCCCGAAGCTGCCTCCAGCATCCTTGGACTGCCAGCGCCGCTCTGGCAGTCCCTCTGGCTCACCCTGCGGCTGGCCGCGATCACGACCCTCATCCTCGGCCTGATCGGGTTGCCGCTGGCGCACTGGCTGAACAGCACTCGCTGGCGTCTCGCGCCGGCGCTAGAGACTCTGGTGGCGCTGCCGATCGTGCTCCCACCGACGGTGATCGGCTTCTACCTGCTGGTCGCCTTCTCGCCTTTGCACCCGCCCGGGAGCTGGTGGCGTGACGGCACTGGCGACCCGTTGGCATTTTCCTTCACGGGCTTGGTCATCGCCTCGGTGATTTATTCCCTGCCGTTCGCGGTGCAGCCGTTCCAGGCCGCCTTGCGCGCGGTGCCGCGAGACCTGCTGGATGCCGGGCAGGCGCTGGGGGCAGACCCGGTCCGGGTGTTCTTGCGCCTGCATCTGCCGTTGGCGCGGCGGGGCATCACCGCGGGGCTCACCCTAGGATTCGCCCACACCCTAGGCGAGTTTGGAGTGGTGCTGATGATCGGCGGCTCGATCCCGGGAGTGACGCGGGTGGCAAGTATCGCATTGTACGACGAGGTGCAGGCGCTCGACTACCCGCAGGCGCACGCCCTCGCGGCGGTGCTGTTGGCGCTCTCTTTCGCCCTCTTGCTGACCGTGACCCTCTTGCAGCGCCGCCGGAGTTGACCGGGGAGCGTCTGGAGAGCGGCGGGGAGCGAGGAGGGCGACGGGGAGGAACGACCACGACATAGTATGCTGGCGGGAAGACACCCCTGCCGTAGCAGGGGTGTTCTGAGCCCATTGAGCAACTTGACCCCCAGACCATTCCGCAACATCACTGCAGCTGATGTCCTACGCCTGCCGCACAAACCTGTCCCTCCCGCGCCGCCTGGGCGCGGCGGCGGCGGCGGCGCTTGTTTTGGTGCTGACGCTGCTTGCCGCGAGCCCGGCGGCCCACGCGTGGCTCCACGCGGCGCCCCATAGTTGTGCGGGCCACACCCACGTCCCGGCGCCGGATGAGCACGACGCGGATCAGGGTTGCGCCGTCGTGCTGATGACGTCCGGCGTCGAACTCCCGCTGGAACCCCTTTCCCCTCTGCCGCCCCGGCTGAACGCTGGGAGCGACCTGCGGGTCACGGCCGCCGCGCTGGACCTGCGCCACCCGCGCTACCTCCGCCAGCCGGAGCGTGGTCCGCCCGGTTTGAGCTGAAGTCCGCGTCCCCGCGCCCGCCCGGAGCATTTCCGGCAGGCCCCACGCTTGGACGGCGCCCGCCGTCCCGCGCCGGCTGATCCGCCGCCGCGTCTCCTCCGCTCCTCGGCTATGAAACACCTTCGTCACTCGTCCCTTCCCTTCCTTACGCTCGCCCTCGCGGGCGTCGCCGCCCTCCGTGCGGCCGCCCCGGGCGCACCTGCCGCCGCCGCGGCCCTCGCCCACGATCCAGTCGCCCTCGACCAGTTCGTGACCCTCGCCAGCCCGTTCCCCCGAAACCAGGTCGATCTCGCCCAGTCGACCACCGTTCTCAGCGGCCGGCCCTTGCTCCTGCGCCAGCAGGCGACGCTCGGCGAGACCCTCGCGCAGGAAACGGGCATCCACGCCTCCGCGTACGGACCGGGCGCGAGCCGGCCCGTGATCCGCGGGCTCGACGGCGAGCGCATCCTCATCCTCGAGAACGGCACCGCGCTGCTGGACGCCTCGACCGTGAGCCCGGACCACGCGGTAGGCGTGGAACCGTTCCTCGTCGAACGCATCGAGGTGGTGCGCGGCCCGGCCTCGCTCCTCTACGGGAGCGCTGCGGTCGGGGGCGTCGTCAACGTGATCAGCCACCGCATCGAGACTGAACTCCGCGAGGAGGCGATCCGTGGCGGGGCCGAGGCGCGCTACGACACGGCGACGCGCGGCTTCGCCCGGGGCGGGGTCCTCGACCTGCGGTTGCTTGGCGGCAAGGACCACGCCCTGGTACTGCACGTCGACGCCTTCCGTCGCGGCGGCCAGGACGTCCGCATTCCCGGCTACGCCGAGTCCGCGGCCCTGCGCCGCGAGGAGGCGGACGAGGCGCGCCGCGCGGGCCGGCCGGCGCCCGATTTCGCGCGCTTCCGCCTCCCGAACAGCGCCCTCACCAGCGAGGGCGGCGCGGCGGGGCTCTCGCTGGTTGGCCGCCAAGGCTTCGCCGGCTTCAGCCACACCCGCTTCAACACCGAGTACGGGGTGCCAGGCCACGCCCATGAGGGGGAGGAGGAGGGCGGCGTCCGAATCCGCCTGCAGCAACGGCGCAACGACGTGCAGGCCGAATGGCGCGGCGCGCCGACCGCCGCCGTGCAGGGCTTCCGCTTCCGGCTCGGCCACGCCGACTACGGCCACGATGAGCTTGAGCCGGACGGCGAGGTCGGCACGCGCTTCACCAACCGCGGCCACGACGCACGGGCCGAACTGCTCCACGGCGGCGCCCCCGGCTGGAGCGGGGCGCTCGGCGTCCAGTCTACCCGCAGCGCCTTCACCGCGGAAGGCGAGGAGGCGTTCCTCCCCCCCTCCACCACGCGCGGCACCGCCCTCTTCGCCTTTCAGGAGGTCGCGCGCGGCCCGCTCACTTGGCAGTTCGGGGCGCGCGTCGAGGAGACCCACCTCGCCGCGGAACGCATGCGCGCGCGCCGGGATCGCGAACTGAGCGGCTCCGCTGGCGTGGTCTGGAAGTGGAGTAAGGTCTGGTCCCTGGCGGCCTCGTTGTCCCGCACCGGCCGCGCCCCGAACGTGCAGGAACGATACGCCGACGGCCCGCACATCGGCACCCAGTCCTTCGAGCTCGGCGACCCCGATCTCGCGTCCGAGGTCTCGGCCGGGATGGAGATCGGCCTGCGCCGCCGCGACGGGGCCGTGACCGGGGCCGTGACGTTGTTTGCCAACCGCTTCCGCGGGCACATCTTCGAGCGCCCGACCGGCAAGGTGGCGGTGGAGCACGACGGGAAGTGGGAACTTGTCGATGCCAACGACCCAGAGGCGAAGGAGCACGGTGGCCTGCCGGTGTACCAGTTCGTACAGCGGGACGCCCGTTTCCAAGGCGTAGAGGCGGAGGTGCTGTGGCACCTGCACGACGCGCGGGACAGCCAGTTTGATCTGCGCTTCAGCGCCGACCTCGTCCGGGCCAAAGCGGACGGCGAGCACCTCCCGCGCATCCCTGCGGCGCGCGTGGCGGTCGGCGCCCTGTGGGCGACGGAACGCTGGAGCCTCGGCGCGGAGGTGCAGCGCACCTTCGCCCAAGAGCGCACCGCGCCCGGTGAGCCGAGGTCGCCGGGCTACGGCCGGCTCGGCGCGCACGCCACCCGCGTGCTCACTACGGGGCGCGTCCGCACAGAGGCGTTCCTGCGCGGCTCGAACCTCACCGACGCCGAGGCGCGGCCACACCCCTCGTTCCTCAAGGAACTGGCTCCGCTGCCCGGCCGGTCGCTGACCGCCGGCGTGCGGCTGACGTTCTGAGCGGGCGGGTCGGGCTCCCGCGCCGGTCGTTTCGGGCCGGCGCGGCGGTGGGCGCTCACTCCAGCCCGAACACAGCGCGGGCGTACTTCTCCGCGTTGAACGGCTGCAGGTCCTCCGGCTGCTCGCCGAGGCCGAGGAAGTAGATGGGGATCCGCAGCTGGCGGTAGATGCCCACGAGGGCGCCGCCGCGGCTGGTGCCGTCGAGCTTAGTCACGATCAGCCCGGTGAGCCCGAAACTCTGGTGGAACACGCGCGCCTGCTCGAGGGAGTTGCTGCCGAGGGAGCCGTCCACTACGAGCCAGCGGTGCTGCGGCGCGGCGGGATCGTGCTTCTGCAGCACGCGCCGGATCTTCGCCAGCTCCTCCATCAGATTGCCCTTCGTGTGCAGGCGGCCGGCGGTATCGACGATGAGGAAATCCCGCCCGCGGGCGGCGGCGGCCTGCCACGCGTCGAAGGCGACGGCCGCGGAATCAGACCCGGTGTGACTCGCCACAAGGTCCAGCTCGAGGCGCGTGGCCCAGGCGCGCAGCTGCTCCACCGCCGCGGCGCGGAAGGTGTCGCAGGCGGCGAGGAGAACCGAGCGCCCGTCCTGCCGGAGGCGCCACGCGAGCTTGGCGGCGGAGGTGGTCTTGCCGGAGCCGTTTACGCCGATGAGGGCGATCGTGACCGGGCGGCCGGGGGCGCTGGCGGCGGCGCTCTCCCCGCGGCCCTCGCTGCCCTCGAGCACGCGGCGGAGGACGGCGGCGCCGATCTCGGCGGCCTGGCGCCCCTGCAGTTCCGGGTCGCGCGCGTAGGCGCGCTTGATCTCGGCGAGAATCTCCCCGGTGGTCTCGACGCCGAAGTCCGCGGTGTAGAGAGCCTCCTCCAGCTGCTCGAGCGAGGCGGTGTCGATCTTGCGTTCGCCGAAGAGCCCGCGGGTCTTCTGAGCGATCGCGGCGACCGTCTTCGCCAGTCCGTCCTTGAACTTCCGGAAGCGTCCCAGCATCGAGCCCTACTCCGCCTTGCGCGCGTCCCGGCCAAGCTGGTCCTTCAATCGGTCGAGGATGCCGTTGATGAAGCGCTTGGAGTCCGCGTTGGAGAACTCCTTGGAAAGGTCGATCGCCTCGTTGATGGAGACCACGGGTGGGATGTCCCGCCGGTGGATCATCTCGAACATCGCCAGCCGGAGGATCGCGAGGTCGATCTTGGCGATGCGCTCGAAGTCCCAGTTCTGGGCCAGGCCCTTGATGCGCGCGTCGATATCGGCCTGCTGGGCGATCACACCCTGGATCAGCTCCTCGCCGTAAGCGTAGTGCGCGCGCGGCTCGGGGCAGCCCTCGAAGAACTCCTGCAGGTCGTCCTGCAGGTTCCGGGGCGGGTTGAGACTCCAGGCGTAGAGGAACTGGAGGGCGGCGACGCGCCCGTCGCGCCGCTGGGCGAAGATGGCCTTGCTCATCGGGCGAGTTGCCGGCGAAGGGCCGCCATCGTCAGAGCGGCGGCGGCGAATTCCGCCCCGCGGCTGATCCGGCCGACGCAGCGCGCGCGGCCCTGGGCTAGGGTGTCCACCACCATCACCCCGTTGACCACGGGGATCCGGGTGTCCAAGGCCACCTGCTGCAGGGCGTGCGAGACGCTCTCGCCCACGAGCTCGTGGTGGTTGGTCTCCCCCGCGATCAGCAGGCCGAGGCCGATCACGCAGTCAAAGCGGCCGCTCCCGGCGAGGGCCTGCGCCGCCCACGGGACCTCGTGGGAACCTGGCACCCGCACCACTTGCAGGCGGTCGGGCCGGACCCCCGCGTCGCGCAAACCCTCCTCCACCCGCGCCAGCAGGGCGTCGACCAGCGTCGCGTTGAAGCACGCGGCGACGATCCCGAACCGGAAACGGGCGCCATCGCGTGCGCGGGCGACCGGGGCGTCGAGGCTCATCGGGAGAGGCCCTCCCGGGAGGGGCGGTGGAGGTGGACGGCGCGGGTCGGAGACATCACGGACCCGCGAGCGTGCGGCACCGCGCGCCCGGCCGGCAACCTGATTCTTGACCCGGCGCCGGCTTCAATTCCCGTCTGCCCGGAAATCCGCGGTATGCACCTTGAGCGGCCGTTCCGCGTCCGCCGCGAACAGCAGCACCGTGAACCGGAACCCGTGGGGCGGCCGCACCGTCGGCGCCAACCACAGCGCCTTGCCGTCGCCCGGCGGCTCCGGCAGATGCGACTCCGAACCGGTCTTCCGCCCCGCTGGCGTGAAGCACACCACGACCCGCAGTACCTCGGGGACGAGAAGGCGGCGCTCCGGCGAGAAGAAGCGCACCTCAAAACCCCGCCCCCGCGCCACAACGCGCGCGAACCTTTTCGCCGCGCGGGAACAGGACGCCTTCGATCCTCGGCTTTGGCCGCTCCGGCTTCACGCCCAGCCGCAAACCGACCGACAGCGCGAGGAAAGCGCCCCACCGCGAACTCATCGCCGCAGAATGCCGGCGCGTGGCCCGACGAGCAAGGCCGGGCCGGGGTTCGCATTGACCACGGCCGCCGCTCGCGTCTCCCTGTTGGGCATGGACGAGACCAAGGAACTCTTCGCCCGCAACATTGCCTGGTCGGAACGCATTCGCCGGGAGACGCCGGACTTCTTTCCGCAGCTGGCCCAGCAGCAAACCCCGGCGTACCTCTGGATCGGCTGCGCCGACAGCCGCGTGCCCGCCAACGAGATCGTCGGCCTACTGCCGGGCGAGCTGTTTGTGCACCGCAACATCGCCAACGTGGTCGTCCACACGGACCTGAACTGCCTCTCGGTGATGCAGTTCGCGGTCGATGTGCTCAAGGTGCGGCACATCATCGTCTGCGGGCACTACGGCTGCAGCGGCGTGAAGGCAGCGCTTACGCGCGACCGGATCGGGCTGGCCGACACTTGGCTCCAGCACGTGCAGGACGTCCGCCAGAAGCACGAGACCAAGCTGGCCTGCGTCGCCGGCGAGGGCCCCGCCCGCTGCGACCGCCTCTGCGAGCTCAACGTGGTGGAGCAGGTGGCCAACGTCTGCCGGACGACGATCGTCCGCGACGCATGGGCGCGGGGGCAAGAGTTGCGCGTCCACGGCTGGATCTACGCGATCCGCGACGGCCTGCTCCGGGACCTGCGCTGCTCCGCCGGGAATGTGGAAGAGGCCGCGCAAGCCTGCCCGCGGGCGATCGCCGCACTCTGACCCGAGCGGCGGCCGACGCGTGGCCCGCGCCAATCAGCGGGGCAGCGAAGCCGACGGGCCCTCACCGGGACGCAACGCGGACGGCGCCCGAGCCACCGGCTTCGGCCCGAGGAGGAGACCGGTCTCGTCTCCCTCAACATTACCGTGCCGAGAGCGTCGCGCGGCCGGGGGGATTTAGCGAAATACACGAAGCAAATCGCTTTTCCCCTGCGCGGGGAAAGTCGCTCATGCCAGACGCGCTTATTGAAGCATCCTTGGATTTAGCGCGGCGGGTTGGCGCCCGCGCCGCGCTCCGCCTTCAGGGCCCGCCAGCGCGCGAGGCGCTCGGCGATCTTGGCCTCCCAGCCCGCCGTCTTCGGCGTGTATAAAGTCACGGGCCGCTCCAGATAGTCCTGGCCCGAGATATTCTCCGGGAAGTCGTGGGAGTAGTCGTAGCCGGCGCCCTGCCCCACCCGGCGATTGGCCTCGCCGCCCTTCGAGCGCAGGAAGGCGGGCACGGGCTGGACGGGTCGCTCCTTGAGTTCGCGGTGGGCGGCCGCGAGGGCGAGGGTGGCCGAATTGCTCTTGGGCGCCGCGGCGACATACAGGGTCGCGTGGGCCAGGGTCAGCTCCGCCTCGGGCAAGCCCACGAAGTCGACCGCGTGGTGCGCAGCCACCGTCAGCGGCAACGCCTGGGGATCGGCCAACCCGATGTCCTCGCTCGCCAGAATCACGAGGCGGCGCGCGATGAACCGGGGGTCCTCGCCGCCAGCCAGCATCTTGGCCAGCCAATAGAGGGCAGCATCCGGATCGCTGCCGCGGCAGCTTTTGATATAGGCCGAAATGGTATCGTGATGCTCGTCCTCGTCCGCGTCGTACCGGATGCGGCGTTCGCGGGCGAAGGTCTCCAGCTCGGCCGGGGTGATCGCCGCGCCTTCGGGACGCCCCAGGGCGATAACCTCGAGCGAGTTGAGCGCGCGCCGCAGGTCGCCGTCGGCCAGCACCGCCAGATCCAGCAGCACCACCTCGGCGGCCGTGTGCCCCCGCCGGCCCAGGCCCCGCTCCACGTCCGCCAGCGCCCCGCGCAGCACCGCCGCGATGGTCGCGGGCGCCAGGGGCTCCAGCCGGAACAGGTGGCTGCGGGAGAGCAGCGGCGGGTTCACGTAGAAGCCCGGATTATGAGTGGTGGCCCCGATCAGCCGCACCACGCCCTCCTCCACGTCCGGCAACAGCAGGTCCTGCTGGGCCTTGTTGAATCGGTGCAACTCGTCGATGAAGAGGAGCGTCCCCGCCTCGGGCCGCCGGCGGGCGCCCGCGAGGATCTCGCGCAGTTCCGCGACGTTCGACATCACCGCGTTGATCCGCACGAAACGGCTGCCCGTCTCCCGGGCGATGGCCTCGGCGAGGGAGGTCTTGCCGCACCCGGGCGGCCCATAGAACAGGAGCGAACCGAAACGGTTCTGCGCCACGAGGCGCGGGAGCAGGCTGCCGGGCCGCAACAGGTGCTCCTGGCCCACGACCTCCGCCAGCCGCCGCGGACGCATCCGCGCCGCCAAGGGCGCGGGCCCAGCGGAGACGGACGCCGGCCATTCCGAGCCCGCCACGGGGGTGGCGAACAGGTCGGACTGCTCGGACGACGCCATCCCGCGATCCTCGGCGGGCGCGGCACGCGTGGGAAGGGCATTCTGCGGCTGGCCCGCAAATCCGGGACACACGCGCCTCGCCCTGCCGCCGGCGCCGCGCTGCGTTCCGGCCCCGATGTCAGTCCTCGCCTCTCCCGCCCCTCCTGCCGCCGAACCGGCGCCGCCCCCCCGGAGCCTCGGCCATCGCGCCCCGCTGCTGCATCTGGCGCTCCCCTATTTCGCCGGCTTGGCCGCCGGTCACGCCGCCGGCTCGATCCCCGCCGCACCGCTGTTGGCCGCGGCCCTCCTGCTGGCGGCCGCCGCGCTGCTCGCACCGGCCCGGCCCGCCCTCTGGGCCCTGCTCCTGCACCTCGCCCTCGGCGCCGCCGGCGCGGCCAGCCACGCCCTGCACCGGGATTGGCTGGGAGACTGGGATCAATTGCCGCCCCGGGAGGCGGAACTCGAGTTCCGCGTCGACCGCCTCTACTCGAGCCCCGGCGAACGCCGCTCCACCGGCCTCGGCCGCGTCACCCGCGCCCCGCCCCACCTCGCCGACCTGACCGGCCGCCGGGTTTCCTTCGCGTTGACGGTGCCGCCGGGGATCGACCCGCCCCTGCGCGGCACCCACCTCGCCGCGCGCGCGGTCCTCACTCCCCTCCCCCGTGCGCCGCCGCCGGGAGGCTTCGACGCCTACCTGACCGGCATCGGCGTCCAGTTCCGCCTCCAACGCGGGACGTTCACCGCGGAGACCCGCCCCGCCGACGCCTACGCGCGGTTCTGCGCCGCCGCCGCGGAACGTTTCCGCCGCATCCTCGACCTCGGTGTGGCCGAGCGCCGCCCGGAGCTTGCGGCCCTCCTGCGCGGGATGATGCTGGGGGACACCAAGGAGCTCGATGCCGACCAGCGCGACCGCTTCCAGCGCTCGGGCACAATGCACCTTTTTGCGATCAGTGGCCTCAATATCGGGGTCATCGCGGTGGCGCTGCGCTCCCTGCTCTCGCTCGCCCGCGTCCCGCCCTGGCCGGCCCTCGCGGCCGGGAGCGCCGCGCTCTGGCTGTTCGTGGACATCACCGGCGCCTCGCCCTCGGCGGTGCGCGCCTGGGCGATGGCGACCTTCCTGCAGGCGGCCCAGGTCGGGCGCCAGCCGGGCAATCTGGTCGCCGCCCTCGCCGCCTCCGCCCTCGCCGTGCTCGTGCTCGAGCCCCTCGACGCCTTCTCGACCAGCTTCCTGCTCAGCTACGCGATCGTCCTCGCGCTGCTGGTGCTCGGGCTGCCCCTCGGGGAGGCGTGGCAGGAACGCTGCCGGCTCTGGCCCCTGCTGCCGGAAGCGGAGCGCCGCCCCTGGCACCGCGCGGTGGAGGCCGGCCTGCGCGGGCTCGCCGTGGCCGTGGCGGTCGGACTCGCGACCACGCTGGTGAGCCTGCTGACCGGGGTGCACTTCTTCAGGCTCCTCACACCCGGCTCCTTCGTGACCAACCTGCTCCTGCTGCCGGCGGCGACGCTGGTGACGCTGGCCGGCTTTGCCTCCCTGCTCGCGGGGCTGGTCGGACCCGACCTCCCCGCGGTGATCGCCAACCACGCGGCCGCGCTCGTGCTGGCCGGGATCGACGCGGTGATCACCGCCACGGTCGACCTGCCCGGCTTCTGCTTTCCCGCCCAGTTCGCCGCACCGTGGATCGGCCCGACTGCGCTAACGCTCCTCTTCGCCTCCCTGCTGGCGGGCTACGCGGCGGGCTGGCGCCGGCGGCTCGGCGGCTGGTGGCCACCCTTCGCGCTCGTGGCGGTCTTCCTCGCGCTGGGCCTCGAGGCGGAGGCCGCCGAGACCGCCTTGAGGGTTGAAGTCCCGGCCGCCGTGGACAGGATGAAGCCTATGAAAAGCGCCTACGAACTCGCGATGGAGCGCCTCGCCAAGCACGAGCCCGCCCCCGGCCGGGCCCTCACCCCGGGGCAGAAGGCCCGCTTGGCGGACATCGACCGGGTGTACCAGGGCCGGCTGGCCGAGCGGGAAATCTTCCTCAAGCAGCAGCTGGACGCCGCCCTCGCCGCCTCGAACCTCGAGGAAATGCGCAAAATCCAGGAGCAACTGGCCAGCGAGAAGGCCCGCCTCGAGGAGGACCGCGAGGCCGAGAAGGACAAGGTGCGCCGGGAAGCCGAAAAGGGCTGACGCGACCGCGGCTCGCGCGTCCGAAAGCGCTTACCGCCCACCCGCGGGCGTCACCGGCGCCCCCGGCAAGGCCCCGCCTGCTTCGGGCGGGTTCTTACGGAAGACGAAGCGGTTGAGCTTCACCCCGGTCGCCTGATCCATCGCCGGGAAGCGGGCCATATTGGCCGCACTCGCCGCGTCCAAACTCTCTTGGAACCGCGCCACCTTGGGCGGGGTGACCTGTTGGGAGATGGCGATGTCCGAAGGGCGATGATCGAGGGCGCTGCGCCGCGGCTCCGGTGCCTCCGGGCGGCTCGAAACCTTGTCCCGGACGTCCTTCGGCCGCGCCTCCTGCACGTCGATGGGCGAGCGCCGCCCGTCGAGCGGGGATTCCTTCCGCGGCACGACGTCCGTGCCGAAGCGGCGCGTCTGCACCGAGGAGTTTCCCTCGTCCGCGGGCGTGCGGCGCGCGGGGGTCACGGTGCCGCCCGGGGCGAAGGTCTCGTTCCGCCGGGCCGCGTCGATCGGGCTCGTGGCGTCGGCCGCGGCCAGCCCCGTCGCAAGGATCAGAACGAGCAGGGGAGCGAAACGCGGCTTCACAGGCGCGAATGAAGGCGGCCGCCGCGCGGCAGGCAACGGCAAAGCCGGCGCTTACTCGGGCTCGGCCGTGCCCTCGACCACCCAGTCCCGCGCTTCCGGCACCTGCGCGCAAAAGCCCCGCAGAGCGGCGCTGAGGTGCTCGGCGTAACGGAAGTGCGCACCCATCCCGGTCCGCAGCTCGGCCTCGTAGATGAACTTGTCCGCGTGGGTGCTGTGCTCGAACGGCGTCTGGGCGCCCAGCAGCAGCGAGTAGACGTAGGCCGGGCTCCCGCGCGCGAGCAACTCGCGGGTAAGCTCCAGCTGGTCCGCCAGCAGGGCCGCGTGCGGCGCCCGGTCGATCTCGGGGGGAAGGTAGAAACCCGCCTGAATGAGCGGCGTGAAGCGGTGGCCGGTGCGGTGGCGGTTCAGGTCCCGCAACTCCGCCAGCGCGGTATTGTTCCAGGCAAAGGTCACGCGCATCCGCCGGGTGGCCAAACCCTGCTGGCCGTAGCGATTCGCCCGGTGCCGCAGCGCCTCGGCCACCGGCTGGGTCTCGGCTAGCCACGGCGGCGCGGCGCGGTCGACGTGCACCCAGACATCATCCGCCAGCGGAGCGTGCGACAGCCGTTCGCGGCCGAGGGCGAGGGAACGCGCCAGCTCCTGGGCGGCCTGCTCGACGTGCGACGCCTCGGCCTGGCTGTGGCGCGTCAGGCGCGGGGATTGCTTGAGGAGCTCGCCGCGGATCAGGTCGGCCGCCGCCCGAGCCTCGGGATGCGGCAGGGAGGCCAGGTGCTTGACCGTCGCTGCCCACATCCGCGCCGTCTGGACGAGCCCGACGTTGGTCTTGGTCGCGAAGGGGATGAAGTACCGCGCGCGGTCGAGCGCGTAGTTCTTGCGCAACCGGCCGGCCACCGCCGGCGTAGCTCCGGCCGGCAGGCGGACGCGCTGCGGTTCTGCCACCGCGAGGGCGTCGAGGCAGGCGTATTCCGCCTGGTAGGCCGCGAAAGCCCGCGCCATCACCGCGCGCCAACGGGGCGCGAGGTCGTCTGGAATGCCGAGTTCCTCCGCCGCCGGCAGGTTCTCCGGCGCGAGGGTGATGTAGCGGGAACTCGACTCCTGCCCGTCCGCCATCGTGGCGATCTCGAACAACTTGTAGGCGAACCACATCGACACGTCGTCGAGGGCCACCGCGAGGCCGCCGGTGAGCCCGCCGATCGAGGCGTGCCCGTAGTCGACGAACTTGAGGATGCGGTCGATCGAGGCATCCGGGTTGGCTGGGTCGACCTTGGCGAGGATGGCCCCGAGGCCCTCGTTGCTGCGGGAGTAGCGCGCGAGCACGGAAGCGAGCAACTCAGGCGTCACCCGCGGCAGGTCCGCCGCGCCGGGAGGGGGAACCAAGGCGAGGCCGGTGATCTTCATAGGGGAACGGAATGGCCGCAAAGGCCGCCGCCCAGCGCAAGCCGGTAAACGCTGGCCCCCTCGGTCGGCCGGGTTTCCCCCGGCACGCCGCACGCGCTCACCGAGCAACTCAACCCGACCACGACCGCCGTTTCGCCCCGGGACGGGCCGGGGCGGGACCCTCCTCAAGCTGAGGCAACGGGGCATCGACGTTGAGCAATTCCCAGAGCTCCAGGTCGCAGGCCTTGGCCAGCTTCTCGATCGTGGAGAGCCGGATGTCCCTCCGGCGCCCCGCCGCCACCGGCTAGTAATACTTGTAGCCCAGACCCGCACGCTCCGCGAAGGCCTCCTGCGTCAGGTCAAGCTCCTCCCGGCGTTGTTTCAGGCGAGCCAGCAGGCGGTTAGCGGTGTCTTGGGACACCTCCGAAGATCGCCGCCAGGCTTTTCCCCAAACACCCTATCATCGGTACGAGGACGCCTCGTTGCGCTACGCCGGCCTCGAGAGCCACGCCGGCCTCACCCACTACGGGCTCTACGACACCGTGGTCGCCAAGGAGGCCTGAAGTCCGCGATTTGGGGGCGTAGGCTACGCCCCGGACGGAATCCCGCCTGAAGCGCCCGGCCGGGCCTCGCCGAAGGGCACCCAACGCTCACCGCATCGCCAGCCAGTGCCCGAGCGGGCCGGGGTAGAAACCGATCACGAGGGACGCCAGCGCGAGCGCGCCCAAGGTCACGCCCGCGAGCAGCCCTACCGGGGTGCGCGCCGGGCGGGTCGGACCCGCGGCCGCATCCGCCGGCGGAGTCCACGTCTCGAAGTAAGCCGCCCGGATCCATCCGAAATAATAGTAAATCGAAACCACCACGCCGACGATCGCCACAGCCAGCATCGCCCGCGCCCCGGCCTGGAACGCGGCCAGGAAGATGAAGAGTTTCCCCATAAAGCCCGCGAGCGGGGGAATGCCCGCCAACGAACCGAGGCCCACGGTAAGCACCCCGGCCAGGAACGGGCTCTCCTTGGCGAGGCCCGCATAGTGGTCGAGTTCCTGATCCGCGTCATCGGGACCCGCGAGGTGCGCCATCACCCCGAAGACCGCGAAGGTCGCCAGGAGATAGGCGAAGAGGTAGAAGTAGATCGCCCCGATGGCCATCGGGGTTGCACCGGCCGCCACCACCCCAAGGAGCAGGAAGCCCGCGTGGGAGACGCCCGAGAGGCCGAGCAACCGCTTCACCTTGTGCTGGGTGAGCGCCGCGAGATTGCCGAACAGAAGCGAGGCTGCCGCCATCGCGGTCAGCACGGGCGTCGTGAGCCAAGCGTAGGAGGAGAACACCGCGCCCGGGCCGCACAGGCCGAGGAGCACCGCGAAACCTGCCGCCTTTGAGGCCACGGCAAGGAAAGCGGTCACGGGCGTCGGCGCTCCCTGGTAGACGTCCGGCACCCAGATCTGGAACGGAAACGCCCCGATCTTGAAGGCCACGCCGGCCAGCACCAGGACGATGCCCAGGCTGGCAATGAAGTGGTTCGGGTTGGCGGTCAGGAACGCCGCGAGGTCCGCGTAGTGGAACGGCCGCGCCGCGTGGCCCGCGAGCGACGGGTTGCCCGCCACCCCATAAAGCAGCGTAATCCCGAAGAGCAGCAGGCCCGAGCTGAGGGCGCCCATCAGCACGTACTTCAGGCCGGCCTCGAGGGAGGCGGGGCTCGTGCGGTGGTAGCTCACCAGCACGTAGAGGGCGATCGTGAGCGTCTCGAGCGTCACGAACAGCATCAGCAGGTGATTGGTCTGCGCCAGCAGCATCATCGCGGCGGTGCAGATCAGCAGGAGATGGTAGAACTCGACCCGCGGCATCTTCTGGCGGGCCAGGGTCAGCCGCGCGATGACGCAGGTGAGGAAGGCCGCGATGAGGAAGAAGGCGCGCAGCAGCTGGCCGGAGGTGCTGTGGTACAGGAGCCCACCGAAGGTCTCCGAGCCGAGCATCCCGGAATCCCAGTTAAAGCAGAGCCCGAGCAGGGTGCCGAGGATGCCCGCGCCCGCGAGATCGGGCAGGACGTGCTGCTGCCTGCGCGGCAGGAGGATCTCGAGGGCTGCCGGCGCGGCAGGAGGATCTCGAGGGCCAGCAGCAGGAGCGCGACCCCGGCGAGCATCAGCTCGGGGAGGATGGCGCCCCAAAGGTTGTTGGCGGCGGCGAGCTTGGCGGCTTCGAGGGTCATCGCGCGGAAGGGGCGGCGGCCGCGGTGGCCGGGGCGGCCAGCGCCGCGTGGATCGGGTCGGAGATCGCCCGCGGCCAGAAGCCGAGGGCCAGCAGGGCGGTCAGGAGCACCACGGCCGGGACGCGCTCGGACCAGCGCAGGTCCACCGGGGGATGGCGGGAGGCGATCTCCTCCATCCGGGGAGTCGCGGGGCCGAAGCACACCTGGGCGAGCGCCCGCAGGCCATAGATGGCCGAGATGACCACGCCAGCCACCGCCACGGCCGTGACCGCCGGCGAGAACTGCCAGAGGGCCACGAACACCGCGAGTTCACCCCAGAAGTTGGCGAAGCCAGGAAGGCCGATGCCCGCGAAGGTCGCCGCCACGAGGAACGCCGCCAGCACCGGCGCGGGCCGCGCGAGGCCGCCCATCTCGTCGAGGGCGAAGGTCTGGGTGCGGTGGTGTACGCTGGTCGCGAGGAGGAACAGCAACGCGACCGAGAGCCCGTGCGCGACCATCAGGAACACCGCCCCGCCTACGCCCACGGCCGTGCCGGTCGCGATACCCAGGAACGCATAACCCATATGCATCACGGAGCTGTACCCGATCATCTGCTTGAGGTCGCGCTGGGCCAAAGTGACGAACCCGATGATCAGCACGTTGCCGATCACCGCGAGCCACGCGAGGGGCGAGGCCCAGGCGGCGTGCCCCGCGGGCAGCAGCGGGACGGCGACCTGGATCAGGGTGTAGAGACCGAACTTCTTCAGCACGCCGGCGTGGAGCATCGCGTTGGAGCTCGGGGCGGCCCCGTAGCCCAGCGGCGCCCAGGTATGCAGGGGAAAGAGGGACACCAGCACCCCAAGGCCCACCAGCAGCAGCCCGAAGAGGTTGCCCTGGAGCGCCTGATCGAGGGGGAAGCGGGCCAGGTGCTCGCGCAGCGCCATCAAGTCGAAAGAGTTCGCACCGCTGCGGGCGTAGATCGCGATCAGGCCCGCGAGGGAGAGCATCGCCCCGAGGGTCAGGTAGATCGTAAGCTTCATCGCCGCGTAGGTGCGGTCCCGCCCACCCCAGACGCCAACCATGATGAAGGTCGGGATTAGCGCGAGCTCGTGGAAGAAGTAGAGGAACAGGACGTCCACGCTGGCGAAAACGCCCATCAGGCCGCCCTGCATCACGAGGAGCAGCAGCAGGTACAGCTTGAGGCGCTCCGCCTGCGACTGCAGGGCATACAACCCCGCCGCGAAGCCGACCAGTCCGGCGAGCAGGAAGAGCGGCATCGCGATGCCGTTCAGGCCCAGCTTCAGGGAAATGCCCACCGCGTCGAGGCCGGTGGAGTACTGGGTGAGGAACGCGTAGCCGGCGACCTTAGGCGAGGCGTCGAAGTGCCACCAGGTGTGCAGCGCGAGCAACAGCGGCACCGCGAACGCCACGTAGGCGAGCCGCACGGACCAGCGCTTCGGCAGGCCGC
>Ga0194118_10000544_pt1 | contig 62455 bp, 57 predicted proteins | sample TA2MahsurfametaG_2_FD_148662 | JGI IMG/M metagenome (GOLD analysis project Ga0194118, IMG submission 148662) | Freshwater microbial communities from Lake Tanganyika, Tanzania - TA2015013 Mahale N5 surface | ecosystem: Environmental > Aquatic > Freshwater > Lake | place: Tanzania: Lake...
AAGTAATGATATCTTAGAAGTTTATCCTTGTTTATTTTATTTATAATACCGAGTCTAAAATTATTTAATTCTTCTATAAAAATTTTTTCATGTATTTTATTTAAATTTAACGTTTTTTTTTTTTTTAGTTGTTGATTTATAGCCTTAGATATTAGTGATGATATATATTTTAATGAAGATATATTCTCAACTTTAGAAATAATGTAACCTGTTTCTAAAAAAGTTTTTGTTTTTTTTTGTTCTTCTTTATTTAAGAAATTCATTTTTTAATTATTCAAGTTGATAGTATTATTTAATGTAAATAGTCTGTCCATAATAAATATAAGCCAAAAATATTAATTTATAATATTTTACTAAAATTTTTTTTGGATTGTTAAGTCGTTTTTAAGGCTTATGAAATTAGGTCCATTCTTTTTATAACTTTTATAAATAAACCGTTCAGTTTCATCGCCGTTCTTTGGAAAATAGGAGTCTATATTTTTGAAAAAACTCATTAATTTTTTATCATTAACTTCGCTGTGGGTAGGTCCCAGGTGTGGATAGTCGGCAAATCCAATAAGTTTTACATTAACATTTTGTTGGTCGATATCTAATTTTATTTGCTCAAATGGTCTTTCAATAAGAAATGGTGTGATAGTGTAAACCCAAGGTTTTAAACCTTCTAGAGCAAGTCCGGAAGCAACTCCAATTAAACTTTGTTCGCAAATTCCCAAGTTAAAAAATCTTTTTGGATGTTCTTTTCTAAAGTCATCAAAGATACTATATCCGATATCTCCAACTATTAAGATAATATTTTTATCTTTCCTTGCAAGTTCGTTTATAACTTTCCCAAATCGTCTTCTCATAAGCCTAATCTTTTTTTTCCTATCTCTATTTCATTCCCGGCCAATTTTCTTGCGTGCCAAATAGGGTTGTTTTCAAACTCTTTTATACCCTTGCCCTTGATGGTATTAATGATGATTGCAGTTGGTTTGTTTTTAATATTTTTTTTCTTCATGGAAGAAATTAATGATTTAAATGAATGGCCATTTTTTATATTAATACAATTCCAATTAAACGATTTAAATTTTTTAGATAAGTCATGAAGGGGTAGGGCATCTTTTAATCTGGATAGAGCTTGTATTTTATTATAATCTATAAGAATTATAAAATTGTCTAGTTCGTGTTTTGATGCAATAAGCAAAGATTCCCAAGTAGTACCTTCCTGACATTCACCATCACTTAACATTACGTAAATTTTACCTTTTATATTTTTTATTTTTCTTGCGAAAGCCATACCGGTGGCAATAGGCAGCCCATGGCCAAGACTTCCTGTTGTGCAATATATTCCATTTTTTGGATCAATCTCTAGATGAGTTGTAAGTTTGGGGTTTAATCCTCTTTCTTTTAGTAGTAAACATAATGGAAATGACGAATGTGATTTGCTTAATATAAATTTATCATTTTTTTTTAAAATAATTTCATATAAGGCGATTAGAGTTTCTATCATCGAAAAACTGCCACCCAAGTGAGCTTCTCCCTTTTTTATGAAAGCTAAAAAAGTGTCTTGTCTAAGTTTTTTTGCTTTTTTTTCAAGTTTCTTATAATACATATAATTAAATTAATTAATTTTTTTATTTCAGATCGATAGATTGCATTTTTTTAATATTGAAATAATTTTCATTTATCAAACAATCTAATAACAATTTCTTTTCAAATGCGTGCTTGAGATCTTCTATTGCATTTACAATACTAAAATTTGCAACAAAACCTAATTCATCTTGGATCTTTTTTGAGGAAATATGATAAGATCTATTATCATTTGTGGGTAGTTTTTTTATTTTAACATCTAAGCCGATAACTTTTTGAACTTCATAAGCTAGTTGATTTACGGTAAGATTTTCAAAGCCAATATTATAGATTTTGCCATCAATTTTTTCATTTTCTGTATTAATAAATAATTCATACGCTCGAACCATATCCTGAATATGAATATTGGGTCTTAATTGATCGCCGCCAAATATAGTAATTTCTCTATTATGGTAGGCAAGATTTGTTAATATATTAACCACTAAATCAAGCCTCTGTCTTGGTGAATAACCGCAAATAGTTGCGGGTCTAAGTGTCACTGTTACAAAGTTTTTAGATTTGTATTTAAATAAAATTTTTTCACAATCAGCTTTAAATTTAGAATAATCTGTTAGTGGTTCTAAAGACATATTTTCATTAACATTTTTTTCTATTTTAACTCCATAAACAGAGGAGGATGAAGCGTAGATAAATTTTTTTACACCTAAATTTTTTGATATCTCCACTAACGGTGTAAAAGCATCTAGATTAATTTCTTTTCCTAAAGCTGGATTTAATTCAAAACTTGGGTCATTCGAAATACAAGCCAAGTGTACAACGATTTCATTTCCTTTAATTGCCTCCTTAAGTAATTCGGTATTACGAATATCCCCCTTAATGATGTTAAGATTTTTGCCTTTTTTAAGAGTATTGCCATAAAGCATTAAATCAAAAACTGTTATCATATGACCTTTTTTTATTAGATATGGAGTTAAAACAGAGCCCACGTATCCAGCTCCTCCAGTGATAAAAATTTTTTTCATTTAATAAATATTTTTGCTATTTGTTCTTGGCTTACTAGTCTCAATCCTCCATCTACAGGTATAATTGTTCCAGTTATAAAAGTAGATTTATCAGATGTAAGAAAATCGACAAGATCTGCAATATCTTGCGTATCACCCATTCTTCCTAGTGGAGTAATTTTTTCTATGAGTTTACGATCAACATTATTTTTTTTTAAGAAATAACTTTTATTCTCTGGTTTGAATATTTTTGTAGGTTGAATACAATTAATTCTTATTTTTTTTTTACCTAAAGTACATGCATAATATTTAACCAAAGTATCAAGGGCGCCTCTTGTGTAGTGATAAGTTGCGTTTTGATCATGCACTATTGTTGAACTTGCTATTGAACTAAGTACTACGATAGAAGAATTTTTAAAAAAATTATTATCGAAAATTTTTATTATGTTATCCGTAGCTTCAACCATAACCTGAAATTCTTCATGAGAATTTAGACCTCGGTATCTATGTGAAAAAATTAAATTATTAATTTTTTTATTTTTAAATGTCCTCTTTATTGTCTCTAGTCCTTCAGTAGTACTAATATCAGCAGAGATAGAATTTTTATTGTTAATTTTTGATCTTGAAATACTAAAAATATTATCTCCTCTTTTTTTAAGAGTGTTAAATATCCCAAGACCAATACCTTTATGACCCCCAATAATTAAAGAGGTTTTTTTCATTATATAATTTTAAATTTTGGCAAAGGTATTACAAACTTAATTTTATTGTTAAACATTTTTTTATTTCTTTCTATGATCAATTTAGCGTATCTCCATGCAAATATGATAATATAATCCAAATTTAATTTTTTGATATGTTTCGGGTCTAAAACTTTAATTGATGTTCCAGGCAAATAACGGCCAAATCTTCTTTTTTCGTTATCAAAAATATAGTTAATTTTCTTAGTTAGCATAAAATCATATACCAATGTAGTTGTTCCAACTGAAGCTCCAAAACCTGCAATCGTTTTTCCGCGACGCTTAATCTCATCAATTAATTGATTGATTTTAATGCTGTTATATTTGTTAGTTTTTTGAATTATTTGAAATTTTTTTTCAACGTTAGTTAAAATACTTTTTTCTTTTTTAATTAAATTATTAATTATTTTTGATGTAGATATTTTATCTTTTTTAAAGACAAATCTTAATGATCCTCCTTTTACAGATAAGAATTTTACTTCTATTAAATTTAAATAGTATTTTTCAGAAAATTTTTTAAAAGACTCTATTGAGAAATAAGAAAGATGCTCGTGATATATATTATCTATTAGATTATATTTAACTATTCCATACAAAGCAAAAGTTTCTATTATAAAGAAACCTTTTTCAGAAATTATATTTTCAATTCCACGAAATACATCGTCAAGATCATCAATGTTTGCTATTACGTTATTTGCTATGATTACATCAAACTTTCCATAATCTTTTTTTATTTGATATGATAAATTGCAGTTAAAGTGTCCTTTAATTATTTTAATATTGTTATCTTTGAATAAATGAACTGCAGGATCTACACCAAGCAAGTAAGAACATTTCTTTTTAAAAAATTTTAATAGTGTTCCATCATTACTTCCAATTTCTAAAATTTTAGATTTTTTTGAAACTATTTTTTTCTTTATTAATGTATTTCCAAGTTTGTAGAAATGTTCTGATAAACCAGCAGATGTATTAGTAACATATAAGTAATCTCCATAAACTTTATTAGGATTAATGACATTTGATAACTGAACAAATTTACATTTTTTGCAAATATTAAGTTTAAGATCAAATAATTTATTTTTTTTTATTTTTTTTGTATAATCATCGCCTACTGGGTTTTTTTTAAGTCGGTAAATAGTTTTTAGATTTCTTGAATTACACAGACGACAATTTTTTTTATTATATGATTGAATATTATTCATATTAAAATTTAGATTTTCGATCTCTTTGATGAAATTCTATAATGTTACCTTCCAAATCTTTTGTAAAAAATTGAAGAATATTATCGGTTTTGCCTCTAGTTATATTAGTTTGATTTTTACTTATAAATTTTTTTTCAAATTTTTTTATATTATCAACCTCAAAACAAACGTGTCTAAAGTGATTTTTTTTATTAAAAGAATTAATTTTTTTTTTTGTTAAAAAAAATTCAACAAATGTATTTTTGCTTGCAGATAAAAAATAGCCGTAAGTTTTACTTTTACTATTTTTAAACTCATGAATTATTTTTAATTTAAGTTTTTTTACATAAAATTTTTTTATTTTTGAAAGTGAATTTGTAAACAAAGATACATGAGATAAATTTTTAATCATTTTATGATAAAAAATGTTCAAGCTCTTTTAATATTGTATTCTTACTTATAGAAAATTTATTTCCCATGACTCTAATTGATTGTGCAGCTGCTAATGACGAAATTAACAATGCTAAATTAATGTCAATTTTTTTATATAAACAAATAGCTAGAATAGCCAACATGGCGTCTCCTGCTCCAATTTTATCTAATGCAACTCTCTCAAAAGCACAACACTTATAGAAAATATTTTTATTTTTTTCATATAAAAACGAGCCACTAGATCCTTGTGTGACAACTAAATATTTAATTTTAAAATTATTTGACAATTCTTTTGCAAGATTGAATATATTTTCATTTTTTGAACGCATTTCGTGTCTAAGCTCTCCTTCATTGATGATCATAAAGTCGACAGATTTATAGTTTTGTAACGAATGATATCTAATGTTAGCAGCATTAATTTGAACATTTACAGCTAAAAATTTTGATTTTTTTTTAATAGTTTTAGAAAAATCTTTAGAAATCATTCCATGGCCATAATCAGATACGATTGTTAGGTCACTTTTTTTTAAAAATTTATTAAAATTATTAATTAAATTCTTTTCCTCTATTTTGTTAACGAAGCTATCTTCCAAAGAATAGACGCCAAGTAATTTTGATTTACTAACATCATCTAAGAATCTTTTCTTAATAATTGTGGGTGAGTTTTTTTTTCTTTGAAAGTAATATTTAATATTTTTTGATAAACTTTTTTTAATAAAATTAAAACTTTCTTTTTTTTCACCTATTGTACTTAAAAAAAATATATTTTTACAGAATTCGGATATATGTCTGCATATAGCTCCGGCTCCACCTAGGTAAGATTCGTTATATTTGTCTCTTAAAACCAAAATTGGTTCTTTGCCGGACTTACCAAGAGCTTCGCAAAAAAAATACTGGTCTATTATTGTCTCTCCAATAATTAAAGGAGTAATGTTTTTAAAATCATTGATAATTTTTTTTATCTTCTCAAAGTTAAATTTTTGTTTTATTTTTTTTGCTAAATCTTTTTGTTCCTTTGTCAATATCCCCATAAATGAGTTTAATAATAAACTGGAACTGTATTTTTTAGACTTAGTTATAAAAATTTTTCCTTTATTTTTTACAACAGCTCTATTTTCTAATAATATTTTCTGAGTAATATCTAAATGAGTATTTTTATAATCAGGACCTTTAAAATATATATTTGGTTTAATTTTGTTAATTACTTCTACAGAGGAAGGCTGATTTGATAAAACCACATAATCTACGTACTCTAAGCTGGCCAACGCCTCCATTCGCTGTTGATCATTAAAAGCAGGTCTACCAGGACCCTTTGCAACAAACTTATCTTCTGTTACCGATACAATTAATATATCACAATTTTTTTTAGCATCTTCAAAATGTCTAATGTGTCCGATATGAAGTAGATCAAAAACTCCATGACATAAACCTATTTTTTTTTTATTACTTTTTTTTAATTTATTACAAAGTAAATTTATGTTTATAATTTTGCTATTAGTAATCATAAATTTTTTTCATTATTAATTGTTAAATTGAAATTTTTATTACTAATAAAATTATATTAATTAATTTTTTAAATTAAACCTTTAAGCTGTTTGTAAATTTGAACAAATCTTTTTTATTGGTAAATATTATACTCAACAAAAATCAACAGCAAGAGTGATATGATTTAAAACTGAAAAAATTTAACTAATTACAAAACAAAATATAAAAACATTATATAGCAAACATTTCAAAATTTACAAAATTGATATTCCTTGACCACTATCTGCATTTATTAAAGAGCCTGCAAATATTCTGGCATTATCACTAGCTAAAATTTTTATTAAGCCTACGTACTCTTTTGCATGAGGCATTTCTTTTTGAGGGAGATTAGAAACAAAACTTTTATATTCTTTTGGCTTGTAAAATTTGAATCTAGCCATTGCATTATCGTCTGCAATAAAAGCACCAGGCACTACTCCAGAAAGAAATATATTTGACTGTGCAAGATGATTGCCAATGGATCTTACATATCCAGATAACGCCGCTTTAGCTGTACAGTAAAAAGGAGAAGCGGTAGATTGTTGAGAAACCACAGAGCTAATATGTATAATATTGCCACCCCCGGACTTAATCATGTGTGGCACAAATTTATTATTTATATCTACAGCAACACCCAAATTACCCCTTAGAGATTTTTCAAAATTTTCCCAACTGTCCATAGGATCATTGATTCCAAAGCTTCCTCCCAAGCAATGAATAATAATATCGATTTTATTAAATTCTTTTTCAATCTTGTTTAGAATATTTTTTGTATTTTCCTTATTAAGCAAGTCCTCCGCTAATATAAGATGATTTAATTTTAACGTAAAATTGCTGGCTATTTTATTTAGCAGTTCTTTACTTCTAGCGATAAGAACTAATTGGGCCCCTAATTTTTCAAACTCGATAGCCAGTTCTTTGCCAAGACCTTTTGACGCTCCAGTTATTATTATTTTTTTATCTTTGAAGTTCATTATTCTATGCCGAATACTTCATTTGAGTCCATTTCTTCAATAAAATCTTTTATAATTACTTCTCTATTCTCACGCGAAGAAATATTTATTGCTTCCATCAAAACCCAAGTTTGTAAAGATTTTTTTTGAAGTTCGCTATTGTGTGAGTCGTTTAATATATCTTGATAAAACTGTTTAAATTGCATCTCATCATTTTTTATAAGCCCATTATCCAGGTCTTCTAAATATTCATCCTGTATCATATTATTTTTTTGATAAAGAGATATTCTTCCCCCTTCCCTTTTAATATCACCTTTAGTTCCGTGAAACATCCAGCTTCCACTCCATCTCGCTGCAAATCCGAATGGATTACAGTGTGCAGCTCTTGTTCCAATATAAGAGAAAACTGCATTATTTTTATACTCTAAAAGGCAATTACCTCCCGCTGTTCTATTCACATTGATAAATCCAATTTCCTCATCCTCTTGAATTGGAGAGATACAACGAACCTTTTTAGGCAAGCCTAATGCACTAACTAATTGCCCTAACTGATGACACCCCATTGAATGAAAAAAAATACCATCGGAAGTACTATCAACTGACAGTTTTTCCATTTTTAAATTTTGTCTTCCCCAACAAATACAATATCCCGTAACAAAATCTCCAAATTTTGATTTATCGTTAAGTAATTTTTGCATTCCTTTACTTGCATTGCTCCACTGATTGTTCAATCCTTGAATTAGCAATAAATTCATATTTTTCTTTTTTGCTTCTAAAATTTTTTTAAATTCTTTTAAATTGCAAGCAATAGATTTGACACATAAGGTATGCAAATTATTGTTTAGGCTTTCAATGACTAAATTTGAATGGGAATCTGAAGAAACATAAATAAAACAAGCTTCAGCTTTAAACGAATGTACGGCTTCAGAAATAGAGGCAAATGATCTCTGTTCATAATCCTCAGGTATACCCTCTAAAAACTTTAATTTAGACAACATTTTTTTTATATCTTTGTCTACAAAGGCAACAGTTTTAAAATACCCCCCCCTCAAGTTAATTTTCAATCTGTTAATAGAGAAGTTTCCTAAACCAACATGAATACATTTTATTTGAGCATTGTTCATAAGTATTTTTAATTTATTAAGCCTGGATATGTGCAATTGCAAGAAAAATTTAAATTAGCTGAAGAAAGAATAAAATTTTTAAAAAAAGGAATAATCATGAATAAATTCAAAAATTAGGTATTATTATAAAATTGTGAGATTACTTATTTGCAAAAAAGTAGTTAGTAATTTTCTAAATTATTTAAATAAATTCGATATTAAAAATAAACATAAATCATCATAGTATTTTATGGCAAGAAATATAGAACGTTATACAAATATTCTTAAACTCGATATAAATAAAAAAATAAAAAATTTTTAAAATGTCAAAAAAAGATTTGCTATTTATAAAAAATTATTCAAATAATTTTATCAAAAAACTTGAGAGTTCTAGTAATAATTTTCTTTATAAAAACTTGGTTAAAGTGAAAAAAATTTTACTTTTAAAAAAAAAAAATAAAAAAAATGTATTTATAGTTGGAAATGGTGGTAGCGCTTCCATAGCAAGCCATTTTAGTGTTGATTTGACAAAAAATGCAAAAGTCAAATGTATAAACTTTAACGAAGCTAATTTGATTACTTGTTTTGCCAATGACTTTGGATATGAAAATTGGCTAGCTAAAGCTTTAAAATTTTATGCAAAAAAAAATGATGGTTTGATTTTAATATCTTCAAGCGGGTCATCACAAAACATGATCAACGCAGCCAAGGTAGCAAAGGACATAGGTATCGAACCTATAATAACTTTTACAGGAAATAAAAAAAATAACATCCTAAGCAGACATGCAGACATAAATTTTTGGGTAGATTCCAAAGCATACAATTATATAGAAAATATTCATCAGATTTGGTTATTATCTTTGGTGGACATGATTATTGGAAAGTCAGAGTATCCCCCAAATTAAAAAAATTTTTAAAAGTTAATAAAGTACAATAAGTAAAATTTAAGATGAAGAAAAAAATAAAAATTCTATGTTTTGATATTGATAATACACTTTGTACAACTGACAATAGTGATTATAAAAATTCGAAACCTATAAAAAAAAATATATCTATTGTTAATCAACTTTACACTAAAAATTATTATATAAAAATATTTACTTCTAGATTTATGGGTAGAAGCAAAGAAAAAATTTTTTTGGCTAGAAAGAAAGGTTTTGATTTTACAAAAAAACAACTCAAAAGTTGGGGCCTTAAATACGATGAATTAATTTTTGGCAAGCCTTCTTTTGATCTTTTAATAGATGATAGAGCAATTTTTTTTCAAAAAAATTGGCAAAAAAAAATAAAAGAATTTTTATAATGAAATCTTTAGTCACTGGCGGAGCAGGTTTTATCGGAAGTCATTTGGTTGAGAAGCTAGTTATGTTGGGGCATAAAGTAATTGTTATAGACAATTTTTCTGTCGGAAGAAAATCAAATTTAAAAAATGTAAAAAATAAAATAAAAATTGTTAATGCCGATGTGACAAAAATTAAAAAAATTGAAAATTTATTTAAAGGAGTTCAAAATGTTTATCATTTAGCTGCCTTAGCAGATATCGTTCCTAGCATTGAGGAGCCATTAAAATATTTTAGAGCAAATGTTAACGGAACATTGAATGTACTCGAATGTTCTGTAAAATATGGAATAAAAAAATTTATATATTCGGCCTCATCTTCCTGCTATGGAATTCCCAAAAAATATCCGACACCTGAAGGCTCATTGATCGATCCCAAATATCCCTACGCCCTAACCAAAAGAATGGGAGAGGAGCTTGTTATGCATTATTCAAATATTTATAACTTAGATATTACTTCATTAAGATTTTTTAATGTGTATGGGCCACGCGCAAGAACTTCAGGGACCTATGGGGCAGTTTTTGGAGTTTTTTTAGCTCAAAGATTTGCAAATAAATCCCTAACAATAGTTGGAAGCGGTAGACAAAAAAGAGATTTTACCTTTGTTAGCGATGTGATTGATGCAATAATTAAAATTACACAATGTAAAAATGCAAAAGGTCAATGTTTAAATGTAGGAAGTAGCAAAACAGTTAGCATCAATAAGATTGCCCAATTAATAGGTGGTTCTACAATAAAAATACCAAAGCGACCCGGAGAACCAAATACCACATTCGCAGACATATCCAAAATAAGAAAATTAACTGGATGGTTTCCAAAAGTTGGTATTGAGGAAGGCATAAGATTAATGATGAATGACTCAAAAGATTGGAGTAAGGCACCTGTCTGGACTCCTAAAAAAATCAAAGAAGCTACCAAAAAATGGTTTTTGTATTTAGGAAAGTAATTTTAATGAATAACTTTCTTCCATATTGTTATTTTTATCTTAAAAAAAAAAAAGTTCTTAAATTTCTATCTATTTTCTCTCTTTTTATTCCTTCTTTTTTTCTTTATCAAATTTTTAAGAATTTAATTACGGTTGGAGAATATCGCCTGTGCAAGAAGATATATTTAGTCTTATCAAAAAGAAATTTACAAAATGATTTAGAAGAAAAATTTTTTATTTCAAAAGTCGTCTTAATAGAAATTCAAAAAAATTTAACTGTGGAGTTTATTAATACTAAACAGGAAATAAAATATCTAGTTATTAGAAAATTTATAGACAATCCTATAAGAAATTTAAATTTTTACTCAAAACAAAATTATAGTCCATTGATTATAAGAAAAATTATTACTGAATTTATCTATTGTGATCATTTAATTCCAATTACAACTGATTATTATAAAGCGGAGATGGTTTTGAATATGAATGGTTTCACAAAAAACCCGAAAATTATAATTCTGGATAACTGGTGGTTTCAGGCGTTGGGCCATATTCCGTTTATAGATGCATTTATAAAAGCTGTTTTACTTAAAATCATTAATGTAAAAAAAATATCTTTTCATGATACAAAAAAAATTTGTAATTTGTATTTGTTTAATAAATATAAAGAAATTTTAAAAAAAAATAATCTTTACCAAGAAAAGATAGTTATTAGTTCAAAAGAAAGAATTCACTATCTAAAGCTAAATATAAGATTTTGGAATCTCTCAAAGTATGGAATAGCTCATGAATCTGAGAATGTGCAAGAGTACATTCAAAAAAAATGGGTAGAAAAAAATAATGAGCTTTTCAATAAACGAGAAGATTTAAGATATTTTGAATTGTTAAAGAAGAAAATAGGAACTAAGTCTAAAATAGTGACTGTTCACATTAGGCAGAACGATTTTCATGTAATGGACGCAAATGCAAATGCTAGAAATTCAGATTTAAACAAAATACTAAAAATTTTAAATCAGATTGAAGGTAATCATTTATTTGTGATAATGGGTGCACCTGGTAATAAAAGAATCAAAAGTAAATACAAAAATTTATTTGATTACTCAAATTCGAAATACAAATCACAAAAAAACGATATTTTGTTATTAAATTTTTGTAATGCTTTTATTGGAAACGCCTCAGGGCCTGCACATTATATGCTTACAAGAAATAAACCATGCCTGTATATTGATTGGTTTCCATTTGAAATGGCTTTAAAAAATGAAAAGTGCATTATTATGCCTAAACTAATAAAAAAAAAAAAAAAAATTCTTCCTTTTGAAGATTTTAATAAACTTGGGTTAAGAATCAAATACGAGGGGATAACCAGGTTAAATAGCTTAGGTTATACGTTAGTTGATAATAAAGAGGAAGATTTACAGGTTGCTATTGCCAATTTTGTATCTAGTTTGGATAAAAAAAATTGGAAAAATTATGGAGAAAGGTATTTAATTAAAAATAAAAACTTCAATTTTTTTGGGATAAGAAAAAATTTAAGACCTAATATTATAAAATTAAGAAAACAAGTATTTTTTGAGCCAACATTTGTCAAATCTCACAAAGATTTTATTAAAAAATAAAATCCACAATTAGAAAATAAAAAAGTAATAACTTTAGCTATTAATAGAAAAAAAATAAAAAAACACCATCAGAAAAATAATTTGGTTTAACATTTGCAGCAGTATTTCCTGGTATAGCCATCTATTTGTATCTTTCTAAAAACTTAATTAGTTTCGTATTATTAAAAATTGGGATAGGGTAAATTTTTGCATTTTTTTTTATTCCATCTGTTCTTTAATTTCCAAATTTTTTATGGTTTCACTTAGGTAAATTATTTTCAAAATTAGCAACGCCTATAATTTTAGTTATAATATTTTATTCGGTTATAACCCCAACGAGTTTACTGTTTAGAATTTTCAATAAAAAAAATTGAAAAAACAACGGTGAAATATGCAAATCAAAGTGAAGAAAGAGTTAATTTTAAAGTATAATTTTAATGAATTTAATCAAAGAAATAATTAGCTTTATAATTAAAAGGGGAAAGTATTGGTTGATACCAATCGTTGTATTGTTTTTCTTATTATCTGGAGTCATATTTATGGAGCAAGGAACTGCTCTTTCACCATTTATTTATACAATATTTTAATACTGTGATGTTTAAAAAAATTAATTTAATTTTAGAATTTGATTTTAAAAATTGAGAATAGCACTTCAAGAAAAATTAGTATTTTTTATAACGATAAACCATTTTCTAACTACAGGTAAAATGAAAATTTGGTATCTTTTTAAGCATAGGATATAATAATTAATAGTTATTTTAATATAGTGAAATCATTATTCAAAATTTTTGTTACATTAGCGGTCATTTTTTTTGTATTAGAAATAATTGTCAGGGGTTTTCTTCCACAATTTACAAAAAGGTCAATTAGTGTAGGTATAGATCATTCGCTCATAAACGGAAAAAAAAATTTTTTTAAAAAAATAAAAAATGGTAACGAAATTGCTACAGTAAGAGACTCAAAAAGTGAAAAAAAAAATGGGGGGGGGGGGGGGGATAGGTTTTTATTGTTGTATTTAATTTTTGGGTATAGCGTTACCGCTGGATATGGATTATCTTATCAAAATACTTATTATAGTATTGCTGAAAATTTATTAAATATCACTGGACTCAAGTCGAAAATAATTCCCCTGTCTCAGATGGGAGCAAATTTATATACATTATCTGAGAATTTTATGAAATTTTATACAAAAACAGGAGATATTAAAAAAATTTTAATTTATCAATTTTCATACAATGATTTATCACCATCCTACCTTCATGGCCATAACCCCGAATTTGAAAATTTTGGACCGGAAACCCAGTCAACTTTATATAAAAAAATTGCAATTAATTCAGCTAAGTTAAGATATAAATATTTAAATAAATCTAGCTTGCTATCTATGCTCCAGTTTTATGTTGGAAAAATAATGTACAAAGCTTGGAGCTCTGATTGTCTTTATAGGGGAAGTTTTGCCTTAGGAGAATGGACTTATGCATTTAAAGGCAAGGGTTTTGAGGAACAAAGTAATTCTATTTGGAAAATCTTCGAAGAAAATTTATTAAATTTAAAAAATTTTACAAAAAAAAATAACTTAGATTTGCATTTATTGATTTCGCCAATATCAGTTCAAATTCCAAATCATGAAGAAATGAATATTTACAATTACAATCTAAATTGTGCCACAATAGATCCAAGAGCAAACTTAAAAAATATTCTAAATAAAAATCAAATCAAATATACCGATCCAACAGACAAGATGATTGAATATATGAACAATTTTTCTTTTGAAGGAAATAAAGAAAAGCTTTTTATTGATATGGATTATGCTCATCCTAATGAGTTGGGAAGTAGAATTTTGGCAGAACAACTTTTTGAAAACTTGCTAAAACAAATGAGTCAACCAATTAAATAGAAAAATATATTCACATTTTATATATGAATTGTTGTTATTTTTTTTCAGCTATTGTCATAATATTTCCAACATTTAATGCTAATTTTATATTTAAAATTTTAAGATACTTTTTAAGAAGTGCTTGAGCTATTTTTTTAAATTTTATTGAAATTGGGAGTAAACTTATCCAATAACTTAAATGATATGAATTTTTAATATTTATTATTTTAATATTCACAAAACCACTATTAATTAATGCCGATTTGACACTTTCTTTTGAAAAAAGTTGTAAATGTTCGATGTCAATAATGGGAGAATTTTTCCCCAAGATTTTATGCAAAATATTTTCTACGTCGTGAGTGACGATGGCAATAAATCCTCCTTTTTTTAAAGAATTATAAGATTTTAATAAAGTCTTGTTAGGATCATAAACGTGCTCCATTGTCATAAAACAACAAATCAAATCAAAAAAATTTTTTTTAATTTTTATTTCCTCAAACATTCCATGTATAATTTTTTTTTTTATCTTACTAGATGCTAGAAAAATTGCCTCCTTAGAAGGCTCAATGCCAACAGCACTGGAAAATCCTAATTTTTTTAAAAACACTAAAAAAACACCATTTCCAGTTCCAATTTCTAATGCATTATTTCTTTTTTTTATTTTTAGGTTTTTTTTTAAATATTCAAAATACGTTTTTGAGGCATCTAATGCCTCTTGTTGAGATAGATAGATAGCTTCGTTATACTGCCTCTTTATTTTTGTGAAATCAGGAATTTTGTTGGCGTAAACTAAACTGCAGTTTTTGCATTTTAATAATTCAAAATTCATAAATTCAGGGACTTTTCTTGATGAAAAAGAAAATTTATCAATCTTGTTATTATCGATGTTTTCTCTTAAAAAAATTCTTTTTTTGTTATTAGAAATTTTACAAAATGGGCACGCTCTCTTTTTTTTCATGTTGTTACTTAATGAGAGGATCATTTATATTTGATATATTTGTAAATAAAAATATATTTTTAAAAAATGACCCGTTCGAGTATTGGATTAAAATATGAAAATATGTGTATTGGATGTATATCCCAAAACCAGTCATAGAATCAGCAAAGATCAAAATGGACAATTTGGAACTGCCAATGACTATGGTGACAATTTTTTTTTCTAAAATTATAAAATACTATCTTAAGAAAAATATTAATATTCTGCCACTTTATTTGGCTCAGGTGTTTGGAGAGTTAAAAAAAAATAATCATACGATTGTATATGATACGAAATTAAAATTAGACCTCTCCATCGATTTATATATTATTATTTCGTCTATTGTTTTTCACGAAGAAGAAATAAAAAATATAAATATACTTAATAAGTTAAATAAAAAAATTTTTTTAAGGTACTAATATTTATAATAAAAATTTATGTTTTTAGATATATTTTTAATATTGCTTATAGTCGTATCTTTTATTTTAATTTTTTCAAGTTCTGGATGTTTGTTTTTTTGCAATACTAAAGATAAAAAATTAATATTAGCAAATCCTATTCTAATAGGTTTTTCTATACATTTAATTTCACTTTATATTTTCTTTTTCAATTTCAAATTTAACCTTTCATTTTCATTTATTTTTTCAATTATAATATTGTTAGTTTTGACTTTTTTTTCTTTTAAAAAAAATAGAATTTATGTAAAAAAAACTTTTCTAGAAAATACTTTTATTGTTTTACCGTCAGTTTTAATTTTTACTATTTTCGCATTAATTTATGGAGATAATTTTTATGTCTTTAGAGGTAACCATTGGGACTATTTTTATTATTTATCTCAATCCGTATTAACATATCATTTTACATACTTGGAATTAGCAGAAATGCAAAAAAGTAATTTTATTTTATCACAATATGAAAGTTTTCTCCCTTATTATTTTGATTTTTTTAAAAATGAATTTTTTTTTCATAATGAACGAGTAGGTATTTTCTTGTTATATGGATCATTATTTATTTTTTCTTTTAAGAATATTTTTTTAGCATCATTCATTTATAAAATTTTTATAAGTTCTTTAGCTGGATGTGCGTTTTTTTCGATTTTAAGATATATAAAAAGAGAAAAAAAAAAATTTGATATTCTTATAATATCAATAATTTTTACACTTAGTTTTTGGTTGTGTTATTTACACGAATCTGAAGCTCTAGCCCAGTCAGCTGGTGTAACTATTTTTATTTATTTGATATTTAGCACTATTAAAATTCACCAAAATCCGAATGAAAGATTTAATATAGTTATTTGTATATCAGGATTATTACTGTCTTGTTTATATATTCTTTATTTTGAGCTCTTTGCAATAACTATGTTTTTTTATTTATTTTGTATAACGTTAAACTTTACTAAATTTTTAAAATTACTAAAACAATTTTCGAATTATTTCTTACTAATAATTTTATATTTATTTATTATTGGGTTTTTATCCTATGAAAATACATTGATACCCATTGCTACACGCTTAATAAAAAATATTGCAGATACTCAAGCGACCTCTGGTGCGGTTTCTCTATGGGGTTATTATGGGGCTTTTGCTCTTGGTAAAGAAAGTATTATTCTTAATAATGATTTAATAAATAGTTTAGCTGATATCAAAGATGACCAAACTAATTTTGCACTAATTAGAAAAATAATTTATTTAAACATAAATAATGGTTTTAATTATTTCTACTTAAATTTTCTACCCTCTTTTTCCGGTCTTTATCATTTTGGAATTTTAAAAAATACGAGCAACTTTTTCTACTCTAGTCTTATTTTAAATATATTTATAAATTTATATTTGTTATGGATTTTTCTGCGCAATACAAAAAGTTTGCTTATTCATAGAAATTACTTGTATAAATTTTTTAGAAACATATTATTATTTTTAATAATAATTTCTCTGTTTTTTATTTACAAAAATAATTTTTACCCATTGATAAAAATATATTTTTCTTTTAGTTTTGCGTTATTTCTTTTCTTTTCATTTAGATTTTTAGAAAAAAAAAATGAAATAAATCTTTTATACCTAATTTTAATATTGTCTTTTGTATCATATAAATTTACCATTGATAACAATGGTATCTCCCGAATTGATAGCTTTCCTTCAATTATAAAAAAACAATACAAAATAGATTTTAATTGGAAAGTTAATGATAATGATCTTAAAAATTGTAAATCTTTAAATAATTCAATAAAAAAATTTGAAAAAGATAAGTTTCAGTGGATCAAATATAATTTTATTAATATAAGATTATATAATTATAAATTTAATAATCCTGTATATAATTGCGAAATAAGTGAAGATGAAAAAAGGTTTATAGTTATTAACAATCACTAATTTTAAATTATTTTTATAATGAATATTGCAACAAAATATAAAATTTTTTTTAGCTTTTTAAATAAAAGACAAAAAATTAAATTTTACCTAATTGTTTTGCTTTTGATATTTCAGTCAATTCTTGAAGTGGTGGGAATAGGGGTAGTTATTCCATTATTGTCAATTATTCTTGTTCCACAAGAAAGTGTATATCTAAATTATTTAAATTTCTTTCTTAGAGATAGCAGTTTTGCACAGAATTACATAGTTATTGCATTTTTATTACTAGTAGTAATTTTCTTTGTTTTTAAAACTTACTTTCTGTATTTTTCTTTAAAAAAAATTTCCAATTTTGCTTTTGAAATTCAAACTTTAATTAAGGATAAAATTTTTAAGCAAAGTATTTTTATAAATTATTCGGAGTTTTTAAAGACCAAATCATCTGTTTTAGTAACAAATATATCCACCAATACAAACTTAATCACTCAATATTGTATCCTTCCAATACTTTCTCTTGCTTCAGAAGGTTTAATTTTATTATCAATTTTGTTATTTCTTTTATTTTATGAAACTTTAGGTTTTCTTATATTATTTCTTACTGTATTTTTGACAATTTTATTTACTTATAATTTTTTTTCAAAAAAATTAAAAAAAATGGGTTCTGATAAAGAAATTCTTGAAAGTAAAATAATCAAGTTAATCCAGAATAGTATTGGAAGTATTAAAATAACTAAATTGCATAATTTAGAAAATAAATACTTAGAAGAATTTGAAAAAATTAATGCTCCTGTGGCTGCTATTCAGTCAAAATCCTGTATTTATAATAGTCTTCCAAGATTTATCCTAGAACTCTTAGGGGCATTTATAATTTGTGGAATGATTTTTTTTTTTATTTTCACTGGTCAGGATAGTTTAAAAATTATTACAATTATAAGTATATTCGCAGCAGCGGGGTTTAAAATTATACCAAGCGTTAATAGAATAATTTTTTCTCTACAGGGATTAAAGTATTCGGAGTCTTCTCTTATGACAATAAATAAAATATTTGAATATTACGATGAAAAAAACTTAATTAAAAAAAAAGAAAATAAATATAAAGCCTCAGACTTAAGTTTTGCAAATTCTATTGAATTTAAAAATATTTCTTTTAAATACACCCAAGATAGCAGTGCAATTTTAGAAAATTTCAATTTTATTATAAAAAAAAATAAAAAAATAGGAATCGTTGGAAGCAGCGGAGCTGGCAAAACTACCTTTTTAGATCTTTTAATTGGCTTATTAGAACCAACTAGTGGAACAATAATGGTAGATCAGACAATAGTTTCTTTAAATAACTCTGAATGGAGAAATAATATTGCCTATGTTCCGCAGTATAATTATTTGATAGATGATACTTTAGAAAAAAATATTTCCCTTGAAGTTAAAGATCAAAAGATTGACCATGCTTTAGTTGATTCATTGATTGATCTAACTTTCCTAAAAGACGAACTTGTTCATAAAAATCTCGATGGCAAACAGTTACTTGTTGGAGAAAGGGGCGTGAACTTATCTGGAGGACAGATTCAAAGAATAGGGATTGCAAGGGCTCTTTATAAAAAACCAAAATTACTTATTATGGATGAACCTACTAGTTCATTAGATTCAGTTAATGAAAAAAAAATTATTAATATTATAAATAAAATAGAAAATCTGACACTGGTTATTGTTTCTCATAGAAAAAGTGCATTAGAAGGTTGTGATGAAATTTTCACATTTAAAAATGGCAAATGTACAAGGAATTTTTAGTTTTAATTTAAAATGGGAAAAGTTACAAAAATATCAGTAATATATTTTACTTATAAAAGAGCTATTCTTTTAGACGCTAGTTTAGGATCTATACAAAAAAATTTTATCAATTTAGATAATAATATTAATGTTATTTACCACTACGACTCAGAGCACCATCCATCCTATCAAAAATTATTAAAAAATTTTTCAAAAAACGTAAATTTTATTAAAAGAACAAAAAAAAACATTTTCTCTAATAATCTTTTATTTTTACTCAGACCACTCAATTTGCTTTGGTTTTTAAGGTGGAGAAAAATAGTTCTAGATTTTAGTAATTTCAAATATCTTTTAGAAAATATTTTAAAAAATTTAAAAACAGACTTTGTCACTTTGGTGCCAGATGATCAAATTTTTTATAAAAAAACTCTTATCCCAAATAAAGCATTAGAGCTTATTTTGAAAAATAAAGATCAAACTTATTATAGATTTTTTACTGGAAATCACTTTAAAGGAAAATATAGTTTACCCAAGAAGATGAATGTGGACTATTACAACGACCAAGGCATAAATTTTTTTAAATGGTCTAATGAAGACATGTATGCTAAAAATTTATGGAAGTATAGATTTACTATTGAGGGTACCATTTTTCACAAAGATGCATTAATTAAATTCTTGGAGCCAATTTTATATCACAACCCTATTACTCTAGAGGCCTTAGGTTTGTGGGAATCCAGACTCAGAAATTTTTTTAAATATGGAATAAGTGCCTCTGAAAGAACTGCTGCAAGTTTCAATATTAATAATGTTCAAAATTTAGTAAAAACCCCTAACTCTGGTTATTCTGTGGATTTTCTTATGAAGTCCTATATGGATGGTGCAAAAATTTCCTGGAATGAAAAAGATTTTTCAAGAGAAAAATGTGACATAGTTCCATCAAAATTATATTTAAAAAAAGATAACAAAAATATTCTCGTTAAAATATAGAATAAAGAAATTTTCAATATTTTCATTTTAATTTTAAATTTGTAAATTTTTTATAATCTTCACTTACAATCTCGGCTATTTTGTGAGCATCTTTTTCTTTCATTAAACTATATATCGGTAACGTAATGGTATATTTTCATATAAATTCTGTATTTTTGAGCTTGATCTTAGAAAATTTTTTACAAGCCAATTGTTTATGGACAGTAGGGTCGAAATGTGAACTAGCGCCTATTCCCTTGCCATTTAAGTATTTTATAAATGTTTTTTATGATCAAATAATACATTTGATAGCTATGATAATATCCGGGCGACGCTTGTTGTGTAATAAAGTTTTTAATTTTTAAAAATTTATTATTATATATTGAGGCTATTTTATTTCGTTTCATGTTCATTTGTTTTAATTTATTCATTTGAGTAATCCCCATTGCAGCTAAAGGGTCTGGCATTCTAAAGTTATGGCTAAAATATTTAGCATTTCTGATCCATGAAAATTTTTTTATCTTCCTATCGAGAGCATTATTAGCAACGCCATGTGCGGATAGTACTTTGACTTTCTTTATTAGATTAAAATTATTCGAAGTTGAAATTCCCCCTTGGCTGTTGTAATATTTTTTGTTGGATAAAAAGAAAAACATCGAATTCCTGTTGAACCAGCTATTATATTTTTTTGTTTTTCCCCAACACATTCTGCACCATCTTCTATTAATAAAATTTTTTTTTTGGGGTAGCTATTCTATTTTTGTCAATATCAAAAGCGTACGATTTGAAATATTTTGATATTTTTAGCAACACTGGTAGCCCGACATATCTAAGACCAATTACGCACGGCAATATTTTCGTAAAATTATTCATATTTTATTCTAATGATAATTAATATACTTATTTACTTAATGTATGTTCTAATAACTGGTTGCTGTGGTTTCATAGGATTTAATTTTTCAAAGTTCATTCTAGAAAAAAATAAAAATATTAAAATATATGGAATAGATAATTTAAATAATTATTACTCAGTTGATTTAAAAAAAAAAAGACTACAACAATTAAAAAAATATAAAAATTTTAAGTTTTATTATGTGGATGTTAAAAATAAAGATTTGTTGCAGAAAGTATTTAAATACAAGGTTGATGCTGTTTTTCATTTAGCGGCACAAGCAGGTGTTAGGTATTCAATAATAAACCCAGCAACTTATATTGATAACAATATTATTGGTTTTTTTAATATTTTAAATCTCTGCAAGATAAAAAAGATCAAGAAGTTTTTTTACGCCTCTTCAAGCTCAGTTTATGGTGATAATAAATTATATCCATTAAAAGAAAGTTTTTCTTTATCTCCGAAAAATATGTACGGATTAACAAAAAAAATTAACGAAGATATTATTAATGTTTATCAATTTAACCCATTATTTAGAGCCATCGGATTAAGATTTTTCACAGTATATGGTGAATGGGGTAGGCCAGATATGTTTATTACAAAATATTTAATAGCAAAAAATAAAAAAAAGGGCATTTTTTATCTTAATAACTTTGGAAATCATTATAGAGATTTTACGTACATTAAAGATGTATGTAATTTAATGTATTTATTGTTAAAAAAGAAAATTAAAAAAAAACATCAAATTTTTAATATTTGTTCCAATAAGCCAGTCAAAATTACAAAAATTATTTCTATTATTGATTTATTATTAAATTTTAGTAGCAAGTTAAAGGTTATTAAGCGTGAATTACAATCAGCCGATATTTTTAAGACTCATGGAGATAATACAATGATTAAAAAATTTTTAGGATATAAAAAATTTACGAATATCTCCATAGGAATAAAGAATACTGTTGATTGGTTCTTAAAATATCGAGGTAAAATTAGATTTTAGTAAATAAATTGTCATATTTTTTCACATTATTATTAAAGCTTAAATTAATAATGTTTTTTTTTGCAAGTTTATTTTTTTTATAGAAAATATTAGGACTATTATAAAATATTTCTATAGCTCTTGATAAGTTGTTTTCATTAAAATTATTAAGAATCGTACCATAATTTTTATTAGGCAATATATCATTTATACCACCAAAACTTTGAGAGCTTATTATTGGCAGATTATAATTTATGGCCTCAACGACTGAATTTGGAAAACCTTCAAATAATAAAGAATTAATATATAAATGAGATTGCCTTAAGTAGGAGTTAACTTTTTTTATATAACCAGTAAATTTAATCTTTTTCTTTAAACCAAACTTTTCTGAAAGTTTTTTTAATTTATTTTATCAATACCACTGCCACAAATAAAAAGTTTAAAATTTTCAAATTTTAACATTGAAAGACTTTTTATTACAGTTTCAAGATTCTTTTCATATGATAGTCTAGAAATAGAAATTAATTTAAGAGTTTTTTTTTATTATAATTTTTTTTTTACTTGTTTTTTTTTTAATATTCATTTAATTGTTAAAATTTTATTTGTTTGTTTTTTATATAATTACAAATATTTGAATATTGTATGTGTAGTATTCTAGGACTAATTAGTTTTGATAAAAAAATATTTTCCCAACTAAATTTTATTAGCGCTTCTAATTGCATGAAGCATAGAGGCCCTGATAACAGCAATTATGTTTCAGATAAAAAATATTTTCAATTCGCTTTCAATAGACTGTCTATTTTAGACCTTTCTTCTTCTGGAAACCAGCCAATGACTTCAAGCTGTGGTCGATATATTTGTATGTTTAATGGAGAAATATATAATTTTAAAAAAATTTACCATAGCATTAAAAGTAATTTTATATGGAATGGTAGCTCGGATACTGAAATTTTATTAAATGCTTGGATTCATTGGGACATTGAATGCCTAAATAAAATTGATGGAATGTTTGCTTTTTCTATCTGGGATAAAAAATTGAAAAAAATAATCATAGCAAGGGATAGAGCGGGTGAGAAACCGCTGTATTATTATAAGAGTAAGAATTCTATTTTATTTTCATCTAGACCGGCTCCTATTTTAAAGTTGCTACCAAATTTAAAAAAAAAGTACGACTCATCTTCAGTGGCACTTTATTTGGAAAGTGGTTATTTTCCAAGAAACAAGTCTTTTTTTGACAAAATTCATAAACTTGAACCAGGAGCTTACATAGAATTTGATGAAAATAATTTTTCTATAAACCAATATTGGAGTGTTAACAATTTTAATCCTAATGTCTCTAAAGAAACAACATTAGATTTGTTGGTCAAAGAATGTGAATTATTATTAACAAAAAGTATTCTGGATAGACTATCTAGTGATAAGCCGCTTGGTTTCTTCTTATCAGGAGGAATAGATAGCTCCTTAATTGTTGCGCTTGCCTCTAAAATTACAAATAAAAAAAATATTAATGCTTTTAACTTAGGTTTTCATCATTCAGACTTTGATGAAAGTGATGAGGCTTTTTTTGTTTCCAATATCCTGGGGATAAATCTGGAACAACACAAGCTTACACCTAGTAGCTTAATAAAATTAATTCCAAATATGCATAAAAAATTTGATGAACCATTTTTTGATTCCTCGTGCATTCCCTTAATGGCTCTCTCGGAATTTGCAAAAAAAAAAGTCGATGTAGTTCTGACCGGTGATGGAGGTGATGAGCTATTTGGTGGTTATAAATATTTTAGTATTATTAAAATTTTAAATACTCCAGGGTTAGACAAAAAATGGATTAGAAAGATTTTTGCTTTTTTGAGTTCTAAATATGGAACTCATCAATCTAAATTATTAAGTCATACTCTTAGTATTCAGTGCCCGATAGAACAATTTTCTTTTATTAGAAGTGTAAGAAAAGATTTTATTTCTGTTATGCGTGATGACAATATACAAGAAAATATGCTGCAAACGCAATTTATAAATAGTTCAGAAAAAATGAATGCCAGCCTGAATGCTGTTGACAAAGTAATGAGATTAGATTTTTTACACACACTAAATGACGATTATCTCCAAAAAACTGACCTGGCAACTATGGCAAACTCTTTAGAGTGTAGGTCTCCTTTTCTGAGTAAGAATTTAATTGAATGGTCTTTGAGTATTCCGTCTAAATTTAAGGTTTCTTATTGGGAAAAAAAAATTGTATTAAAAAAATTAGCAGAAAAATTTTTTCCTAAGAAGTTTATTTATAAAAAGAAAAAAGGATTTGAACTACCCATTAAACATTGGTTAAGAGAAGATTTACTTCAATGGTCTAGAGAATTAGTTTATGAAAATGAAAATTATAATAATTTACCAATTGATCAAAAAAAAGTAATAGAAATATTTAACTTACATAATTCAAAGAAAAGAGATTGTCATCCATATTTATGGGCAATACTAATGCTATTAGATTTTAACAGAAAAAATCAAACAAATTAAAGTTTTTGTGCGTAAAAAAATTATTACAGTTATTATTCCCATATATAATAGAAAAATTAAAATAAAAACAATTATTAATTTTCTTAAATACAGTGACTTTATCAAAATATTAATCGTTGAAGATGGCTCGGTAGAGTCTGTAAAAAACTTCAATAGAAAATTAATAAAACAATATCCTGAAATTTCCTATTTTTTTTATAAAAAAAATAAAGGTCAAAGCTTTGCGTGTAACGTTGGACTTGCATATGTAACCACAGATTATATTTGGTTTTTTGATGATGATGATTTAGTGCATTATAATTCTATAGATAAAGTTATAAGAGAAATTAAATTAAAAAAAGGAGATGGATATTTGCTACCTATGCATCAAATTTATAATGGTGTTGTAGTAAACAGTATCATTCCATCTTCTAGGCCACATAGCTTCAACGATCTTAGAAGTAATGGGCAGTTAGTTAGTACGTCATGTAGTATTTTTAGAACAAAATTAATAAAAAAAATTAAAGGTTGGGATGAAAATCTTTATGGAGGCACAGATACAGATTTGTTTTTAAGATTTTCAAAAATAGCAAGTTTCAAGTTTGTGAATTGTAGTCCAGTTGTAGTAGACATATCCCATCCAGGAAGACTTACAAATAAAGTTTTTAGACAATTAGGAGCAAAAATTTTTTTTTTAAAAAAACATTGGAAAGATTTATCGTACAAAAGAAGATTTTATTACATATATAGTATGATTTTGTTGCTTCCTTTGTTTTATAGAACTAAAAATTATATTAAATATATATATAATAAAAATTTGAGATCTCATGTTTAAAAACAAAACAGTTTTAATCTATGGCGGCACCGGTTCTTTTGGACATGCTTTTATTGATCGTATTTTCAAAAGCCAAGACGTTCCAAAAGAAATTAGAGTTTTTAGTAGAGACGAAAAAAAACAAGATGATATGAGAAAATTATACAATTCAAATAAAATAAAATTTGTAATTGGGGACGTTAGAGACTTGTCTTCAGTGGATAGTGTAAGCAAAAAAGTAGATTTTGTATTTCATGCGGCTGCTTTAAAACAAGTACCTTCTTGTGAATTCTATCCCATGGAGGCGGTTAAAACTAATATTATTGGAACAGAAAACATTATCCAGTCTTCAATTAATAATAGAGTAAAAAAAGTTATTTGCTTGAGTACTGATAAGGCGGTTTATCCTATAAATGCTATGGGCATATCTAAAGCAATGATGGAAAAAGTAGCAATTTCCAAATCTTTATTAAATGAAAGCTACACAAAAGTATGCGTAACTCGCTACGGTAATGTTATGGGATCTAGAGGTTCCGTTATACCCCTGTTAATAAAAAAAATTGAAAACTCCAAGTCTCTGACTATTACAGATATGGGAATGACGAGATTTATGATGACCATGGATGATGCTATAGATTTAGTTATTCATGCTTTTAAAAATGGTAAAAATGGCGAGTTATTTGTTAAAAAGACTCCTGCTGCAACTATTAAAGTTTTGGCAGAAGCTATTTTGCAATTAAAAAACAAAAATAAAAAATACCCAATAAAAATAATCGGACCTAGGCATGGTGAAAAAATGCACGAAACACTCTTGAACAAAGAAGATATGATAAGTGCCAAAGAAACTTTAGGTTATTTTATCGTAAGTCCAGATACCAGAGATTTGAATTATGAAAAATTTTTTACTATTGGAAAAGGTGATATGAGTGATCATAAGGATTACACATCAGAAAATTCACAACGTCTTAGCGTGGAACAAATGAAGAAATTGTTAATTAAATCAAAAGTATTTAAGCCACAAGCTTCATGAATATTTTAGTAACCGGTTCAAAAGGTTTTTTAGCTAGTAATTTAATTACAAGGCTAAAAGAAAAAAAAAATATAAATATTTTATACTTTAACAGATCATCTAAAAAAATTTTATTAGAAGAATATGTCAAAATTAGTGACATCATATTTCATTTAGCAGGTCAAAATAGATCTAAACTTAAAAAAGATTTTTCTATTAATAACTTAGAATTAACAAAAAAAATTTGTAACTTAATAAAAATAAATAATCTTAAAACAAAATTAATTTTTGCTTCCTCCACACAAGTTACTAACAATTCAATTTATGGAAAATCTAAATTAGAAGCTGAAAATTGCATTATTGACTGTGCTAATAAAAATAATTCTCAATATTTTATATTTAGAATACCTAATATTTTTGGAAAATGGTGTAAGCCAAATTATAATTCTGTAGTGGCAACATTTAGCTATAATATTTCTAGAAATAAAAAAATTGTCTTAAAAAATGGGAAACAACAAATTAGTTTAGTATATATAGATGATCTGATTGATCAATTCTTAGACGTGTTTAAATATAAAACATATAAAAATAATCAAAATTTAAAATTTATCAAAATAAAAAAAATTTACAAAATAACACCCGATAAGCTCAGTAAGATTTTATATCAAATGAAAAAAGATCATGGTTACTTCTTTATTAAAAACATTAATTATAAATTTTTATTGAAACTCTATAGTACTTTTTTAACGTACTTTCCTCAAAATTTATTTACTTATTCTCTAAAAAAAAATCAAGACGACAGAGGAAATTTTTCTGAATTTTTAAAGTTTCAAAATTTAGGCCAGATTTCTTATTTTACTATAAATAAAAAAAAATCTAGAGGTGGTCATTACCACCATAAAAAAATTGAAAAGTTTATTTTTTTAAGTGGAAAAGTAAAAATTACTTACTTAAATATAATTAATAATAAAAAAATAACTTTTATAGTATCAGCCAATGAAAATAAAGTCGTTGAAACCATTCCAGGGTGGGCGCACAATATCGAAAATTTGGGCAATCAGGTAGTAATAGGCTTGGTATGGGCTAATGAGATTTTTGATTCATCTAAGCCAGATACTCATAGATACTTATTAAAATGAGCAAATATAAATTATTAACAGTCGCAGGCACAAGACCAGAACTCATTAGACTATCTAGATCATTAGAAAAGCTAGATAAAAATTTTAATCATATATTCCTTCACACAAATCAAAACTACAATTTTGAATTGAAGGACATATTTTTTAATGACTTGCAAATAAGAAAGCCAGATTATGTAATTTATCACAGTAATAAAAATACTTTTAATATTATTGGAAAAATTTTTAGTGAAGTTGAAAAAGTGATTAAACAAGAAAAACCAGATGCCTTTTTAGTTTTGGGTGATACTAATAGCTGTCTTTCAGCATACGTTGCCAAAAGATATAAAATTCCTATTTTTCATATTGAGGCAGGAAATCGAGCTTTTGATACAAATGTTCCTGAAGAGATTAATAGAAAAATAATAGATCATATAGCTGATATAAATATTGTATATAGCTCATTTGCAAAGCAAAATTTATTAAATGAGGGAATACCTAATCAAAATATTATTTTAATGGGCAGTCCTTTATTTGAAGTAATTAATTATTACAAAAAAAAATTAGATTTAGAAAAAATTTTAAAGAAATATCAAGTAAAAAAAAATTGCTATTTTTTAATGAGTTTTCACAGAGAAGAAAATTTAAATAAGCAAGAAAATCTTGATGGATTTATAGAGATAGCTAATTACCTTGAAAAAAAATTTAGAAGCAAAGTTTTGATATCAACACACCCAAGAACATTAAAAAATTTACAATATAGTAAAATAAAATTAAATAAAAATATTCAATTTTTAAAACCCTTTAGTTTTACAGAATATCTTTCTTTGCAAATATCAGCAAAGTTAGTTGTGTCTGATAGCGGAAGTTTACCAGAAGAAGCTTCAATTCTAAATTTTCCAGCAATTACCATCAGGGAAAATTTTGAAAGACAAGAAGTGATGCAAAATTCATCTATTTTGATTTGTCCTTCAAATCTTGATTTATTTAAAAAAGCTCTAAATATAGAACTTTCTAACAAATCGAAAATATCAAAAGAAATTGAAGATTATAGAAATGATGATTTTTCCGATGATTTATCGAGAGTGATACAAAGCAATATTAATCATATAAATAAATACATTTGGCACAAAAGGTAGCCTAATGAAAATATTGATTATTTCCCAATATTTTTGGCCTGAAAACTTTAGAGTAAACAACATAGCGAAAGATTTGATCAAAAAAGGTCACCAGGTTGAGGTTTTAACTGGTCAGCCGAACTATCCTGGGGGAAAAATCTATTCTGAATATTTAAAGAATAAATCTTTTTATGGAAGCTATTTTGGTTGCAAAATACACCGGGTTAATACAACGCCAAGAAAATCAGGTCTAAATTATCAAATCCTAATAAATTACTTTTCATTTTTTATTAATGCATCAATTTATATTTTAAAAGAATTTAAAAAAAATTCATTTGATATAGTTTTTACATTTGGCACTTCACCAGTTACTGTTTCGATTTTAAGTTTTTATCCATGTTTTCAAAATAGTAAAAAAATTATATGGGTATTAGACCTGTGGCCTGAAATTTTATATGAACTTAAAATTATAAATAATTTTTTTTATAAATTTATATTAAACAAATTAGTAAAATATATTTATAACAAAAACGATTTAATATTAGTGCAGTCTAAAAGCTTTAAAAAGGAAATACGTAAATTAGTTGATAATAAAAAAAAAGTAAAAGTTTTATATTCCTGGCCCGAACAGAGTGTAAAAAAAAGTAGTCCAACAATTTTAATTAATACAAATAAAAAAAATAGAAAAAATTTTTTAAAAAAATTTAAAAAAGATTATTTAAATATTTTATTTACAGGAAATGTTGGGTGGGCTCAAAATTTTTTATATATTTGCCGTATGATTAAAGAACTTAATAATGACACCTCCTTAAAAGTGGCCTGGCACATTCTTGGAAGTGGAAGAGATTATAAACAATCAAAATATGATTTAAAGAATTGTAAAAATGTATATTTCTATAAGCATGTAGAATTTGAAAGCATAAAGAATTTTCATAGTATGACTGACGTTCTTTTGATTAGTCTTTTTCCTGGAAAGGCATTGAATTCAACTATTCCTGGAAAATTTCAGACGTACCTTTCTGCTCGAAAGCCTATACTTGGATCTATTTCTGGAGAATGTGCATATTTAATAAAAAAATACCATTTAGGTTTGTCATCCGATCCAGGAGACTCACAAAGTTTTCAGCGACATGTGAAAGAGTTTTATCAAAAAAAAATTAATGGTGAACTATATATTAATGACAATAAAAAATTAAAAGAAATTTTTTCGTTTGAAAGATTAATCAATTTTTTTAATAACCAGCTTAAGCAAATAATAAAATTGGATGTTATTAAATTAAAAATGATTAAAGATTGCTCATTTATACCTTTTTCTAAAAATTTTATTTTATCAGCTATAAACTTAGCTTTCCTCGGTTATTTTGCGGCTAAACGTTTTGAAATTAATAATAATTTTTATGTTTGGCCAGACGGCATATTTTTTAGAAAAATTTTCAAAATTAAAGATGTGTATAAAATTCCAGGTAGAGAAATCTTGAAAAAAATAAATATTCCAAAGTATATAAAATATATACACTTAATAGGAAATTCTCAGAAAAAAGGTTTAATTTATATAAAAAAAAAATTCCCAAATTTAAAATTACTTCATACCAAATTGCCATACGCTAGTGCTGAAAAATTATGTAAATTGATCCCAAAGCTAAAAAAAAATGAGCTCACACTTTTGCTTATCCCAACACCCAAACAGGAGCAGCTTGCAAATTTATTAAGAAAAAAAAATAAAAATTATAAAATTATATGCATTGGGGGAGCCCTAAACATGTTATCTGGCATAGAAGAACCTGCGCCAAATTTTGTTGAAAAAGCAAATCTAGAATTTATATGGAGACTAAGATATGATACATTTAGAAGATCTATTAGATTAATCGAAACTGGATTTCTATTCTTTAAATATTTAATCCTTGGCTTTTATAAAAAAATTCAAGGAACATATGTTAAATAAAAAAATATATATTTGGTCTTGTGACTTAGAGATGTTTAGAGGCGAAGGTGTTTTAGCCTGGTTGTTTATAAGTAAATTACTCCAGTTTTGTAAAAACTACGTAATAGTTGAATCTTTTAATAAAAGAATTATTTTTAAAAATCTATCTAAAAATATTGTGAAAAATAAAATTACTAAAAAATTAAATTTTTTGTCTAAATATGCATTACCCTACTGGGGTATTGCTAAGTGCTGGAAATATTTCTTATCAGGTTATAGAGTTGTATACGTAAACTACCTTCCATTATGGAATCCATTAACATTTCTTTTGTTACCACCAAATACTATATTAGGTCCCATAACGGGAACCGTAACATACGACAAAAACTTCTTAAGTAGCATTTTCTTGAGAAAATATTTTATTCCAAATTTATACAAAGTTACTCTCGCATTAATTAAATATAAAAAAAAAATACTATTTTCAACTTCTCTTTTAAAGCAATTTGCAAATGAAAAAATAAAAAAAAAAAGTATTTATAATTTTGCAATTTTACAATTTACTCCTTGCAAAAAAATAAACAAAAAAAAAAATGATTTGATTATATATTTTAGAAATCATAAAAATAAATCTAATAATTTTCTTATGTCAGTTATTAATCAACTTATCCAAAAAAAAATTACAATTATTGTTATAGGTGATTATTTGCCCATCAAGGGCGTTGAAAACAAGGGAAACACATCTAGAAACAAAACGCTAAAACTAATAAGATCATCAAGGTATGCAATTAATTCTGGAGAAAATTCTCTTTCACTATTTGCCTTAGACTGCATATCTAATTCAACTCAAATTTTTTGTAGTAAAAAAAATATAAGTCCACTATTACTCAATTTAAATAAAGCTGTAATTCCAATCAATTTTCAAAATGTAAAAAAATCTTCGCAAAATATTTACAACCAGGTAATGAAAAAAGAAAAAAAAACTACTTTCAATTATCTACCATTAATTAAAGAGAGAAATAAGGTTGAAAAATTAATAAAAAATTATTTTATTGCGTAAATTTTTAATAGATTCTGAGTCGTTACTAAGATCATTAAAAAATCAATACCAAATTGAGAAAACCCATTTTCATATAAAGTTCTTACCAATAGTAGTAAAATGATTACTACAAAAGATTTGTATTCAAAAGTATGTTTGGCAAATATTTTTTTAATAAATATGAGTTTTAAAATGTAAATTCCTAGCGATACAAAAAAAAATAAAAAAAATATAGTACCCACAACGCCACCACTTAATAAAGAGTAGATAAAAGCATTCGATGCATTTGAGTCCCATAAATGCTTTTCACTAAAAGAAACACTATCCTTGTTGTGATCCAGAGATCTTCGATCACCGCTTTCACCGTAACCTAATATTATCTTATGTTTAAATTTTTCAATAGATCGCTTCCAAATTGTCACTCTCCCAGTCGATATATCTCGACCATGTATATCTTGACTATTGTTAATGATAAGTCCGATTATTCTATTTTGCTCTTTAATACTTTTTTGTTCTTTAATATCTTTTGTTATGTGATTTTTTTTTAAAAATTTTACCTCAGATATTTTTTCAAACAAAAAAATTGGTATTATAAAAATTACGATAATAGTAAAAATTTTCAGCCGCCAGTTTAGATTTTCAAAAGCCAAAAACATTGAAAGAACAACAATATAGGAAATAAACGCACCTCTGCTTTGAAATCCCCATATGCAAAAAGTTAGAAATGATAAACTTAAAAAAATAAGTAAGATATAAATGCCCTTGTTTACAATAATTTTTTTATTTTTTATAAAATCACTACTAAAAAATAATAAAACACAAAAAAGAATGACAAGCATTCTGGAAATACCTGTAACTCTTTGATTTGTGTGATCCAAAAAATTATAGTCATCAGCTATAAAGACTGTTTGATTATATAAATATAAAATTCCCGAATCGTTGAATGTAAAATCATAAAGTATTGGAATTAACATGAACATTGTGTAAGCAAAAATAATTAAATAAAATAAGTGAAATAGTTTTATTGTAAAAATTTTACTTTGATTTCTTATTAAAATAAAAAAAAGAATAGCTGATATAAAAGATATGCTTAAACTGTACGCTTCTAAATCTAGAATATTGTAAGGCGCTTTAACATTTTCCGTATTAAAAAAACAATTTAAAATATAAGAAAACACTAATACTAAAGAAAAAATTAATAATAAAAAATAAAATTTTTCAATTTTAATTTTTAAATTTTCGTAGAAAAATAAAAAGAGGAGAATAAAAAATATTAATTTAATAGAGAAATATCTAACAATGTTAAAGATATTGGTAAAATTAAGTATTTCAATGCTGTTCAAATCAGATAATTTTACATTGACTGATAGAATGATAGATAGCCAACAAGTTAAAAAAAAGGTTTGTTTGAAAAAGTTTTTTTTTATAATTTTTCTAATCACCAGCATTAATTTTTTTTTAATTAGTTGAATATATAAATATTTGGAATAGTTATACAATCAAACTATATTTAATTTAATTTAAACATCAATGTTTTCAAATTTTTGTAAAAAAAATTTAAATAAAGAAATTAATATAAATAATTTTTATATTATATTTTTTATTTTTAGCCTCGTTACCGGACCATTTTTACCTGATTTAATAGTTGTTATAACATCCTTAGTTTTAATTTATAATTATAGGAAAATCATTTTTACCGTCAAATCAAGTAAAGTTTTACAGGTTTTGTTCGTATTTTGGGTTTATATAAATCTAGCCTCTATATTCTCAGAAGTTCCTAAAGTATCTTTTTTTTCTTCTTTAACTTTTGTTAGGTTCATATTATTTATAATTGCAATAAATTTATTTTTACAAAATACAAGCTATAAAAATACTATATTCTTTTCGCTTGTAATCCTTTATTCGGCTTTATTTTTTGACTCAATTTTTCAAATATTAAATGGTTATAATATTCTCAGAATGCCTGTTAGCGGTGATTTAAGAATAAGTAGTTTTTTTGGTAGCGAGTTAATTATGGGCAGTTTTGTGGCAAGAACTTTTCCTATTGTCCTTTATCTTCTATTTCAAGCTGATTTTAAAAACAAAAATTTTATTTATTACTATATAGTTTTAATATCTTTATTTTGTGTTTTAGTAAGTTCAGAACGATCATCATTAATAATTTATATTATTGTTTTCTTTGGATCATTATTTTTTTTTAAAAAAAATGAAGTAATTAAATTTATAATATTTTTTTTTTTCGCTTTCTGTATTATTTTATTATTCAACCCAAATTCTTTTAAAAGACTCTATTTACATACAGTAAACCAAATTATGGGAGATATTGACAACAAAATATCGATATTTAGCTTTAGACATGAACTTCATTTTTTAACAGCATTAAAAATTTTTCAAGACCATAAATTATTCGGCGCTGGTATTAAATCCTTCAGGTATCTCTGTTCACAAGATAAATACTCTGTAAGAGAAAAAATAATTAAAGATCAAAAGGTTTATGCAAAAAAAAATGACATTGGGAAAATTTATTATATTTCCGAGGTACGCATAAATGGTCAAATAAAATCATTTATAATTCAAACAGTTCCCATATCTGAATATAGGACTTTAAATAATGATGAAGTTTTTTTTTTACCATATATTAAAAATGGTCACAAAATTAAAAAAGAAGGAGAATTGCTCTGGATTTATTATGAGTATAAAGATGGTTGTAATACACATCCTCATAATTTTCCTATACAATTTTTGTCAGAATTAGGACTATTAGGTTTTGGATTTTTTTTGATATTTTTAATAGGAACAATTTACAAAATAATATATTATTTATTTAGGCTATCAAAAAATCATAAATTGCCTAGTAAATTTATTTTATATATTGGTTATTTCTCAATATTGTTTCCTATATTGCCTAGTGGAAATTTTTTTAATAACTATTTATCTCTTTTAACAATTTTACCATTATGCTTTTTTGAGTTATGCAAGAAAAAATAATTTTCTTTATTTTAATTTCTTTTAATTTTTTATTTATATTAAAAATTAATAAGATTTCCAAATGGATTGGTCTTTATGATTTTCCTGATAAGAACCGTAAAAAACATAAGAACCCCGTACCACTTTTGGGAGGATTTTTTTTTTTTTATTTGCTTCTCGTCCTTTTTTTTAATTTTATTCTTGATTCTGATACTTTTAAAATTAATTTTAATTTTGATAGTTTTGAATTTTTAAAGTTTTTATTTTTTTCAACTTTATTTTTTTTATTAGGAGCCGTTGATGATAAATTACAAATTAAAGCTAATTTTAAACTATTTTTTTTTCTGATTTTCTCCTTACTTTATTTAAACTTAGATGACACAGTTATAATCTCAGAATTAAGATTCACCTTTCTAAAAATAGTTTTAAATTTAGACTACTGGGCAATACCTTTTACAACATTATGTATTCTTTTGTTTATAAACGCATTTAATATGTTTGATGGTATAAATTTACAATCTGGTATTTATGCTTTTTTTATTTTTTTTGTACTAAGTCAAGGTAACTATTTTTTATTTTCCTTTTTTTGTTTAATTCAAATAATTTTTTTTCTTTATTTAAATTACAATGCAAGGATATTCTTAGGTGATAATGGATCTTTATTACTTGGTTTTATTATTTCAATTCTAATTATTAAAAGTTATAATTTTAATTATATGTACGCAGACCAGATTTTTTTATTAATGATGATACCTGGGATAGATTTGCTCAGATTAGCGACAGAAAGGCTTTTAAAGAAAAAACATCCCTTTTCTCCAGATAGAGAGCATTTGCATCATTATCTTATTGACCAGTATGGAGTGTTAAGAACGACTATTGTTATTCAGTCTTTAATTGTGCTACCTTTTTTTTATAGTATTTATTTTGGAAATACTTATTTAGTAATAATTGCAACTTTTATAATTTATTTTTCTATTTTATTTAAATTGCGCTTCAAAACTGAGAGTTGATGTCTCTGACAAGTTTTTCATTAACAAACCGAACAATTGCTATCAAATAAAAACCCATTCCATGAAAAAGAACTCTATCAAGCGTTAATGGCATTAGTTGATTAATATCCATGTTAGTTTGTAAATAAATTGCGTATATAAAACCAATGTAAAAAATAAAAAAAATAAAATTAATATCATTTATTTTTTTATTTTGAACAAATGTAATAGCTAATATAAAAGTAATTACAATCCAAAGCGGATACTTGATAACAGCTTTTAAAATTTCAAATGTAATATCAAATATTGAAAACAGAAGAAATTTTAAATTAAGGTATTTCAAAAGACCAGAATGTAGAATCTCTTCATTAAAAGAAAAGTTTCCGTGAAAATAGGTTTTAAGCTGTGTAAAAAAATACAAAAATATTAAAAAAAATATCAAAAGTATAAATTTTTTATAATATTTTTCTTGTATGAAAAAAAATAATAAAATCGTGAGCATTATTACATAAAAGAAACCTTCTTGTTTTACCCAAAACATCAGTAAAATTGAAGAAGAGATTAAAAAAAAATTAAAATACGAATTTTTTTTTGATTCGTGTATTTGATAAAATAAAAATGAAAAACAGTAAAATAAGTAAAATAAGAAATATTCCTGATATCCTCCAAGAATAAATTTGTCAGTTGTAAAAACTACAAAAATTAATGTGATGACTATTTTAAAATGTAAGCTAATTTTTTTTGTAAATTGATCAGTGGCTGAAAATATAGAAGATAAAAATATAAAAATATAAAAAAATCTTCCTTGATATTCTAAATTTAAAGGGCTATTAATCCAAAAGAAATTCCATAAATATCCGCCTAAATGAGGATAGTAAGCAAAAGGAAGATTTCTTAGGTCCTCATATGATCCGCCTTGATGATAATTTAGTGCTTTGTAGTACCAATGCGCAATCCCATCCCAACTTAGAATTGGCTCCGAGGAAATCATGAAGCATATGGATACAAAACAACTTAAAAAAAAAATAAAATTTTTTAAATTAGAGCTTATAGAAAAGTATTTGCAGTAATTTTTAATATTTAAAAATATAGAGATTATGCTTGCTGCAATGCAAATGAAGAAAAAAAATTGCAAACTCAATTGGAAAAAAGAAAATAACAATAAAACATTGCAATAAATTAGAATATTGATTACGAATACATCAAAAATACTTGGAATTTTCCATTTAATAATATTTTTAATATTATTTATACTTAAAGGAAAAAGGAAAAAAATATTTAATATAAAGGCCTGGAAAAAAATTGAAAAAAACTCAGTCATTTTTTTTGATTAAGTAACAATTATTAAATTGCTTAACAATCTGGTAGTCATTTTTAACAAAAGTATTTAATTGGACGGATTGTGCCCCAATTAAAATTATGAATTTAACACTATCTTTTTTTTTTATATTATAAAAGTAGCCATGTATATTTGGCTGATTATTGAAATTTTTAACAAGAACATTTTCTAGGAATTTTTTTTCTTTATACATTGCTTCTATAAAACCATACCCTTTACCATCACAATAGCCAGCGCTAAAATTCATCCTTTCTGAATAATTTTTTTTTATAACTATAAAAGAGTTTAAAAAAAAATCGAATTGAACAAGTGTAAATAAAATTAAAAAAAAATAAAAAAATTTTTTTTCTTTTAAAAAATGATACATTGAAATTGATGTTTAAAATTAGTTTTATAATTCCTGTTTTTAATGAAGCAAAAACTGTAAAGCAAGCTATTATGCAAATTGTAGAATTAGATTATCAGAAAAAAGAAATTATTATAGTAGATAATGGATCGTTCGACGGTAGCACAGAAATAATTAAAGCTTTTCAAGATTTACCGTATGTTAAACTTTTTTTAAAAAAAAAAAATACTGGTTACGGCAGCTCTATTAAGGAGGCTATAAGCATTGCAACTGGAGATTATTTATATATCCAGTATGCCGATCTAGAATACGATCACTTATCTAGTTTAGAAATGTTAAAACTTTGCAGGCAAAAGGATTTGGATGTTGTGTTTGGATCTAGGTTGAAAGGTAAGGTTAATAATGTAAATGATATATTTAATTTAATTTTGTTTAAACCAGCTTATCTAGCAACTCTTACATGTACTTTTTTAATTAATAAATTTTACCAAAAAAATTTTACAGATATTATTGGAACAAAATTTTATAAAAAAGAAATATTTAATTCACTTTCTATTAATTCTGTTGGCCAAGGATTTGACTTTGAGGTAGTAAGTAAAATTTCGAAAAAGAATTTAAAAATAGGTGAACTTTATGTCGATTATACACCAAGAAAAAACCCAAATGAAAAAAAAATAAAATTTTATCATATATTTATCGCTTGGTATGAAATTTTTAAAATTAAATTTTTCTAATAATTTTTTTCACTAAATTTATTAAAAAAACTGGTGTAAAGTAAATGACGGTCAGTACCGCAAGAATTGTAAACTCTTTTGGTATAAATTTGTTATTTTGTAAAATAATTTTGTATGTTTTGATTTTTCCATTATATTTGATGTTATATAAGATCCAGGACAATATATTTTTATAAAAAACTCTTTTAAATAATATAGAATAATCCCTTTTAGAATATTTATTTTTAATAGGAAGAAAATAACCCTCAAATTCACTATTAAGACGATTTAATTTTTCTTGGTTACTATATATATAGTTGTCAAGTCTGTATACTACAATTTTATTTTTAAGAATTTTCCATTTTTTGTATTTATGTATGATTTCTAAAATAACATTTAAATAAAAATACTCTTTATTGGTAAATTTGAATTTTAAATATTTTTCAACCTCAAGATAGTATTTTTTATTTATAATCTGAGTACTATTCATTCCCAAATCTTCAAAGTTTTTTTTAATATTTAAATTTTCAATTATATATTCTTTCTCTCCATACGAATAAATTTTTTTTCGAATTTTTTTTAAAGAAACATGCCCAACAGTTAAGCCAGAAATATTTTGGTTTTTTTGCAAAATATAAACAATTTTATCAAAAGCATTTTTGCAAATTCTATCATCATCAGCAATAAACCAAAAATATTTTGTTTTGGCTTTTGGAATATATTTATATAATTTTTCAGCTAAAGATAAATTATTTTTTTCTTCATAAAACCTACAGTTTTTTTTTTTGCTTATTTTTTTAATTATTAGATTATTTTTTTTGGTATTTCCGTAGGATACTATAATTACATTAATTTTCGAATTTGGGTCATTAACAATTATATCATTAAATAATTCTCTAAACTCTTGCAATCTGTTAGATGTAAAAATTATGATTGTAAGCATGTCTAATATAATTTAATTAACATGTCGTATAATTCAATTACTAAAACAAATTCCCTTACAGATAAAATTTTTATATAAATAAATCAATATACAACTAAATTATGAAATTAGTAATTTTAGCTGGCGGAGCGGGAACAAGAATAAGTGAAGAATCTTCAATTAGACCCAAGCCACTTGTAGAAATAGGTGGTATGCCAATTATTTGGCACATAATGAAAATTTATTCCATGTATGGAATAAAAGATTTTGTAATTTGCTGTGGCTACAAAGGATATTTAATTAAAGAATATTTTTCTAATTATTTTTTGCACACAACAGATGTTACAATTAATCTTAAAAAAAATACTGTTAAAGTTCACAAAAAATATTCAGAAGACTGGAATATTACATTAGTTAATACTGGACTTCACACTCAAACAGGCGGGAGAATATTAAGAATAAAAGATTATATCGATTCTGATTTTTGTCTCACATACGGCGATGGTCTATCTAATATTAATTTAAAAGAATTAATAAATTTTCATAAAAAACATAAAAAATATGCAACCATGACTGCTGTCCAGCCTTTAGGGAGATTTGGTGCTTTGAACATTGTTTCTGACAACACCGTCCAAAATTTTCTTGAAAAGCCGAAGGGAGATGGTCAGTGGGTTAATGGTGGCTTTTTTGTTCTTTCAAAAAAAATATTCAACTATATAAGGGGTGATGAGACTGTTTGGGAAAAAGAGCCTCTTGAAAATTTAGCAAAAGATTTAAATTTAAAATCTTTTAAACATAACGATTTCTGGCAACCAATGGATACGCTTAGAGACAAAGATTTTTTAGAAAGTTTATGGAAGAGCAAAAAGGCTCCCTGGAAGATCTGGTAGATGTTTCAATACAAAGGATCATATTTTTGGAAAAAAAAAAAAGTTTTTATAACAGGTCATACAGGATTCAAAGGTTCTTGGCTTTGCCTAATGTTAAACTATTTGGGAGCAAAAGTAACAGGTTACTCTTTGAAGCCTGATGGTTCTAATGTGATATATGAGCAGTCTTGCATTAAAAAAAATTTAACTAATTATTATGGAGACATTAGAAACAAGAAAAAGTTAGATCTTTGTATTAAAAAATCAAAACCGGATATTATTTTTCACTTAGCTGCCCAGCCAATAGTTCTTGATTCTTACAAGAAGCCACAGGATACGTTTGAAGTAAATTTTAATGGGACATTAAATATTTTGAATGCAATAAAAAAATATAGCATTAAATCCTCAGTTATTGTAACTACTGACAAAGTTTATAAAAATAAAAATAAAGATATTGCATTTAAGGAATTTGACGAATTAGGTGGTGATGATCCTTACAGTGCCTCTAAGGCCGCTGTAGAAATTTTAGTTAATAGTTACAATTTTTCTTTTTTCAAAGCCAACGTTAAAGTAGCAACCGTGAGGGCTGGAAATGTAATTGGTGGTGGCGATAGGGCAAAAAAAAGAATTTTACCAGATTTTTTTCGATGTAAGCAAGCAAACAAAACACTAAATGTAAGATCTGCAAACTCTTTAAGACCCTGGCAGTTTGTGCTGGAGCCGCTTGCGGGCTATTTAATGGTCGCAGAAGCTAATTATAGAAAAAAAATACCTGCACATATTAATCAAACCTGGAACTTCGCTCCTACTAAAAATAAAGTTTACACGGTAAAAGAAATTATAAATAAATTAAATATTTTTTTTAAAATTTCTATTAAATTCAAAAAAAAAAAATCTAATTTAGAAAAAAAACACCTAAATCTTTCAAATTTAAAATCTAAAAAATATCTTAATTGGAAGTCTCATTATAGTATTAAAAAAACTTTACAAGAAATTACTGATTGGGAGCTAAATAAAATTCACAATAAAAGTATAAAATTTTTTTCTGAATTTCAAATAAAGAATTATCTTAATGTTTTAAAATGGAAATAAACAAAGATATAAAAAATTTAGTGAAAAAATTTTATAAAAACCCTAATACAAAAAATTTTGTAGGTGGCGAAGACATGGTTCCTGTCTCGGGAAAAGTTTTGGACAATATTGAGATTGAGTATATAACCCAGGCAGCTCTTGATGGCTGGCTTACTACAGGTCGATTTAATAAGAAATTTGAATCAGAGCTTGCCAGTTTTTTAAACGTAAAATTATTATTAACAGTTAACTCTGGATCATCAGCAAATTTGGCTGCTTTTTCTGCATTAACATCGGAAAAACTTGGTGAAAGAAGAATTCTTCCAGGAGACGAAGTCATTACTGCTGCCGCAGCCTTTCCCACAACAGTTAACCCAATTTTTCAAAATGGTGCCATTCCGGTTTTTGTAGATTCTCATTTACCAAGTTGCAATATTAATGAAGATCTAGTCGAAGCTGCTATTACAAAAAAAACAAAAGCTATAATGGCAGCACACACACTGGGAAATCCTTTTAATTTAAACAAAATACTTGAAATTTGTAAAAAAAATAATTTATGGTTAATTGAAGATAATTGTGACGCCTTGGGTTCGACGTACAATGGACAAATGACAGGAACTTTCGGAGATATTGGAACTTTAAGTTTTTATCCTGCTCATCATATAACAATGGGAGAGGGCGGGGCCGTTTTTACAAACAATTTAAGAATAAAAAATATAGTCCAATCATTTAGAGATTGGGGTAGAGATTGCTACTGTGACACCGGTGTGGATAATACCTGCGGAAAAAGATTTGACTGGAAAATAGGAGATTTGCCAAGAGGTTATGACCATAAAAATACCTATTTTCACATGGGATATAATTTTAAAATAACTGATATGCAAGCAGCGTGTGGATTGGCTCAATTAAAAAAACTTAATTTTTTTGTTAAAAGAAGAAAAGAAAACTATAAATATTTACAGAATATTTTTAAAGATTTTAGTGAATTTTTAGATATTGCAGAAGCAACACAAGATTCAGATCCATCTTGGTTTGGATTTTTGATGACAATGAAAACCAACACAGGATTTTCCAGAGACTCCTTATGTAAATTTTTAAATGATCATAAAATTGGCACACGTCTATTATTTGCTGGCAATATAATAAAACAACCATACATGAAAGATAAAATTTACAAAATTCATGGCAAATTAACAAATGCTGATAGAATTATGAAAGATACTTTTTGGATAGGTCTTTATCCCGGCTTAAATACTGATCATTTTAATTACTGCCACGAAGTATTTAAAAAATTTTTTAAAAAATAAAATGTATTCAAAAATTTCAAGGAAAATAAGAAAAACTCTTTTGGAAATAACATCTTCAAAAAAAACTGCACATATCGCGAGTAATTTATCAATAGTGGATATACTAGTAGTGATATACAGAGATTTTGTTAAAAAAAATAATAAAAATGAATTTATATTAAGTAAAGGGCATGCCTGCCTTTCTGTTTATTGTGTTTTATCTTATTTTAAATATTTTTCCAAATCTCTTCTTAATAGTTTTGGTGATAACAATACTGTTATGATGTGCCATGTTAGTCATAAAGTTCCAGGTGTAAAAATATCCACAGGTTCACTTGGACATGGATTACCTATTGCTGCAGGAAAAGCTTTTGCAAATAGAAAAATAAAAATATTCGTATTATTAAGTGACGGAGAATTAAACGAGGGATCTAATTGGGAAGCCCTCCTATTCATCGCCCATCATAATTTAAAAAATATAAAAATCATTATAGATTTTAACAAGATCCAAAGCATTGATTTTGTTCAGAACGTTATAAAAATGGAGCCAATGTCCAAAAAATTTAGATCATTTGGTTTTTTTGTATCCTCAATAAATGGGCATAGTCATAAACAAATTTATCAATCTCTTAATAAAAAAAATTCCAAACCGCACATTATTATTGCAAACACAATAAAAGGAAAAGGTGTGAGTTTTATGGAAAATTCAGTTCTGTGGCATTACAAACCGCCAAATAAAGAGGAGCTGGAATTAGCTATAAAAAAACTATGAGAAAATATTTCATAGATATTCTTTGTAAGAAATTAAAAAAAAACACAAAGACTTTCTTAATAGTTGGTGATTTGGGTTTTAACGTAGTTGAACCTTTTCAAAAAAAATTCCCAAAAAATTTTTTAAACGCTGGAATTTCAGAGCAAAATATGGCTGGTCTTGCAGCTGGCATGGCATCACAAGGGTTTAAGGTTTTTATTTACTCAATTGCTAATTTTCCAACTTTTAGATGCGCTGAACAAATTAGAAATGATATAGATTACCACAACATGGACGTAACTATTGTAACGGTTGGTGCGGGAGTATCTTATGGAAATCAAGGATATACTCACCATGCATTACAAGATTATGCCTTAATGCGAAGCTTCCCCAACATAAAAATTATCGCACCTGGTGACAGCAAAGAGTTAGAAAGAGGCATGGATTATATTTTTCAAAAAAAAGGTCCAAAATATCTTAGGTTAGAAAAAGAAATGCTTCCTGAAAATGTAAATTACTCTTTAGGTGCTATTACCGACGGATATTGGAGGTTATTAAAAAAAGGTAAAGTCAGAAAAGCCATAGTTTCAACAGGCTCCTGCATACAAAAATCACTTGAGATATCGAAAAAGAAACAATTTGAAAATTATTATATTTATTCTATCCCAATTTGGTCAATGAAATCAAAAAAAATACAAAAAAAATATTTAAATAAATTTACGGATTTGCTTGTTATAGAAAATCATTTTGAAGATGGCGGGTTTTCATCTTGGCTTAGGGAAGCCAATGGAGAAAATACAAATATTAAAATAAAATCTTTTTCAATATCTTCAGATGTTATTGGCAAAGTTGGTGATCAAAAATTTCTGGAAAAGAAATATTTTAAATTAATTTTTCACTAATATGTCTAAAAGTTTAATGATATTGGGTGGATCAGGTTTTTTTGGAAAAACTTTTTTACAATCTTATCTTCAAGAAAAACTATCAAAATACAAAATCACAAAATTAATATTAGTATCTAAAAATAATAAAGTTATAGAAAAAATATCAAAAAATTATAAAAAAAAAATTATTATTCTTAAAAAAGATCTGACAAACACAAAAAATATCCCATTTACAGATTATATTATTCATGCAGCAGAGTATGTGGATCCATTAAAAATAAATCATAATTATAAAAAAGGGTTGGACTTAAAAACACACGAAAATGTATTTAAAATTTTATCAAGTAATAAGTTTTCAAAAAGTAAACTTATTTATATTAGTTCTGGCTCTGTTTATTCAGAAAGATATAGCTTAAAAAAAAAAAAATTAAATGAAAAAAGTAAAATCAACCATCGTAAGTTTGAAAAACTAAATACTTCTCATGAAATTTATGTAAATAATAAAATAATCGGAGAACAAATGACCAAAGATCTTTCTAGAAATTACAATAGAAAAACGTCGATTGCAAGGTGCTTTGCCTTAGTTGGTCAATATCTTCCTTTGAATGCTCAGTATGTGTTAGGAAATTTTATTTTTTCTACTTTAAAAAAAAAACCTCTAAAAATTTTTGAAAAAAGTAGTAAAAATGTATTTAGAAGTTTTATGCATACCGATGATTTAATTAGTTGGTTAATGACAATTGTTAAAAACTCTAAGGTTTCTTGCCCAATTTATAATGTTGGTTCTAATGAGCCCATTTCAATATGGTTTTTAGCTAATTATTTTTCCAAAACTTATAATTTAAAATTTATTTATCCAAAACAAGAAAATAAAAAGTTTGACTATTATGTTCCTAGCACAAAAAAAGCACAAAAAAGCTTTGGTTTGAAAATTAAATTTAAATTCAAGGAAGCCATAAATTATACCCTTAAAACTATTAATGATTTAAAATAAAAAAATGAAAATTTCAATTGTAACACCAACTTTCAATGAAGAAGATAATATTAAACCATTGTCAGAAAAAATATTCCAAATAATGACTAATTTAAATATTAGTTATGAGCAAATAATTATAGATAACTGCTCAACAGACAGCACACAAATAAGAATCAGAGAACTAACAAAAAAAAATAAAAACATTAAAGCTATTTTTAATTTACATGATTATGGACAAGCTCGATCCCCATATTACGCAATGATTAATGCTACAGGAGATGCTGTTGTTTGGATGGATTCTGATTTTCAAAATCCCCCAGAAGTTATCATTGATTTAATTCAAAAATGGAAAAATGGATCGCAAGTTGTGCTTTTGAGAAGACAAAAATCAGAAGGAAGTTTTCTGCTAAGGGCGTTAAAGGGTTTATTCTACAAGATAATGAATTATTTTTCTAACAATAATCCAGAACCCTATGTTACTGGAGTTGGTATTTATGATAGAAGTGCAATAAATATTTTGAAAACTATACAAGATCCAAATCCTTATTTGCGTGGCTTAATATTCGAGCTTGGACTTGATATTAGCTATCATGATTACGAACAAAAAAAAAGAAATTATGGAAAAACTAAAAATAATTTCTTTACACTATTCGATTTTGCACTAACAGGTCTTGTAAAGCATACTCAAGTTTTAAGATTAATGATTTATACAGGAATTTTCCTTTCTTTAATTTTGTTTATAATTTCTATTATTTTTCTTGTCTTAAAATTAATATTCTGGAATACTTTTTCATTTGGTCTCGCTCCTATCATTGTTGGACTTTTTTTTATTGGAGCTATTCAAATTTTATTTCTTGGGTTAATTGGCGAGTATATTTCAATTATCTTAACTTATAATAAAAATTTGCCACTAGTTCTAGAGAAAGAAAGAATAAACTTTTAGTTTAAAATAAATATTCCTCTCAATCTTCAAATATAACTTAAATTTTTTTTTAGCATGAGGATGAAAGCCAATGTTACAATAATCCATTGGATTGTTAATATATAAAGAACACATGGTTGTCCTAAAAGAGGATGATCAATTAATGCATCTTTTTGATTATGAATATAACCTAGTGGAAATGGGGTATTGTTAATTCTATTTCTGTAGGAATGTAAGTATGTATTTGCATTGCATAGAGCTTTACAACTAATATCATACCTACCTCTAGTAATTTCTGCACTTTGTATAACATTATGAAAGTTATTATATTTGCGAATAATAAGTGTAATGTCTACAATATTGGCTTTGACAAAGCGATTTCAATTTGGCAATTGGCAAAATATTTTTCAAAAAAATCTAATATTAAATTTATTTATCCCAAACAAGATATGAATAAATTTGATTTTTATATACCCAATACTTAAAAAATTAAGAAGAAATTTAAACTTAAAATTAGAACTGATATTAAAAATTTGATCAAAAAAACCTTAAAAGAAATTAGAGCTTAAATATTTTGTTCAAATTTAATTCTAAATTATCGAAAAATTCAAGTTATCATATAATTATGTAAATTTGGATTTTTAAAGGATCTAGGATTTATGTGCGAATTAGGAATAATATTACTTTTATATTTTTAAATAAAATTTTTATTATAATTTATTATATTTAAAAAACGTATGTTAAATAAATTTAAAAAAATTAAAAAGTAGAATGAAGACAGCAATTGTAAGTTTTTTTGATACTTATCCAGCAAAATCTGGTTCAGGTGTTGTATGTTATGATTTTTATAAATCTTGGCCAAGCAAAAATAAAAAACTATTTCAAATGTCAGAACGCCAAGTAGATATTAAAAATATTGAAAATATAAAATTATTTAGAAATAAACCAATATTTAAAATACTTTCATTGCCAAATTTATTGTACAATTTATTTAAATATTTTAATTTTTCTAAAAAAAATATATTAATTGTAGAGGGTCCAAGCTGGATTTTTTATTCGTTTGTAGTAATTATCTTTTTTAAAATTTTTTTTAAAAATACATTAATTATTTACAGGTCTCATAGTATTGAATACGAAATTAGAAAAAAAAATTCTAATAAGTTGATTGCATTTATTTCTAAAATTTGTGAAAATATAGTTTATAAATACTCGCATATTGCAACCAGCGTTTCAGATTTAGAAAAAAAAAAAATTTTAAAATTTTATAAAGTAAAAACGAGCCTATTTCCAAATTCTATAAGAGTTATAAATTTAAAAAAAATAAAAGAGAAAAAAATATTAATACCAAAAAAATTTATATTATTTTGCGGTTCTTATGATTATAAACCAAATAAATTTGCAATCGATTATATAATAAAAAAAGTATTACCAAAAGTTAGCTCCCGAGGAATTAAATTGGTTTTAACTGGTGGCTGTAACAATAATTTTTATAATAGGAATGTTCATAATTTAAATTATGTAACTAGATCTCAATTAAAATTTTTATATAAAAAAAGTATTTGCCTATTTGTGCCTTTATTTGAGGGCTATGGAACAAGAATTAAAATTTTAGAAGCTTTAGTTCTGGGGTGCAATATTTTAACAACTAAGGTGGGGATTGAAGGTATTAAACACTCAAAAAAGGATAGTTCAATAAAAATAACAAATAAACTAGATGAAATGATAAGTAGTATTTTCCTGTTTTCTAAATTCAGAACAAAGTCATACAATCGAAAAAAAATAATTGATAATTATTCAATGGAAAAAAATGCTAATTTTTTATTTCAGAAAGTAAATAAAATTTTATATGGAAGAAAGTATATTTAGATCATTTCAAAGATATATAAGAGCGAATATCTCTTTTTTTTTCAATAAAAAAGAAGTTTTTAATTTAGCTGAGTTCAAATTGATAAATTCTGTTTGTCAATTAGCAAAGAATTTTCAGTTAATAGATAATAAAAGAAAAAAAAATACACATAAGATTTTTAGTAAAAAAATATTAAAACTTGTATTACAGAGGAATTTAATAAATTTTTTGCAAAAATCATTTATTCAGCAAATGTTCTTTGTTCATAATAGGTTTTTTTTACTATTTTATCTATTTAAACTTTTTTTTTCAGTAAAATGGCGTTTATGGAAAAAGATATTAAAGGAAAGTCCCGTAGGTAACCCGGTTAGGTATATTTTTTATCCAACTAGTAGTGGAAATAAAATTTTTCAAACATACCATTTGAAAAAATTTGAAGATTTTTATGGAAAAGAGTTAAAAGAATTTGATGTAATATTTGAATTTGGAGGGGGTTACGGAAATTTAGCGCATAGCTTTTATAAGATTAATAAAAAAGTTAAATACATTATATTTGATACTTTTGAAGTTAATTTGTTGCAGTATTATTATTTAAAAAAAAATAATCTAAAACCATCTTTTCAAAAGTTATCACACTCAAATAATATACTTTTACTTAATAGTATAAATAAACTTCAAGAAAATCTTGAAAAGATAAAATTAATCAAAAATAAAATATTTATTGCAAATTGGTCATTGTCGGAAGTTCCTATTAGTTTAAGAAAGGATTTATATTTTATATTTGATATCTTTGATTTTCAGTTAATTTCTTTTCAAAATTATTTTGAGAATATAAATAATTTTCAATATTTTAATCGTATTAAAAATGAAAATAAGAAAAAAAATAGAATTAGTTCTTTTGTTCAGGTAGATTACATTAAAAATAATTACTATTTATTTAGTAAAAAGAATAAATTAATTTAACGGGTATATATGGCCATAGATGTGCATGCCTGAAATTTTTTGCGATATGTTAAAAAAAAATATTTTTTAAAGACAATTACTATCGGAAGACAAAATTTGTACGAAGTTGATCATTATTTAGATTATAAAAAATATAAAAATAATGATTTCTGTGAAGAATTATTAGTAAATAATTTTGGTTCAACCACTGTCGACTCTATTGATTTTTCAGATTTTGAGGGTGCTTCAATAGTATTTGATATGAATAAGTCTTTAGAAGAAAAATTCCATGAAAAATACGAAACGGTATTTGACATTGGATCTCTAGAATATATATTTAATTTACCTCAAATTTAAAAAATATTTCTCAATTATGCAAAATAGGAGGACAAATAGTTCACATATCTCCAGCTAATAATATGTGTGGTCATGGTTTTTTTTAATTTTAGCCAGAATTATTTTTTTCATACTATAGTGAAAGTAATTGTTATTATAATATAGAAGTTTATTTAGCCGATACAACCGATACTAAAAAATGGTTCAGAGTTTTTGCTCCTAATAACGGGAACAGAGTTAATATAGAATCTGATAATCAGCTGTACATCATGGTACATACAATCTTAAAAAATAGATCTAACTTTGGATCTAATATTAAACAAAGTGATTATCAATTTAACTGGAAAAATTTACCTAGTAAAAAAGTATACAGTACTAAGTTAACAAGAATTAAGAATAAATTTAGAGAATTTAAAATATTATATTGTTTTGCAAAATTTATATATAATATTTATAAATATTTATTTAGAAAAATTCAAACAGATTAAATAGTAGAAATAAAAATATTTCCACTGTAATAGTCGCTAGTTTACTAAAATAATTGGCTTATAGATACTAAATAATATAAAATATTTTATGTTTATTTCTCGAGACAGAAAATTACTAATTCACAATTTAAAAAAAAAAATATCACTAAAAGTTCCGATTTTAATTAAAATTTACAGATTTTTTTTTAAAAGAAAAAGTATAACTTTTTCAGGATGGGGCATGACTATTTTTGATAGAAATCCTCCTTGGATAAAGAATTATTTTAATAATACAGGTGCAAATTCTTTTATAAAATTTGATAAAAAAATTATACAATTAGTTACTAAAAAAAAATTTATTTTAAGTCAATTCAGTAAGTTAGATAATAATTACAATCCAATCAAAGCTTTAAAAGAATTTCGATGGCGTCACTATATTTTGTGTTGGACAATAAATTATTCATGCAAATTTACTAACGTAAAAAAATTAAATTTAGTAGAATTGGGAGTTCATGATGGTATGTCCGCTTTTTTTGCTGCTAGTCAACTATCTGAAAACAAAATTTTTTTTAAATTATTTTTATATGATTCTTGGGGACCAATGTTAGCAAAAAATTTAACTAATAAAGAGTTAAAATCTGTAGGATCTTATCACTATTTAAATTTTAATAATGTCGTTAACAATTTAAAGGCTTTTAAAAAAAGTATAATTTTTAATAAAGGATACTTACCAGATTCATTGGCTACTGCTAAGAATCCTAAGACCATTCAGTGGATTCATATTGATTTAAATTCAACAAGACCAACAATTGATTCTTTGAAATTTTTTTTTAGCAAAATATCAAAAAATGGAATAATTTTATTTGATGATTACGGTTTTAATGAGCATTTAGAAACTAAAATTGCTGTAGATAAATACCTAAATAACAAAAAAGGTTCCCTATTTCATTTACCGACAGGACAAAGTATATTTTTTAAAAAATAAATAATCTTAGAATTAACAATATATTAGATAAGTAATATTATATGAAAAAAACTGTTCTAATTTGTGGTGCAGGAGGGTTTATTGGAGGAAGTCTTGTTGCAAATTTAGTTAAAGAAAATAATTACAATATTATTTGCGCGGATATTAAACCACTGGAATATTGGTTTCAATTTTTTGATCATTTAGAAAACTTTTCATTAGATCTAAAAGAGTATGAAAATTGTTTAAAGGTAACTCAAAAAGTTGATTATATTTATAATATGGCATGCAATATGGGTGGCATGGGTTTTATTGAAAATAATAAAGCTGAATGTATGTTGTCAGTATTAATAAATACAAATTTATTGAGAGCTTCATTAAAGAACAAAGTATCAAAATATTTTTTTTCTTCTAGCGCATGCGTTTATAATTCAGGCAAACAATCAAAAAGTTTTATACCTGGATTAAAAGAAGAAGATGCATATCCAGCTGACCCCGAAGATGGTTATGGATGGGAAAAATTATTTAGTGAAAGAATGTGCAGGCACTTTTCCAAAGATTTTGGGTTACAGACTAGAGTGGCAAGATATCACAATGTATATGGCCCCATGGGTACTTATGACGGGGGTAGAGAAAAAGCTCCAGCAGCCTTATGCAGAAAAATTATTAAAGCTAAGTTAGATGGTTCAAATACAATAGAAGTTTGGGGAGATGGAAATCAAACCAGAAGTTTTATGTTTATAGATGACTGTATAGAGGGGACAAAAAAAATTTTTGATTGCGATTCTTCCGATGTATTTAATTTAGGAAGTGACGAGCAAGTTTCTATAAATCAATTGATTGATATAATAGAGTCTTTTACAACTACAAAAGTTAAAAGAAAATATCTTTTGGACAAGCCCAAAGGAGTTAGAGGCAGATCCAGTGACAATACAAAAATTTTAGAACAATTAAGTTGGTCGCCAAAAATTTCTTTAAAAGAAGGATTAAAAGAGACGTATAAATGGATTTTTGATCAAATATCATCAGGTTCCAATATAAATAAATTCACAAGATCTTAAATAAAAAATTAATAGTTTATGAGAAACGTAATATTATTTTTTACTTCTATTTTTTTTTCTTTAGTGATTATTGAATTTTCTCTAAGAGCATTTGGCATTTATTCTAATTTAGCTAATACTAAGTTAGTCGCATCTGATTCTATTTATGAAAGACCAAAGAATTCTTATCAAAAACAAAAACATCCTGATGTTAATTATGTAATCACAAATTATTACGATTTTGATGGCGTAAAAAATAATACATCTAAAACAACATCTAAAAAAAAAAAAATCATTGCTTTTTTTGGAGATAGTTTTACAGAAAATGTAGCTGTAGATCCGATATTTGAGTTTTCAAATATACTAAAAAAAAAAATTAAAAATTATGAAATAGTAAATTATGGAATTGGTGGATATGAAATCGATTCTATATTTCTAAGATACAATAAATTTAAAGATCATGATATTAAGTACATATTTTATCTATACTTTCCTGGTGATGAAAATTTATCTAAAATTATAAAATTTGATGAAAATAATAATTTTATTATAAGTAAAATAAAAATTAATTATTTCTATCAATTTATAGGAAGATTAAACATAACCTATCTAGTAATTGATAGTTTCTATGTTTTTAGAAGTCTTTTTTATTCAAATCACTCTGTTATTAATGTTGATAATTACAATCAGATTTTAGCAAATAAAATAGCCAAATCAAAACAACAAAAACCCCAAGCAGAACTAGAAGAATTTTTTAATATATTAAAAAAATTTCAAGAAGAAGCTGAACGTAATAAAGTTAACTTTACTGTACTTGTTTTTCCAACCAAAGGAAGTGTTGAATTTTTTAACACATTTATAAAGAGTAAAAATTATAAAATTAATTATATTATTCTAAATGAAGAATTAAATAACAATCCTAAATTAAGATTTAAAAATGATCCTCATTGGAATGAATATGGAAATTTAGAATTTGCTAAAAATATAAATGAGATTTTAATAAGAAAGAAAATTATTTTAGATAGCAAACTAGATTATGTAGGTAAAAAAAAATTAATAGATAATTTTTACAAATTAAATCCGAAATAATAAATTTTATCATGATTTTAAAAATATTAAAAAAAAAATTAATTTTATTAATAATATTTTTTTTTATATCTTTTCTATTCTGTGAAGTTTTATTAAGATTTTTTTTTCCACAAAATATTGATGGATTCTATCAAGAACAAGATAATAAAAGTGCTTTATGGGTTTTAAAGAGTAAATTTAAATACATAGATTATTTCAAATATAAAAAATATATTTACACAACAGGAGAATATCGTAATAGAATCACAAATGAAAATTCTAGGCAAAATAAAAAAATATTAATATTAGGAGATTCTTTCACTTTTGGTGAAAAACTTAATGATAAAGACACTTATATCCACAAATTACAAAACTCATTTCCAAATTATTATTTTATTAATTCTGCAGTACCTAACTGGGGGTTATCTAATTATGCGAAGTTTGTTGAGAATTATTGTATTGAATACAAACCAAATAAAATCTTAATATTTTTTAATACAGATGATATTGGCAGAGTAACTTCGTCTAATCAGTATTTTTTAAAAGACAAAAAACTAATCAAAGGATCAGATGAAGTTTATAATGCTTGGTATGTAAAATATCAAAAAAATTTATTAATAAATTATTTACTTAATAATAGCCATTTGTTTTATTTTACTTTGAAAACAATTTTAAATTTTTCAAGAATTAAAAATTATGATCCTAACGAAAAAATTATTTTATATCCTTCGCGTCAATTAGATAGTATTGAAAAAGTAGATGAAACTATATTTTTATCAAAATTAATATTTTTGGAACTAAAAAAAAATGCGGAAAATTGTAAAGCAGAATTATTTATAATATACTCTGGATGGATCAATTATAAAGAAATTAATCAAGCGTATGACCCAACTATTAAATTTCTATTTGAGGCTGAAAATTTTTTTAAAAAAAATAATATAAAATATTTTAATAACGTCAATAGACCTATTATGAAAGACGTTCATAATAATATACAAACATATATATTACATAACGACCACCATCCTAACAAGTTAGGAGCTGATAAAATTTATCAGGTAACTAAAAACAATTTAGAAAAATATCTTAAATAAATTATTAAATTAAATGTATGTTGCTTACATTAATTAATTTAGAAAGTTTTTTTTAGATTTAATATAACAATTTTTTTTATGATAAGAACTGACAATCGGACATATTCATCTTTAAATACAAAATATATAGATAAAGTTATTTAAAAAAAAGAAGAGAAATGTTTGAAGTTATAAAAAAGACAATTGATATTAAAAAAATTAAATTCTTAATCACAAAATCTAATCAGTATTTTAACAATAATGATTGATAATAAACAGCAATTTACAATTGTAATTCCAGTACTTAATGAAGAAAATAATATTAAAGAACTAATCTTTTTAATAAAAAAAAACTTAAAAAATTTTAAGTACGAGATAATTTTTATTGATGACAATTCTACTGATAATACAAAAAATGTTATTAAAAATTACCTATCTCGTAAATTAAGATATTATTTAAGGAAAAAAAATAAAGATTTAACTTTATCATGTTTTTTAGGCATTAAAAAAAGTAGATATAAAAATATAATTATTATGGATTCCGATTTGCAGCATCATCCAAAATATTTGCCTAAAATGGTTAATTTATATTTCAAGAAAAAATTAGATTTTGTTGTTGCTGTTAGAAATTTTAATAAAGATCTAGAGTTAGGTGTTATAAGAAGAATTTCATCAATATTTTTATCATATGTTTTTAATTATTTTTTAGGTTATCGAGTTTCTGATCCTATGAGCGGTTTTTTTATTTTTAACAAATCGATTTATTTAAAATATAAAAATTTATTATTTGGAAAAGGATGGAAAATTCTTGCAGATTTAATATATAATAAAGAAAATTTTTTAATCGAACAATTTCCAATCATATTTTTAAGAAGAGCAGGCGACAAAAGTAAAATGAATTTAAATGTTCTTTTGAATGTGATAAAATTATTTTTATTTAAATTTCGAATATTAAAACTTCAATAAGTTTGAAATCTTTTTTTTAAATCATAATTATTATTTAACATTTTATAAAATACTTCGATTTTCGGAATAATTCCTCCAAATATATTTAAGTTTAATTTTACTAAGTTGCAGCAGTGTGGAATCCTTGTAAACATAAACTGTAATGTAATAAATATTATAAACATATAAGTAAGTGCCTTGTAATTATAATATTTTTTAATTTCAATTTTTCTCTCTTTAAATTGTATTAAGCAGGAAAAAATTACAAATATAATTATATGAATCCATCTTCCCCAGTCTCTTCCAATAAAAAAAAGAAATGTAAAAGGTAGAATTGATAAGAAAACATAAGTTGGGTAAAATTTATTTTTTTCACTAGTCTTTATAAGTAAAAAAAAAATAGGAGTGCTATAAAATAAAAATATAGAGATATATAATAAAACCACCCCACTCGGATTTAACATATGATTAAGTTCAGTATTAATTCGTTCTGAGAAATTCAATGCTATAGATTGCCAAATCCAAAATGATGTACCATCCTTATTTTGTAAATTATTATATAATTCTTCAGCAAACTCTTTTGAGAAGGGATGAGCTAACAAGAGATAAATAATAAAGATTGCAAATATAAAATTTATGAATATTAAATATTTAAAACTCGCAATATCTTTAAATCTGTTTTTATTTAGAATTAAAAGTGCTGTAAAAAAATGAAAAGATAAAAATAAAATATTTAATTCATGAATTAAGATTGTTATTAAGTTAAGTGGAAAAATAGCAGCAAATATTAATTTTAGGTATTCTTGGTAATCAATTTTTTGATAGTAATATTTTTGTGCTAATAGAGCATGCAGTAAGCATAAGGATATTCCAAATACTTCTGATCTTGCGTAGCCACCCAGATCGTAGAAACTAAATAATAATAAAGCAGGATTAAGAGCAAAAAATATGTAAAAAAGTAAATTATTTTTTTTAAATCTATTAATTAAATTAAGAAATAAAAAAATATTGCAAAGAGTCATTAAATAAAAAGTAGCAGAGAAAAATATTTTTTTTTGAATTCCAATACTTTCCAGATAAAGCATTATAGTTCCAAGCAAACCTCTTTTTGAAAAACCCAAAGTATAGTTGATGTGAATTTCTGAATATGTCCAATAATTAACAATATTTGTTAACGAGAAATAAAATGCGTAAGAGAATACTGATAATAAAAATAAGGTAATTATTATTTTTGTAAAAAAAATATAGTAATTTTTTTTTTGTATATTCATTAAGATTGGTTGCGGGGCTTGGATTTGAACCAAGGACCTTCAGGTTATGAGCCTGACGAGCTACCAGACTGCTCCACCCCGCGATGAAGATTTTAGTTATAGCATTATATTTCAAATTATCTACTTTTGTTAAATTGAAAGAAGATAAGAAAATTTTGATTATATTTACAAAAGAATAATATTTATGTATAAAAAGTTGCCTGGTGATTATTGCAAAGGAGTAACACCCGATCCCATTCCGAACTCGGCAGTTAAGCCCTTTAGCGCCAATGGTACTTTGTCTTAAGGCACGGAAGAGTAGGTCGTTGCCAGGCTTTATAAATCCTTCAAAAAAACTTTTATGAAAAATATATTAGTTGTAACAGGAGGTGCAGGTTTTATAGGATTTAATTTAATATCTGAGCTTTTAAAATTTAAAAAATTTCACATTTTAAGTATTGATAATTATTCCTCAGGTTTAGCTAAAAATCATATTAAAAATAAGAGAGTTAAGTATTTAAAAGGAAGTACTAATCAAATTGAAAATTTGCTGAGAAATTATAATGGCAAAATTCATAGCATTTTCCATTTTGGAGAATTTTCTAGAATTTTTCAAAGCTTTAAAAAGATTAAGGATTGCTTTAGTTCAAATATTGAAGGAAGCTCAAATATATTCAATTTTGCATTAAAACACAAAATTAAATTAATTTATTCTGCAACTTCTGCAAGTTTAGGAAATAAGGGAGAAGATATGAATTTATCTCCTTATGCTTTTTCAAAAGCTAAAAATTTAGAATTGCTTGAGAATTTAAAAAAGTGGTTTAATTTTAAATATGAAATTATTTATTTTTACAATGTCTATGGTGAGAGACAAATTTGCAAAGGTGATATGGCAACAGTTGTTGGAATATTTGAAGATTGTTTTAGGTTAGGTAAAAAATTACCAGTAGTCAGACCTGGAACTCAAGAAAGAAGATTTACTCATGTTTCTGATACTGTAAAAGCTTGCATTCTTGCTTGGAGAAGAAATAAATGTAAGCATTATTCTATAGTAAGCAAACGAACCCATAGCATTATTGAGATAGCAAAAATGTTTAAAACTAAAATTAAGTATTTGCCGGCAAGAAAAGGCGAAAGGTTTATATCAGCTTTGACTAATAGGAATTTGAGTCAAAAGATTATACGATTAAAAACTAAAATTAATTTGAAAGATTATATAAAAAAAATTTTAATAAAAAATGATTAGCTTCCCTTTACAAAGTACTGTTATATATGTATTTTAAATCATAATGAAAGTTGTTAGCTCATTAAAATCTCTAAAAAAAAGAGATATCAACTGTAAAGTAGTTAAAAGAAGAGGAAAAATTTATGTCATTAATAAAAAAAATCCAAAATATAAAGCTCGACAAGGATAATATGGATATTTTTCCTCAAAAAGAAATGTGGTCTGTGTTCAAAAAACTCACAATTTATGCAATAATCGCAATTTTAGCTATATTAATTTTGTTAATTTTTATTAATTTTTGAATTTAAAAATCATAAATGATTATTGGCTCTATTTTAGAGGAGGATTTTTTTGAAAAAAGAATTCTTCTTACACCTGATACTATAAAGAAATTTGTACAGCTTGGGTTTAAGGTTAATGTTGAAAATAACTTTGGAAAGTATTTAAACCTAAAAAATGAGGACTTTAAAAACGTAGGTGCAATTTGTCTTGAAAGAAATGAAATAATAGAATCGTCCGATATATTATTAAAAATTAACTCCCCAACTCATGAGCAAATATCTTTGTTAAGAGAAAATACTATTTTGATTGGAAGTTTTTTTCCCCATCTCAATAAAGAAATAATTAATAAATTAATTAATAAAAAAATTAAAATCCTCTCCTTGGAACTTCTTCCAAGAATTACGAGGGCACAGTCAATGGATATATTATCTTCACAAGCAAATATTGCGGGATATAAAGCTGTAATAGATAGTATTTATGAATTTAATAAAGCAGTTCCAATGATGATGACTGCCGCAGGAACAATAACGCCTGCAAAGTTTTTTGTTATAGGCGCTGGGGTTGCTGGACTACAAGCTATAGCAACCGCCAAACGTCTTGGAGGCGTTGTAAGTGCAACGGATGTAAGACTAGCATCCAAAGAACAAGTTGAAAGTTTGGGTGGTAAATTTGTTTTTGTAGAAGGATCGCAGAATTTAGAAACTGCAGGAGGTTATGCAAAAGAAATTGGAGAAGATTATAAAAGAAAACAACAAGAATTGTTAAAAAAAACTTTAGCTTTACAAGATATAGTAATTTGTACTGCATTAGTTCCAGGAAAAAAAGCTCCAAGAATAATTAATGAAGAAATGCTTGGTCTTATGAAAAAAGGATCAATTATTTTTGATTTAGCAGTTGAGCAGGGGGGCAATTGTATTTATTCAGAAAGTGGAAAAATTGTTGAAAAATTTGGAATAAAAATTCTAGGTTACAAAAATGTTCCAAGTAGAATATCTGAAACTGCGTCTAACTTGCTATCTCGCAATATATATAACTTTATAAGTTCAATCTATGATAAGGATTTGAAATCATTGAAAATTGATGAAAATGACGAAATAATAAAAAGTATTTATATTAAGAATATTTTAAACTAATGGAAATTGATCCTACGATATTTCGTTTTTCTATTTTTATACTTTCAATATTTGTAGGCTACTATGTAGTTTGGAGTGTAACACCTGCACTTCACACCCCCCTGATGTCTGTAACAAATGCAATATCTTCAGTAATTATTCTTGGTGCTTTAGTTGCTATAATTTTTTCAAGTAGAGATAGTTCTTTAATATCAAAACTTCCTGCAATGATTGCAATATTTCTTGCATCTATAAATATTTTTGGTGGTTTCTTAGTGACGCAGCGGATGCTTAGTATGTATAAAAAAAAGGATAAGAAATGATCTCTGCAAATATTACGGCCTTTCTTTATTTACTTACAGGAATACTTTTTATTATGGCTTTGAGAGGTCTTTCATCTCCAGAGACATCAAGGAGAGGAAATATATTTGGAATTATAGGAATGATCCTTGCTGTAATTGTCACCTTATTATCATTTAAAAATTTAGATCAAATAAAAGATAATATTTCACACATTTTAATTCCAATTATTCTAGGAGGTTTAGTTGGTGGCTTTATTGCAAATAAAATTGCGATGACAGCCATGCCGCAACTTGTTGCTGGCTTTCATAGTTTAGTCGGACTTGCTGCAGTTCTTGTAGGTGTTGTTGCATTTATTAATCCCTCTTCTTTTGGGATTGGAGAAGTTGGGAGTATTAAGACACTAAGTTTGATTGAAATGTCTCTAGGTGTTGCAATTGGAGCAATAACTTTTTCTGGATCTTGTATAGCCTTTTTAAAATTGCAAGGACTTATGTCTGGCTCTCCAATAGTTTTTAAAAGTCAACATTTAATAAATTTATTATTAGGATTATTAATAATTTTTTTAATTTTTTATTTTACAATACATCAAAATGAATTTCTTTTTTGGACGATAATCTTTTTATCAACACTTATAGGTTTTTTAATTATTATTCCAATTGGTGGAGCTGATATGCCGGTAGTTGTCTCTATGTTAAATTCTTATTCTGGATGGGCGGCAGCAGGGATTGGTTTTACTCTTGAAAATATAGCTCTTATTATAACTGGAGCACTTGTAGGCTCCTCTGGAGCTATACTTTCTTACATCATGTGTAAGGGAATGAATCGTTCTTTATTTAATGTTATTTTGGGAGGTTTTGGTGGTGAAAGTATGTCACTATCTAAAGATCAGACAAAAAAACCAATCAAACAAGGTGGAGCAGATGATGCTGCTTTTCTAATGAAAAATGCTTCATCAGTCGTCATTGTACCAGGTTATGGAATGGCAGTTGCACAGGCGCAGCATGCCCTTAGAGAAATGGCAGATAAACTTAAAGCGTTAGGTGTTAAAGTATCCTATGCAATTCATCCAGTTGCAGGAAGAATGCCAGGTCACATGAATGTTTTATTGGCTGAAGCAAATGTCCCGTACGATGAAGTTTTTGAATTAGAAAATATAAATAATGATTTTTCAAATACTGATGTCTCGTTTGTAATAGGTGCAAACGATGTGACAAATCCTGCGGCTAAAACAGATAAAACTAGCCCAATATATGGAATGCCAATTTTAGATGTTGAAAAATCTAAGACAGTTCTATTTGTAAAGAGAGGAATGTCAGCGGGTTATGCAGGGGTTGATAACGAATTATTTTACAAAGATAATACATTGATGCTTTTTTCTGATGCAAAAAAAATGGTGGAAGAAATTATTAAAAATCTCTAGAGTCTAGCTTTCAGCTTTCTAAGTTTCTTTACTCTTCTTGTATTTTCGTCTTTTTCTCTCTTCTTCTTTTCAGATGGTTTTTCATAATGGCTTTTAATCTTAAGCTGTCTGAACACACCTTCTCTCTGTAGCTTTTTTTTTAAAGCTCTAAGAGCTTGTTCAACATTATCGTTTTTTACGTCTATTTTAATTGTTACTTACCTCCAAAAAAGTGTGGTGCAGTAGCATTTTTGTATTATATTGTCTATATTTCTATGAAATTCTTTAAACATAGACCAAGTGAAGGATATCAAACAAAATCAGGAACTATTAATAGAAGAAAAGCAATTTTAAATACTGTTAAGTATACTTTTTTTGGACTTATTGGACTAAGGCTTTTGTGGCTTCAGGTTTTTCAAAAAAAAAAATATACAATCTTATCTGATCGCAATCGTTATAAAGAATGGAAGATTGCATCTGAAAGAGGTTTAATTTTAGATAGATTTGGAAATAGACTCGCAGAAAGTAGACAGACTTATCGCGTAGCTCTAATTAAAGGAGATGTGACTAATTTAGAGTTTGTACTTCAAAATCTTAAAAAATTTTTAAATTTAACTGAAGATGTAATTGAAAAGATAGATAATGAATTTAGAAAAATTAGACAATTTCAACCTTATGTAATTAATAAAAACCTAACCTGGTCTGAGTTTTCAAAAATTAACAGTAATCTCTTCATTTTAAATGGTGTTCAGCCGTTTGTTTCAATGGAGAGACACTATAATTTTCCTTTCGAATTTGCTCATACTTTAGGTTATGTTGGTCTTCCATCTGAGGTGGATCTTCAAAATCAAAAAAGTGATTTATTTAGAACTCCAGGAATAAAAGTTGGTAAGAATGGAATTGAAAAAGTAATAAATAATGATCTTATTGGAACACCTGGTTTTACTCGTTTTGAAGTTAATGCAGCCGGTCGTGCCGTTAGAACAGTTGAGTTTGTTGATGGGGTAAGTGGAAATGTATTGAGAACAAATTTAGATTTAGAATTACAAAGGTTAATTTTTTCACGACTTGGAAGTACTGCAGGCTCAGCAGTTGTAATGGATGTTAATAATGGTGAGATATATGCATGTGTATCAACGCCATCGTATGATACTAATAAATTCGCAATTGGAATTTCTCAAGATGAGTTTAATGTTTTACTAAAAAATGACAGAAGACCATTGGTTAATAAACCATTAAGTGGTCAGTATCCTCCAGGATCAGTGATAAAGCCGCTTATAATGCTTTCAGCATTAGATAATAAAATCATAGATCAAACATATGTTCATAGTTGTTCAGGTAAAATTGAGTTTTACGGACAAGAATTTTATTGTTGGAAAGATGGTGGTCATGGAAAAGTAAATTTTACTGATGCAATGAAAAAATCATGCGATATTTATTTTTATGAACTTGCAAGACTTCTTGGCGTCGATCGTATTGCAGAAACTGCAAAAAAATTAGGCATGGGTTTTAATTTACTGCCTGGGTTTGAGGAGGAAAAAAAAGGATTAATTCCTGACACCAAATGGAAGAAAAATGTTCTTGGAAAAAATTGGTTACTGGGGGAGACGTTAATTACAGGAATAGGTCAAGGTTATATGCTCTCAACTCCGATTCAGCTTTGTAAGCTAATAGCTCAGTTTGCAAATGGAGGTTATAATGTTACTCCAAGTTTTTTTGGAACTGAAAAATCAAAAAGAGAAAGATTAGATTTCGATAGCGATCATATTGAACTTGTAAAAGAGACATTAAATGCATCAACTAATGAGCCAGGCGGGACATCCTACGGATCAAGGTTGACCGGAGAAGTAAAATTTTGTGGAAAAACAGGAACATCCCAGGTCGTAAAATTGAATATTAAAGATAGGGAAGATGATGGAAGTCCAACTGCTAGAGAATATAAATTTAGGGATCATTCTCTTTTTGCAGGCTTTGGGCCGGTTGAGAAACCCAAATGGGCTGTTGCAGTTGTTGCAGAACATTCGGGTCCTGGATCAAGAGTAGCAGCGCCAGTTGCAAAAACTGTTTTTGATTTTTTATTTAAAAAAAGATTAACGAATGTCTAAAGAGCAAACATTAAGTAGATTTTATTTATTTCTTGAAAAGTTTGAACGTTTTGACAAAAAATTAATATATTTAGTTATACTTCTAGGACTAATTGGTATTGCAGCTTTGTATTCAATAGACAAAGGTCAAAGCGACTTATATTTCAAACACCTAGTAAGATTTTTGTTTGCAATAGGTGCTATGCTTTTCATTTCTTTTAGAAGTATTTCTATCTGGTACAGATATGCCTATCATTTTTACGCATTAATTTTATTTTTATTATTTATTTTAAAATTTATTGGAGTTACTGCAAAAGGATCGCAGCGTTGGCTTGATTTTGGCTTTTTTCACGTTCAACCCTCTGAACTTGCAAAACTTGCAATAATCATTGTACTTGCAAGATTTTATCATTCTGTAAAATC
>Ga0194118_10000548_pt1 | contig 62123 bp, 67 predicted proteins | sample TA2MahsurfametaG_2_FD_148662 | JGI IMG/M metagenome (GOLD analysis project Ga0194118, IMG submission 148662) | Freshwater microbial communities from Lake Tanganyika, Tanzania - TA2015013 Mahale N5 surface | ecosystem: Environmental > Aquatic > Freshwater > Lake | place: Tanzania: Lake...
CTGCTTATTCTCATTTAATTGAAACACTGGGTTTGCCAGAAACAATGTACAATCAATTTATGGAATATGATGCGATGAGACAAAAACACGATTATGTGTTAGACATTTCTGGTAAAAACACAACAAAAGAAAATACAGCTACACACATTGCTGTATTTTCTGCATTTACCGAAGGTATGCAATTGTTTAGTTCATTTATCATGTTACTTAATTTTCCACGCCACGGTAAAATGAAAGGTATGGGACAAATTGTTACCTGGTCGATTGTAGATGAAACCATGCACACCGAATCTATGATTAAACTATTTAAAACTTATATCAGTGAAAATCCAGAAATATGGAACGATACGCTTAAAGCTCAAATCTATACAATAGCAACAAGAATGGTAGAATTAGAAGAAAAATTTATTGATCTAGCGTTTGAGATGGGAGCAATGGAAGATCTAACAGCAGAGGATGTAAAACAATACATTAGGTACATAGCTGATCGTAGATTAATTTCAATGGGTATGAAAGGTATTTTTAAAGCTAAGAAAAATCCGTTACCTTGGGTAGAAGAAATGATTAATGCACCAACTCATACAAACTTTTTTGAGAATCGGGCTACAGATTACGCTAAAGGTGCATTATCTGGTAATTGGGAAGATGTTTGGGGTAAAGCAGCTTAATGGAGTAAAAATGCAGAACAAAAAGATTGGTTAGTTCAACAAATGAGCCTCGATTTCACTAAGGAGTTTGTTAGTTAAGGACTACATATTAGGTAGGATGTAATATGAAGATAGTTCCAGTTAATAACATAATAATTATTCAAGACTTACTTGATACAAAAGCTAGAAAAGAAAAAGAGTTGTTTTTTTACAGTGAGGAGCTTAAAAAGCTACAAGAAAAAATGAAATGGCTTAGGGCTGAAATAAAACTTACAGAAGAAATTATTATTATGATCGAGCATGAAAAAATTATCAACATTAAAGATATGATTAAAAAAGGAGAAGAATGAATACTACTTTGACAGCCACAGAGGCACTTAATACAGCAGTAGCAGGAGTATTAGGACGTATGATGATAGGCGTATTTGCAACAATGGTCGCAGCCGGACTTTTATCAGCTTCAGGACTTGTGCCGGTTCTGTTCTCGGGCGTGGTGGGTTGGATTATAGTTTTTTTACCATTAGTAATGAGTCTAGGGTTAATGTGGAAAGGTGAAAGTTTATCAACAGAAGGAATTAAACTTTGGTACTTTGCGTTTGCAGCAGCAATGGGATTAAGTTTAAGTCTACTATTTTATATTTTTACTTCTGCTTCCATAGTAATGGCTTTGCTTGGAACTACGGTTAGTTTTGGTGCTCTAGCTGCTTGGGGTTACTTTACTAAACGTGATATTTCAGGCTGGGGTTCTTTTTTATTTGCGGGGGTAATTGGATTAATTGCTGCTGGACTTTTAAACATTTGGTTAGAATCTTCTGCTCTACAAATGACGCTAAACGTGCTTACAATCGTCATATTCCTTGGTTTAACAGCCTATGACATGAATCGCATTCGGGATATGTTTTGGTCGGCTTCTAGCGCCGAAATTGAAAGGATGCAGTGGTTCGGAGCACTTTCTCTTTACATTAATTTTATTAATATTTTTGTAAGTATACTTCAATTGTTCGGTAATAAAGAATAATGGCTTACTCAGACAAAGTTATCGATCATTACGAGAACCCTCGCAATGTAGGTTCTTTTAATAAAAATGATTCTGATGTTGGTACTGGCATGGTTGGAGCACCTGCTTGTGGTGATGTAATGAAGTTACAAATAAAAGTAAATGAAGATGGAATTATTACTGACGCACGATTTAAAACATATGGGTGTGGTTCGGCGATAGCGTCTAGTTCATTGGTCACGGAGTGGGTCAAGGGTAAGACGCTTAAAGAAGCAGGAGAGATTAAAAATACTGATATCGCCAACTCGTTATCGCTTCCGCCCGTTAAGATACACTGCTCCATATTGGCAGAGGATGCGATTAAGGCTGCTATAGCTGATTATAAGGATAAGTATGTTAAATATAACTCAGAGTGCGCATGCACAAATTAATTCTATCCTTTCTGATGATAATTCAAAATATGTAAGGGCTTTTGTGAAAGGAGGTGGTTGTAGTGGATTTCAGTATGGTTTTACACTTGAAGATGATAAAAATGAAGATGATTTTGTAATTGAAAACTTGTTAGTCGATTCCATGAGCATGCAGTATTTTGATGGTGCTACTATTGATTATAAAACAGATAAGCTTCAAGGCTCTTCTTTTGTAATTTCTAATCCAAACGCAAAAACTACTTGTGGTTGTGGTTCTTCTTTTGCTACCTAGATTCAAGATACAAATGAATAAAACATGCTTGAGATTATCTATCTTTTAGTGTCTACCCACATTACTATAGTGTGTGTAACACTTTATTTACATAGAGGACAGGCACACAGAGGATTTTTATTTCATCCTCTTATAGAGCATTTTATGAGGTTTTGGCTATGGTTTACAACCGGTATGGTAACAAAGGAGTGGGTAGCTGTTCACAGAAAACATCATAGGTTTTGTGAACAGCCTGGAGACCCTCACTCACCTCATATTCACGGAATTTGGAAAGTACTTTTTTCGGGAGCTTTTTTATATGCAGATGCCACCAATGATAAAAAGATGGTTCAGTCTTATGGTATTGGTACTCCAGATGATTGGATCGAAAGAAATATATACACAAAATACTCGCTACTAGGAGTAATGATTTTACTCATTATTAATACTTTATTATTTCATGGGTGGGGTATAGTTATTTGGTTAATACAAATGGCCTGGATTCCATTTTGGGCTGCTGGGGTAGTAAATGGTGTAGGTCATTTTGTGGGATATAGAAATCATTCTACAAAAGATAAGTCTAAAAATATTATACCTTTTGGGTTTATAATTGGTGGTGAAGAACTTCACAACAATCACCATCAATCTCCAGGTTCTCCAAAACTTAGCAATAAGTGGTGGGAATTTGATGCTGGATGGATGTGGTATAAATTCTTTAATAAATTTGGATTGATAAAACTTAATAATGAAACAAAAATTTATTGATGCTCATATGAAAGTAGCTGAAGTATATGCTCAGCTATCTCACGCAGTAAGATTAAAAGTGGGTGCTATTGTTGTAAAAGATAATAGAGTAATAAGTATCGGCTATAATGGAACTCCTGCTGGTTGGGATAATTGCTGTGAGGAGTATGAGTTTATAATGGAAGGGCCAGATACAGATTATCAAACAATGGTTGACGGGGGTTATACTTTTGGTGCTGATAGGGATACTGTAGGTTATGTTAAGTCAACTACAAAGCCAGAAGTTATTCACGCTGAGTCCAACGCTATAGCTAAATTAGCCAAGAATCACGAATCGGGTGATCAGGCAACAATGTTTATTACACACGCTCCCTGTATCGAATGTGCTAAGTTAATTTTTACGGCAGGTATTAAATCTGTTTTTTATAGAAACACTTATAGAGATAAAAGTGGTATAGAGTTTCTTAAAAAATGTAACGTAGAGGTAAACCAAGTATAATGCAAAAACAGTTTACATGCGCAAGTTGTGATGGTGAATTTAAAATTAAACACTCAATGGACGATTCATATTATGAAGTTAACTTCTGTCCTTTCTGTGGAGCTGAGATAGAAGAAGAAGAAGACGATGACGAAGATGAGTACGACGAATGAAGAATGTTTTTGGACGTTCGCTGGAAATGAAGTAAAAGAAATTCCTGAGGGAGCTTATGGTTTTGTTTATATCATAACAAACCTTATCAACGGTAAAAGATACATAGGAAAAAAGTTCTTTTACACATCAAAAAGAAAACAAGTTAATAAAGTTCGTAAGCGCTATAAGGTAGAAAGCGATTGGAGAGAGTATTGGAGCTCTTCGGACGAACTTAAGGCTGATATAGAAAAATTAGGAAAAGAAAACTTTTATAGAGAAATCATACATTTCTGTGACTCTAAAGGTGTTACTAATTATTTAGAGGCTAAAGAACAATTTCAAAGAGCTGTTTTAGAAAATAAGGAACAGTGGTATAATACTTGGATTATGGTCAGGGTCAGTAGAAGCCACTTAAACAAACTTTAATGTTTTTTGTTTTTCTTTTATCCTTTTCTGCAATACTGCTTTCAGCAGTAGCTGCCTACTATTCTATAGTGGGTTTAGTTGCTATCTTTCCTACAGCTGCCTGGCCAATTATAATAATGGGTATCAGTTTAGAATTTTCTAAACTTGTTTGTGCTTCTTGGCTTTATAGAAACTGGAAAACCTCTGCTCTGTCTATGAAGTATTATTTTATGACAGCAGTTGTTATCCTATCGTTCATAACCTCAATGGGAATCTTTGGTTTCTTATCGAAAGCTCATTTAGATCAAACTACTATTGGTTCAGATTCTTCTATTGAACTTAAAATAATTGAAGATGAAATACTTGGTGAAAAGAAAAGGATAGAAAATGCTCAAAGATCTCTTACTGCTCTCGATCGACTGGTTGATCAAAGTGATGTTGACGCCGCTATTAAGATACGCAATTCGCAAGCAGGGGAACGTAAGCGACTGGTTTCTGAAATTAGTTCTGCGAATACAGCTCTTAAGGATCTCAATACTAAAGCAAGTCCGCTTAGAAAAGAATCAAAACGAATTGCTGCTGAAGTTGGACCTATCAAGTATATCGCTGATCTTATCTACAGAGAATCGACTGAAAGCACACTTGAAGCTACTGTTAGAGCGGTAATTATTTTAATAGTTATAGTGTTTGATCCACTAGCGATTATTCTTCTTGTTGCAGCTAATAGGGAATATAAATTACTGCCTATAAAAAATACTTTCGAAGAAAAAAGAACTAAAAAAATTATAGAAGATTATTCTCGTAATCGAGATAATAAAAAAGTAACTTTAGACAAAAGCAAGATCTATGAAATACCTTCAGACATCTTAGAAAAAGTATTTAAACGTAAAAAGTAACAGTTGATTTTTATTTTTATTTTAGTATAATCGGGTAGTCTAACTTAAGGAAATAAATTGATCATTGTAGATTACTCTCAGACCATTATTTCAAATTTAATGGCTGAGTTAAACGGTCAAAAAGATGTAGACTTAGAAGTAGATCTTCTAAGACACATGGTTATAAATACGATTAGAAGCCACTATACGAAGTTTAAAGATGAGTATGGTGAGTTGGTTATTGCCTGCGATAGTAAAAAATATTGGCGTAAAGAATATTTCCCTTATTACAAAGCTAACCGAAAAAAGCTTAGGGAAGAGTCTGGATATAATTGGAACTTAATTTTTGATACTATTAATTTACTTAAACAAGAACTTAAAGATCACTTTCCATATAAGGTAGTAGAGATTCTCGATGCAGAAGCAGATGATATTATTGCTTCGCTCTGTAAGTGGTCTCAGGATAACGACTTACAACTTAGGGGTTTAATTTGGGAACCTAAACCAGTTTTAATTATTTCAGGCGACCACGATTTTCTTCAACTACAAAAGTACGAAAACGTCAGTCAATATTCTCCAATACAAAAAAAGTTTGTTAAGGCAACTAAAAAATCCTCTGAGATAGTTTTAGAACATATTCTTAAAGGGGACAAAGGCGATGGTATTCCAAACGTACTAACATCAGACGACTCAATTGTAAATGGAATAAGACAAAAACCTCTGTCATCTAAAAAACTATCTGAGTGGGTTGGTGATCCAATCTCTATGCCTCGGGATGATAATTTTATTAGAAATTTTCAACGAAATAAAACTCTTGTAGACTTATCACAAATACCTTCAAACGTTGAAAACGAAATACTAAATACATTTACAAACCTAGAATTAAAAGACAAATCTTTACTTCTGGATTATTTTATTAGCCATAAAATGAAAAATATGATTGATTTATTAGAGGAATTTTAAATGTCCCAATATCTTGTTTCTGAAGTCTTTAGTATGGTTGAGAAAGCAAAAAGTAAAGATGAAAAGGTTGCTATTTTAAGAAAGAATAATTTTCTAGCACTTATTGCGCTTTTACAGCTTTGTTATCATCCCGGTAAAAAATTACTACTTCCAGAAGGTACTCCTCCTTACAAAAAAGAAGAAGACAAACCTATTGGATATCATCAAACGACTCTTACTTTAGAGTTAAAGCGTTTTTATATCTGGATTGATCCTAACGTAAATGTTCCTCGCTTAAAAAAAGAAGCCCTTTTTATAGAGATGCTAGAGGGCCTTCACTATACCGAAGCAGATGCACTTTGTGCTGCTAAGGATTCGAGACTAACGTCAATCTATCCTTCCCTTACAGAAGATCTAATTAGAGAAGCACTCCCTGATATCCTTCCTCCTAAAGTTGAAATAAAGGAGGAACCTAAACCAAAAAAGTCTTCTTCCAAAAAGTCAAAAGTTACTACAGAAGCTTCTTTGTAAAAAAAGAAATTATTGTTGATGAATGGAAAGTAAAAGGAGAAGCTTTAAATAGAATCTCCGATTTTTCTAAAGTAACTTTTACTAATAAGTTACGATTGAAAAAATATACAAAGTGAGTTATGATATAGTTTTACATAATGGGGCATTTCGTGGGACTAATTTATACATCTGTAAAATCCAAGTGGTCTAGTAAGAAAAAAGTACATCCTTATTCTAAAGTAAAAAGGGACTTTATTACTTCTGTAGCTATTCCTCACATCAAGCCTTTTGTTAGAGAAACTTCTAATAGCGATATACCAAGTCATTCATCAAATGGATATGCTTGTGGTGCTAGAAAAGAGGATAAGGTTTATACTGGTGACAAAATGATTGGAATTGGTACATTGCATAAGTCAAATGCAGTACCTGTTTTTTGTAACGATGAAGCCGTAGCAATGGCTAAGATGAGAAGAGGTTAGATTATGGTAAGAGACGATGTTAGTAAAAAAAGAATTAAAAAAGCTTTGGAAGAGATTAGTGATTCTATGACTCGCACAGAGTCGGATAGGTGTCTAATTAAAGAGATTGTAAAAGATGTATGTGAAGAATTTCAAATTAATAAAAAGACTTTCCGTAGAATGGCTAAAACATACCACAAAAGAAATTTCTCTGTGGAAGTTGCTTTAGATCAAGAATTTGAAACTATGTACGAAACTATAACCAACGAAACAACTCTATCTCAATCAAATGAGAGTGGTGTTGAAGAAAGTAAAGATGGGTCCATTATACATTTTAGAGTATAAAGAACGAGACTCTAGGGGTAGGGAAAAAAACTCCAAGCATGTGGGAGTTTTTAAAACTATTGACGACTTGGAAAAAAAGAAGGCTGAGATATTGCATACTTTAACTAAGCAAATATCTTTTCAAGTATACGTTTCGGAAAAGGTATTCTAATAAATAAACATATGCCACGTTATACATTTTTGAATACTGACACATATAAAGTCGAAGAGCACTATTTTGGAATCACTCACTACGATAGCTTTGTGAGTGACCATCCCCACCTTCAAAGATATCACGAACCAGGACAAGCAGCAAACTTGGGAGATCCTGTTCGTTTAGGTATCAGAAGAACTGATGACGGTTTTCGTGAAGTTTTATCAAAAATCAACGCCAACAATTATAAAAGCAATTTAAAAAACAAATTGTCCAGAAAATGATTAGAGGCATTTTTTTTACTTTACCCAAAAAGACCAATAGCGCTGAGCTCTGGTCTTTTTTTATTTCCAAAGAGGGTTTCGATGGCAAGAAGAAAAGCAGTTCAATTAAAAGAGGACCATCCTAATAATAACAATCAACTAACCCACCTAACAGTAGTAAGTAACAAATTAAGGCTTAAATTAGAAGATTTAAAAACAATAGAACCCCTAACAGAAAATCAAAGGAAATTTTTCGAGCTTTATCAAAACACTTCAATTTTACTTCTTCATGGTGTAGCAGGAACAGGCAAAACCTACATAGCTCTTTACAAAGCTATTGAAGAAGTTCTCGAAAAAACTAACAATTTCAAGCAAGTAGTAATTGTTAGATCAGCAGTCCCGTCAAGGGAGATCGGTCACCTACCTGGTGATGAAAAAGAAAAGACAGAAGTCTACCAACAACCTTACATTCAAATATGTGATGATCTTTTTAGCAGAAAAGATGCATATCAAAGACTCCAAGAACAGCATTGTATAAGCTTTATGATTACATCCTTTGTACGAGGAATTACACTCGATGATTCTATTATCATTGTGGATGAATGTCAAAACATGACTGATATGGAGCTAAATAGTATTATTACCCGAGTAGGGGATAGATCAAAAATTATTTTTTGTGGTGATTTTAGACAGACAGATCTTTACAAAAAAACTGATATGTCTGGTTTAAAAAAGTTTATGGTAATAGCAGATATGATGCCTTCTACAAAAACTATTGAATTTGATGTAGAAGATATCGTTCGTTCCCAACTTGTTAAAGAGTATATCATTGCTAGAATGAAATACGAAGAGCAATACATTAATTAGGAGATTTAGATGCAACTTTCAGCAAATTTTACACTGAGTGAGATGGTTAAAAGTGAAACCGCACTTAGGTACGATATGAACAATACACCCGGAGATTCGGAGATTGAAAACCTCAAGGTATTGTGTGAGAAGGTTTTGCAACCGGTTAGAGAGCATTATGGAAAAGGTGTAAAAGTTAATTCAGGTTTTAGGCATCCGGAAGTTAATGCTAAGGTAGGTGGATCAAAAACATCAGACCATTGTAAAGGTCAGGCTGCTGATATTGAAATTCCGGGTGTAGCTAATGCAGACCTAGCAGAGTGGATTAAAAATAATTTAGATTTTACTCAATTAATTTTAGAATTCTACACTCCAGGTGTGCCCGATTCGGGCTGGGTTCATGTATCATATGACTCAGCAAACTTGAAAAAACAAGTTATGACTGCTATGAAAGAAAATGGTAAAACGGTTTATAAACCAGGATTGATAGCATAATTGAACTTAAGAGTATTTAATCACATAAAGCATGATTTTCCAAAACTGGAACGCTCTACCAAGGATGGTGTACGAACTTACAAAACACCATCGGGTAGAGCCTATCCATCCGTCACAACCGTTACATCTCTGCTTAGCAAAGATTCCATCAAGGAGTGGAGAGAGAAGGTTGGAGCAGAAGAAGCAAATAAAATCACAGCCAACGCCTCTAGAAGAGGAACAAGAATTCACGGTATATGTGAAGACTATCTCTCAAACGAAACATACACAGTTACTTTTGAAGACAAACAGCTCTGGAAAGACATTAAACCTTTTATTGATAGCATAGATAATATACATGCTTTAGAAAGTTCATTGTATTCCGATCATTTAGAAGTAGCTGGAACAGTTGATTGTATTGCTGAGTATGAGGGTGAATTGTCTGTAATAGATTTTAAAACTTCTGCTAAGAAAAAAGAAAAGGAATGGATTTCAAACTATTTTATGCAATGCTCTGCTTATGCGGTAGCCTTTGAGGAACTAACTAAAATTTCCGTATCGAACATAATTATTATTATGGGTGTAGATCACGAAGGTGGGTTTGTATTCAAAGAATCTAGGGATAATTGGATAGATAAATTTAAGGACCTTAGAAAGCAGTATAAAGCCGCGTATAACGTATAAAGTAACGTTGACATAAATAAATAAATTAGTTATAATAATAATATGATCGTATGAAGTTTATTGAAAGGTGTTCTGGACGGGGGTGCGAATCCCCCCACCTCCACCAAAAGCATATTTGCAGACCGTGCCACTCCTAGTTAAGGTAAGTACTGCAGGACGGAGTATGCTTCTGATGGGGGTGAATAGTTTCGACAGGGCAATGAGTAGAGAGATGGACGATCCGGCAATGTGAAAGCCGTAGGGTTGAGACTTCTCGGCCAAAGAAACAAAACGTTAAACGCAAACGACGAAAGATTTGCACTGGCTGCCTAAGCGGCATGTCGGAGTTTTTCTGGTTGAACTTGGCAACAGAATCAACCAGATCAAATTAGTAAGTCTTTGCCTGGTAGCTATCTCCCAAACCATTTAATAGGTTGGCTTAGATAGTTTTGATGGTGACGAGCTGATGTGGAGTAGTTAACTTTTATTTAAAACTAAGGAAATAAAATGAAATCAATTATCGCCGCTGTAGTCGCTTCTACTTTTACCATTGCAGCTTTTGCTCAGGCTCCTGCTAAGCCGGCTGAGAAAAAAGATGCTCCGAAAGCTGAAGTCAAGAAAGACGAAAAGAAGAAGTAATTTATAAGGTTTGGGTGGACCTTAAAACCACCCACCTTTACACACATACACAAAGGAGAAGTAAACATGAGTAATATGACACCGTTCGAGATTCGCCTTGAACTGTTAAAAATGGCGCAAACAATGCTGGAGCAAGATTATTATGGTAAACGTGAACTCATTGGTAATGACTGGCAAGTGAAAGTAGAAAACGCCAGGCATGCAGGCCAAGTACCTCCAGACCATCCTGGCTTTCCAGCCTACCCTTCTGAAGCTGAAATTATTACAAAGGCTCAAACTTTAAATGGCTTCGTTTCTCAAATTCCTGTAGATCAAAAGACTACAACCAAGAAGTAATCTAACGACAAGGGGATGGCTTAACCGCCATCTCCCCTAAGAAGGAGAACAAATGGTAATCAACCTAATAAGATTGTTAGTTATTTTATTAGCGGTATTTTTTGTATCATCGATGTATAACCTTAAAACTAATGAACTTAAAAGAGTCAATAGTGGTAGTTTCTTTTCCTTCTCAGAAAGGGAACGGCATTTAAAATGTTTAGCAGACAATATTTACTTCGAAGCTGGTTATGAGTCTTTCGAGGGTAAGGTTGCAGTTGCTCAGGTTACATTAAACAGAGCTTCTCACGGTTCATTTTGGCCAACCGACATTTGTGAGGTTGTTTATCAGAAGAACGTAATTTATTCTAAAGTTATTTGTCAGTTTTCTTGGTATTGTGAGATTGGACCAAAAACGAGAGAAATAAACAATAAGGCATACCAAGAATCCTTGATAGCAGCTAAGCAAGTTCTTTTTGAGGGTTTTAGACTTCCTTCGATTAAAAACGCTTACTACTACCATGCTGACTATGTAAGTCCAAATTGGAATAAACCAAGAATAACAAAGATAGGTCGCCATATATTTTACGGGGATAAAAAATTATGAAACTTAATGAAATAAAATTAAATAATTTAAGGGAAAAAATGCTCCAGGTGGGTAAGAATTGGAATGTGGCTACCTTAGAGTGGTTTTCTATTTTACTTCTCCATGCTGCATTTGTTCCTACATATCTTTCTGTGTGGTCAGGTCTTTCTGATAGATTACCATCATTAGATGTAGCATTAATTGTATGGACTTCTATGTTGCTACTTTTCCTAAGATCGGTTATACTAAAAGATACACTTAATATTGTAACAATTGGATTAGGTTTTGTAGTTCAAATTTATTTTTTAGGGTTTATATTTTTTAGATGAATGAAGAATTAAATAATAGCATTTTAATTACTAGACGTTTTAGGTCTCCTAGTGAATTTTCCTTATACATTGAAGAAAGAGTTCTAAAAGAGAAAATTAGTTACATGGATGCTATAATTGATTACTGTACTACAAACGATGTAGATCTAGAAAGTATTGGAAGCTTAGTTACTACATCACTAAAAGAAAAGGTTCAATTGGAAGCTGAAGAGGCAAATATGCTTAAGCCTCGTGGTAAACTTCCTCTATGACTATGGAACCTTATGATGTTTACAAAGCGTACCTATCCCTGAGACTTCATTTTACAACAGACAATTACGACGTAATAAAACAACAGGGAAGAGTAAAAGCTTCAAAACAATCTTTTTTTAAAAGAAGAGATTTGTTTTCAATTAAAAAAATATCAGAACTTTACACCGATAAAGAGGTGGTAGATTTTTTGGTAGCAAATTTTGTATCAGGAGATAGGTGGGGAGGGGTGTTTGACCATGATGCAAAAGAAACTTATTTACACTGGAAAAAAAGAATTGAGTCTATGTCTTATACATTTGAAAAAGAAATAGACAATATGATAAATCACGCTGAAAGGAATAATTTAACCTTTTCTCAAATTTTTAGTGTGGCTAAAAACAGTCATCCAGAAATACTTAAACTTTATTTAAAGGGTTCAGTTTCCATAGAAACTTTAGTGGTTTTAAATAAGCTAAATAACTATGTAGAACAGTTAGATTCGTTATTAGATAAGGATGTTATTTGGCCTGATGTATCTAGAATAATTAAAAAGTATTCTCCTTTCCTTTCAATAAACAAAGAAAAGTATGACAATATCGTTAGAAGAAGAATTGGATGTAACTAACAATAGATTAGCTGAATTAGAAAAAAATATAATGATTATACAAGATAGCATTTTAACATTAGCTGAACAAGTAAAAGAGTCACAAAGGTATATTATTAAATTAGCTCACAATCAATCTATTGTTACAAAAAGAATTTCACAATGGCCTTTTATTGCTGTACCATCTAATGAAGGGGATGAGGTATAATTTTCAGATATGAAGCGCTTTAAAGAACTTGATTTTGATCGTGAAAAGAAATTCCACAAAGTTGTAAAAAGTAATAAGGTTGACAAACACCGGAAAACAATTTATAATTATCTTGATGAGAAAATAGATGATGAAAGTGATGAGGAATTACTAGATGACGTCGACAATACTAATACACGTTAATACTTTTCAATACATTTTATACGGAGAACAATAATGGCTATGGACTTTTCTGCCCTCAAAAAAAATCGTGGTAACTTTGATTCCTTAATGAAGGAAGTCGAAAAGATTGCTACCCCTCAAGTTGAAAACTCACAAAAGGACGATCGGTTTTGGCAACCAGAAGTTGACAAAGCTGGAAACGGTTACGCTGTAATCAGATTTCTACCTCCTCCTAAAGGAGAAGATCTTCCGTGGGTTAGAATTTGGAATCATGCTTTTCAAGGTCCCACTGGTAAGTGGTATATTGAAAACTCTCTAACTACACTAAGCAAACAAGATCCAGTTTCAGAACTTAATACTGAACTGTGGAACTCTGGTAGCGAAGACAATAGAAACATTGCACGTAAACAAAAGAGAAAGCTTACCTACATTTCTAACGTTTATATTGTAAAAGATCCAGCACATCCTGAAAACGAAGGTAAGACTTTCTTATTTAAGTTTGGTAAAAAGATTTTTGATAAAATCAAAGACGTAATGCAGCCTACTTACGAGGATGAAGAAGCTATTAATCCTTTTGATTTTTGGAAAGGTGCAAACTTTAAACTGAAGATTCGTAATCTAGAAGGTTATCGTAATTACGACAAGTCTGAGTTTGATAGTATTGAACCACTATCAAGTGACGATGATGAGTTGGAAGGTATTTGGAAGAAGCAACACTCTTTACAAGAGTTTCTCGATCCTAAGCATTTTAAATCTTACGAAGAACTCAAGAGCAAGCTAGAGCAAGTCCTCTCTGCATCTGGTGCTTCTATCTCTCGTGCAGATGAGGTAGATTTGCAAGAACAAAAACCTTCTAAGCCAGCTACTGCAGTAAAACGTAAGAACAATGATATTAATTTGGACGATGAAGACGAATCTTTGTCCTACTTTGCTAAGCTAGCAAACGAAGACTAATAAGTACTTACTCTTCCAATATAGTTGTCTAACGCGGATCCCCGATTGTTTGGTCGGGGATCTGCTTTTATGGGGATATAGTTATTAGTGCTTGTGTTAGTGACGTTATTAGAAACAATGGGTTGAGTACTTCCTTTGGAAGTAGAAATTTCATCCCTTAAAGATTGATTTTCTACAGACGTTTGTGCCACATCAGAAATAGATGTAGGCGCTGGTGAAACTGATGCTTGATTATAAACTGCCTCTCCCCTACTTCTTTGTTTTTCATCCATCTCTTTCATATATTTTTCTTCAACGGGCGTTAACGGCCCTACATCTTCCCCTCTTAAATGTTGGCGTACTTTAGCTCGTATTTTGCCTTCTTCAGAGTTAGGATCTACTTTATCATTATAAACAAACTTATTGTCTGCAGTACCGGTTGTGGAGGACTCAGCTGGGGTACTACCGGTCACAGCAGTTGTAGGTGTTGTAGTGGGTTTTGCAGAAGATCCAATTCGTGGCGCTTCACTGCTACTATCTAATGCTGCTTCAGTAACTGAAGACCCGGCTCCCTTAGCTGATACTGCTTCAGTAACTGAAGACCCGGCTCCCTCAAATCCCTTACCCTGATTATAAACTGCTTCACCACCGCTTCTATTTTTTTCATTCCACCGGTCGGCGTAAGCTTGTTCTAAAGGCGTTAATGGTCCTACATCTTCCCCTCTCATTGATTGACGTACTTTAGATCTTATTTTACCTTCTTCAGAGTCTTTACCTGCTGTATCGTTAAATTTAAACTTGCTTAGTTTTGCTTCAACTTCAGGAGATGCTTTTTTAGATGCCGAAGGGGTATCAGAAGCTGTACCAGCTGCAGCAGGAGCAGCAGACGCTGCAATTGCACCACCAATCTTTGTGGCTGGTGTAGGAGCAGTAGAAGCAGGTTGTGTAGCTGGTGCAGGAGCAGTAGAAGCAGGTTTAGGTGAAAGAAAAGTGCTCTGAAATAAGTCATCTTCTTTTGATAGACCAGAGCCTGCAGCTTCTTCTATTGATGCTGATCCAGACTGAAGCCTTTGATCCATGTCTGCTTTCTTAACAGCAGCTTCATCTTTTGTTTCTGCTATTTGACTTTCTTTTTTAAATCCAAGGTACGCAAGACCTCCAACTAATCCAACAGCAGCAGCTCCAGCTGCTACACCTCCAACTGCCCCCATTCCTAGTTTTGAGCCAGTACTAGCAGCTTTACCTACTGTTGATGCTTTACCTGCTTTACCTATTTTTCCAGGAAGATCGGGTAGGGAAGGTGATCCACCACTACCAGAAGATTTATCTTCTGTAGTCTGATTTAATTTTTTAAGTTCTTTAAGTATTTCTTTTTGAGTCTCACTAGTCTCTTCAGCTGTTTTTAATTGATCTATTTCTACTTGCTTGGGTTGGTTTAAGGCATCCTTGGCCTCTAAAGTTTCTGCTGAACTCATAACTGGAGCAGCATCCGGCTTAGTGTAATAGTTTGATTTTACCGATTCCTTTACACCTTTACCAAAACTTTTAATACTACCAAAAAAAGATTTAAGTTCATCCTTTAAAGTAATTTCTTTTTCTTCTTCGTTAGGACTATCTCTCCCACCCCCTTCTTTTTTACTTCTATTGCTTTTACCCAAAGATTCATGAATTTTCTTTAAATTTTCATTTATACTTTCTAAAAGCTTAGTTTGTTTTTCTCTAACCTCTTTTGCCTTAGATTCTTGATCCAAAGCATTAATGCTCTTTTTTGAGAGGTCAGATATTGCACTTTTAAATTCGTCGCTGCCTGGAGTAATTATAGCCATTTAAATATGCTTTGAGTTTTGTTTTAAAATTTTAAGTCTTTCGTTTTCGTTCTTTACAAAATCTACCAACATTGTAATATAAACTTCCCTTTCCCAAGGCATCATATTTTCTATTTCAGTTAATGAATATTTGTGATGTTGCATTAACGAAAAATTCATACTAAAATAGTTAATTAAACTTTCCTGAGAAAGGGTTAGACGAAAAAATTTTGCAGTCCTTCTATTCGTGAAGTATTATGATGTCCACACTTAGGACAATCCGATTCTACTTCTTGTACTATTTTTGGAGACGTAATAAAAAACTGCTCTATTTTTTCAAACTGCTCCTTAGTTAAACTGTTTATAAAAATATCTAAATCTTCTTCAGACTGTTCATCTATATCCCAATACTGATCTTCTTGAAACACTCCTTTAACACACTTTTTAACCATTTTAAATACTTCTTCTGTGTTATCTGATTCGTAAATTTTTACTACAGAATCAAACTTTGGATATCTCATATGTACACCAACACTATTATTAATCATAATTTTATTAGTGTGGTTATCTTTTTTTTCTACCTTTAAATTTTCAATATTAAAATTAGAATCGTAGTTCTCTTTACAGTTAGCACAAGTAATCACCACTTCAACTTTTTCACTAATAGACTTTGCTCTTAGTTGCATAAAAATGTATTCAACATCAAAGTGAGTAAGTTCTTTAGTATTTAACTTTTGAAACGTACACACATCTACTATTTCGTTTACAATCCTAATTACTTCGTCTTCGCTTGCTTCAGCCATAGTAAGTAAAACTTTATGCTCTTTAACTAAAAATGGCCTAAATCTTACTGGCTTATCGGTTGAAGGTAAAATTAATTCATAAGTTGGTACTTCAAGAATTGGTAAAGGCATAATATCTCCATAAAATTAAGGCGACAGAGGAAAGTTACTTCCTTGATCTGCTCCAGTTCCACCTGGGTTGTTATCTGAACTCCACGAAAAAGAGGCAAAGTTTCTCACGGGAGTGTTCGTAGAGAGGTTTGGTACAATAGAAGGAGAGACTAAAGGTATTCCTTTCTTGCGAGCAGATAAATCTGTTCTTCTCCACAAACGATATGCAAAAATAATATTTAATCTGTGTGTTTGGTTTTGAGAAGCTTGATTTAAATCCATTAAGTTCATACTACGAGGAAAAGCTTCTAACAAATCTACTCCGTATGTTATTTGATCTCTTTCGTCTAACTGATTAATAGTTATTTCACTTCTATAGTCTTCTTGAAATCTAACTTCAAAGGAATCTCTATCTATAATAGTTTCCATCCAATCATCAAAAAATTTTTTTACTTTCATTTCTCTATCAACATGAAAAGTCATGCTTATTCCGTCCCCACCATATTCAGATCCGATTGGTCTTTGCTCTGAAGGACCAGAAGCTATCTTCAAAGGTCTTACAGATAAATTTAAAGGGGGAAAGTTGGAAATTTCTGCAAATAAACTTACAAGTCTAGAATTTTCTGAGTTTACGCTTCCTCCAATTCTGGGAGGTTTAATTAAAACTTCAAATCTATTAGATCTAGCTAAACCTCTAGACTTTACTTGAGCTTGAAAGTTGGCTAAACTGAATGTGGCCATTAGTATTTTTTCCTTATTTCTGTCCAGACGGTATTTTTGGATGCACCTTCAAAACTTTCAACTGGTAATTGTGAAGCAATAATCCAATCTGGAAACGGTACTCTTAAAAACCTTGTTTGTATATTATCGTTAAGATATCTTCTTACACAAGCTCTAGCTGGTGCCAATTTTGAGGCACTTTCTAATATTCTCCACGAAAAGTTTAATTTTGTAGTTTCATCCATCTTTTCGTTGTTTGTATAATCTGATAAAAAACCTAAAATTCTAAATCTTAAAAGGTAGGGTAGATAATGTAAGTTAAGTCCAACAAACCCACCACTAAACTTCCTAAAGGGTAATACTAATGGAAACAAATCGTAAAAAGGAAGCTTATCCTTTAGCTTAGGATCATAACCAAACAAATACATTTCACCGGGAAAAATGTTATTTACCAACTTTCCCTCCCTCATAAGTTGGGTAGTTTGAATTCTACCTAACTTCCTTATTTGAGTTTGATACCATTGAGAAGATCTCTCAACATCTCCTGCCTGTGTTCTTAAGGTTGAAAAAACGTTATTAGCCATTATTTTTTAATACCAAGATCTTTTTCCGTTAGTACTAGAAATTTCCAACCTCTGTCTTCGCAAAAAATATTTGCTGCCTTCCATTTTGATTGATTAACTCCATAAGTAAAAACTTCTTCAATAAATTTCTTAGTTTGTTTTTGTGGAATTAGAGGAGGCTTAGTAAATCTTTCTGGTTTAATTTCTATTAAATATTTTGTAATTAGTCCGTTTTTATCTAAAACCTTAATATAAAAATCTACAAAATAACGATGTATCTTATTATCTACTGGTGATTTATATGGAATAACCATAGTTTCTGACCCCCACTCTAATATGGAAGAGTTGAAATCACACCATTTCATAAATTTGAATTCCCAGGACGATCTATAGATTACATCAAACACATCACCTTTGTATTTTTTAGGGTTTTGTATTCTATACCGCCCTTTATAAGTTTCTTTGTACATTTCACAATAAATATAAAGTCCTCAATTTATTTATCCAAAAAAAATGCCAGTTTACTACGAAGATTTTGAAAGAACAATTGAAACTAATGTTGAAAAGTACAGAACTTCGCCATTTGATCCAAAACTCAATGTTTTTCAATATCCCGAAGGATTAGGATCGACGGATAATTTTAAGCAATTTGTACTTTTTAATATAAACGTTAGAGGTAAATCTAAGTTTAATAGGGATCAAAGACTCGAGGTGGTAATAAGAGAAGATTCTGCTCAACTTTCCGAAGATCAACTATCTCAAGCTGCCACCGCTACAGCTGCTTTAGCTGGTGCTGCTGCTGGTGCTGGAATAGCTAGTCTAGCATTAAACTTTGCCGGTAAATTAAACGAAAAAGAAAAAGCTACAGGTTCCAACTATAGGCCAGCTGGATCGGGTGGATTAAAAGATACTCTTATTAAAGGTTCAGGTGCTGCTGCTGGTGCATTGACTGGAGTAGCTTTGGCTAAATCGGAAATGCTTAAACCCGATACCACCTATAGAATAAAAGATGCAATTGCGTTGTATATTAATGACCCTCCTTCTGTGAGATACAACGCTCAGTATAGCAATAAAGAATTAGGGACACTGGCTGGTATAGTAGGATCGATATCGAGTATTGATTCAATGGCATCTGCTTTGAAGGCAGGAGGGGAAGCTGGAGCAGCGATAGCTTTAAATTTTGCCAAAGTGCCTTCTGCGTTGGGCATTGGGTCTCCAGCTGAAATTTTAGGAGCTTCTGCTAAAGTTGCATTAAATCCATTCAAAGAAGTTTTATTTGAGTCTATTGATTTCAGATCATTTTCATTTAAGTATAGATTTTTACCTAAAAGTGAATCAGAATCAAAGCATGTAAAATCTATAATTGATAAATTTAAATTCCACATGCATCCGGAACTGAGTACTAATAAACTATTTTTTATATATCCATCTGAGTTTCAAATTTCATATTTCTATAAAGATAAAAAGAATGAGTATTTACACAATTTTAAACCTTGCGTATTAGAATCTATGGATGTTACATATGGGGGAGATACTTACTCTAGTTTTTTAGATACCGGATATCCAACAGAAGTAAACTTATCTCTCACGTTTAGGGAAACTGAAATTCTTACGAAAGATCAAATTGACAAAGGCTTCTAATGTATTTTACTAATTTACCTACCACTTACTTTACTTTAGATGATAGAACTTCTGTTCAAATTGTTACCAATATTTTAATGCGGACAATTTTTACAGATGAATTAAAAGATAATTTTTCTTTGTATGATGAGTATGATATCGTAGATGGAGAAACGCCTGAAATAACTGCATTTAAAATTTATGGTAATTCAGAACTACATTGGATAATTTTACACACTAATGATATTATTGACCCTAGATTTGATTGGGTACTATCTCAAACTCAACTTAAAACATATGTGGAATCTAAGTACGGAAATATCAACGCCGTGCATCATTATGTAAATAACCAAGGTCACACGGTTTCTGGAAATGTGGTGTTGAATGGATCTACTTTTACTACTTACCAGGTTGGAGATGTGGTTTATAATTTAGGAAATGCCGGTGAAGGGTACATCACATCTAAGCCAACTAACACACAAATTATTGTTACAGCCTCTAAAGGAGGCTTTCAAGCTACTAACGTAGTTACAAACAATTTAACTAGTTTTAGTAATGTCACTATCTCCAACGTTACTATAGTGTCAGGTACTCCAGTTACAAATTTTAATTTTGAAGACGAGGCAAATGAATCAAAGCGAAGAATTAAAATTTTAAAACCACAGTATATACAAAAAGTTATAAACGATTTTCAATCAAAGATGTCTGATATAAATGTCTAATGCTGCAGGATTACAAAAAGCTGGTGCTGTTGAGATAACTGAGCTAAATCTAATTAGCAGTAAAAACACTGTATTTGATTTAAAAGAATTTTTAGTAGAATTCAATCTTTACGAGGATATTTTTTCCAACAACCTTTATGGCGATATACTACTTTCTGATAGTAGGAACCTAATTGACTTAGTACCAATTATTGGAGAAGAATATTTAAATGTGGAGTTTGTTACTCCATCGTTTAAAGAAGCAGGTCATTTTATTAAGAAAACATTTAGAGTATTTAAAGTAAGTAATAGAAAGATTGTTAGGGATAATAATACTCAATTGTTTGTTTTACATTTTGTTTCAATGGAATTGATTTATGATATTCAATTGCCTTTATTTAAAAGTTTTAAAGGTAAGGGTCATCAAATAGTAAATGATTTGTACTTTGACTATCTTGCAGCAAGTAGAAATTTTTTAATTAATGAAAAAGGACTAAATTTAGAAACTCCCGCAACAACTTTAGTAACCATAAACGAAACAAGCAATGATATAAAGTTTGTATCTCCGGGTTGGACTCCTTTTAGATGCATAAACTGGATAGCTACTAAATCTATTCCTAGCAACGGAAAAGCTAATAACTTTTTATTTTTTGAAACTAACAGAGCTTTTTATTTTGGTTCTTTAGAAACCATTTACAAGGATGCAATAGAAAATAAAAATATATTGGGTGTTTATACTCTAGCTCCTAATAATATTAGAGAAAAAGGTGCTGTTGATATAATGAGGGAATTAACTCTTGTTCAATCGGTTGAAATGATAGAATCGACAGATCATATAAAAAATTACACCAATGGATATCTAGCTAATAGATTAATTACTCTAGATATATTAAATAAAAAATACGAGCAGTTTGATTATGATTACGTTAGCGATTATGCTAACCACTATCACACATCAGGGAAGGGCAATTTAGCTAAACCAAATTTTGATATTAATGGCCCTAGAAATCCTGCATCAAGTATTAGTTTTTATCCAATTAACTCAAAATTGTTTAATGATTTTAAAGGTAATGTTAGTGAGAAGATAAAAGATATTTACGGTAACAGAAAATCTAGTATGATTGGTACTACCAACATAAAATTAAATTTAGCTGTACCAGGAAGAACAGATATAGAGGCTGGAAGAATGATTTATTTTAAATTTCCTGCTCTTGGTCCAGCGTCTGAGGAAGATCTTAATATGGATAAAATAGATAAAGAGTATTCGGGATATTATTTAATTACAGCTATTCATCATAGAGTGACATTCCAAGAACATACAATGTCGATGGAAGTAATTAAAGATTCACTAAGGATTGAGGAATAATGCAGAAGATATTTAATAAGGATGGGTTTAATTGGTGGATTGGTGTAGTAGAAGATAGAATGGATCCGGAAAAGGCTGGTCGTGTAAGAATTAGAATTTATGGTTATCATACCGACGATAAAGTACTACTTCCTACTGAAGACCTTCCTTGGGCAATCCCAATCATGCCCATCACTTCAGCTGCAACTTCCGGAATTGGAACCACTCCTTTAGGTTTAGTTACAGGATCATGGGTTATTGGATTTTTCCTAGACGGTGAAGATATGCAGCAGCCGGCAATATTTGGAACCATTGGTACTATGACAGCAGATTTAATATTTAAACAAACGGAAGAGGTACCAGAAGTAGTTAACAAAAACGATGGTAAATTAAAGGATGAAAAGGGACAAACAGTTGTAGATAAAAACAATAACCCCGTTCCTGCAGGAGTGCCTCCAGTTGCAGGTTGGGAATTGGGTCAAACATCTGAAAAGTATGAGTCTGCTGGAAAGGGTCCAGGTACTATTAATCCTTATAAAACATCCGAAGATAGAGGTGGAGCTTCGTATGGTACATATCAATTTGCTTCCTTCTTACCTGAAACTACTCCTTCTGGAAAAGCAAGACCTTCGAGTAAAAATTCTCCAGTACTTTCATTTTTAAAATCGTCTAAATTTAAAAATAAGTTTGAGGGACTAATTCCAGCAACAGCAGAATTTGATAGTATGTGGAAAAGTATATCTTCCCAATACCCAACTGAGTTTGATGATGATCAACACGATTATGTAAAGAAAACTTATTATGATGTTATGATAACTAACCTTCAAAGAAAAGGTTTAGATCTAACCAACTTTGGACCTTCAGTTCAAGATTTAGTTTGGAGCACCGCTGTACAATTTGGTCCAAGCAGAACAAGTATATTCTTAGACAGTTTATCTGGTAAGTCAGAACTTACGGATAAAGATATTGTAGAGATTGTATCTGAATACAAAATTGCCAATGCTCCAACATTCTTTAAAAGTAGTGGTCAAAATATTATTGCTGGTGTTCAAACTAGATATAAAAACGAAAAATCTGATCTTAATAAATTAATAACGGTGTAAAATGCCAGTAGATAAAATTACCCAGCTCAGAGATGTTCTTATCCAACAATCTCAAAACCTACCCTCTTATCAATCATTACCTCCTTACACAAAGGGAATTATTAATGGCGTAATTGAAAAGACTGCTGGTGAAACTGCTACAAGAATTAACGACGACGTTGAGAATTTATCTAATAAGCAAATTAACGAGATTGGCCAACAAATAATTGGTCCAAGCAATCCTTTAGATATTGTCAATGGAAACCTATCCTCCTCTGATGTATCAAAAGTACTTGCCCCGATAGCTTCAGATAAATTACTTAAAGGAATTGAGAGTGAGTTTACATTTAAAATATTAAACGGATTAAACAATCAACTACCTCCTTCATTGAGAGGATTAGTTGATGTTAATACCCTTGCTTCTTCTATTACTTCTGGTGGAGTAATTGGTAAAGGTATAAATTCAGCTTTAAATACCTACACAACAGATTTAATGAGTGGAGCTAAAAAAGTAGTTCCTTTTTCTGAAAATGTATCAGAGGAATTTTCTAGAAATCCAGAAAAAGCTTTAGAGAATATTAATAAGGCTTTTGACAATCAAATATCTTCAAAGGCTTTAGAAGAAGCTAAAAAGTTTGATATTAATACTAGCGACAACCGAGAAAAACTTTTAGTTCAAGTAAAAGGGTTTATAGATCCACAAGCAACATTTCCTACTAAAGAATATAAAGGTAAGCCTGAAACAAATAAGTTAGCTCGAGGCGATTTAATTGGCACCATAGTTCAGGCTAAAGAAAAAGATAGACTTAAAGGAATATCCTTACCTTTTGATCAATCTTGGGATCAGCCACCAATACCTTATAAAGCTCAGTATCCCTTTAACAAGGTTACACAAACAGAATCTGGCCATGTAATTGAAATTGATGATACTGATGGAGCAGAGCGAATTCACTTGTATCACAAAAGTGGTACATTTATTGAAATAGATGCTAATGGGTCTGTAGTTACTCGTAAAAAAGGTTCTTCTTATGAAATAATAGACAAAAATGGGTACATTTCCGTAGCGGGGGATGCTTCTTTGTCTGTAAGAGGGGGAGTAAAGATTTATGTTGGTGAAGATGCAGACATAGAAGTACAGGGAGATGTGAATTTAAAATGTCTTAACGATATCACAATGCAAGCTGCTGGAAGGATTGACTTATCAGCAAGTGAAGAAATTAATCTTAGAAGTGCAAATGTGAATATTGAAGCTGACTACGAATTAAGTTTAAAAGGTGATAGCAATGTTTTAGTCTCTTGCAATGATTATTATTTTAAAGCCAACAACGATAGCTATCACCAAGTATTAAATAATCATTACATTTATGTAAATAAGAATTTGTATAATCAGGCACTAGGCGAAATTCATCTCAAAGCTAGTAGCACTATTAACGCTGATGGTTCAGCTGTTCATTTAAATTCTAGTACTGCATCTGATTCTAAACAATCAATTTATTCTTACAATGCTAACATTGGTTTAATTGGTACTAGAAAGGATATTGTATATGAATCTGTACCCGATCCAATATCAGCCAACTACTTAGATGAGAAAGGATATAAGTCAGAGGATGTGGAATTACCTTCTGAATTGAAAAAAGATCAAGAAGCTTTAAAACAGCTTGGTATAGCTTCCTCTTCAGATTTAAATCAATCAGCTATACCCATAGAGTCGGAAACTCCTAAATCAAATAGAAATGATATTATTAAGCCAGATGATTCACTATTGACACAAAGTTACTTACCAGACAATTATCAATTATCTAAGCATTTTACTTTAGGAGATTTATCCTCCAGGGCAGTGGTGACAAAAAACCCAGTACAAGCTCAGGCAGGATTAACATACGGTCAAATTGTTTACAACTTAGCAGCAATAGCTTTAAATGTGTTAGAGCCTTTAATTGCATTGTACCCAAAGGCAAAAGTTACATCTGCTTATAGATCAGCGTCTGGTTCTTCCTCTACATCCCAACACCCTAAAGGTCAGGCTGCAGATATTCAAATTCCTGGAATAGCAAAAGGAGAGTATTATGAAGTAGCTAAGAAATTATCTACACAATTAAATTATGATCAATTATTATTAGAATATAAAACCTATGGCACTGGATTACCCTGGATTCATATTTCTTTTGATGTTAATAAACCCAGAAAAGTTGTGATGACGTTCTTTAATGATAAAAAACATTCAGACGGTTTGTCTAATTTAGCTTAACATGCCCGGTATAGCTAGAGTAGGTGTAGATTCGGCAGGAGGAACTATATTAGGTGGAGGTCAATCTACTGTATTTTGTAATGGTAGTTTAATTGCAGTTTTAGGAGATGCTGTGCAGGGTCACGGTACTGGTCCTCATAGTAGTCCAGTAATGGCTCAAGCATCAACAAATGTTTTTGCTGGAGGAAAAGGAGTTTGTAGACAAGGGGATCAAGCTTCGTGTGGACATGTAGCTACAGGTTCTTCTAATACGTTTGCAAATTAATAATTTTTTAGCGATAAATAATAGTATGCCTATAAATCGAAAAACAAGAGAATATACAGACTTTAACTTACTTTTTACAACAAATCCTGCTACTGGGGATCTTACTAAAAAGTCAGACGAAGAAGCTATTAAAGCGTCTGTAAGAAACTTAATTCAAACTAAAAATTTTGAACGTCCATTTCATCCAGAAATAGGTTCTCAAATTTATTCGTTGGTTTTTGAAAACTTTTCGCCCGTAATAGCGCAAGTTATGAAAAAAACTATTTTTGATACCATAGAGAAATTTGAACCTAGAGTAAGTGTAACCGACGTGAGAATACAAGAAAGACCTGATTCTAACGAGCTTAGTGTTGACATACAATTTTTAATTAATAGCTCCGATAAACTAGTTACTTTAAAAACATCAATTCAAAGAGTACGATAATGGCGAATCTTAGAATAGCGGAGCTGGATTTTGACACCATCAAGTCAAATCTAAAATCTTTTTTACAATCTCAAAATGAATTTACAGACTTTGATTTTGAAGGGTCTAGTCTTTCGGTTTTAATTGATCTTTTAGCATATAATACTCACTACAATGCGTATCTTGCAAACATGGTAGTTAACGAGATGTTTTTAGATTCTGCTGTAAAGAGATCCTCTGCTGTTTCTCTTGCTAAACAATTGGGATACACGCCCAGATCGATTAGGAGTGCTAGAGCGGTTTTAAACGTTGTGGTTAACAATCCTCCAGGAAACCCTGAAACCATTACTTTAGATAGATACACTCCTTTTACTGTTACACTTAATGATACTTCATATACTTTCTATAATCTTTTTCCAATCACTGTTACTAAGTTATTCAGTGGTGAATATGTTTTTTCAAATTTAGAGGTTGTAGAAGGAACTCCTTTAAGTATTTCCTATGTTGTAGCAAATCCTGGTACTGAAGAAAAATTTGAAATACCTTCTCCGACAGTTGACACATCTACCCTCTTAGTTACAGTCCAAAATTCCTCTTCCAATACATCTTCTACAGCTTTTATTATTAGTGACAACATAGCAAATGTTTCTTCTAATTCTAGAGTTTATTTTTTAGAAGAAAATCCTTTTGAAAAATATCAAATATATTTTGGAGATGATGTTATAGGTAAAAAGCTATCAAATGGAAATATTGTAACAATAAGATACCTTTCTTCACAAGGTGGAGCAGCAAATTCTTCCAACTTAACTAATCAACAATTTACCACCACATCAATAGCTGGTACGAGTAATGTTATAATATCTACTGTTACTAATCCACATGCAGGCTCTGCTAAGGAAAGCATTGGTTCTATTAAATTCAATGCCCCTAGAATGTATTCCACAAAAAATAGAGCAGTAACTTCTACAGATTATGAATCTTTAATTTATTCTAATTTTTTAGATGCCGAATCAGTGTCAGTGTGGGGAGGAGAGGAAAATGATCCACCATATTACGGTAAAGTTTTAATTTCACTCAAACCCTACGATGGTTATACCATATCTCAAGCTACTAAAGATTATATAATTGAAAATGTACTTAAAGACAAAAAAGTATTATCTATACAACCAGAATTTATTGATCCTGAATACAATCACGTAAATTTAAAAGTTTATGTTGATTATGATTCTTACTCAACAACAAAAACCACAAGTCAAATAGAATTTATAGTTAGAAATACAATTCAAACATATTTTGCAAACGAGCTTCAAAAGTTTAATAAAAATTTTAATAAATCAACTTTAATTAAACTTTTACTCGAATCAGATTCAGCTATTTCATCTGTAATTATTACAATTAAATTACAGAAAAGATTTAACATTACTTTAAATGCTGAAAATGCTTTTATTGGAGATGATGTAATTAAATTTCAAAATGCAGTAATTCCTGGATCTATAAACAGTTCTAGATTTTTTATTAACAATTCTAATACTACAACTATTTCTAAAATTATTGATATTCCAAATAACAGTCCTCCAGATAATCTTGGATCAGGCACTTTTAGATTAATAAATGCCGAATCAGGTGCAATTCTTAAACCTAATGTTGGTACAGTTAATTACGGAACTGGTTTAGTTAATATTGATGGTTTTACACCTACTGCTCTTCCTAATAACATTTTTGACTTTAGAATTACAGGATCTGTACAGGAAACAAATCATAATATTCAGACAAGCAAAAATGAAATTCTAGTTTTAGATGATAGTTCTAACGACGCTTTTGCTGGATTAGAAGCTGGTTTAACAGTTTTTGTAACAGCAGTTTAAGATGCCTACTACTAGAATAAAAGAAAAAATATCAGATTTAATAGCAAGTCAAGTACCCGAGTTTGTAAATTCGGACTATCCTACTTTTGTAGCTTTTTTAGAAGCTTACTATAGATTTTTAGAACAAGATGAGCATGCACTAGAGTTGGTACAAAATGCTAGATCATACAATGATATAGATAGAACTGCATCATCGTTTATATATTTTTTTATTAAACAATACGCATTTAATTTTCCTGTTTCGGCAGCAACTAACCAAAGATTTTTATTAAAAAAGTTAGGAGATTTGTACGAATCTAAAGGAAGCGAATTATCGTTTAAATTGTTTTTTAAAATACTTTTTAACACAGATGTAAGTATAGAATATCCTTACGATTTCGTATTAAGATCGTCGGATGGTAGATGGGAGCAAAAAAATTCAATAAGAGTTGAAACAGTTTTTGGTAGTGTTTCAGATATAACAAATCGATTTTTAACTTACACCAATCTCTTAAATCCTGTCAATAATCAAACCTATCAAACCTCTATAACCGAAATAAAAATTTTATCTAATAATTTAACCGAAATTTATTTAGATAGAAAAAATATTGCTCCAGACTATCATTTAGAGGGACAAGTCATAGTCTATGATGAAGAAAACAATATAATTTTTATAGGAATTATTAAACCAACTGCTTTGTCTGTTAGTGTTAATAGCCCAGGCGAAGGGTTTAAAATAGGTCAAATATATTCTGTCAAAGATTCAAATGTACAAGGTACATTTCTTCAAATTACATCATTAGATTCTAATTCCGGAATTTCGTCAGCAAAGGTAATTAATTTTGGTTTTGGTTATACTGGCAACCTTACTGTAGATTTAGATCCTAAGAAAAAATTTGCAGAAAACTTGCCAGTACCTAAACCTAATAACGTTTCTACTATTACTTTAAATGTTGGGTCGTTAAGTAAATATCCAGGTGAGTTTAAAAAAGTAAATGGTTTGTTGTCTGTGCCAGAGGTTTGTTTACCTGATGATAGATTATTTCAACCATTTTCGTATGTAACTAATACCGACTTAGATATAAAACGATTTTATAGTTTAGCTAAAAATGTTGTTCACCCCGCCGGTAAACAATTATATAATAAAGTAAACTTTAAAAACGATATAAACGTATTAAGTTCTTTTGCTCTTGTACCTACTTCAAACATCTTTATTGACCTATATGATAAGATAGATTTCTTAGATACCGTCAGTATAGCTAAGCTCTTCAATAGAGCATTTAATAATACAGCCAATATAATTGATCCTATAAGTTTGAATTTAACAAAGTCCAATATTGATTTGTCTGTAAGTCTTTCAGACTCAATTTTAATAGGAGCTTATTTAGACGGTGTTAGTGGTACTTTCTTCGCAGAGGATTACACATCGGAGAATTATAATGGAGATGTAATTTATTTGTAATAAAATTTTACCGTAAATTTACAATAAATATAGTATAGTCAATTTAGGAAAACACATGATAACCGAATCATTTACCGTCAAAGGCGAGTTAAACATTAAAGTCATAGATTCTTTTAATAATTTAAAAGATGAAAGAAATATAAAAAACTTAGTTGTTTCTAGCGGCAAGAATTACATTTCTTCCCGTATGACTTCAAACTCATCTGTAGTAATGAGTCATATGGCTATTGGAACTGCCAACGTAGCATCTTCGACTGGTCAGACACTTCTTTTGGGAGAGGTTGCAAGAGTAGCCTTAGATTCTTCAGTTATTACTAATAATACGGTCACATACATTGGTACCTTTGGTGCTGGTGTTGGAACCGGAAGCTTACATGAAGCCGCTATTTTCAACGACTCTCTAGCCAACATAGGTACTATGCTATGTCGTACTAATTTCAATTCAGTGAATAAATCTGCTGGCGATATCATAGTTATTACATGGAATATAACCGTAGAATAATATGTCATTTTTACTAAAAGACATTGCTCATACCTCTTTGGTTGATGCAGTATACAATGAAATACTTTCTAGCAGATCCAATTACTATTATTTTATTGGTGAGATTTTAGAGTGGGCTGACCCAAGCACTCCCGAAACTCCTTTAAATACTGGTACATATGAATATGATACACGCAATAAAATTCTTGCAGTCAAAAAAGTTTTAACCTCAGATATTTCATATGTCGTACCCAGAATAGATTGGTCGTCAAACGTTGTCTATGATCAATATGATCCAGATTATAGCCCTACATTTTTATCTAATACTGGAGCCAATTCCTTAAAAACTTCTAGATTCTATATTTTAACTTCAGACTTTAATGTATATAAATGTCTTTATAATAACAAAGGTGCTAACTCAACAATACAACCTACCTTTACTGATTTGACAGCAGTTACTACTGCTGATGGCTATACGTGGAAATATCTCTATACAATTCCCCTATCTTTAAGAAATAGGTTTTTAACTGATGATTTAATGCCAGTTCAAACCTATCTAAACAATGCTTATTATTCAAACGGAGAAATTAGTTTAATTGTAATTGAGAATCAAGGATCGGGTTATCTCGGCAATGCTCAAACAACCTTAACAGTAAATGGTGTTTTTAGAGGATTACCGGGTAATGTTGTAGCCACTTTAGATCCTATTTTAAATAGTTCTGGATCTTTAGTTGGAGTAAAGATTAAAAATCAAGGCAATAATTACAGTTCTGCTAATATTAGTATAAACGACGTGACTGAGTTAGGCTCAAGTTTTTACAAGTCGCTTAAAACGGCTACTATTTTTAATGGTGGAAATTCTTATTCTAATAGTGGCATTACTTCAAACACTACAGCTAGACTTGTAACAACAGGGGTTTTTCAACCTAATGCTAATGCTGTTCTAACATTAAATTTTTTAAACAATGTAGTTTCTGGTATTAACATTGTTTCTCCTGGTAATGGATATTCAACTGAAGTCATAGCCAATACAAGTATTAACATCTCAACATCAGGAAATCTTCAACCTGTAGCAAACGCTACTGCAAATATTACATTCAATAATACAGCTACTTTAACACCTATATTATTTAATGGAAAAGTTGACAGAGTATTGATTAACGACCCTGGGGTGGGTTATAGTTCTAATCTACAAACAACAATTGTTGTGCAGGGAGATGGGTCTGGAGCTACTCTTGTACCATACGTAAACTCAGCCGGAGCGTTAGAAGATATAATTATTCAAACAAGAGGTAATGGCTACACTTATGTCGACTTAGAAATAGTTGGAGATGGTTCTGGAGCAAACGCAAGAGCAGAACTTTCGTCATATGATTTAGATACTAATCAAGCATTGATAGAACTTTCTGCAGTAGATGGAGCAATTCACGCTTTTAGAGTTTTGAATGCTGGTGATAATTATTTCAACGGAAATACAACGTTAACTGTTACTGGGGATGGAGAATCATTTACGGGAAATGTGGTTTTAGCTAATAATAATTCCATAAGCCACATAAGCGTTACTAATCCAGGATATGGTTATTCTTACGCAGATGTTACAATATCGGGCGTTGGTTCTAACGCAGTGGTCGAAGCTATAATTTCTCCTCCTAATGGTCATGGAAGTGATGGTGTAAATGAATTGTATGCAGACACTTTAATGTTTTATTCTACAATAAATAACGATAAGCTGCACAATATAAATATCTTAAACGATTTTAGACAGTTTGGGTTAGTAAAAAATATTAAACAATTTGCTAATTCAAGAGCATTTGCTAATGTTATTGGAACTTCTTGCTATTTAATTACAGCTAACACTGTTGTAAATTCTCAATCCAATACTTTAACTAGAGACACTATTTTACAACTTAATGGTAATGCATCTAGAACCTTTGAAGTGGTTGAAGTCTTAAGCGCTAATAATCAAATATTAGTAAATGATCTTAGCAATTTTTTACTAACTACCGGTAATTCTTTTTATGACGCAAACACTGCATCTAATTTTGATATTTTAACTATCGACAAATATCCCGACATAAATAAATTTAGCGGCGAGCTATTTTTTATTGACAATAGAACTCAAGTAACTTATAGCGATGAACAACTTGTAACTTTTAGAACTACTATTAAACTATAATGCCTACCATATACCCATCAGCTCCTTATTTTGACGATTACGATTCTACTAAACAATTTTATAGAATTTTGTTTAGACCTGGGCGTGCGGTACAAGCAAGAGAACTAACCCAACTACAAACTTTAATCCAAGGTCAAATAGAAAGATTTGGAAAAGGAATTTATAAAGAAGGATCTTTTGTAACTCCATCTGAATTAATTTTTGATAAAAGATATGCTTTTGTAAAACTTCAAACAACTCATGCATCCGTAAATGCTGATGATGTAATAGGAAATTTGTTAGATCAAGTAATTGTAGGACAAAATAATGGCGTAAAAGCTACTGTTGTAAATTTCACGACTTCCACACTCACAGATCCTCCTACCCTATTTGTAAAATATTTAAATTCAGGAAATGCTGGAGTATCTAAGACTTTTGCTAACAATGAAATTATTGTTAACGAGGATGGAGATATAAGTGTTAGATCTGCAACTTCATCTGCTACAGGCAATGGAACAGCCTTTTCTGTAGGTGAAGGTTCAATATTTGTAAAAGGTGTGTTTGTAACTGTAAATTCTCAAACAAAAATTTTAGAAAAATATTCAGAAGTTTCTAATTCTATTATTGGACTTACTATTACAGAGAGCATTGTTACTTCTGAAAATGATTCAAGTTTATTTGATCCAGCTATAGATACCTACAATTACTTTGCACCTGGTTCAGATAGATATAAAATTGATTTATCTGTTTCTACAAGAAACTTTACTCCTCAAACCATTGATGATCCTAATTTTATTGAACTTTGTAGAATTGAAAATGGTACAATCATTGCTCTTAACAATGATCCTCAATTTAGTATTCTGGGAGACACACTTGCAAGAAGAACGTATGATGAATCTGGGGATTACGTCGTAAAACCTTTCGAAATAAAACTTATTCAACATTTAAGAACTAGCCCAAATGCTAATTTATCTTTTAGCTCTGTAGATGGGGTATTTACCTCCGACCAGGGAGGAAATGATAATTTATTTGTTAATGTACTTTCTGCTGGTAAAGCATATATTAAAGGTTATGAGATAGATTCTCTCAAAACAAGCTATATAAACTCAGAAAAAGCTAGAGATTTTATTTCTGTAAATAATTCTCCTATTGCTACTCCGATAGGAAATTATGTTTATGTTAGCAATGTTTTCTCCGCACCAACCCTGGATACTATTGCTAATGTAAGTATATATGATAGATACACTGAAGCAGATGGTGCTCCAAGTGGCAGTTTAATAGGAACTGCTCGAGCTCGTGGACTTGAATACTATTCCGGAACAGTGGGTACTGGTAGTGCCGTTTATAAACTTTACCTATTTGATGTACGGACTAATGAAGGTAAAACTTTTGTAGATAGTGCAAAGCAGATTTATTTTGACAATCAAGTAAATCCCGATTTTACAGCCAATATAGTATCAGTTAAAACATATCTTTCTGGTACAATAAATTTTACTACAGCTAATACAGATGTTTTTGGTGTAGGTTCTTTATTTTCTACAGAATTAAAAGTTGGAGATTATATAGATGCAGATACAGGCAACTCATCTGTCAGATTACAAGTATCTTCTATACTTAATAACAATTTTTTAAATGTAACTGGAGCTCCATCAGCCGCTAAAAACGGAGTAAAGTACACTATTGAAAAATCTAGAATAGAAGAAACTAAAAAAAATACTTACATATTTAAATTGCCTCAGGATGTAATTAAAGCTCTTGATCCAACTAGCTCTGAAACAATTTATAATGTTCAGAGACAAGTCGAGAGAACATTAGCATCTGGTCAAGTAACTTTGATTGCTGGAACCGATGAAGTATTTGCTCCTATCAGTTCAACAAATTATTCTATAATAGTTTCACAAAATTCTACTTCAGGACCTACCCCAGGAACTTACATAGATCCCAACACACCCGGTTTGCTCACAAGAGGGGGTACTCCGACGGGTAAAACTTTAATAGTTAATGCAACAACTGCAGGTTCGGGAGTTGGATTAAATGCTGGCCAAATCATTCAAATTATTGCTAATGTACAAAAATCTAATTCTGCTGCAGTAAGAAAAAATAAGACCTTGTTTTCTGACTACGAAGAATTTTTTGAGGATCAAGAAGATGCTACTCAATCCACAATATCATTAGGTCAAGCTGATGTTATTTTATTGAAAGAAGTTAGTATGTCAAAAACTGCTTTTGGAACATCCTATTCTTCGAGTGGCGCAGTAGACATAACTGACAGATTTATTTTAGATAATGGCCAACGATCTACCTATTACGACGTTGGTAAATTAAAACTTAAAACTAATGCCTCTAAACCTAGTGGACCAATAAGAGTAAAATATGATTATTTTGAACACGGTATTGGAGATTTCTTTTCTGTAGAATCTTATAGTGGAATAAATTATAAGGATATACCAACTTTTACTGACGGAAAAACTACTTATCAGTTAAGGGATTGTTTAGATTTTAGACCTAGAATAAGTGATTCAGGGGTAGATTTTATTTCCTCTGGTTCAAGTGCTTCAGAATTTATTACTCAACAAAACGATTTTACTACTGATTATCAATACTACTTACCTAGAACTGATAAATTAGTTGTAGATAAAGATGGTACGTTTTCGGTAATAAAGGGTATCAGCTCTTTAAATCCACAAGAGCCTAACATACTCGATGATAGTGTGGCTTTATATGTACTTAAACAAAAACCCTATGTTTTTGATTTATATAAAGATATTGAAATTTTAAGTGTAAACAACAAACGCTATACTATGCGTGATATTGGTAGAATAGAAAATAGACTAAAAAATTTAGAATACTATACATCGTTAAATTTACTTGAAATTGATGCTGAAAAATTTCAGATTAAGGATTCAGATGGATTTAATAGATTTAAAAATGGTTTTATTGTAGATTCTTTTTCCGGACACGGAATAGGAGATACATTAAATCCAGACTATGGTGCAGCTATTGATATGAATAAGCAAGAGCTAAGACCTCTATGTGAATTTCAAAGACTTCCATTGCTGGAAGTAAATACAACCAATGCTCAAAGAACATCAAATAATTATAGCTTGGTTGGTGATTTTTTTACTCTTCCTTACACCGAAGTAGCTTTTGCTTCTAACGATAAAGCAAGTAAAGCTATAAACATTAATCCTTTCAATACTGGAATATATACTGGTACTATGACCTTGTTTCCTGCCTCAGATTCGTGGTTTGAACAAAAAAGGCTTCCAGATGTATTAACAAACCTAGAAGGTAACTATAATTCTTTGGTAGCTGAATCCCAAGCTAAAGGTACATTTGGTACTGTTTGGGGTGCTTGGAAAGATTTCCATTTTGGTGTTGACGGAACTGTATTAACTCAAAAAAGAGAAGGTTTAGAATATACTGTTAGAGAAAGAATTGATACAGTAACTAAAAATGACGTTGTTAAGTCAACATCTGTACTACCAAAAATGAGGGATGTGGTAATATCAATAAGGTGTGAAGGTATGAAACCAAACACACTAGTCAATGTTTTTTTTAATAGTTATCCTGTCAATCCTTACTGCAATTTAGATTTATCCGAAAGGGCAAATGTTCTTTATCCAAATTTAGATGTATATGCACAGGGTAGAAACAACTTAGTTACTGACGAAACAGGCAAAATATTAATTAAGTTTAATTATACTACTGATGTTTTTCAATTTAATACTGGTAATTATACAATAAAAGTAACTGACTCTAGTTCTAACGATCCTGAAGACACGGAAACATTTGCTGAAGCTGTATTTTCTAGTTCTGGTGAGCTTAGAAATATAGTAAACGAGGTTACCTCTACAAGAAATGCTGTCTTAGACTCTAAATCTGTTTCCGAACAAAGACCAGTTGCAGCACCTAATCCATCAAAACCTCCTCCTCTCTTTTTTGTAGATTATTTGTATAGATACACTTTAGGAAGAGAGCCCGATAGAGAAGGTTATGCTTATTGGTCTTCACAGTTTAGAACATTAGGTTTAACAAATGCAGTTCTTAATGGAGCAGTTTGTTCTGCTGAATTAATTCTTAACGCAAAAGCTAACCCTAGCACTTTTACTGTTGGCTTTAATTTTGGAGAAGGTCCTAGTAAGGATAATTTCGGAGTAAGAGTTCCTCTGACGTTTAATTCTAATGCGAGAATAGTTTGGGACGCAGTTTTATTTTTTGCTGGAGTTGCGCTTCATAATGTATTGCGTAATATAGAACATCCAACTGACGATCTAAATTTAGTTAGAACTAGGCCGGGTTTTGATTACTTATGTTTTCATTACTATATTTCAGTAAAGGCAACGTTGCCTAGAAACGTCGCTGGCCATCCCGCTTCTGGGTGGACAGACGAACAAATTAGATTAGAAGCTTCTAAAGGTGTTGCTACTGCTGTAACCGTTGCTTTATGCAATCCCTTGGATGGATTTGATTGGAAACAGGATGCGTTAAATGCTAAGGCTAACGGAATAGACCCTGCTGCTTATTGGATAAGTCCTACTAATTGGAGCACAGGCTCTCGGAAATAGATAAAAGGTTAAAATGGCAACTCCTACTTACAGCGTAATTGATCCTATAGCACAATCCTTCTTTATTGATAAACCGTGCGTTGTCACAAAAATGGATTTGTTTTTTAAATCAAAAGACAATTTTATTCCAGTTACTGTGCAGTTTAGAAAAAATCAACTAGGGGTACCTGGTCCATACATTATTCCTTTGTCCACTAAATTACTTTCTCCCAGTTCTGTATTAGTTTCTAGTAATGCAAATGTAGCAACTACTGTAAACTTTACTTCACCGATATTTTTAGATACTGGGGAATACTCAATTACATTAGGAACTACCTCTAAAAAATATTCTGTCTGGATCTCTGAATTAAACTCCACAGATATAATTTCAGGTAAAAATATTACAGAACAACCTTATATTGGAAATTTGTTTAAAGGACAAAACATAACATCGTATACTCCTGTATTAACCCAAGATTTAAAATTTATACTTTACAGAGCATCTTACAATACAAGTGTGGTTGGATTTATAGATTTTAAAGTACCTGGCTATCACAACACCACTAAGCTACTTGAAAATGATCCGTTAGAATTGTTTCCTAATAGTTCAATTATGAGAATTCATCACAAGGATCACCCATTCACGAATCAATCATATGTAAGGTTATTAGGTATAGCAAATGCTTTTCCGTTTGGAAATGTTTTAAGTCCAACCATTTTTGGTGGTATAACATCAACGTCTATTGAGGGAAGGCATTTTGTTGTAAGTAACGTTAGGTCTGACTCTTATACCGTAAATCTTTCTGAATCCTCAACTGTTACTTCAGCATTTAGATTTGGTGGTCCTGCTATCGTAGTAGATAGTGATTTAAGATTTGATACTATCTACCCAAAAATACCACATATTAAACAATCTGGGAATATTTCAAGCTCATTTAAAGCTGCTTCTTTATCATATACTTTAGATTCGTCGTTTAAAACTTTAGCTGACGACGATAATGAGTTGGATTACACAAGAATAATTGCTAGCAATGTAAACACTACTTTTAGACTTTCTAACGCAACTCCGTTTGTATATAGGATAAACTTTTCTTCCAATAACACCCTCACATCTCCTCTAATAGATAAATCTCAAATTGCCGTTGTATTGGTTAATAATAAAATTAACTCTCCAAATATTATCACAGAAAATTTAAGATACGACAGAGCAAACGTAGCTGTTTTGTCAAAAGCTAATATATACGTGTTAAATGGAAATGTAGCTTTAATATCCTATGCGTCTGCAAATGTGAGCGAGATAAACAATGCTAAAAGTATTTTAAACGGTACTGATTTAGTTATTACAGGCTTAAATCCAAACAACGGTCAGTACAGAGTATTAGAAGTTTTAAACGGTGGTGCAAATATTAAAGTTCTAAAATTAGCTAATTCTATTTCAGTAGTTACTGATGCTAATATACAAAACAACCATACTATTGTAAACGCTTCTCAATTTGTATATGAGGAAGCTGCTACTGGTGGAAGTGCAATTTCAAAATACATAACTAAAAAAATAGATTTTGTAAATCCTTCAACCTCTATCAATATTAGAGCAGATGTTTCTCAGCCAACAGATACAGAAGTATTGTTTTATTTTAAAACTAAATTAATTGGTGAAGCCGAAAGTTTTGATGTTAAAGAGTTTACCCAAGTAGAAAATGTTACAATTGCACCTTCACTTGATGGTAAATTTATTGAAGTTGAAAAACAAATAGATGCATTAGAGCCTTTTGATTCTTTAATAATTAAAATTGTATTTAAATCATCGCTCACTTATAAAGTTCCTAAAGTAAAAAATTTAAGGGTTATAGCTTTAGAATGAATAAATTAAAAGTAAAAGATTATCCTGGATTAGTAAGAGACTCTTCGTCGAAAGCTATTATAAATGTTGATCAATCGGCTTATTTAAAGTATAAAAATGAAAGAAATGTTCAACAAAAAATTTCTAATATGAGTACAGAAATTAATAATTTAAAACAATCTATGAATGAAATTAAAGATTTAATTTCTCAAATTTTACAGAGAACTAATTAAATGCCATCAATTATTTTAAGACAATCTAGCGTTATTAGTGATCCTTTAGCAACAATTAAAGGTTCTCCATTACTTAATTCTGAAATAGATAACAATTTTGCTAATATTAATATATCTATTGGAAATTTGAACAACTTATCTACTCTTGGTAAATCAAATATAGTTATTTCAATAAACGAAGTAAGTTCTAATATAGGACTGTTATCAGATTTAATAACATCTAATACTGGTAATTTAGTTTTTGCTATTAATGAAATAAAACAGAATGTAAATACTTCAATAGTTGTTGAAGCTTCAAGACTAGTGGACAATTCTATAACTTCCGCTAAGCTAGCACCCGATAGTATAATTTCAGAAAAAATTGCTGATTCCAACATTACAACATCTAAATTAGCAGATGATAGTATTACAACATCTAAATTAGCAGATAGTAGTATTACAACATCTAAATTAGCAGATGATAGTATTACAACATCTAAAATTGTAAACAATTCTGTAACTACAGCTAAAATAGCCAGCACCGGTGTAGTGGCTGCCTTGTATGGAAATGCAACTAGAATTCCTCAAATTACTGTTGGATCAGACGGAAGAATCACTTCATTATCTAATGTTGAAATTAGCGGAGCAGGATTTACCAATTTAAATGCAGATAGCATTACTTCAGGTACATTAGTAGCTGAAAGAGGAGGTACAGCACAAAGCAGCTGGACTACTGGACAAATGCTTTATGCGTCTGGTATTAACACATTAGCCAAATTAGCTATTGGAACGAGTGGACAAATACTATCCGTATCTGCTGGAGGAATTCCGGCTTGGATTAATGACACAGCTGGGGTTTCTTCTGTTGATTTATCTGGTGGTACTACAGGACTTTTAGTGACAGGGGGACCTATTCTTTCTTCTGGAACAATGACTTTAAGTGGAACTTTAGCTGTTGCTAACGGTGGTACGGGCTCAACATCAACTACTTACTGCAGTTTAACAACAAATGTCTCTGGAACACTTCCTATTGTTAACGGTGGTACAGGCACTTCATCAACTGCTTACTGTAGTTTAACTACAAACGTTAGTGGCACTTTACCCGCAATCAGAGGTGGAACTGGGTTTGATCAGTATACGGCAGGTCAAATATTGTATGCATCGAGTACTACAGCCCTTACAAGATTAGGAATTGGAACAGAAGGTCATTTCTTAAAAGTAGTTGGTGGAGTGCCTCAATGGGCTCCAGTAACTGGCACAGGTATCACTAGTCTTGGAGTATTAAATCAAGGTAGTTCTTTAGGATTAACAATACAATCTGATGTTGGAAGTACTATCACTAGCACAGGCACTCTCTCTCTAAGCTTGAATCAAGCGACGTTTAGGAGCCAGCTAGGTCTAGGTTCAATGGCAACCCAAGACACTTCAATATTAAATTCGTATGCAACAACCTCTGCTTTATCTAGTTATGCACCAGCTTCTGCGTTAAGTAGTTATGCTTCTTTAGGTAATAATAATGCATTTAATGGAACAAATACATTTAATGGTGCAGGAAATTATTACAGTGACCATCGGTTTTATGGAAAAATAAGAACTAGTACTGGATTCGGTAGTACCTTCTCGAGTGGTGCGCCCAATCCCAGTGATTATTGGAATGCTTTTTTTCAGTCACAAGTAGCTCACCCAGCAGTCGCTGTTTATGCGCCTGGGGCGGGTTCTGTAGGTGTCGCTATTGGATGCGATACTTTTAATCTTGGACAATTAAATTATGAAGTCTATTATTACGGTACGCCAAACGCACCAGGTAATAACATAGGTGGTGTATTTAGTAGTACAGGAAATTCAGTAAATTTTGCTACTACTTCTGACTATAGACTTAAAACTGATATTGTTACGTTAACAGGAGCAATAGCTCGAATTAAACAATTAAATCCTGTTAAATTTAAATGGAAAAGCAATTTAGAATTTGGCTATCAAGATGGATTTTTAGCTCACGAAGTTGAACCTGTTGTTCCAGAAGCAATTACTGGAGAAAAAGACGCTGTTGATGATAAAGGAAATATTAGGGCGCAACAGATGGACGCATCTTATTTAATTCCTCTTTTAACAGCCTCTCTCAAAGAAGCTATTGCACGTATCGAAACCTTGGAAGCTCAAGTAGCTAGTTTACAAGGATAATAAAATATCCCACTAAGTTTTTTAAAAAAGGGCCTAGAAGGCCCTTTTTTGTTTTTTTTCATAAGATAAATATAAGGATTTTACAAGGAAATCCAAATGGCCGTTACCTCAAATTTATTAATTGAGCAGGGCGCTACCTTTGCTATAACCATTAATTACAATGATGATCTTGGTAATCCCAATGATCTTACTTCCTATACAGCGCAGTCAAAAATGCGCAGATCATTTTATTCTGCCAATTCAACCGCACTAACAGCCAGTATCACCAACCCTGCAAATGGAGAGATTGTTCTTTCCATGACAGCAGCAAACACTGCAAATTTAAGACCAGGTCGTTATGTATATGATCTGGAAGTATCAAATGCCTCTCAAACTTTAAGAGTAATTGAGGGAATTATTACTGTACTTCCAGAGGTTACAAGATAAATGACTGTAAAAGTTAGAGGTTCCAAAGGAACTACAATTTCTGTAACACCAGATTTACAGAAAGAAGCTTCTATTGTAATTAGAAGAAGTACAGATGCTGATTTATTTCTAAGAAATTTAGCTGATGTAAGCAATACGGTTCTTCAAGACGGATATGTAATTGTATATAATTCAAATACAAATCTGTTTCAAGGAAATTCAGCAGTTGATGTTTTTAATCAAGTAGCTGGTAATCCCTTATCTAATGTCCTTTCAGGCAATGGCATAGTAATTACAAACTATGAACCATACTTAGGAACAAGATCACCTCTTATTAACCTTAAAGATTCTGGTGTTGTTTCTGGAGTTTATGGTAATACCTCTCCTACAATTTTAATACCAGTAGCAAATGTTGATCGATATGGCCGAATTGTTAGCATTGCAAATCAGGGTATAGCTAATGCAGAAGTAAGAGTAGCTAATTTAATCGTAACTGGAACTATTTTAGCTGAAGGCAATTCTGTTACAGCTGCTACTGGTATCTTTACTAATAACGTTTTAACAAACGTATTTACTGCTAACAATGCTTATCTTGCGAACACTTCAACATTAGTAATTCAAGGTAATAACGCCTACTTTACTAACTTAAGCGCAACCTCTGTACTTTTAAATAGCTTATCCGGTAATACAGCTAATTTTACTTCTAACGTATTATTAGGAAATGTACTCACATCAAGAGTACAAGCTACTTCTGGTACATTTACTGATAACGTTACCACTACAGTTGTAAGTGCTAATAGTGTTTATTCTGGTAATATAGCTTCAAATGAACTCTCCTCCTTTACAGTCAAAGTTGGAAACGTTCAAGGCAATACTGCTAGCTTTACATCCAATGTTTCTACCGGCAATTTATTAACTTCAAGGATACAAGCTACTTCAGGAAATTTTTCTGAAAATGTTAATACTGTAGTTGTTAGCTCAAATAATATTTTTTCAGGCAATTTAGATTCCGATGTTATTTCAGCTAATAATGTTTACTTAACAGACTTACAAGGTTCTACTTCGACCTTTACTGGTAATGTTTCTACTGGTAATATTTCATCAAGTCGTATAGAAGCTGTTTCGGGATCATTTTCTAATAATGTCACCACAAACGTAGTAAGCACTCAAAGTTTGTATACAGCTAACGCTGATACAGAAATACTTAATTTTACAACCGGTTACGGTTCAAACGTAGTAGTTGAAACTTTATTTGTAAACAATGCTAGTTTCTCATCTAATGTAGTTGCTGGAAATATATCTACCGGAAGAGTAGAGGGAACGTCAGCACATTTTGCAGACAATGTAGTTACAGGAAATGTAAGTGCACTAAACCTGTATTCTTTAAGATTAGATACACAAAACGTTTCTACTACATCATTAAGTACAAATTCCGCCTACTCCAACGCCCTTTACACAAACGAAATAACTTCAACTGTTGGTACATTTTATGCTAATGTAAATACAGGAAATATTTCTACTAACAGATTAGAAGCAGTATCTGGTAATTTTTCTGGTAATCTTACTTCTGATAGTATTCATACTGGACCAGTTTACGCTACCACGGGAAATTATTCCGGCAATGTTGCAACAGGCAACATAGCTACCAACCGTTTAGAGGCTGTATCAGCAAGTTTTACAGGCAATGCTACTGTTGGTAATCTATATGCTGAAAACTTTGTTACTCCAAATCTGTTGGCGTATTATGGAAATTTTGCTCAAAATTTAATTTCTGCAACATTCCACACCAATCACATATTCTCATCAAATATTGATTCGGGGAATGTTAATACTAATTACGTATATGGTATTGGTGCAGATTTTGTTCAAAATGTATCAGCTGGTAATCTAAATGCTTCACAAACTGTTACGACTAACGATCTTAGAGTATTAGGTTCTCTTTACTCTAACGATATTACTGCAGACTTTGTTGTAGTTCAAGGTAACCTGTTTGTACAGGGAACTACTACAACGATCAATACCGAAGAAATTGCATTAGCTGATAACAAGATAGTTATTAATAGCAATCAAACTGGTGTTCCCGTAGAAGATGCTGCTATTGTTGTTAATAGGGGAAATCAAGCTAACGTCGAAGTACTTTGGGATGAAACCTATAATGTTTGGAAATTTACAAACGACGGTAACGTTTACTATCTAATTCCAACTACAACATCAGATTTAATAGAGGGAGCAAATCTTTATTATACAAATGCTAGAGTTCACGCTTCATTATCTGTAAATGATATTGGTGGTGATGGGGAATTAGTTTACAATTCAGCAAACGGTTTATTCACATACAGAGGTCCTTCCTCTTCAGAAGTAAGAGCTCATTTAAGCGCAGCTGATCTTGGTGGCGATGGGTCTTTTAGCTATGATAATACTACAGGTGTATTTAGCTATACTGGACCAAGTAATGCTGAGGTTAGAGCACACCTTAGTGCTGCAGATTTAGGTGGCGATGGATCTTTTAGCTATGATAATACTACAGGTGTATTCAGCTATACTGGACCAAGTGCTAGTGAAGTAAGAGCTCATCTATCAGCAGGAATTGGTTTAAATTACGATAACACCTCTGGTCAATTCAGGCTAGCAAACACCTCTGTAACTGCTGGTACGTACGGAAATTCAATATTAATTCCTATCTTTACAGTAGATGATCAAGGTAGAATTTCCAATGTACAAACTACATTAGTTGCTGGTGTATCTAATTTCACAGCTAACGGCAATGTTTTTACAATCTTTACTACTTCTGGTCAGACATTTACTGCCTCTATTCAACCTAATTCAGTAGCTCTTGGCAGAGACACTTATGGTGATTATGTTTCTAATTTAACAGCTGGTATAGGCGTCACGGTTTTAAACAACACAGGAGAAGGATCAAATGTTACAGTAAGGATAGGGCAGAATGTTGATCCTACTGCTACTGTAACCTTCTCTAATGTTTCTGCACATACCTTTAATGGAAACATAGTAGGTAATTTTGGAAACATTAAAAATCTAGTTGGCGCTACAATAAATTTAACCGGTGACATAACTGCAAATAGTTTCTTTACAAATGTAATTGAAACAACTGTTATTACATCTAATAATATATTTGCTAATTCAATTACTCTCACTGACTATGTAAGCGCAGCTAATGCTACCTTCTCTAGCAATTTAGGTACTGGTAATTTATTTGTATCTGGTAATACTAATATAAAAGATTTGTGGGTATATGGTGAAGCACATTTCTACGGAAACGTAACAACCTACGAAGCAAACAATTTATCTATTTCTGATAATATGATTTTCCTTAACCAGGGAAATCAAAATACTAATCCAGATATTGGTTTTGCATTTAATTACAACGATGGAATTTATCGGCATGGTGGCTTCTTTAGAGATGCCTCAGATGGAAACTTTAAAGTATTTGATCAATATGAGCCAGAACCTCAAAACTCCCAATTTATTGATACAGCAAACACTACATTTCACCTTGCTAATTTACAAGCAACAACATTCATAGGCAATTTGCAGGGAGATGTTTATGGTACGGTTAGTTCATTAGCTAATCATACTACTAGCAATGTAGCCGAAGGTGCAAATCTCTACTTTACCAATAATAGAGTATATTCAAATGTAATCGCTTTAAACTACATTACTAATGCCGCTCTTGTAGGCTATGCAACTAACGCTGAAATTGCGTTAAAAGCCAATATTACTGACCTCAACACATCTAATGTAGTAGAGGGTGTAAATCTTTATTTTACTACAGCAAGAGCGAGAGAATCTATTTCAGTATCTGGAGCTGGTTTATATGATAATACAACTGGTTTAATTACAATCATAGGTGGCGTTTCTTCTGTTGGTGGCTCTACTGGAAATATCACTAATGCCCAGTTAGCATCCTTTATAGTAGACTCCGGGCTTCTAACAACATCAAATGTATCTGAAGGTGCAAATCTTTACTTTACAAACGTTAGAGCGGTCGAGGCAGTTCAAAACACTAATCCTATCTTTAATGATGTAATAGTACAGGGTTCTTTATTCTCTAACGACATTACAGCAGATAACGTTGTTATTCAAGGCAATTTGTTTGTCCAAGGCACCACAACTAGCATTCAAACTAATGAGCTGTCAATAGATGATAATAAGATTACTCTTAATAGTAATGTAACAGGTGCTCCAATTCTTGATGCAGGAATTATTGTTAATCGAGGATCAAATGCTAATGTAGAACTTCAGTGGAATGAGTCAATTGATAGATGGCAATTTACAAACGACGGTGCTGTATATTATTTAATTCCAACATCTACTAGTGATTTACAAGAAGGAGCAAATCTTTATTTTACTACCCAACGCTCGAGAGATTCTATATCTGCTGGCGTTGGAATAAACTATGACAATACTTCTGGTGTAGTAAGATTAGCTAATACCACAGTAATTGCAAACACTTACGGTAATGGTATTTCAATTCCAGTAATTACTGTTGATGACCAAGGTAGGATCACCAACGTCTCAACTGCATTGGTAGCTGGAGTAAGTAGTTTTACTACAAACGCTAATACACTAACAATTGTTACTTCCGCTGGTTCTTCTTTCCAGGCTAATTTAGATCCAGACCTAATAGTTTCATCTACACCTCCAACCCCTGCCTATCAGGGATTAACCTGGATAGATAGCAACACTGGTAAGAGATTTGAATTCTTTGGAGATGAGGATTCTTTCCAGTGGGTTGAATTAATTTCTGATGGTGTAATTCCAATAACTAGCAATGCCTCCGTTCAATCTGTAAACGGATTAGTTGGATTAGTATCACTTACAACCACCAATATACCAGAAGGAGCTAATCTTTATCATTCCAATACAAGAGTAGTTACTGCTCTTACTGGTGGTACTGGGATTGAAATATCCTCTAATGGTTTAATTACAGCAAACGTAGGAGTAATAGGTGGTGGTAGTGTTACATCTGTCAACGGATTGGTAGGTGCCGTAAATCTAGTTACAGCCAATATTAATGAAGTTAATAACCTCTACTTTACAAATGCAAGAGTCCAAACTTATTTAGAAACTGTTGGTAATATTATTCCTAGTGGAAACAATATTCAAACTTTAGGTTCACCAACTAAGCGGTTTAAAGACCTATACATCTCAGGCAATTCAATTTACTTAGGTAGTGTTGTACTTTCTTCATCCGACAATGGAAAGTTTAGAGTTACTAGCCAATCTACCACTACAAATTTAATTTCTGACACAGATTTAACTACAGCCAATGTTGCAGAAGTTACTAATCTCTACTTTACAAACACTAGAGCTATATCTGCCCTATCTGAAGGTTCTGGCATAAATATAGACGCAAATGGTTTAATTACTGCAACAGTTACTGCAGGAGCAGTAAACTCATTTAATAATATATCTGTTGTAAATGGCACAGAAGGCAATATAGTAGCTTCTGGTTCAGATACATTAAAGATTCAAACAACAGGTTTAATTACCGCTAATACCAATCCATCGACTAAAACTCTTTCGTTTACTATTGGTGGCAATTTCCCGTTTTTTGATAGTAATGGATCACAAAATAATATAGCTTTGCGAGTAGCTGATTCGACAGTTCAGAATTCTGTGAGTTTTATTTACCTTCCATTCTCAAAAAGTGATGGAACACCTGTTAATACATTAAGGTATCAATAAATGGCTAACCAAATACCTGTAAAGGCAATTTACACAGCTTCAAACGTTACATCGCTTGGAGAATATATTTCTGGCGATACAATTTCAACAACATACACAGACGCTAAAGTATCAAGTGTAGGTGGTGTAGAAGGAACAGTATCTAATGCTCAACTTGCTTCGGGAATCACTACTTCTGGTATACTTACAACTGCAAATGTAAGTGAAGTAACAAATCTCTACTATACTAACGCTAGAGTATATGCTAACGTTGAGTCAATTGGCTATGCTTCTAATAGTTATGTAAACACAAGGCTGCTTACTAAGGCAAATGTAGCCGACCTTACAACTAGTAATGTTTCAGAAGAAAGTAATTTATACTTTACTAATGCAAGGGTCTATGCTAATGTTACAGCTTTAAACTATGCTACTACTTCACATGTTGCTAGTGAAATAGCTAATTTAGTAAATTCTGCTCCGTCTACACTTGACACTTTAAACGAATTAGCTTCTGCATTAAATAATGACCCTAGCTTCGCAACGACAACTGCAACATTAATTGGCAATTCGTTTAATCAAGCCAATGCTGCTTTTGCAGCTGCTAATACCAAAGTTTCAACAGTCGCTGGCGTAACATCAACGACCATATCTAATTCAGTAATTGCAAGCGGTATTTCGCAAACAGGCATTTTAACTACCGCAAACGTTTCAGAGGTTACAAATCTCTACTTCTCCAACGCAAGGGCAATACTTGCTTCTATTCCTGCAGTATCTCAAATTAATGTTACTGCACCTGGATTTTATTATGCAATGGATTCTTACTCCGGTAATAATCCTACTGTTTATGTTACTGCTGGTGAAACTATATCATTTAATCTCAATGTTGTAGGCCATCCTTTTTATATTAGAGTATCTGCTGGTGGATCTAATTATAATACAGGCTTAACTCATGTAGATAACAATGGAACAATATCAATAGGATCCAGCGCTCAAGGTAAAACTACTGGAGTTTTATTTTGGAAGATACCATATGAATTAGGTAGTAACAACTATGTATATCAATGTGGTTTTCACCCAACAAGTATGGTTGGTGATATTGTTATTTCTACTGTACTGACAACTAATATCAGCGTCCAATTTGGATCATTAGGAGTTGGTACTGCTCCTTCAAATACTGCTGGAGAAATAAGGGCCACTAATGATATTACTGCCTTTTATAGTTCTGATAAAAAGTACAAAGAAAATGTCCAACCAATTCAAAATGCATTAGAAATAATTAAAAATATTGGTGGTAAAACATTTGATTGGACGGATGAGTATATAAAATCTCATGGTGGTGAAGATGGTTATTTTGTTCGTAAGAATGACTATGGAGTAATAGCTCAGGATGTTGAAAAAATATTTCCTTTAGCAGTTAGAAAGAGAGAGGATGGATCTTTGGCTGTAGATTATTCTCGTTTAAGTGCTCTAGCATTTGCTGCAATTATAGAGCTCGCTGAGGAAATTAATAAATTAAAGAATAAGTAAATGCCATTAGGTTCGAACGTACAAATAAGTTTTTCACAATTACAGTCTGAATTTGGCGGAACGGGTGAAATCCGTTTAAGCGATTATACATCTACTTTTGCTTATGATACTCTGGATGTATTTATACTTAATGCTGGTAACGTTACCCCCCATGGTGATTCTAGTTTTATTCCCCATAAAGGTATTGGTAAATTTGTTGGAGGGTATCCAACATTAAGACCTACATCATATAATGTTAATAGAGCTATGGATCCAATCACTGTTTTTTCGGGTATGAACCTTAAATTTAGAGTGCGTACGATATTTACTGGATCTACCATTAATCCATACAATTATTCACCAAATAATAGAATTTATTTAAGTTCTACACCTTATAAAGGAAATGTCGATCTATTAACTACTGGAGTAACTGGTAACCCGGGTAATGGAATTAAAAATGCTTTTGAATATATGGTTTTAGATACATCCTCTTATATTCCTAACGACTTTCCATATGATCCATCTAATGTTGCTACAGTTAGTGCATGGTTAAAGACCGAGGCAAATAGTAATATATTCACATCTGACCTCAATCAGTCTAATATACATTTACAAAGAACTCCAGAAAATGCTATTCCAATAAAAATAATTTCTAGACCTTCAGTACAAAGAGTTAGGATGTTTTCAGATTATGTTGATATTACATGGCCTTCTAATCTTATTTCGGGAAGTGATGTAATAAAATTAAATTCTGGAGGATTTGATATCTGGAAACAATATTATGGTTTTTTTTCTGGAAGAGCTGTTAGAATAGGTCAAAATATAACATTTAAAGTAAATGTATCTGCTTTACCATCAGTTTATTCAACTGGTACCTACTTAGGAATTTATTTTCCGATATTTCCTATAACTTCATACAGTACCTTTGGTTCAACAGCTGGTATTATTGACGGTGCACCATTCTTAAGTTTAGGAACCGGCCGTTCTTTGGGATGGTTTAGTAGCAACGGACCGATAGTTTCTTTCATAGGTGGAAGTGGTTTATCAAATACAGCAGAAAATGTTGCACAGTGTTTAGCGGATGCTATTGGGACATCTCCTAGAGCTGCTGATTATGAAGGTATAACTGGGTTAACAGCTTCTGCATCTAGAAGTGGTAACACCTTAACCGTAACTTTATATAATAATACCTCTGATAATTTGTATTTCAATTATTATGCTGGTGCTACTGACAATAGTGGAAGCTTTCTGGTAGGATACTACAATTCTGCCCTTGTATTTTCTTATTCAAATGATACGTCTGGGTGGAGTAGCGTAGGACAGTCAACGGTCTTTGGTGCTAATTTAGTTTGCTATGTTGATATATTACAAGGTAATATTATTTTTTCCCAAGCCTCCTTTATATGCCCCGCTCAATCTAATGTATATACGTTAAGTACGAATTTATTAAATAGATTTAAAAATAGATTTTACAGTAAAGCACCTGCAGGGCCCTACGAAAGTCAATATGGGTATCAAAGTTTAACAAATGGTATTAGAATAATTTCTGGAATAAATTATGATGAAACATTTAGCAATGTTTTTTATTATGGTGCTGACTCCATAAATAATTTTTTTTCTGAATCTGCCCCATTTGACTCAAAAAAAGTTTCTTTAACAGGAAACTATCTTACTCCTGGTCCGGGATCTTCCAATTTTAATCCTAACATTACTAATTTTAGTAATAATAATTTTTATATAGATACTCGTACCTTAAGTGACTATACTGGTCTACCGATTACTTCCACACAAAACTATAACCACTACGTAAAGCAATTAAAAAAAGATATGAGTCTAAGTGATTATTGGAATGGTTATGGCAATGTTGCTTTGGGACTATAAAAATATAAAATAAATATAAGATTATTAAAGAAAAAATTTAATGCCTATAAATTTTCCTATCAATCCAAGTATTGGTACCACCTATTCCTATAGTGGAAAAACTTGGGTGTACACCGGCAATGCTTGGGAAATACAGATAGTAGCTCTGACTACCTCTGGAGTCCCAGAAGGTAATAACCTATATTTTACCAACACTAGAGTAGTTACTACTATTTCTAGTGAAACGCTTAATAATGCAACGTTTACTGGCAATGTTGTAGCCGGTAATATAAATATAAACGGGGTTATTACTGGCAATGGTAATGGATTAGTTAATATTCCATATGGTTCTATTGTTGGATTAACTACAGAAAATGTTATTGAAGTTTTAAATTTATATTATACAAACACAAGGGCTAGGGCTGCTTTTTCGGCTGGCACTGGTCTTTCTTACAACGTCGAAATAGGCCGTTTCAGTCTTTCCGGAGGAGGCGGCGGTGGTGCAGGCTTTGAAGATATTTTAATTTACTCTCAACCTTAAATGGCAACCTTATCTAGTAACGTTTATAGCAATATTGGTACAACACCAGTAGAAGTTGTTTATGCTGACGGTGGTAAAAATATTACCATTTTAGGTTTAAATATATGTAATAAGTCAGGATCCCCAGTATCTGTTGATGGATATTACGATCGTTCTGGTAATGTCTTCTACATATTTAAATCTCTCTACATTGATGCAGAAACTACGGTAGTTGCTATTGGTGATAATCAAAGGCTTATACTTAAGCCTCTTACACAGCTTATGATTGTTTCAAGTGCTAATTCAGCGATAGATGTTGTTGCTAGTATTGCGGAGACTTATCTAAATTGACCACTACAATTGGAAATAAATTAGCAAGCTCTTTTTACGGGCTTGACACTACTGCTCAATTAACCATGCACGCATTTAGACGTGATGGCGATGGCAATTTAATTTATTCAAAGGTAAATATCTCAAGCAATGAGACTGCAAATCTAACGAACGGACAAGGTCCCGCTTATGAGGGTATGGAAGAGTTTGTAACTGGAGTTACAGCTTCAGGAGTAGTTCATAATTCTATTCCAGTTGGGGTCAATGAGATTGGAAGAAAAGCTTTTTTAGGACAAATATATTCCGTAAAAATTATTAACCCATCTACTAATCCAAAATTTCTTTTAAATGATCAAATACTAAACGAGATAGATGTAGTTACTGGAGCAAAATTTACTTTTGTTACTGATGATCCATCTACTCAAGGATTTCCAATTTATATTTCTTCAATAGCGCAGGGAAATAATTATACATACGAGTATTTGTCGGGTGTAGAAAATTCACGCAGTTCTTATGGTGGTACGCAAGGAGATATTAGATCTAATACAACAGAGCCTTTAATGTTTACTGTACCTGAAAATGCACCATCAGTTTTATATCTAGCTAGCGGCAATCACAACAATGTGTTTATTACACTGCATGTAAATCGTCTTCCTCATTCTAACTTAAAAAACCGTTATTATGGGCAAGTTAAATTTGATGACACAAGAGTGACTTATTTTTTAAATAATGATGGCTATCTAGTAGCAAGATATAATCAAAACTATGATTACTAATTTCCAACATAAAAATAATTATAAATATAGCAGATTATTTGGAGCACAATAATGCCGGATTTTGTACTAGGTAGATTAAAATTTACTTTTAAAGGCCAGTGGCAATCAAACACTGGTTATGTTGCTGATGATATTGTTAGATATGGCGGAAGAAGCTATGTCTGTAAAATAAACCACACTTCTTCCCCTGGCAATGGCTTCTATACTGATAATGCTTATGCTAGATGGGATATTGTTTCCTCTGGCACAGACTGGAAAGGCGATTGGCAAACTAGCACCTACTACAAAATTGACGATGTTGTTCGCTACGGTGGTACTGTATATGTTGCCAACACAGGCCATTTATCTAACGCTACCACAGCTTTTGGCTTAGAGCCGGATTATGATAAATGGGTTACTTACAGTGCAAGTCCTTTTTTCGTTGGGAATTGGTCTGCTAACGTTCGCTATAGAGTAGAAGACGTATTTAAATTTGGTTCCGGTCTTTATCGTGTAACAATTCCTCACTTTTCAAACGCTAATACCTCTTCCAACGTAACCACCTTCAATACTCACCAAGGTAACGTTTCTATTTTTGTTCCTGGTTTAGAGTTTGAAGATACTTATAATAATGCCACCCAATATCAAACTGGTGACATCGTTCGTTACGGTGGTTATAACTTCATCGCTATAGATGAGACAGAGGGCAATTTACCAACTGATACAACTTATTGGAGAGTTTTATCTACTGGCTTTAAACATAGAGGTGATTATAATAACTCTACCGTCTACGAGCCAGGTGATGTTGTAAGATATGGCGCCTCAAGTTATGTCGCCAAGCTTGATTCTACTGGTAATCTTCCAACCAACGCCACCTACTGGGATCTTTTAACCAGGGGTCAGATGTGGAAGGATTACTATGCTGCCAACGTAGCTTATAAGCCTGGTGATATCGTTCGCTATGGTGGATTTATCTACGTAGCAAACGTCGATACAGCTGGTAATGCTCCTTCCAATAACACTTTTTGGGATTTGCAACAAACTGGAATTAGATGGAATAATATTTGGGATTCAAATACCACCTACCAGTTAGGTGATGCTGTAAATTATTCTAATAGTGCATACATTAGTATTGTTTCTGATAATGCCAATATTATTCCAGGAGATCCCGGAAGTGAGGTAAGCTGGAGTTTAGCTGCTCAAGGTTCTCAAGATACCTTTACAACTACTTTAGGTGATATAGCATATCGTGGTAATGTAGGTATGACTCGTCTAGGAATAGGCGCCGTAGGTCAAGTACTTACATCAGACGGTTCTATTCCTTATTGGAAGACTAATTCCAATACCGGTAATGTTTATTATGTTGCACCTGAAGGTGTAGACTCAGCTGGATACGGCACTTCATTACACGCTCCATTTGCCTCTATAAAGTATGCTACTCAGCAGGCTGACAATAATGCTACCATCTTTGTTAAGTCGGGAGAATATTACGAACAGCTTCCCATTACCGTTAAGTCCAACATGGCTATTGTTGGAGACAATCAACGTACGGTAATTATTAATCCTAAAGCAGGTTTGAGTGATGATGGTTCAAATACCAACGCTCAATCCACAATGTTCTTAATGTCTGATGGCGCTATTATTAACAAAGTTACCATGAGGGGCATGACAGGATGGACAGCAAATAATCAAAATGAACAGAACTTAACCTCCACCACACCTAGAGGTGTATTTGTAAGACTCAATCCTGCTACTCCTATTATTCATAAGAGTCCTTATATTTTAGAAGCTGCAGCCTTTGGTACAGGTGCAATTGGTGCTTTAGTTGATGGATCTGTGCACGGTGCTCTTGGAAATAAATCAATGGTGTTTCACGGATATACTGTGATTTCTAGTGATGGTATAGGTTACTGGATTAAAGATGGTGGTAGAGCGGAGATTGTATCTTGCTTTACATATTATTGTAAATTTGGATATGCTACCACTGGTGGTGGTATTATTCGAGCACTAAACGGAAACAACTCTTACGGTAAGTACGGTGTTTACTCTCAAGGTTTTTTAACCACAGAACAACCAGTAACCGGTAATGTGTATGGGGATTTAATTTCAGGTACATTTACAAACGGTACTTTTGCAGCTGGTAACTTACTTACCGGTAATACTACCGGCGCTACAGCTATTATCACCAATCCTCAGATTTCTTCTAATAAACTATACATTAAGTATCTTACTGGATTAAGATTCCAAAATAATGAGGATATTAATTCAAATGCAGGTGGTACAGGCAATTTAACTAGCAACGGAAACGTAGCTGGGCAAAATGGCTTTACATTAATGGCCAATGCGTTTAGTTCTGAGCCTGCACCTGGTAGGTCAATACAATTTAGTGATGATCCAACAAACGCCTATGTTATTCAAAGCGTTTCAGGTACTTTTCTTGGTGCAAACAGTGTAATGACTATAGTCCTTACACAGGATAAAGCTCTTAGATCATTAGACAACGCTGGATTAATTCTACGTAGAGACTACAGTCAAGCTAGACTTACTGGCCATGACTTCTTAAATGTTGGTACAGGAAACGTTATAACTACTAACTACCCCGGTGCCCCCACAACACCTCCTGCCCAGGGTAATGAGGTTGTAGAAGATTTTCCCGGTCGTGTGTTTTATATTTCGTCAGATCAAGATGGTAACTTCCGTGTGGGGGATTATTTTAGAATTGATCAGGCTACCGGTACAGCAACATTAAATGCTTCAGCTTTTAACTTAGCCGGTCTTACATCTTTAAGATTAGGTTCCATTGGTGCTCAGTTAGGTGAGACGATTAACGAGTTCTCTTCTGATGCGACAATGGGTGGTAATTCAAACGCTGCTGTACCTACCGAGTATGCTGTTAAGACATATGTAGACAATGGGGATGCAAATGTATTATCGACTGTTAATGCAACTCTCGCTGGTGGTATATTAAACAGAAGAGATGGATTCTTTTTGGGTGCAATGTAATAATATAAATATTAAGAACAAAACACAGGAAATAAAATGACTACTGGAATTTATGGAAAAGTTAACTTAGCAGCTGCAACAGATACTATTTTAGTTGGTAATACGTCAGTAGATACTGGTAAAACGGCTGTAATTACTATCAACTTTGTAAATACAAATGCATCTACTAACACAGCTCTTCGAATAGCACTTACTACAGCCAATGCTGCTGGTAACATAGAAGCTGGAGATTTTATTGAATATGATACTCCTTTGGGAGGATTAGGTGTTTTGGAAAGAACTGGTATAGTTGTACCAGCCGGTGTTAGTATTAGTGTAAGATCTAGTGCTGCAAACGTGAACGCAATAGCCTATGGTATAGAGAGCGTATAATGCCAATCTCAATGTTTTATGACACGACAGGTTCAAATATCATTCCTCACACTTGCTCATATACTGTTCCTGCAGGAGTTGTTTCAATAACATTTGAAATTTGGGGTGGTGGAGGAGGTTCTGGTCAAGGTTTTTGCGAATGCGATTGTAGACTTCGAACCGGCGGAGGAGCTGGTGGTGGATATAGTATGATAACTATTCCTGTCACAGCAGGAGATGTCTATACCATGAATATTGGTAATGGTGGTGTTTCATCAGGCGGTTATGGTGGACCATCAAACAATAATGGCACCGGCAGAGGATGTTGTGGTGGTACCACATTTATTACAGGCACTGGACTTACAAACTTTTGTGCTGAAGGCGGCGGCGGTGGTTGTGCAAATATAACATTAGTATGTTATGGCTGTGCATGTTGGTATGATGGAGGTGGCAATGCTTACGGTGGCACAATAAACCAAAAAGGTGGTCCAGCAAGACGAGGGAGTATTGGTGGTGGTAGCTGCTGGAATCACTATTCATTGGGTGGCGATGCAGCTGGTCCCGGTGGTGGTAGGGGTGGTTGGAATATGACTCCCCATAGCTCTTATGGGTGTGGTAGTAGAGACAGCAATCCTCTTATGGATGGTGTGTTACCTGGTGGAGGTGGAGCTGGACATGGGTGTTCTAATCAGTGTAACTGTTGTAATTTCGGTGGTGGAAGAGGCGCGTCAGGATTAATTAAGGTAACGTGGTAAAAAATGACAACTACTTATAGAGATTTTTTAAAACAAGTTAGAAATAATATGCTGGTAGAAACAGATGCCCGCTTAGCTAATGTTGTTGATCCCGTTGAAATTGCAAGATGGGAATTATATCGTCAACAATTAAGAACATTTTTTGATGATAAGCCCGAGGGGTATGACTTTTTAAATTTTTCATGGCCTGATAATCCCGATAATATCGATTCGCTTAAAGAAAAAGCAAGAGAGGGTGATACAGAGGCTATAGAAATACTAAAAAGGAAGGGTTTATAATGCCGCGCTATATCTACGGAGGTGTTTGTGTAGGGGCCACGGTAGGGTCTATGAGACAATACATTACCACTCGCTCCGTCCTTGGCCAAGATAATCACTCCACTGCTTGTACGTCTTGGACAGTTCCAGCTGGAGTTACATGTGTAACCTTTGAATTATGGGGAGGTGGCGGAGCGGGTACTCCCACATGCTGTTGTATGTGTTTTAATGGTCCTCCGGGAGATGGAGGCGCCTATTCAATGAAAACACTAGCTGTCACTCCGGGCGATTCGTATACAGTCTGCGTAGGGTGTGGTGGGTGTGGTAATGCTTGCTGGTTTAATGGTAATGCTTGTGGATGTCAAGGAAGAAAAACGTTTATCACAGGCACTGGACTTTCAAACTTTTGCGCTGAAGGTGGACAGGGTGGAATATGGTGTAATGCTTCTCCCTGTAATATGTATACCATAGCAAACAGTACTCGTGCTCAGGCTTATGGGGGAGATATAAATTTACCCGGTACTCCAGGTCAAACCTTTGGGTGTGGTTGGTATCCGGGCTCAAGCAATTGTAGTATTGCTCTCACTGGAAGCGCTCCGTTTGGTGGTGGTTATCAGCCTACAATGATGGGTGTAGGCCAATGTCAAGTTCCAAGTTCGTGTGGAGTGACTGGAATATTTCCTGGAGGAGGCGGTGGTCCAAGAGCTATGATGTCTACATCAATGTGTGACTGCTGTGCAATGTGTGCTGGTGCAGGCTCAGATGGTCTAATAATTATTACAACGTAATCGGATAAAAAATGAAATATATAGTAATAAAAAAAGATACTGGTAAAATATATGATAATTTTATGTACGAGAATACGTCTGTTCCAATTAACGAAGAGCAACTTGCTTATGTGCCTTTAACTTCCGAAATGGAAGAAGCGTTAACAAACCACGAAAAAGTTATAGATTATAATCAAACAAAGTTTTTAAATGGCTCTTGGCAAACAGTATTAGTTGTACCAGAAAAAAACAATATATTAGCAGATAGAACGAGAGATAAAGCTGCTTTTCTCGCAGAAGCTAATAGAAAATTACTTATTCCAGATGCATCACCAACTTTTAAATCGCTTGTTCAAAATTATATAGATGAACTGAATGCAATTATACCAACAAACGATGAATTTCAAGGCATTGTCTGGCCAGTAAAGCCCTGGTAAGGAAAAAAATATGGCAAGGTTTACTTCAGAAGCTTTAACTAAATCGATAAGTAGTAGAGGAAGCAGAAGCAATGTAATTACTAATGCTACTTGTACGTTCACCGTTCCATCAGGCGTATCATGTATATCATTCGAATTGTGGGGTGCAGGAGGTTCGGGTGGTGCAAGATGTTGTTGTGATTGTTATCATCAGGGTGCAGGCGGAGCAGCTGCTGGATATGCAGCTATGACTATTCCTACTTCTGCTGGAACTAATTATTCGATACAGGTAGGTAGAAATCAACATAGAGAAACTTATGGGTGTTCTCATCCTTTATGTTGTGGGGATGGGGGTCAATGTACTTGTGTAACTGGAACAAACATAACATGTCTCAATGCTGGGTGTGGAATGACAGGAAATAATGACTGTCTCACATACTGCAATTGTAGTAACTGTTGCTTTGGTCATGCACCTTCTCATACAAGTGGAGCAACGACTTCATCAACAGCATTTTCGGCTGCGAGTAATAGAGGTTCAATACACAACTGGATAGATAATGGTGGATTTCAAGGAACTTCCTGTAGAAATTCAGGTGGTTATGTGGGAATGGGTACAGACTCTCAAGCTTGGGGTCAAACTTACGTAACATCAGCTGGTGGACCTCCTTTCAGACACGGTATATTTGAACAATCTTTAAATTGTAAGACCTATTATTATAATTTTAGTGCTTACCCATCTGGATCTGGAGGTACACATTGCCAGTGGTTTGGTACTGCAGGTGTAGGTACTATTGCGGAAACATGTTGCATGTGTGCATATGCTCCAACAGGTCAGCATGGTGTAGTAATCGTTAGATATTAATTGGATAAAAAATGACAGATAATACAGTTATTCCTCAAGATAGAAATTTAACAGAGGAAGATTTTGCGCAGTTAAAAAGAGTACGTAATAATTTTCTTACATCTACAGACAGTTATATGTTAATGAACGATCTTCCTGATTCTTTATTGGAGAAAATAACTTCTTATAGGAATACAATTCGTAATATTGATTCAAAGTTTGGTACCGAGTGGGTAAAAGAAAGTGATATTGAGTGGCCAGACATTCCCACTGAACTGATTACTAAACACACAGTTCCGTTTGTTCCTCCACCTGGATCAACAGTAGAAGTATAAAAAAAGGGGCTTTATAGCCCCTTCATTGTTTTTGGATCGTCTAATAATACATGAGGACGCCATGGATTATGTTGCATTGTTATTGGTAAAACTATATCTACGGCAATACTAATTCGTGTCTTTTCTGTCTTATCGCTGTAATGTCTAATCCAGCTTGGAAAAAATATCAATCTACTTTCCTTTGTTTCGATATGAAATTCCATCTCCCTCTCCCCCTGAATCCCAAAGGGATGTACAATCCTTAAACACGAATTATCTGATTGAGGATAGTAAGTTCCAGCAAGGTATGCATTATTATTAGCAACATGGCAGTGGCTGCTAATAAATTCCCCAGGTCTTAGAACATTTGCCCAGCAATGGGCATAGACTTTTACTCTAGGTGCTTTTATGTCAGATAAAAAAAGTAAGTAATTTTCTCTAAATTTCTTAAAAAGTTCATCTTGTATAGGGTTAGGTTTAAACTTCACAAGATGATCGCCCTCTAACCTTGGACCAGTGTCGTCAAATAAATTGTGTTGTTTCCATTGTTGTGTAAACTTGTAAGGATCACTATCATTTTTTGATATTGGACTTACCAATTCTTCTTCCCGAAGGATTTGTTCACATTCTAAAACGTATTCTATTAGCCTCTTATTAAATTCTGATGTTCCATCTTGTGAACAATAAATCGGGGCATTAATATCCAATGCAAAGACTGAATTGGCTTTACCTTCATTTCCATTCCAAATTATAGTACGTTTACTCATCTGTTTTGTTGGGAACTTTAATTAGTTTACTTATTTCTGGTAAGTAGAGATACTCTATATCAGAACGCCTTAAAGTATCAAGAGCATCATCTATTGTTTCAACAAGTGGATCTCCACCAAGATTAAATGATGTATTAAATAGTATTGGAACATTAGTTAATTTATAAAATTCTTCTATCAAAGCATAGTAATGTTCATTTTGCTCTTTTGTGACTGTCTGAATTCTGCACGATTTATCTACGTGAATAATTGAAGGTATTTTTTCTTCTACACCTGATTTACAATTTACAGCGTACATCATAAATGGACTTTCTTCTAAGCCCCTTAAATCAAACCAATCATGCACATACTCTTTTAATATTGTTCCAGCAAAAGGTCTAAACCATTCACGTTTCTTTACGCCATTAACTATATCTTTACCGTTAACAACAGTCGGATCAAATAATATACTTCTGTTACCAAGAGCTCTTGGACCTCCTTCAGAACCACCTTGATAAAGCGCTACAATATTTTCTTCTCGAATTAATTTTGCTACATCAGCTGGAGATACATCCGACATTGATTCGTTATTTTGAAGCAAAATATCATATGAACCTTTTTCTGCAAAATAATTTGGTCCATAGTAAATGTGTTTTGTTTTACGAATGATGTTATCCTCACAAAGAGTGTGGTGTGCAAGTTTTGCAGCACCTATACAAGTACCTCCATCGTGACTGATGGGTTCGTTGTATATTTTAACTCCCTCCGGGAGATGAGCAAGGTATTCATAATTTGCTACACAATTTAATCCATAACCTCCCGCTACTACAATATTCTTACAGCCTGTCACTTCAATAGCTTTAAGAATAAGTCTTAATACTTCTTTCTGTGTGGCTTGCTGTACTGCATAGGCGAGATTTTTTTGAACTGTAAGATTGTCTGTATCTAAGTACGGATACATCACTCTATCAATATGTGCACCATTTGGATAATTAGGAACAAATAGGTTACGATTGCTGAAATAACGTCCTTCCTTACCGTGAAATATAAAAGGTATGTTTGGGTCTTCCTCACCATAAGAAGCAAGACCCATGGCCTTACCTGCCTCTATAAAAGGAAACCCACAATAATCTGTCATCGCTTCATAACATTTTGTAATACCAGGTTTATCAGAAAAAATAACATCATGTAAAACATCTTCACGCCCACGGTGAGAATGAGGTACTTGAATTTTTTCAAATGCAAGTTGAGGACCTCGTAAACCAATATGTTTGTATTTTGTCATAATGTTGGCTGGATACTGAGCATGAAAAATACTCTCTAATTCCCAACCTATAGCATTTTCACCTAACGGAACAAAAGTACCTGCACCATCAACAATAACACAAGCTGCCTCTTCAAATCCCGAATTATAGAAAGCACAAGCTGCGTGCAGTTCGTGGTGTATCATTCCGTAATCTTTTACTTGGGGATGTTCTCTTCCGCTAAAACGTTGATCTATGAGACCAATTTTACGAGCAAAACCAGTGTACATATCATCACCAGTAAAATCAATTTTACCAGCAGCTTCAAGGGGTTGAGTGTGTGCAACAGCTAGATAATCTAGTTTGTCTGTATATTCCTTAATTTTTAACATGCCAGCTAAAGGACCACCGTCATATTTCTTTTTACTAAGTCTTTCTTCTTCGAGATAAAATACTATTTCACCATCTTTAAGAAGGCATGTTGCACCATTGTGACCACGAGTAATACCTGCTATCCACACCGACATACTATTCTCCAACTTTCTGTTTAATATCCGATAAAATATTTTTTATAATTTTATCTTCTTCTTCTTCGTTAAAATTCATACAACTATCGTTTATTCTATTTGATTCAACACACGCTAATTCACTTATGCGAATAGGATCATAGCGCTTTTGAATACCTTCTTTTTCGATGATGTTAAAAAATCCAGGGTAAGATACATTTATAGCAAACGTTGAGCCAAGTATAACAGTACCTGGTATTTCATAACCTCTTGCTATATGTTGGCCCACACTATCACAACCTATAAAATAATCACATTGTTCAATAACACCAGCCCACTTTCTTAAAGTGATGTCTTTGGGAGCAAGAGTAATATTATCTCCATAAATTTCAAATTCACTCATTGATATAAGATTGTAGTGTTCCTTAAGTGTGTTAACAATTTTTAAATATGTTGATAATTCAATACTTCGACTACCGTGGTCTACACATAAGCTTAAATTGTCATCTTTAATTACACCACGACCAAAAGGCTGAATAACAATTGTTTTTTCTTTACCGTGTTTTTCTTTAGCTGCCTTGGTAATTGCTAGACCGTAAAGCTCCTCCTCTTTATTGAGAGTAAGTTTTACTTTATAATTTTCAGCAGGTTCATAAGAACCATTTATTTGTTTATCGAACGCTTGAGCTAAACTGATTTTTTGATTATAATATTCCCATTCACGATAAGGTTCGGTGGTAATTATTTCCCCATTACGAATAATATTTTCAAATATACCTTTGGAGTTTGACTCAAATGTGCGGTCTTGTAGTAATTTATTTCCTAATACAAAATCCATACCTCCCTCGGTAATAATATAACTTTCGGGATTATTTCTAATAAATTTTTCTAAAGCTGGAAGTGAGCATATCATTCGTCCAGCACCACCGTTTACGAAAATACATTTATACATAGCCGTTCCATTACCTTTTGTCATTATTTGTTATTCCTGTTCCAATGTCAACACAAAATCTTTCAAGTTAGAGTAAATTTGAACCTTTTCTTTACCCGGGAGATTAATTTTTTTAAGTTTTTCTTGTGCTTCAAGACCTTGACCGGTAAGTATTAAAATAGGAATAGCTTTAGCATTTAACGCCATTTTTACATCTAATAAAGAATCTCCAACAATATAACCCTTACTAAATTCAACTCCTGTTTCTTTTTCCGCACGTTTTACCATACCTAAATTTGGTTTTGCGTAAACATCCGTTGCCTCGTCCGAAGTGTTATAATATAATCCATCAATAGACTGGCATCCAATCTCACCGAGAAGTTTAAACATATAATTATTGACGTTATCTACTTCTTGTGTGGTTAGTTTATTTCTATAAATACCCGGTTGATCACTAAACACAATTACTCGATGTCCCAATTGTCTCATGCGTAGTATTGATTCTAATGCACCGGTTATGGGTTTAAAGTCATAGGGATTTTTAATAACTTGTTTCCATTCAGCAATTACTCCATCCCTATCAACACCAACAACAGGTTTATTGAATACAGTAGGAAAAGGTTCTGAAAAAGAAGAAGTATTTACTGACTTGATTGAATTAATTAATTCAAGTGTGTAACGCGACATTATCAACTCCAAGGGATACATTGTTTATCATTAATTATAACATTATTTAGTGCTATGGTCAATACATTAAAAGAAGCAATAAAAGAAAAACACGACATTGCAGAGAAGACTGTCTTCGCTGAACATTTGTTTTCAGGAAATATTAGTGAGGATACTTATGGTAGTTTTTTATACAATCTTTACTTAATTTACTTCCAGCTCGAAAAAGAATGCACCACAAACAACCTTTTAGAAGGTATAGAGGGTATTTGTAGA